>CXWJ01043953.1_pt1 | contig 15783 bp, 17 predicted proteins | sample 590841 | NCBI WGS metagenome assembly CXWJ01 (sample SAMEA3498367, study PRJEB10139) | wastewater metagenome | biome: wastewater treatment plant; material: activated sludge | place: Austria | collected 2015-01-21 | reverse complement strand
TCTCCAGGCCGAGGGCGCCGTCGACGTCCAGGAGCCCCGGGCCCACGGAAGCCGTGGCCGTGGTCGTCCGGCGCGGGTGTTCGCGCTCACCGAGGCGGGCCGCGACCACTTCGACCAGCAGTACGACGACCTGGCGGCGCAGGCGCTGCGCTTCCTCGCCGAGACGGCCGGCCACGACGCCGTCGTGGAGTTCGCCCGGCGGCGGGTGGCGTTCATCGAACGCGACTACACGCAGGTCGCGCAGGCCAACCCCGGGCTCAGCCCGGCCGAGGCGCTGGCCCAGGTCTTCACCGACGAGGGCTATGCCGCGAGCGCTCGCGAGCTCCCGGTCATCGGCGACCAGCTGTGCCAGCAGCACTGCCCGGTCTCCCACGTCGCTCACGAGTTCCCCGAGCTCTGCGAGGCCGAGACCGAGGCGATCAGCCGGGTGCTCGGCACCCACGTCGCAAGGCTGGCGACGATCGCCCACGGCGACGGCGTCTGCACCACCTGCATCCCCGACCCCTCGCGCGGGTCGGACCACCACGATCCGCTCAGGGACGACCACCGGAAGGGGACGTCGGCATGACCTCCATCGAAGAGCTCAACCCGGGACTCGAGGGCATCGGCCGCTACGAGTTCGGCTGGCACGACCCCGATGTCGCCGGAGCCAGCGCCCAGCGCGGACTCACCGAGGCGGTCGTCCGCGACATCTCGGGGAAGAAGAACGAGCCCGAGTGGATGCTCGACCTGCGCCTCAAGGGCCTCACGCTGTTCGACCGGAAGCCGATGCCCACCTGGGGCGCCGAGCTGGGCACCATCGACTTCGACAACATCAAGTACTTCGTGCGGTCCAGCGAGAAGCAGGCCCAGTCCTGGGAGGACCTTCCCGAGGACATCAAGAACACCTACGACCGGCTCGGCATCCCCGAGGCGGAGAAGCAGCGGCTCGTGGCCGGCGTCGCCGCGCAGTACGAGTCGGAGGTCGTCTACCACTCGATCCGCGAGGACCTCGAGGCCCAGGGGGTGCTGTTCCTCGACACCGACACGGCCCTGCGCGAGCACGAGGACATCTTCAAGGAGTACTTCGGCACGATCATCCCGGTCGGGGACAACAAGTTCGCCGCGCTCAACACCAGCGTCTGGTCCGGCGGATCGTTCATCTACGTGCCGCCGGGGGTGCACGTCGACATCCCGCTGCAGGCCTACTTCCGGATCAACACCGAGAACATGGGGCAGTTCGAGCGGACCCTGATCATCGTCGACGAGGGCGCCTACGTGCACTACGTCGAGGGCTGCACGGCTCCGATCTACTCCAGCGACTCGCTGCACTCCGCCGTGGTCGAGATCATCGTCAAGAAGGGCGGCCGCTGCCGCTACACGACCATCCAGAACTGGTCGAACAACGTCTACAACCTCGTCACCAAGCGCGCGGTCTGCGAGGCAGGGGCGACCATGGAGTGGGTCGACGGCAACATCGGCTCCAAGGTCACGATGAAGTACCCCGCGGTCTACCTGATGGGCGAGCACGCCAGAGGCGAGACGCTGTCGATCGCGTTCGCCGGCGAGGGGCAGCACCAGGACGCCGGCGCCAAGATGGTCCACGCCGCACCGCACACCTCCTCCTCGATCCTGTCCAAGTCGGTGGCCCGCGGCGGCGGGCGCACGTCCTACCGCGGGCTGGTCCAGGTCAACGAGGGTGCCTACGGCTCGAAGTCCAACGTGCTCTGCGACGCCCTGCTGGTCGACCAGATCAGCCGCTCCGACACCTATCCCTACGTCGACATCCGCGAGGACGACGTGTCGATGGGTCACGAGGCGAGCGTCTCGAAGGTGAGCGAGGACCAGCTGTTCTACCTGATGTCGCGAGGCATGGAGCAGGACGAGGCGATGGCGATGATCGTGCGCGGCTTCGTCGAGCCGATCGCCAAGGAGCTCCCGATGGAGTACGCCCTCGAGCTCAACCGGCTGATCGAGCTCCAGATGGAGGGAGCTGTGGGCTAGCGGGGCGGAGCCCGCGCAGCCCACTGCCCCCGGCTCCGCGAGGCAGCGCCTCGCGTCGTGTGGTCGGGATTGTCCACCGGAACCAGAGAAGGAAAGACAGAGCGTGACTGTGACAGATGCGGTGCGATCCGCACTGGAGATGGACCGGCCGGGTGAACGGGTGGAGTCCCACCTGCACCCGGAGGGGTCCTTCGACGTGGCCGACCACCCGGTGCCCACTGGGCGCGAGGAGGTCTGGCGGTTCACGCCGCTCAAGCGGCTGCGGGGTCTCCACGCCGACGCCGGGCTGGACGGGGTGGACGTCACGGTCACCGCCGCCCCGGCTCCCGGGGTCACCGCGGGGTCCGTGCCGGTCGGCCACGAGGCACGCGGCTCCTCCGGCCTGGTGCCGACCGACCGGGTCAGCGCCCGGGCCTGGGCGGCAGCGAGTGCGGTCTACCTCGTCGACGTCCCGAGCGAGGCGGAGGTCGCCGAGCCGACGGTGGTGACGCTGCGCGGGCTGTCGGCCGAGCGTGCGGTCGCCGGACACCTGGTGATCCGGGCCGGCGCGTTCTCGAAGGCGACGGTGGTGGTGCGGTTCGAGGGCTCGGCAACGTTCGCCGAGAACGTCGAGATCGTGGTCGGCGACGGCGCGACGTTGACCGTGGTCTCCGTGCAGGACTGGGCGGACGACGCCGTCCACCACTCCACCCAGCACGCCAAGGTCGGTCGTGACGCGACCTTGAAGCACGTCGCGGTGTCCTTCGGCGGTGACGTGGTCCGGCACGACACGACCGCGGAGTACGCCGGCCCGGGCGGCTCGGTCGAGATGCTCGGCCTCTACTTCGCCGATGCGGGACAGCACATCGAGCACCGGCTCTTCGTCGACCACAACGCCCCGCGCACCCGCAGCCACGTCGTCTACAAGGGGGCGCTCCAGGGCGAGGGCGCCCATGCGGTCTGGATCGGCAACGTGCTGATCCGCAAGGTCGCCGAAGGCATCGAGACCTACGAGGAGAATCGCAACCTCGTGCTCACCGACGGCTGCCGAGCGGACTCGGTCCCCAACCTGGAGATCGAGACCGGCGAGATCGAAGGGGCCGGACACGCGTCGGCGACCGGACGCTTCGACGACGAGCAGCTGTTCTACCTGCGTTCCCGGGGGATCGAGGAGACCGAGGCCCGTCGGCTGGTCATCCACGGCTTCTTCAACGACCTGATCCGCAAGATCGACGTCCCGGCGATCGAGGAGCAGCTCGTGGCGACCGTCGAGGACGAGCTGGCCCGGACCGTCGGCCGGGCCGCGAGCGACCCGGGGGTGGAGGCCCGATGACGTTCGAGCGCGCCTGCTCCCTGGACGACCTGGGCGATGGTCAGGCTCACGCGGTCACCGTCGGCGACCAGGACCTGGCGATCGCCGCCGAGGGCGAGGAGGTCTTCGCCGTCGAGGACGTCTGCTCGCATGCCTCCGTCGCACTGAGCGAGGGCGAGGTGGTCGACTGCACGATCGAGTGCTGGCTACACGGCTCCACCTTCGACCTCCGCACCGGCAAGCCCACCGTGCTGCCCGCCACCGAGCCGGTGGCGACCTTCCCGGTGGAGGTCCGCGACGGCGACGTCTTCGTAGACGTCACCCGCACCCTCAACGGCGTCAGCCCCGCCTGAGCGCCCCACACCCGAACGAGACGAGAGAAAGCAGCTGATGAGCACGCTGGAGATCAAGGACCTGCGAGTGTCGGTCGACACCGAGGACGGCCCCAAGGAGATCCTCAAGGGGGTCACGCTGACGATCCGCGACGGCGAGACCCACGCGATCATGGGACCGAACGGGTCGGGGAAGTCCACCCTGGCCTACTCGATCGCCGGGCACCCGAAGTACACCGTCACCTCGGGGTCCGTCCTGCTCGACGGTGCGGACGTCCTGGCGATGACGGTCGACGAGCGGGCCCGGGCCGGGCTGTTCCTGGCCATGCAGTACCCCGTGGAGGTGCCCGGCGTGTCCGTCGCCAACTTCCTGCGCACCGCCAAGACGGCGGTCGACGGCGAGGCGCCCAAGCTGCGCACCTGGGTGAAGGACGTCAACGCGGCGATGGTGCAGGCCGGCCTGGACCCGACCTTCAGCCAGCGCAACGTCAACGAGGGCTTCTCCGGCGGCGAGAAGAAGCGCCACGAGATCGCTCAGCTCGAGCTGCTCGACCCCAAGGTCGCGGTCCTCGACGAGACCGACTCCGGTCTGGACATCGATGCGCTCAAGGTGGTGTCGGAGGGGGTCAACCGGTTCCAGGCCGACGGCGACAAGGGCGTCCTGCTGATCACCCACTACACGCGGATCCTGCGCTACATCAAGCCCGACTTCGTGCACGTCTTCGTGAACGGGACCATCGCCGAGGAGGGTGGGCCCGAGCTCGCCGACCGGCTCGAGGCCGAGGGCTACGACCGCTTCACCAAGGCTGCGGCGGTCTGAGGACATGAGCATCGAGGGACTGCTGCCCGATCTGGAGGTCATCCGCAAGGACTTCCCGATCCTCTCGCGCACGCTCGCGAACGGGCAGCCACTGGTCTACCTCGACAGCGCCAACACCTCGCAGAAGCCGCAGGTCGTGATCGACTCGATGGTCGACCACCTGGAGCGCCACAACGCCAACATCGCTCGCGCCATGCACCAGCTCGGCGCGGAGTCCACCGAGGCCTTCGAGCACGCCCGCGACCGGGTCGCTGCGTTCATCGCAGCGCCGTCTCGGGACGAGGTGATCTTCACCAAGAACGCCTCCGAGGCGCTCAACCTGGTCGCGCACACGCTGGCCTGGGCGCAGGGGGACTGGTCGGCGAGGGTGGGTCGGCTCGGCGCCGGGGACGAGGTGGTCATCACGGAGATGGAGCACCACTCCAACATCGTGCCGTGGCAGCTCCTCACCCAGCGGACCGGCGCGACGCTGCGCTGGTTCGGGCTCACCGACGACGGCCGGCTGGACCTCGACCGGATCGAGGACCTGATCACCGAGCGCACCCGCGTCGTGTCGCTGACCTGGGTGTCCAACATGCTCGGCACCGTCAACCCGGTGGCCGAGATCGCCAGGCGGGCCCACGACGTGGGCGCCCTGGTGGTCGTCGACGCCTCGCAAGCGGTGCCGCAGCTCCCCGTCGACGTGGTCGCGTCCGGTGCCGACGTCCTCGTCTTCACCGGGCACAAGTGCGTCGGGCCCACCGGCATCGGTGTGCTCTGGGGCCGCCGGGAGGTGCTCGACCAGCTGCCGCCGTTCCTCGGGGGTGGCGAGATGATCGCGACGGTCACCATGGAGCGGTCGACGTACGCCCCGATCCCGCACAAGTTCGAGGCCGGCACCCCGCCGATCGTCGAGGCGGTCGGGCTCGGGGCCGCCCTGGACTACCTGTCCCACGTCGGCATGGACCACGTCCACCGGCACGAGCAGGCGATCACGGCCTACGCCCTCGACGGGCTGGCCTCGGTGCCCGGGGTGACCGTGCTCGGCCCGCTGGACGCGGCCTCCCGCGGCGGCGCGATCAGCTTCGAGCTGGCCGGCGCCCACCCCCACGACGTGGCCACGGTCCTGGACACCCGGGGGATCGCGGTCCGTGCCGGCCACCACTGCGCGAAGCCCGCCCACGCGCGGTACGGCGTGCAGGCATCCACCCGGATGTCGTCCTACCTCTACACCACACCGGCCGAGATCGACGCGCTCGTCGAGGGCCTCCGCTACACCCGCGACTACTTCAGGCTGACCTGAGAAAGACCCCGACACTGCGATGACTGCCGAGCTCGACGCGCTCTACCAGGAGATCATCCTGGACCACTACAAGCACCCCCACCACGCGGGCCTGCGCGACCCGTTCGAGGCCGAGGTGCACCACGTCAACCCCACCTGCGGGGACGAGGTGACGCTGCGCGTCCACCTCGACGGCGAGCGGGTCGACGACGTGTCCTACGACGCCGTCGGGTGCTCGATCTCCCAGGCCGCCGCCAGCGTGATGACCGACCTGGTGATCGGTCGCTCGATCGGCGACGCGGTCGAGGTCCACGAGACGTTCCTCGCCCTGATGCAGGGCAAGGGCCAGGTCGAGCCCGACGAGGACGTGCTCGAGGACGGTGTGGCGTTCGCGGGCGTCGCCAAGTTCCCCGCTCGCGTGAAGTGTGCCCTGCTGCCCTGGATGGCCTGGAAGGACGCCACCGCAGCGGCGCTCGACAAGCAAGGAGACCCGGCATGAGCCACGACCACTCCCACGACCACGGCGACCTCCCGGACGTGGATGCCGCGGCGATCAACGCCGGCGCCCTCGCCACGGCCGACGCCTCCGCCACGCTCAGCGTCGACGACGTCACCGAGGCGATGAAGGACGTCGTGGACCCGGAGCTGGGGATCAACGTCGTCGACCTCGGTCTGCTCTACGGCGTGCACATCGAGGAGGACCACCACGTGGTCCTGGACATGACGCTGACCTCGGCGGCCTGCCCGTTGACCGACGTGATCCAGGACCAGACCCACACCGCGCTCGAGGGCCTGGCCTCCGACGTCGTCATCAACTGGGTCTGGATGCCGCCGTGGGGGCCCGACAAGATCACCGAGGACGGCCGCGAGCAGCTGCGCGCGCTGGGGTTCAACGTCTGAGCCCCTTCAGGGCCGGTACGCCGGCAACGGGGGGCTCCAGGTGAGGGCGGTGGCCGGCGACTCCTCCTCGATCTCGTCGGCGGGCCAGGTGCCCGTGCCGACGTACTCCTCCCCGTCCAGCACGACCGTGACGCGGTAGGCGTAGGGCCCCGGGCCGAGCTCCGTGGCCCGTTCGCCGACGCGTTCGGGGGCGCGGAAGCCCGCGGTGCCGGCCTGGTAGCACCCGCGCGTGCGCCGGGGCGTCAGCGTGACCGCCCGCTCGGCCGCGTCGGTCACCGACACCGTCGCTCGAGCCTCCCGCGGGGTGTGGTCCAGCCCGACGATCGTGACCTCCACGCCATAGCTGTCGAGCTCGCCGTCGGTGTCGGTCAGCACCGACACGGTGCCCCGGGGAGCGGGCACGGGACCGGCGACGGTGGTCCGCCAGCGGACCGTGGTGATCGCGTCGCCCGACGGCCCACGCCCGAAGAGATCGACGAGCCACCGTCCGGCCGGGCCGGCGGGGCTCAACCGGAAACGATGGTCGCCCAGGCCCTCCACGGGCACCGTGATCGTCCGGGGGCAGTCGGTGCCGATCTCCTTGAAGGTGGCGTCGAACTCCCAGCCGTCCTCGGGCCAGCTGAACTCCAACGTGTCACCGGGGTCGGCGGCCATCGGCTGCTCCGGCGGCGCGCCGTCTGCGCAGCCGTTGCCGTAGCACCAGGTCCACGGGGGGAGGGTCACGTCGCCGCCAGCGGTGTGGATCACGAAGTCGGGCACGTCGTCGATGCCCGGCCCGCCGGTCAACCGCCGCAGCAGATCGCTCCCACATCCAGACATCGTCAGCGCGATCGCGGCCGCCAGCAGCCAGGCGAGCAGTCGCGGCGGGGTTCCCATGACCTTCGGACGGTACGACGGCGCGCGCGGTTCCGGCTACCCTGCGCGAATGCCCGAGGTGTTCGTTCCCGTCGCTCGGTGGGAACGCTGGCTCGCCAACTTCGCCACCCGACACGGCGAGGTCACCCTGACCGTCTCGCGGGGCGCGCTGGCGGGCCGAGCGGTCGACGGATCCACCTTCACCGCGGCGGCTCCCTTCTCGGCCGCCTACACCGGCCCGGCGGCGGGCTTCGCCGCGGCCGCGGTGCCCCCGGACGACTGGGGCGTGCTGCTGGTCCGCAAGGGAGGCTTCGCGGTCGCCCGGATGACCGGGGACCGGATGACGGCCCACAAGGCGGGGCAGCGGCACGTGCAGGGCCGGACCAAGGCAGGGGGCCAGAGTCAGCAGCGCTTCGCCCGGCGGCGCGACAACCAGGCGCGGCAGGCCTACCAGGCCGCCGCGGAGCATGCCGCCCGCCTGCTCGAGGGCCCGCGGAGCCTCCCGGTGGTGGTCGGTGGTGACCGTGAGGCGGTCGATCAGGTGCTGGGTGAGCGGAGCCTGCGGCACCTGGAACGGGTCGGCCCGTGGCTCGCCGTACCCGACCCCCGCCGCGGCGTGCTGGACCAGGCCGTGATCGACGCGCAGGCGCTCGTCGTGACGGTCGACAACCGCTGATCCACCTCCGCGACCGGGGCACCCACCGGACTAGGGTCGAGGTGTGAACCCGGTGGAGATCCGCGCGCTCGTCAAGACCTTCGGCACCACGCGGGCCCTGGACGGACTGGACCTCTCGGTGGCGCCGGGGGAGATCCACGGCTACCTGGGACCGAACGGCGCCGGCAAGTCCACCACCATCCGGGTGCTGCTCGGGCTGCTCCGAGCAGACTCGGGCGAGGTCAGGCTGTTGGGGGGCGACCCCTGGCGCGAGGCGGCGGAGCTGCACCGGCGGCTCGCCTACGTGCCGGGCGAGGTGAACCTGTGGCCGAACCTCACCGGCGGCGAGGTGATCGACCTCCTCGCACGGCTGCGTGGAGGCCTGGACCGTCGGCGCCGGGACGAGCTGATCGAACGATTCGAGCTGGACCCGACCAAGAAGGGACGAACCTACTCCAAGGGCAACCGGCAAAAGGTGGCGCTGGTCGCTGCGCTGGCCGCCGACGTCGACCTGCTGCTGCTCGACGAGCCGACCTCGGGCCTGGACCCGATCATGGAGGCGGTGTTCTCGGAGTACGTCGACGGGTTCCGGGACGGCGGCGGCTCGGTGCTGCTGTCGAGCCACATCCTGGCCGAGGTCGAGAAGCTGTGCGACCGGGTGACCATCATCCGCGCCGGTCGGGTGGTGGAGTCGGGCACCCTTGCCGAGCTCCGCCACCTCACCCGGACGAGCGTCACCGCCGAGCTCTCGGCGCCGGCGCCCGAGCTTGCCGGGCTCGCCGGGGTGCACGACCTCGAGGAGCAGGGATCCAGGGTCGCCTTCGACGTCGACACGGCCCAGCTGGACGCCGCCCTGCGGGTGCTGACCGCCGTCGGCGTGCGGACCCTCACCAGCCAGCCCCCGACGCTGGAGGAGATGTTCCTGCGGCACTACGCGACGCAGGACCCGGCCGAGGCGGGGCGGCAGGCGTGACCGGAACCGCGGCCTTCCTCCGCCACTTCCTGCGTCGCGAGCGCTGGCAGATGGTGGCGTGGGGCGTGTTCATCGCCCTCCTCTACGTCAGTCAGGCCATCGGTGTGGACCGCATCTATGTCGACCAGGCCGAGTTCGACCAGGCCGCCCTGGCCATGGAGCAGAACACCGCCTTCGTGGCGATGCTCGGCCCTGCCCGGGCGCTCAACACGCTCGGTGGCCAGGTGATGTGGCAGGCGAGCGCCTTCGGTGTCATCACCGCCGGGCTGATGAGCATGTTCATGGTGGGTCGGCACACGCGCCGTGAGGAGGAGAGCGGGCGCGACGAGCTGCTGCGAGCGGCGCCCGTCGGCCGTCTCGCGCCGATGACGGCCGCGCTGCTCACCGCGCTGGTCGCGAACGTCGTCGCGGGAGCCATGGTCGCGCTCAGCCTGGTCGCCTACGACCTCGCGGTCCCGGACTCCGTGGCGCTGGGCGTCGGGCTGACCTTGTCGGGATGGTTCTTCAGCGGGGTGGCGCTGCTCGCGGCTCAGCTCACCTCGAGCACGCGGGCGGCGTACGCGTTGACGGGTCTGGCGCTGGGGCTCGCCTACGCCCTGCGGGCCGTCGGCGACGTCAGCGCCCCGGCGGTGTCGTGGCTGTCGCCGATCGGCTGGTACCAAGCCACGCACGCGTTCTCCGGGCTTCGCTGGTGGCCGATGCTCCTGCTCCTGGCCGGCACGGTGGCGATGGCGGGGGCGGCGTACGCCGTGTTCGCCCGCCGCGACTTCGGCGCCGGTGTGTGGCCGGACCGACCCGGCCCGGCGGTGGCGGGACCGGGGCTGCGCAGCGGGCTGGGGCTCGCCTGGCGGCTGCAGCGGGGCTCGATCATCGGCTGGGCCTGCGGGGTCTTCCTGCTCGGCTTCACCTTCGGCACGATGGGCAAGGACGTCGGCAGCCTGATGGGGGACTCCCAGATGAGTCGCGACATCATGGCCAAGGGCGGGGGAGACCTGGTCGACGCCTTCTTCGCGACCTCGGTCCTGATGCTGGCCGTGACGGCGTCGGGTTTCGCGATCTCCTCGGCGCTGCGGCCGCGGGCGGAGGAGGACGACGGCCGCGTCGAGTCGCTGCTGAGCACCGCGCTGCCCCGGTGGCGGTGGCTCGGCGGCCACGTGCTGCTCACCGTGGCCGGGTCGGTCGCGGTGGTGGTGCTGTCCGGGGTGGGGATGGCGCTCGGCTACCTGCTGGTGACCGGCGAGACCGACCCGCTGGCCGACTACGTCGTGGCCACCTTCGGCTACCTCGCCCCGGTGCTCGTGCTGGCCTCTCTGGCGCGCCTGCTGCATGGCTGGGCACCCCGGCTGGCCGGAGTCGCATGGCTGCTGCTGGCCTTCGTCGCCGTCGTCGTCCTGTTCGGCGAAGTGCTGTCGATCCCCCAGTGGGTCCAGAACCTCTCACCGTTCGAGCACCTCGCCCTCGCTCCCTCGCAGCCGTTCCGGTGGGCCCCCGTGCTGACCCTGGGTGCGCTCGCGGCGGCGATGAGCCTGATCGGCCAGGTCGGCTTCCGGCGGCGCGACCTCGCCTAGTGGTCGCTACGCTCGCGGGTCCACTAGTCAGCGACGGGTCGGGTCGGCGGCCGCCGCGTTCATCGCCGGCCAGAGCGGCGCTGCGCGCTCGAAGATCGCGGTTCCGTTTTCGATCCCCAACGCGAGGGCACGCTCCGGTGAGGGGCTGGTAATCGCCTCCTGCATCCACGGCCGTTGGGCGACCGGAGGCGCCGTCTCCGCACCGGCCGCGGTCACATCCATCACCTCGCAGAGCAGCGCAGCTTTGGTGCGGAACGTGTAGTAGACGGTCTGCACCGCGACCCCGGCGTCCGCAGCGATCTCGGCCATCGTGGTCGCGGCATACCCCTGGCTCACGAACAGCCTCCGGGCGCTGTCGCGCATCCGTCTCCTGGTTTCCAGCGCACGGGCTGCCCGGGGTTGGGTCTTGACGGCGGCCATGGCTTGGACTCTGCTAGACGCACCACCAGCGACCGCTCTAGTGAGGTGGCCCGCCATGGCACTCCTCAAGAACTCCGCCGTGATCGGGTGCCCGCCCGAGGAAGCTTTCGACTACCTGTCCGACCACCGCTCCGAGCTGGAGACCGTGGCCTACGACCGGCCGCGAAGCTGGACGATGCACAACGGAGGCCCGATCGAGGTCACGTTCACGTGCACCCTCGAGCCGGTGCCGGCGGGCGCCCGCCTGACGAGTGAGTTCAGGCCGACCCCCCACGGCTGGTTTCGCCTGGTGTTTCCCCTCTTCCTTCTGGTCATCCGGCGGCAGGAGAAGCAGAACATGGGACTGATCAAGGGCGCGTTGGAGCACCGCGCTGACGCAGGCCCCGACCGGTGACCCGCCTTGCGGGTTCGCTGGCGCTGTTCACCGGCCTGGGCTTCGGGATTCCCGCGTTGTTCGGCCTTCGACACTTCGCCTCGACCGGCGAGGTCTGGATGTTCCTGGGCTTCCCGACCTACGGCGGCGGGCCTTTCGTGACTGCGGGGCTCCAGACGTCCATCGGCTTGCTCGTGGGCTTCGTGGTGGTCTGCTCCGCCGAGGTCGTGGTTGGCGTCAGCCTCCTCGCGGGATGGGCGCCCGCCCTCTGGATCCAGTTCGCGCTGATCCCGTTCGAGCTGGCCTACTGGTGGGGTTTCGCCCTCCCGTTCGGCTTCCTGTTCGGCGCGGCCAGGGTGGTCGCCGGGGTGGTGGCCCTGACTCGGCTGGCCGGGTGATAGTCGCCGACGTCCACCGCTGAGCCCGCGGGCTCTGCCAGGATGTGCCGCATGTGGAGCCCCGAGCCGGGGTGGCAGTCGCTCCCCGGGGGCGCCGGCCCCTCGACGTACGGAGTGTGGCTGGCCGTCGAGGCCGGCCGCGAGGTGGTGGTGAAGCGGCTGGTCCCACCTGTCGGGCCGGACGTCGCCGACCTGGAGCTGCCTCGGCACTTCGGCTACTGGCGTCGCGAGGCGGACGTGGCGTTGAGCGGGGTGGTGCGCGACACGCCGGGGCTTCGCGCGCCGCGAGGGGTGCGGGTCGAGGAGGACGCCGACGGCGTGACCGTGGTGACGCCGCGGGTCGCGGACGAGCACGCTCCGGGCTTGTTCCTGGCGCGGGCCCTGGGGCGGTTCGCCGCAGCCCCGGTCGCCGACCACCCGTGGCTGGCCCGAGGCCAGCTCCGGGCGCGGTTGGCTCGGGTGGCGCGTCGAGGCGGCTGGCCGACGCTGGCGCGCACCACCGTCGCGGACGTGTCCGAGCACCTGTGGGCGCACCGGGAGTCGCATCTCCAGGCGCTCGAGCGACTGCCCGAGGTGCCGCAGCACGGGGATCCGGTGCCCGGCAACCTGCTGGGACGGGTCGGGGACGACGTGGTGGCGGTCGACTGGTCCACGCTCGGGTGGGGACCGGTGGGTGCCGACCTCGGCTACCTCGCCCTGTCGACCCGCGAGGAGCTCGAACACCTCGTCGACGCCTACCTGCCCGGCCTACCCGAGGGGTTCGCCACGCGCGACCAGGTGTTGCTGGGTGCGCGGGTGACCGCGGTGTTCACCGTGCTCAGCCGGGCAGAGTGGGCCCTCGCCCGCGCCGCGGAGGGGGAAGGGGCGCTGGCCGGGAAGTTCCGGCACCCTGCCGTGGCGCCGTACCTGCGCTCGATGCAGCGGCAGTTCCCGCAGATCGAGGCGCTGCTGGGGTGACCGGGCCGCCGGCTCCGATCAGGGGGTCTCGACCGCCCAGGTGTCGCAGGCGCGCATGTCGTCGCCGGCCTGCATGCCGGTCTGGAACCACTTCATCCGGGACGCGGACGACCCGTGCGTCCACGACTCCTGGGTGACCTGACCCTGCGTCTTCTTCTGGATCCGGTCGTCGCCGACCGCCTCGGCGGCCTCGATGGCGTTCTGGACGTCCTCGGCGCTCAGCTCCTCGAACAGCGCCTGGCCACCCTCGTCCTGGGTCCGCGTGGCAGCGCTGGTCCACATGCCGGCGTAGCAGTCGGCCTGCAGCTCGAGCCGGACCGCGTCGCTGCGCGGACCCTGCTGGGTGCGCACCCGGTTCATCGTTCCGAGCAGGTTCTGGATGTGGTGGCCGTACTCGTGGGCCAGCACGTAGGGCTCCACGAACGCGCCGCTCGGACCTCCCAGCGCGCCCTGGAGCACCTCCTGGAAGAACGTGGTGTCGAGGTAGATCCCCTGGTCCACCGGGCAGTAGAACGGCCCGACCTGGGAGGTCGCCTGGCCGCAGCCGGTCTGGATCGCGCCGCTGAAGGTCGTCATCGTCGCCGGGGTGAACTGCTGGCCGTGGGCGGGGAGGGTCGCGTCCCAGTAGTCGTAGAGCGAGTTCTCCACCGCGATCCTGGCGCAGTCGGCCGACTCGTTGGCGTCCTCCCCGGTCTCACAGGCGGCGTACCGCTCGGTGTCCTGCTGCGCGACCCGGCTGGTGTCGATCGGCGTACCGCTGCCGGTGGCCGGGCCCCCGGCGCCGGTCAGGTCCACGCCACCGCACATCGACAGCACGAGGACCAGCACCAGGATGACGACGCCGCCGATGCCGCCACCGGCCATGTTGCCGCCCGGGATCGGCAAGCGCATCCCGCCGCCCATGCCACCGCCACCGCCGCCGGCGCCGGCATCGGACACCCGGCTGTCGTCGAGGCGGGCCTTCGGGTTGAAGCGCATGTCGGTGCCTTTCTGGCGCGGCGCCCGGGGACGGTTCCGGCGGGTACCCGCAGGTAGAGTAGTCGTCGCGATGATCACCGCCCAACACCTGGAAGTGCGGGCCGGGGCGCGACTGCTGATGGAGAACGTCAGCTTCCGGGTCGGGGCGGGCGACCGCGTCGGCCTGGTGGGACGCAACGGCGCCGGCAAGACGACCCTGACCCGCATCCTCGCGGGTGAGGCGCTGCCGGCTGCCGGCGCGGTCCAGGTCACCGGCTCGGTCGGCTACCTCCCGCAGGACCCGCGGTCCGGCGATCCCGAGCAGCTGGCCCGCGAGCGGATCCTGTCGGCCCGCGGACTCGACGACGTCGTACGCCGGCTGCGCAAGGCCGAGCTGCAGATGGGCAGCGACGACCCGGCCGTCCGGGAGCGTGCGATGCGTCGCTATGAGCGGGCCGACACCGAGCTGCACGCCGGCGGCGGCTACGCCGCGGAGTCCGAGGCGGCCCGGATCGCGGCCTCACTCGGGATCGAGGAGCGGGTCCTGCACCAGCCGCTGCGCACCCTCTCGGGCGGACAGCGGCGCCGGGTGGAGCTGGCGCGGATCCTCTTCTCGGACGCCCAGACGCTCCTGCTCGACGAGCCGACCAACCACCTCGACGCGGACTCGGTGGTCTGGCTTCGCGAGTTCCTCCGGGCCCACAAGGGAGGGCTGGTCGTGATCAGCCACGACACCGGGCTGCTCGAGGACACCGTCAACCGGGTCTTCCACCTCGATGCCAACCGCGCCGAGGTCGACGTCTACAACATGGGCTGGACGGCGTACCTCACCCAGCGCGAGACCGACGAGCGCCGCCGCAAGCGCGAACGCGCCAACGCGGAGCGGAAGGCCTCGGCGCTGCTGGAGCAGGCGGGGAAGATGCGGGCCAAGGCGACCAAGGCCCAGGCCGCACAGTCGATGATGAAGCGGGCCGAACGGCTCCTCGCGGGCGTCGAGACCGAGCGCGCGTCGGACCGGGTGGCCCGGATCGCCTTCCCGGCCCCCGCGCCGTGCGGCAAGACGCCGCTGACCGCCGCCGAGCTGTCCAAGAGCTATGGCTCGCTCGAGGTCTTCACCGACGTCGACCTGGCCATCGATCGGGGCTCCCGCGTCGTCGTGCTCGGCCTGAACGGCGCCGGCAAGACCACGCTGCTGCGCATCCTCGGCGGGCTCGACCGGCCGGACACCGGCAGCGTGCATCCCGGCCACGGACTCAAGCTCGGCTACTACGCCCAGGAGCACGAGACGCTCGACACGAGCCGCTCCGTCCTGGAGAACATGCACGGCAACGCCCCCCAGCTCACCGACACCCAGGCCCGCTCGGTGCTCGGCTCGTTCCTCTTCTCCGGCGACGACGCCGACAAGCCCGCCGCCGTGCTCTCCGGCGGCGAGAAGACCCGCCTCGCGCTGGCGATCCTGGTCGTCTCGAGCGCCAACGTGCTCCTGCTCGACGAACCGACCAACAACCTCGACCCGGCCTCACGGGAAGAGGTGCTGGCGGCGATCCGCAGCTATGAGGGCGCGATCGTGCTGGTGACCCACGACGAGGGCGCCGTCCATGCGTTGCAGCCCGACCGGGTGCTGATCCTGCCCGACGGGGTCGAGGACCTGTGGACGGAGGAGTACGCCGACCTGGTGGCGCTCGCCTGACGGGGGCGGTCCGTGCCGCCACGCTTGGGCCGAGCTGCGGGCGGTTCTTCACCCTCGGCCCTTCACCCTCGACCCTTCAGACTCGGCCGAGCACCGCCGCCAGCGGCTCCGGTGCCCGCTGCAGGTCCAGCGCGTCGACGAGCAGCGCGGCGTACCGCGCCTTGCGTCCCGACCGCACCCCCAGGAAGCGGCGAAGGACCGCCTCGCGGGGCCAGCCGCGTTGTGCGGGCATGCCCGCAAGGAGACGCAGGGACCGCGCCTCGCCGGCTGCCTCGATCACGCCCTCGACGGTGTCGGCGCCGAGAGCGCGGATCAGCTCGTCCTCCAGGTCGACGTGGCACGGGAAGAAG
>CXWJ01007224.1_pt1 | contig 15786 bp, 16 predicted proteins | sample 590841 | NCBI WGS metagenome assembly CXWJ01 (sample SAMEA3498367, study PRJEB10139) | wastewater metagenome | biome: wastewater treatment plant; material: activated sludge | place: Austria | collected 2015-01-21 | reverse complement strand
GTTCCAATTCGGATGCAACGATGTTACTAGGGGCCTCATCGATCGTATTCCAATCAACTTGGGCCGCTTCGTCGAAGTGGACCAAAATACTGGCGGGACCGGGACTCTCGGGAAACTCAAGCAGTCGAAACAATACGAGCCCAAAAAGGATCAGGCCGTGAGCCACGATCGAAAGAACTACACAGGCAGCTAGTGGGCGTGATTGGATACGGCGAAGTCGCGCCAGGATCACGACCACAAGGACCAACACAAGGATAGAACTGCCCAAGATGATCCATGGTCGGAGTTCCTCCGGCGTAAATCCCAGAAAGTTTGCGTTCGGAATCATCCCCTTCCGTCGCCTTCGATCAGCGGCGGGCTCCTTGGAGCCGAACGGCAATCGACATGTCCTGGATACCTGCCTCGCGCGTGGCGGACAATACCGAGGCAACGCCTTGGAATGGCACCGCCGCATCCCCATGGATTGTCACCCGTCCTCGCGGCAAGCCCTCGGAAGACCGAAGTTTATCCGTGAGTTCACGAAGTGTCACGACTTGGTCGTCAAGGTACACAGTGCCATTGGCCTCGATTCGAATGGCTCTCGGGTGCGCAGCCGCGCTCGCCGATGCGGCGGCATTTACGCTCGGCAAAGTGACATTAATCTGTCGTTGATCGTCGTTGAATTTGGATCCCACCATGAAAAAGATGATCAGTGTGAACAAGACGTCGACCATGGGGGTCATATTGATTCCGAGGGATTCTTCTTGGCGGGTTCGGAGAGGCATGGAAAGTATCGAGTCTCTTGTGCGGGAGTTTGGGTGTGGATTGGGCTTGAAGCCAGATCGCCAGACCTATGCGGCGGCCGTTTTCACTTTTGCATTTCGCTTGGCTCCGCGCTGCTTCCACCCGTCGCTCGCGATTTCTCCGACGAGTTCCTGTCCGTAGGTGTCGATTTCGCCAATCAGCCGATCGACGCGGCTTGTAAAGTACATGTAGGCGATCGTTGCAGGTANNGATCGTTGCAGGTATGGCGATCGTCAGGCCTGCCGCCGTGGTTATCAGGGCCTCGCCGATTCCCCCTGCGAGCATTTCAGGACGCCCCATGGCGTCGGCGCTGGCAATAACGTTGAACGCCTGGATCATTCCGGTCACGGTTCCAAGGAGTCCAAATAGGGGGCTGGTCGTGGCAATCCCGTTCAGCAATCGCAGGTATTTTCGCAGATTGGCACCAACGCGCTCGCCGGAGTCAATAATGGCCTGTTCCACCTCGACACTGGGTCGGTCCCATTTCTTGACGCACGCGGCAAAGACTTCGGCAATCGGGCTACGGTTTTCTTCGCACAGCTCGAGTGCCTCGCGCGGTTCCAGCGTGCCCGCTTGGACTTGTTCCAGAAACTTCCGTACGAAAGGGCGGGGAATGACTCGGCCGCTGCGTAAACTGATGGCTCGTTCAAAAATAAAGAGGAAGAGGACAAACGAACTGATGGCAAGTGGGATCATCATCGGCCCCCCTTGTCGCATCAGCTTCAGGGCCCGGGCTGCTGTATGCGAGCTTGTCGATTGGGGGCCGGCTGGAGCCGAGATGGTAGGTGTCTCAGTCACTTGGCCGCTCTGCGGACCGGAACTGTCATCGATGCCAAATGTCCCCTCCGTCATCAGAGGGACAAGACAAAACGCCACTACGCAAATTCTTAAGGTACGAAATATCGCGTCCGAAGTCATTTCCACGAAGTCACCACGACAAGGACATTTTGGAAAATGTGTGTGCGACATTTATTAGGTACCTGCCGACGGCTTGGGTTGCTGAGATACACGACGATCTTGGCGCTCATGGGGGACTTTACTCGCTTCGAGTGCTCGACAGTAAGATTCGACGGCTGACGTGACATCCCCTCGCTGTTCATAGGCTGCGGCCATCTCTCTCCAGCCAAGATCAGCATTTTCCTGTCGGCTTGGAAAGACGGTTGTTCGATAGGCCGTTTCAATTCCCTCGGAAGTCGCCTGCTGCAGACGTTGGCAGGCTTCTATCCCACGTCGACATTGGTCCTGAGTCCTCGAGTCCGGATACTCTGTGACAGAACGTTGAAAGTGACTCGTGGCTGACTTGTAGTTTGCCAACTCCATTTCGATATGTCCGAGATCGCGTAAGACAAATGCGTTGAGAGGATCCGATGGGTAGTGGATCAGGAATTTTTCAAACGCTTGGGCAGCTTGTGGGAGGTCTTTTAGCAGATAACTACATTGTCCTAGGTGAAATAAGGCAAGTCTTGCGGAATCAGGCGGCGCTTTGGACAAATAGGATTGATAAAGGCGACGCGCGACTGCGTATTCCTTCAAGGCGAAATGGCTTTCTGCCGCATAGTAATATCCGGACAACGCTTCTTGGCTACCTGGATGCTGGGCGATCAAGTCTCCCAGTTCGTCCGCTGCGGCTCGCCAGTTGCGTGCCTTGTACGCCTCCGCAGCGGTTCGATAGATTTCGGCTGCATCGCGCGCAGTTGCGCTGCTCGGGATGAGTACCGCGAAAAGGAGCCATGCGATGCAGCGCGCTGCCATGCAACATCCCTGTCTGCTAGCTTCGTCCATCCGCGCGGTCCCTGCGCGTGCCTAACCATGACGTATGAAANNGAGAGAGGATTCAACATCTCACTCATCGGGACGTATCGCACGTCGGTTCGGCGAAATTAATTTGCGCCGGTGCCGTCTACCATATCGTCATAAGTGGACAAGCTTGCGAAGCTGGCATCATCCGGCTATCTTGCGGGTCCAGTTCGCGGGCAGAATCCTATAGGTTTCGAGCGCTGCGATCATGTGCGTATCGGCGCGTCTCCCGACCACGCGCAAGGGACCCTGGGGTATGCAACCGATTTCCAAAGAGCTTGTGAACTCCGAGAGTGCGGACACGTTGAGCGTGCTCAGTCCGCAATCTTGGGATGCGAAGTGGTTGCTCGGCACGCATCTGCTGGCAGTCGTGCTTCTGTTGGCCTGGTACTTACCTCCCATGTCCTTGGCGTTCGGAATGCTGGATCGAGCCGTGTTCACCGCACTGAATGGGACACTAGCTTTCGGTCCCTATTGGCAGAAGCTATGGGCAATCGCGAATCATCGGGTCTTTGATTTACTTAGTGGCGGCCTCTTATTTGCTATCATGGCGCCCTATCTATGGCAATTGCTGAAGGTCGGGGTTCGGGTGCCAGCGTACACGCTTTTGGCACTCGGGGCTGCTGTCGGTGTTGGCCGAGCCCTCCTCGGCGAGTTGCTTGTCTTGCGTGTTTTGGGGTACCACCGTGCAAGCCCTTCCCTCGTGATTTCACCCGTCTATCGGTTGAGCGAACTTGTACCGGAGATTCACGCGAAAGATGCGTCGCCCTGGAGCTTTCCGGGGGACCATGGGCTCGTCCTTCTCGCAGTGGCTATCCTTCTGACGTATCAGACTCGAGGTTGGGCCCGGTGGGGGGCCTGGGGCGCCGCGATAGCTTGCAGCCTGCCCCGTTTGCTGAGCGGGGCTCATTGGTCGACAGATATCCTCGTCGGGAGCTTTTCCATGGCGCTTGTCACGATGGGTTGGCTCCTGGGGTCGCCATTTCTCGGGTGGATGCAACGAATGGCCATTCGCCACACCCGTCGCGCTGCTATTTAGTACTCTGAGCCGACGCCCGTATCGACGTCACCCACCATATGGAGGTGATTCTTGTCGATGTAGATGACTTCAACCGAATCTTCATCATCGAGTCGGTGCGGAATTGGCCAGCCGACATACGTATGTTCCGTGTAATAGATGCTGCACTTGTAATGCGCGTGATGCTGTTGTGCTGGACCAATCAAAGGATATACACGTACCGGATCAACATAGTCCGAGATCAACTGCTTTACGATCTTCACATTATTCCGTTGTCGTTCCCAAAGAAGCGGAGTTCCCCCTTGGACAGGGCGGACTTTTTCAAGGGCTCGCATGACTTGATCATCGCTCGGAGGGTCCGAGGCCGTCGGTGTCGAGCCCGAGGTGATCGGACCAAGGATTGGTACACGCTCGTATCGCTCATGCTCCCAATGCTTGTCTTCTTGGACTTTCTGGTACCAAGGAGACACAAATATGGGCACGCTATAAGCACCAAGATAAGGGCCCCCATTCGTCGTACAGCCAGTGCTCAACAGGCCAAGGACGATTGTTAGACCGGATAGGCTTGCCCAGGCTCGTTTCATCGCTCATACCCACATGAATAGACGGTCGAAGTGACTGATCACGGGATAGTTATCGTGTAAACCTGGGAAGAACTTTCGGATTTTTCCGATTCTGCGGGATTTAAACTCCGAAGAGGACGCAAAACAGCGATTCTCCGTTACCTATTTTATCTAGGGCCCCAGGGACAGGCTTCCTCGCGTTTCAGCAAACGGTGCACACTGAACAGATCTCCCGTCCTGCCATTGTGAAAGGCACGTTTATACTTTGCCGCCGCACGCAATCTTAGCGACCGGGGCGTTCTCGCGATTCTCAAAGATAGATCGAGGAAATCCAATTTCCCTTACGGCCGATTCCTTATTTAATTTATCCAACTTCTTAACTTTATCTGGACCTGGCTACTCGCCGGCAAACGAAAAAAGGGGCCTGTTGAAAGGCCCCTTTTCGTGGGTTCGTCGAGCTTTTTGGAGGAGGCCGAAGGGTTATTTCGAATTAAAGTCGAGCATCCACCAGCCGTCATCCCATTCGAGCGTAACTTTGCGCCAGCCGAGCGGGACCTGTGGATATGGGTAAAATGGACCAATGTACGGCCAGGCCATGGGGCTGTATTGTTTGGGATAGGTGACCGCCGCATAGTTGGGATGAGCTGCGTAGCTTGGCCACGCATAGCCGGGCATGGAGGGGTTCTCATAACCCATACCGCCTCCCATCGATCCATAGCCGCTACCCATTTCGGGAACGGGTCCGCCACCTGAGTAGCTGCCTGCATAGCCCTCATCGACGTAACCATCGGAAATCGGGCCTCCCATTTCCCCCATCCCCATGGGAGCACCACCTCCCGCACCACAACCGCCCGCACTGCAGTGCTGGACGCGGCGTACACGGTTGCTGCTGGGCTTCATGGGCATTGGGCGTACGGTGCGTGCTGACGAAGTCCGCAATGCAGCCGCCGGCTGTACACCTTGAGGAGCAAAGTTTTCGGATTGGATATTGCCTCGCGCGGCGCTTGGCCGCGTCATCAGCGGAGGTCCGAAATCGGCCGTGCCTGACCTTTCCGTGGGCATGAAATTCTGTGCGGCGCGGGTGGTTGTCGGCNNCGCCGATTTCCGCTTGGGATCTCCGAATCGGCATAAAAACCAACAGGTTGATTCTGTGGTGGAGCCTCGGGATTATTTTCCACTGCCCCGATCGCAGGGATCCCTTCGAGTTCTTGTCGGCGTGCTGCCGAAAGGGCTCGAGGATTAGCGGACGCTCCTTGGCTTTCCCCCTGCGTTGTCGCGCCGACGGTAAGGTCGTTCACAACGAGCTTGACCCCATCCACTGCGCGTGCAATGGCGAGCGCTTCATCTTGTTGTCCTGGGCTTGCGACCTTTCCGGTCATCCAGACAACCCCATTTTCGACGCGTACGCCGATCTTGAAGTCGTTCAGAGCCGACGTTGTTTGTGCTTGCTTTAGGTCGTTTGCCAGTGTTTTCGCAATCGATTGATCGTCCGCTTGGGAAGTCTTAAAACTCCCGCAGATCGCGAGCACAGCGATCGTTCGTACTAGAAAATATCTCATCGGTCCCCCTCCATGGCGTTTCACGCGGGAATTCCGCGAACTACTGCCGCCGGCTCCATCCAGTAACTAAGCGCGGTCGTGCGGCCTGCACAATCCATATCTTCGGCAACTAGTGAATACCGTCTGACAGGATTTTTGGGGATTTAACGGATAGTCCGCCTTAAACTTCCAACCGTTTTACTACCGTACCCCGCAAAGTTTTCGCAGCTTTACCATAATGACATGAGACGACCGTTAAGGCGTTCCTTTTTCCAAATCCACGACTTCTCGTACCGGATGGGGTAGACGCTGACAATTGCTGAGCCCCGGAGTGGGCCCATTTGGAATCTGTCTCCGGAACGGTGGTTGGACTCCCCATGCGTTTCACCATTTTGGTGAAGGCTGATGAAGGCTGATGACACTCGATATAAGTCGTTTTAGGGAAAATGGTTAAGGATATTACGGACGACGACGGAGTCCGGTTGCGACGTCCAATAAATGGGCATAAGTCTCAGTATTGTAAGCATTTAGATGCATGACAAACTGAAGTCTCACCAAAAAGTGGAAATCGGAGCTTGCCAGTCCTACCTGTTTTATGCGATCACCGAAAAACCCTGCGGTAATTCAGGCAGATTATGCAGATTAGTAGAATTTTGATGTTGCGGCATTCAAGTTGCATTTGCTATCAGACGTTGGAGTGATGAGCTTAAACGCNNCAACCCCCAAGAATAAGGAGCTGGCCAGTGACTTTCGACGACTTAGATTCCGTCAATGACGCATCGTTCGCTGAGAAATATGAACGCCGCAACGGCCCGGTCAAGCGACCCAAGGCGACTCGTCGCCGAACTGGGAAGCCAGTCGTGGGTTCGTCGTCTCCTGGCGGGATTCGCCAACGTCGCAATAAGCGTTGGTCATGGTAAGTCGCCGAAGCATCGGCAACATTTGATTTTCGGTTAGGTTAGGTTTGGCTGGGGATTCTGGATGGAATCTACCAGCCTTTTTTTATGCGCTTTTGGGATGAAGCCCAAAACGCCCTAGAAACGTTACATGCTCCCGCAAAGTCACTGTGATTTTTAGTCACCGTGATTTTTAGTCACCGTGGTATTTAGTCGCCGTGGTATTTAGTCGCCGTGGTATATGGTGACAGGATTTTTAGTCACCGTGGTTTATGCGGGCGAAACGGTCATCTGCGAAACGCTTATCCGCCCTTCTGGCCGATAGGAACCACGATATCAAAATATCCGATCATCATTTCGTCGTACGTCTGGTCCCCCCAATACACCGTTTTATTCGGGTCGGGGTTGTTCAGGTTCTCGGCGGAATTGTCAAAGGATGCTTCACAAAAGACCCGCGAACCGGGCTCTAAATCCAGAGGTTCACGAAGAAAATAGGCTGTCTGCCAGTTGAAGTCGTAACGTGGAACATCCAGGATCGTTTTTCGCTCGCCGCGCGGATCGATAAGCTGATATCGAAACGATTTACCGCGTAGATGCATATGCGGGCTCATAACCAGGAGTTGGCATTTTGGGAGGCTTTCCGGGAGCATTGCCGATGTTCGATAATCGTTGTCTCCTGGAGGGATTTGCAAATTTTCCTGAAAAGCGCTTGTTGTTATGACCTCATGCGTCACATCAGCCGCTGCCGAAAAGTCAAAACCAATCGATGTGAGGTCCGATTGCGGTGTGCCGATCGGCGTATAGTGGACTTGGAAAACGAGTTCACTGTTCGCTGGGATTCGCTTAGCCATCCCATCGGGATAGGGCCGCACACGACTCCCGGGAACATAAGCGGCAAGAAACCCACGCTGGCCCCCCATTTGACGCCGACTGCCGCGCGGCCGCGTGAAAACGAGTACATGATGGACGACAGCCCGATTGCTCGGCTGAATCTCTGCGGCCCGCACCCACTTATCCTCGTCGTTCCCTAGGTCCACTGCGAAATACTTGTAGTTAACCTCACCGGTTGCAGGAACCTCAAAAGGGGTCTTTCGCATTGCAAACACTGCATCCGGCTTTTCCGGTAACTGCCATCCCTCGGTAAATGTTTGCTCGGGAGGTAATTTCTCCCGATCGCCTTCAGGGGCTCCTGCGGCAACCCAAGCCTTGATCAGCGCCTTTTCTTCTTGCGTGAGGGACAGGTCATTAGCAAACAAACCAACATCGGAATTTGCGTGCCAGGGGGGCATGCGTCCTTCCGTTACAACCTCGTCGATCATGTCGGCCCATCCAGAGACGGTTTCATAATCGTTGAGCGCCATGGGGCCGATTTCACCTTCTCGGTGGCATTCTACGCAATGCGATTGCAGGATCTTTGCAATGTGTTCGCTGTATGTTACTTCGGAGTTTTCGTGGGGCTGAGGATTTCGCCCGACTAGGCAGCCGACGGCGGGGACGGAAGTGTGTTGGATCGGCGTGTTGGATCGCAGGGCCTCCACCGCGTCTTTTAGCCACGTGGCGCCGGGTTCCTTTTTCTGGTAGCCAATCCCATATTGGTCGTCGATTCGTCCAAAATAGCGCACTATCCTTTGTGCGTCGAGGACAAACACCTCTGGCGTTCGGGTCGCTCCGAAAAGCTGAGCTACGCGATGGGCTTCATCTTTGAGAACCGGAAAACCCACTCCCTGCCTTCGGCAAAAAGCCGCAATTTCCGCCAGGGAATCCTGTGAATTGGTATCAATGGCGATCAGAGCTACGTTTTGACCGTCCCAAGATTCGCGCAATTCCTCAAGGCGTAATGCATACAACTTGGCCAAAGGACATTCGGTCCCTAGAAACGCGACCACCACGATCGGCTTATCGGCGTAATCCTTCAGTTGATGCGTCTTTCCGCGATAGTCCTCCAACGCAAAGTCTGGGATTCGTTTGGATTGAGAGTCAATGCCTGAAGGGTCCGCCGAATGGCATGGCATGGTGAAAAACGAGATGGAGCACAAAATGGCGGCGGTCCAAAACGGTGCACGCGAGCTAAGCGTTGATCGACGCATGACAGACCCATGTTAAAAGGAATGAAACGTAGTTTCCGATACAGGTTTTTAACTTACTTGCTGCTGGAATCTGGCTTCGACCCACTCGAGCCTTTATCCGTGCTTTTTGACGAACCACCTTCGGAATTCTTGGCTGACTTTCCGGCTCCGTCGTTCGACTTGGAGCTACCGGAATCACCAGATGATGCGTCTGATTTGGCTGCTTTCGTATACGCCTCGCTTCGATAATCGGTTTTGTAGAATCCCGAACCCTTAAACATGATAGCCCCGCCGGTTCCGAAAAGCCTGCGGAGTTTCGATTTCTTGCATTTGGGGCATTTTTTTTCGACGGGGGCACTGATCGACTGAAAAAGCTCAAAGGCATGCTCACAGGCATCGCAAACATAATCATAGGTAGGCATGCAACTACTCCGTTCCACTACTGACGACAACGAATGCGGGACGAATCACGCGGTCATGGAGTCGATATCCGAACTGGCGGACTTCGACCACAAATCCAGCCGGAACCGTAGCACTAGGAACTTGTCCCACGGCTTCGTGGATCGCGGGATCAAACGGAACCTGCGTCTCGTCAATGACTTGGCATTGGAAACGCTGGAACGTCTCCAGGATCTGGTTCGCTACCATCTTGATACCGCCGATCAACTGGCTATCGGAACCATCCGGAATATTCACAAGCGCCCGATGGAAATTGTCGAGAGCCGGAAGCAAATCCCGAATCAATGGGAGCGGCGCATATTTGCGCTCATCCTCCATCTCGCGGCGTAAGCGTTTGCGGATGTTCTCTGTCTCAGCTTGCATCCGTAAAGCGCGGTCCTCAGACTCTTGGAGACGAGCTTGGAGCTGTTCGAGGGCACTTTGTCCCTTGGACGCAGCCACGTCCTCGGCGAGTTCTTCCGCCAGGTCCCGATCGGGCGTGTCGTTTTTCGATTTTGACTGCATATTTAAATCCTCGACTCAAATCTTAGCGCTTTAAGCTGTCTTGTCATCGCCGCCGGGCATGACGTATTCGCGTAGCCTTTCAAGAAAGCTCTTTCGTTCCGGCGCAACGGCCGATTTTTCCAGTTCCGCCATTCGCCGCAACAGTGTTTCTTCCTCCTTCGAGACCTTCTTTGGAACCTCGACGAAGACACTGACCAATAGATCCCCGGTCCCATTTCCATGGGGATCTGGGACCCCCAATCTCGGCAATCGAAAGACATGCCCGGTGGGAGTTCCTGGCGGAATCACCAGTGAACGAGCACCATTGAGCGTTGGCACCTCGACATCGGCACCTAACACCGCCTGAGTGTACGTGATGGGCATCTGAAAAAACAATTGCAACCCGTCTCGTTCGAAAATAGCATGCTTTCGGACCCGAATCAGGCAGTAGCAGTCTCCTGGAGGGCCTCCGTTTGGGCTTGGTTCTCCTTCCCCTTGCAATCGGATCTGCATGCCATCGTCAACACCTTGTGGGATTTTGACTTGGAGCGTAACCTCTTCGACCTCGGCCCCGCTTCCGCGGCAAGTTTGACATTTATCTGTCACAGTGCGGCCGTTTCCCCGGCATGCGGGGCAGGTGGTTTGCACGCGCAGGATTCCCGCTGCTTGAACGACTTGTCCCTGTCCTCGGCATGTTTGGCAGACAGCGGGCTTTGCTCCAGGGGCAGCTCCAGAACCCTGGCAGCCACTACAGAGCCGACTTCGGCGGAATTGCAGCTGCTTTTCGACTCCTCGGACCGCTTCCTCGAGGTCTAATGTGACTTCGGTCTTTAAATGGGAACCGCGTCGGACGCGATTGCGGCGACGATTGCCAAATAAGTCATTGAATCCGAAAATATCTCCGAAAGCGTCGAATATATCCTCGACATCATGGAATCCCGATTGGCCAGCACCGTCCATCCCTGCATGGCCGAAGCGGTCATATCGAGCCCGTTTGTCGCTATCGCTCAGGACCTCGTAAGCTTCGGCAGCCTCTTTGAAACGACCAATCGCTTCTTCGTCGTTGGGATGGCTATCGGGATGATACTTGATGGCCAGCTTTCGATAAGCGGCCGCGATGTCGCGCTCGGTAGCCGTACGTTCAATTCCAAGAACTTCGTAATAATCGCGGCGGGAACCCACTACCATTCATCCTTCCTTACATGCGACAGGCCACCCCTGTTGGAGGTGGCCTGCGAAAAAGATCGCGTGGCCGTCTAATCCGTGTGTGGGGGAAGGACCTCCCCGACGCATATCGAGCGAACCCCTTCACTTCGTTGAACCCGACGGGCTGACGACTCCGGAAGCGTTAGCGTACGCTACCTTCCACGCGTTGCTTGTCTTTATCTTCATCTTCGAGCTTCGTGACGAGGGCTTCCGTGGTCAGTAAGAGCCCGGCAATACTCGCGGCATTCGTCAAGGCGGTGCGGACCACTTTGACCGGATCAATAATTCCAGCCTTCAGCATGTCAACATATTCACCCGTATTGGCATCGTAGCCAATATTGGTGTTCCTTGACGCGACTTCATCCGCTACGACAGAACCGTCGACACCTGAGTTATCAACAATTTGTCGCAAGGGGGCCGATAAGGCCCGTTCAATAATGTCGAAGCCGATCCGTTCATCCCCCTTCACCGAGGAGCGAGCTGCCTGAACAGCTTCGCGGCTTCGGAGCAGCGCGACGCCGCCACCTGGCAGAATTCCTTCCTCGACCGCAGCTCGCGTGGCATGCAGCGCATCTTCTACACGCGCCTTCTTTTGCTTCATGTCCGCTTCGGTTTCAGCTCCTACCGAAATTACGGCAACGCCTCCCGCCATTTTGGCGAGCCGCTCCTGCAATTTTTCGCGATCGTATTCGCTATCGGTCTCTTCAATCTGACGACGAAGCTGGGAAATACGCTGTTGAATGTCCGTGCTCTTTCCCCCTCCTTGGACCACCGTCGTGTCATTCTTTGTGACCGTGATTCGCTTGGCCTTGCCAAGGTGTTCTAGCCCTACTTTTTCGAGCTGAATGCCAAGGTCTTCACTGACGAAAGTTCCCCCAGTCAATACGGCAATGTCACCGAGCATCGCCTTGCGGCGATCGCCAAAGCCTGGAGCTTTCACGGCGCAGATATTCAACACGCCGCGCAGTTTGTTCACAACGAGCGTCGTGAGGGCTTCTCCCTCAATGTCTTCTGCAATGATGAGCAACGGACGACCTTGCTGGCTGATTTTTTCAAGGACCGGCAATATGTCGCGAATGTTCGTGATCTTCTTTTCATAAATCAAGATCAGAGCATTCTCTAACTCGCATTCCATCTCGGCTGGATTCGTGATGAAATAGGGAGAGATAAAACCCTTATCAAATTGCAAGCCCTCCACCACTTCCAACGTCGTTTCGGTCGACTTGCTTTCTTCAACCGTGATCACGCCGTCTTTGCCAACTTTCTCGAGGGCGTCTGCAAGCAACTGTCCAATCGCACGGTCGTTGTTTGCGCTGATGGCCCCTACGTTGGTGATATCCTCTTTCTTGTTGGAAACAGGCATCGCCATCTTCATCAGGTGTTCACGAACGACTTCGGCCGCCTTTTCGATCCCACGGCGAATGGCCGCCGCATTGCTTCCCGCAACAATATTCCGAAGCCCTTCGCGGAAAATTGCCCGCGCTAGGACTGTCGCAGTCGTCGTTCCATCCCCTGCAATGTCCGATGTCTTCGAGGCGACCTCATTCACGAGCTTCGCTCCCATATTCTCGAAGCGGTCCTCAAGTTCCACCTCTTTGGCCACCGTCACGCCGTCTTTGGTGACGGTTGGACCGCCAAAGGACTTATCGATGATGACATTCCGACCTGTCGGACCCATGGTCACTGCGACGGCATTTGCCAACTTCTCAATCCCTTGCAGCATCCGCTGACGGGCATGATCTTCAAACAATAATTGCTTTGCCACGTTGAATCTTCCTTTACTGGATCTTGTGCTAAGCCCGAACTATACAGCCAGCTTTGCGAGAATGTCACTTTCACGCAGGATCTTCACATCCTGCCCATCGACCTCAATCTCCGTCCCGCCGTACTTTCCAAAAAGTACCAGATCGCCGACGCTCACCGAGAGAGAACTCCGCTGGCCGCTCTCAAGTAACTTGCCAGGCCCGACAGCAATGACCGTCCCCTTCTGCGGCTTTTCCTTGGCCGTATCAGGCAATACGATCCCTCCCGCTGTCATCTCCTCAGCATCCATCGGTTCAACTACCACTCGATCATCCAAAGGTCGAATCTTGGGCTTTGCCATGTCTATGTCCTTTACCTATTTCCGTGAAGTAAAATGTAGATTTGAAATACGCGACTTTCCGAAACGTGATCGATGCCGCTGGGATGCCTCAAAAATGCGTCCCCCCGGACATGCCGACGTCGCAGGAACTACATCATCCCCATGCCTCCCATGTCGCCCATGCCACCCATTCCTCCCATGCCTCCGCCGCCGTGGTGATGATGATCGTGATCGCCACCTGCTGCCTTTGGTTCGGGAATTGTAGTGATGAGGGACGACGTGGTGAGCAACAACGAAGCGACGCTAGCCGCATTCTGTAAGGCCGTGATCACGACTTTGGCAGGATCAATAATCCCTGCCGCGATGAGGTCGACATACGAATCAGTATTTGCATCGTAGCCTTCCCCTTTACCTTTCATCTGACGAACCTTGTGAACAACCACGGCCCCGTCGACTCCGGCATTATCAGCGATGCACCGCAAGGGCTTGTCGAGAACATTCCGAATAATCTGCTGACCGAGGGCTTCGTCTCCTTCGAGGACCAACTTTGCGAGTTGTTTCTCTGAGCGAATGAGGGCCACTCCACCACCTGGAACAATGCCTTCGGCCAAAGCGGCTTGGGTCGCCGACTTGGCATCTTCAAAGAGTGCCTTGCGTTCCTTTAGCTCGGTTTCGGTGGCCGCACCGCAGATGATCTGAGCAACACCACCCGCGAGCTTCGCAAGTCGTTCTTGTAGTTTCTCGCGATCATAATCACTGTCAGTGTTTTCGATTTCCCGACGGATTTGATCGACGCGTCCTTCAATGTCTTCCTTTTTCCCGGCACCACTCACGATGACGGTGTTGTCCGAGCTGATTTTTACTTTCTTGGCACGGCCGAGGTCTTTGAGTTTGACGCTTTCCAGCTCAATCCCAAGATCCTTGAAGATGGCGGTACCCGCAGTGAGCACCGCAATATCGCCCAGCATGGCCTTACGGCGATCACCGTAACCGGGTGCCTTCACGGCACAGCAGTCGAGTATTCCACGAAGCTTATTGACGACTAATGTCGCGAGCGCTTCCCCTTCGACATCTTCGGCGATGATCAACAGAGGTTTCTTCGCCTTGCTGATCGCTTCCAGAATTGGAACAAGCTTCTTAGCCGAGGAGATCTTTTCTTCGAAAATCAAGATATGACAATCGGTCATTTCCACGACTTGATTGTCTGGGTTGGTCACGAAATGTGGCGAGAGAAAACCACGATCAAATTGCATCCCTTCAACGACTTCCACGTAGGTCTCACCGCTGCGTCCTTCTTCAATCGTGATCACGCCATCCTTACCGACTTTCATGAACGCATCTGCGAGCACGTTGCCAATGGAAGGATCATTGTTTCCGGCAATCGTCGCGACCTGTTGAATCGACTTCTTATTCTTGGGGTCGATTTTCTCTGCCGAATTTCGAATGGCATTGGTAACGGCTTCGGTTGCCTTCCCAATCCCTCGGGCAAGGGCCATGGGATCGCCACCGGCGGCGATCATTTTGAGGCCTTCCCGAAATATCGCTTCGGCCAATACGGTGGCCGTGGTCGTTCCGTCCCCTGCGACGGTGTTCGTCTTGCTCGCGGCTTCCTTCACCAACTGAGCGCCCAGGTTTTCATTGGGATCATCGAGCTCAATTTCTTCTGCGACGGTTACGCCGTCCTTCGTCACCTTCGGGGAACCCCACCCCTTGTCTAGCACCGCATTTCGGCCGCGTGGGCCTAGGGTGCTGCGGACCGCCCGAGCTAATTTTGATACGCCGTTCAGAAGCGGCTGACGGGCTGCGTCGTCATAAACCATGTTCTTGGCCACGATGGAATTCCTCCTCTTATTCACCAATGATCGGGAACTAGTATGCAATGATTGGCAGTAATGCCTTGTGGAGCCCCGCTAAGAGCAATCGGCGTGCCAGCATCGCAATTTGATTTGTAAGATGTTGGCAGATAAGAAGTTAGAGTTAGCCAGAAATCTATGCTGCAATTCGAATACGTGGGGTTATGCCAAACTGGCAGTCTAAATGCTAGCTGCGCTCGGGGACCCCATAAAGCGCTGCAACGCGCCTCCGGCGCGACGAATTAACGATTGCTGGCCAAGAAATCCCGTGGGGTGAAGTACTATCCGCAGTATTAGGGACTCGATGCATTCGCATTTGCCCCCCCGACGGCTGAGCCAAATGTTGCATTCCGAGCAAGGCGGACGTTAAACTTCAAAGGACTTCGCTTAACCGCCAAGTCACTTGTCTCTCATCTCATCCTATATTTCTGGCTGGATCTTCGAGCGGAACTCGTTCCGTTCTACGAATAGGTTCAACTCCGTCAATGCATCCTCGAAACCGGATAAGGACGCGGATACTGTTTGGTGCCGGACGGCATGGGTTCGGGGTGCTGGGTATCCAGCTTGCCGTTTTGGCAAGTTCCCTATGGGGCCAAGGGGCCATTCCATTTCCCCTCTTTGCCCCAACGACACCGCCGCGGGCTTCGGTCGAATCGCCGGCGGCGGCACGACCTGTCGATCTCTACTACTTGGAGAACGAGGAGGGAAGACTGGTACCAGTACCGGGGTTGAAGCTCGAAGAGTTGGATCAACTCTTGCGACAGCGCCAGCGGATGGAAACCGCCGCACCTGCACCGTACAGCATTTCATTTCTGAAACTTGATCTCGTGGCACACCCTGACGGGGTCCGGGGTACGGTTGAATTTCAGATTGATCCGCGGAAAAACGCTGCTCTGCGCATTCCACTTTATTTGTCGCCGGCGGTTCTGACGGGTGAAGAAACGATCACGGGCGCTCCGGATTATGCACTCGATATTGATGTTGGTGGCGATGGCTATATTTTCTTTCCGAACCAAGCTCCCGGGGTAATCCACCTCAAGC
>CXWJ01014771.1_pt1 | contig 15790 bp, 12 predicted proteins | sample 590841 | NCBI WGS metagenome assembly CXWJ01 (sample SAMEA3498367, study PRJEB10139) | wastewater metagenome | biome: wastewater treatment plant; material: activated sludge | place: Austria | collected 2015-01-21 | reverse complement strand
CCGTCTCTTTGAGGCTAGACTGTCTCTCGCCCTTGCTTTCTTATGACTTTGGAAAAGCCCTGCGGTGCAACGCACTTTCCGAAGTGCGTCGCACCTTTCCCCATACGGATTAGACAATGTAGATAAGCCACCCGCCATGTCTTGCCGCGCCGCGCCCGCCGGGTGACAATCAAGGGTCATGAACCGATCTCTCGTCGCCCTACTGCTGATGTTCGCCTTGTTGACCGCTTGCCGCGCCGCGCCGGCTGCCTTGCCCACGGCCGCGCCGCCCAGTGATCTCGCTATCGAACAAGGGAACGCCAACGAACTGCCAACGGCCACCATCCCGCCGATTGCGCCAGAAGCCACGCCGCCCACCGACCCGCCGCCGGCCGCCACTCAACCGCCGGCGATTGAACCGTCCGCCGTCCAACCGCCCGACCGCGCCATCTTCGCCGCCGGGTTGATCGACGCCGAGCGGGCTGTCCTGGACGATTTCCCCGCCGCGCCCATCTATCAGATGGCGATTGAAATCGACGAGTCGCTGGCTATCGTGCGTGGCAGTCAGACCGTCTTCTATACCAATCTGGAAGACACGCCGCTCGATGCGCTCTATTTCCATCTGCACGCCAAAACGCTGGGCGGGTTGGTTACCGTGACCGATGTGACCGTGGACGGCACACCGGTCATAGCCGACGACACCGTCAACCACATGCTGCGCGTGCCGCTGCCGTCGCCGTTGGCCCCCGGCGCGGCGACGGCCGTGGCTATGAATTTCACCACCATCGTGCCGACCGAGATCGGCCGCAACTATGGCGTGCTGGCCTACTACGAGGACGTCCTGGCCCTGGCCCACTTCTACCCGATGTTGGCTGTCTATGACGCCACGGGCTGGAACACGGCCGAGCCGGACGTGCAGGGCGACCTGACCTATAGCGACGCGGCCTTCTTCCTGGTCGAGGTGACCGCCCCGGCCAATGTTACCCTCGTCGGCTCGGGGGCCATCGTGGCCGAGACCGCGCAGGGGGACACCCAGACCATCACCTACGCTGTCGGCCCGGCGCGCGATTTCTATCTGGTCGCGGGCGATTTCGCCGTGACCAGCGCCACGGTGGGCGAGACGACGATCAACAGCTACGCGCCCAGCGATAAGAGCCAGGGCGCGGCGCTGGCCCTCGAGGTGGCCGCCGCGGCGCTCACGTCACTCAACGAGCGCCTCGGCCCCTACCCCTACACCGAACTCGACATCGTGACTACGCCGACCTCGGCGCTGGGCATCGAATACCCCGGCCTCATCGTGGGCACGTTGCGCATGTACGACACCGAACTCACCTCGCAGAGTGGCATGTCCTACGCCGACATCCTGGAATCGACCACGGCCCACGAGGTCAATCACCAATGGTTCTATAATCTGGTGGGCAACGACCAACTGGATGAGCCGTGGCTGGACGAATCGCTGACGTCCTACTCGACCTATCGCTACTACGCCGACCGCTACGGCCAGGAAGCCGCCGACAACTATTTCGACATGTTCGAGGGACGTTGGGCGATGGTAGAGGGCGAGGAGATACCGGTCGGTATGCCGGTGGCGGAATACGAAGAAGCCGAATATAGCGCCATCGTCTACGGCCGCGGGGCGGTTTTCCTGCGCCTGCTGGAAAAGACCATCGGCCGGGAGACGTTCGATGCCTTTCTGCGCGATTACGTCCAGCAGTTCCGTTGGCGCGTGGCCGGCACGTCCGCCTTCCGCGCCCTGGCCGAAGAGCATTGCGCCTGCGACCTCGGCCCGCTCTTCGCCGACTGGGTCTATGAATAAGAGGATCGATCCGCAGATTACGCAGATTTCGCAGATTAAAGAATTGTTCTTAAAAATCTGCGAAATCTGTGGAATCTGTGGATTCTCACCTTTCTCATTCCAGCAGGTGATCGAGCAGGGCGGCCAGGCCCAGGCGATAGCTGCGCCAGCCAAAGCCACTGATTTGCCCCACGCACACTGGGGCGATCAGCGACTGCCGCCGGAACTCCTCGCGGGCGTGGATGTTGGACAGATGCACCTCCACCGCCGGCAGCCCGACCGCGGCGATGGCGTCGCGCAGGGCGTAGCTGGTGTGGGTCAGCGCGCCGGGGTTGATCAGGATGCCCTGCCCCCACAGTCGCGCGTCGTGGATGGCGTCGAGCAGCGCCCCCTCGTGGTTCGACTGCATGATGCGCAACTCGGTATTGGTCTTGTGCGCCTGCTCGATGAGCATGTCGTTGATCTCGGCCAGCGTCCAGCGGCCGTAGATTTCCGGCTGCCGCGTGCCGAGCAGGTTGAGGTTGGGGCCATGGAGGATGAGGATGCGCATGAAGTACCTTTTTAGTGGTCAGTGGTCAGTGGATAGTGGTCAGATAAAATACGGGTTCAAACCCGCTGCTGATACACAAAACCCGGCTGAAGCCGGTTGCAGAGGCTGCCTGGCCCTCCGGTAGTGAGTTTTAACCCACCGCCTCGTCGTTCGTCATTCGTCACCCGCCACCCGCTACTCGCCACCCGCCACCCTCACCGCTTCCAGCGCCGCCAGCACCGCCGCTTCCGGCACGCCGTCGCGCAGGAACACATCGCCCACGTCGCGGATGAGGACGAAGCGCAGTTGCCCGGCCTTCTTCTTCTTGTCACTGCCCATCGCCGCGTAGAGCGCCGCCGGGTCGAGGGCGGGCGGGATGTGGATGGGCAGGCCCAGGCGGGTGAGCACCATCTCCACCAGGCGGGGCAGCGACGGCGCACACTCGCCCAGCGCCGCCGAAAGATGGGCCGCGGCGGCCAGCCCCATCGCCACCGCCTCGCCGTGGCGCACGGCGTAGCCCGACACCTGCTCGATGGCATGGCCGAAGGTGTGGCCCAGGTTCAGCAACGCCCGCCGCCCGGCCTCATACGGGTCTTCTTCTACCACGTCACGTTTGACGCGAATGGCGCGCACGATGAGCGATTGCAGATCGGCCCGCAGCAGCCGGTCGGTCGCCAGTTGGCGCGGGTCGAAGTGCCACTCCTCCATCATCAGCCGCTGCCACAGGATAGGGTCGGCGATGAGGCCGTGCTTGGCGACCTCGGCCAGCCCGGCGGTGAACTCGTCGGCGGGCAGCGTCGCCAGGGTCAGCACGTCGGCCAGCACCAGCCGCGGCTGCTTGAACGCGCCGATGAGGTTCTTGCCCTGGGGCATGTCCACGCCCGTCTTGCCGCCGATGCTGGAATCGACCATGGCCAGCAGTGTCGTGGGGCACAGCACGAAATCGACGCCGCGCAAATAGGTGGCGGCCACGAAGCCGGCCACGTCGCCCACCACGCCGCCGCCCAGGGCGATAAGCGTGGCGTCGCGGCCCAACCCGGTGGCCAGCAGGCCGTCATAGAGTTCGCGCACGGTGTCGAGGGTCTTGTGCGTTTCGCCGGCGGGCATGGTCAGAATGGGCGGCAAGAAACCAGGTTTTTCCGAAAATCCCGGTTTCTGAAGGGCGGCGGCGTGGCGCGGCCCCACGTGGCTATCGGTGATGATCGCCGCCGGGCCACTGATGCCGGCCAGCGTCGCGACCTGTGACAACAGGTCTTCGCCGACGATGACGTCGTAGCTGCCGCTGGGGTGGCGCACCGGCAGTATCTCGCGCGGGCCGCCGGCCAACAGCGCGGCGATGGTCGCGGCCACGTCCTCGGCCGCCCGCCCGCCCGTTTCCACGGCCCGAAAGCGCCCATAGGCCGCGGCCCGTCGTCGCAACAGCGCCCGCACCCGCGTTTCCGGGTCGTCGCCGGCCAGCAGCGGCCGTTTGCCGTCCTCGGCGGCCACGCGGGCCAGGATGTCGGCCGGGTCGGCCGTCAGGCACAGCACCGGGCCGGTGGCTCCCAGCGCGGCGGCGTTGTCGGGGTCGAGCATGAGCCGGCCGCCGGTGGCGATGACCAGGCCGCGCCGCCCGGCCAGTTCCCCGGCCACCTGCGCTTCCCATTCGCGGAAGCGCGTCTCGCCGTCGTCGTTGAAGATGTCGGCGATGGGCCGCCCGGCGCGGGCGACGATGAGGTCGTCGGTATCGACGAACTCGCGCCCCAGCCGCTCGGCCAGCAGGCGGCCGACGGTGGTCTTGCCCGTGCCCATGAAGCCGGTGAGGATGATGTTGTCATCGACCATGCGCCCATTATCCCCCAATTGGGCTTGTGGCGCGATTTGGTAAATTGGGCGATTTACCAAATCGCCCTACAAGGGAACCAAACACAAAGCAGTGGCGTCTTGTCTACAGGTTCAACAGGAACCGAAAGGAGTTACAAGATGTCTAACAAGAAAAGCATGATTGCGGTTTTATTGGTAGTGGTCATGGGCATGGCCCTGGCGGCTTGCGGCGGCGCGCTGCCGGCCCAGCCGGGTTCGGCCGCGGCCCAGCAGACGAACAGCAACGTTGGCGGTATCACCGTCATCGGTCAGGGCACGGCCTACGGCCAGCCCGACCAGGCCACGGTCATCGTCGGCGTCGAGTCGTTCGCGCCGACCGTGCAGGAAGCCACCACGCAGAATCAGACCACACTCGATAACGTGATGGCCGCGCTGGAAGCCGCCGGCATCGCCGCCGAGGATATTCAGACGACCAACTACTCCCTCTACGCCGAGCAAATCTACGGCGAAAAGGGGCCGGAAGGGATCGCCGGGTATCGCATCAGCAACCAGGTGAACGTTAAAATTCGCGACGTGGCCGTGGTGGGTGACGTGCTGGGAGCCGTGACCGAGGCCGGGGCCAACGCCATCTACGGGATCAACTTCGCCGTGGCCGACCCGGCCGCGCTGGAGGCCGAAGCCCGCGCCGCGGCCGTGGCCGATGCCCGCAAGCGCGCCGAATCGCTGGCCGAGTTGGGCGGCGTGGCTCTGGGCGACGTGGTGATTATCAGTGAAGTCATCGGCACGCCGGTCATGCCCCTGGGGATGGGCGGCAGCGCCATGGCGATGGAGCAGGCCGCGTCGGCCCCCGGCATCTCGCCCGGACAACTGAGCTATCAGGTGCAGGTGCAGGTGACGTACGGGATTCAGTAGGTCAGTAGAACAGTATTCAGTAAATCAGTGGGCCGACCTCGGAATGGGGTCGGCCCATTTTTGTTTATAGGTTGGTTGGGCAGGGCTTTTTAGTAGTCGCGAACAACCCCAGAGGATTTGACAGAATTTACAGGATTGACAGGATTGATCGGATTCGGAGTGTGTGGAATCGCCGATTGAAGCGATCAATCCTGTTCATCTTGTAAATCCTGTCGAAATATCTTCTGTTATCGCCTATGGTTAGGCTATTGCCAGGACCATTAACCTGACTACTGAAAAGCCCTGGGTGGTTGGGCACTTGGGCTTCATAAGGACTTGCTTATGCTATAATCCAGCATCATGCCAACGAACTTGAGCAATGTTGGGGTAAGGAACGTGACCGTGACTGATGACACCCTGACGCTCGACCTGGCCGACGGCCGCACCATCTCGGTTCCCTTGGCCTGGTATCCCCGCCTCTTGCATGGCACGCCCGATGAGCGCAGCCGCTGGGAGTGGGTTGGCGACAACGAGGGTATCCACTGGCCCGATTTGGACGAGGATATCAGCGTCGAAGGGATTATCGCCGGGCGGCGGTCGGGCGAGAGCCAGCCTTCATTGCAGCGTTGGTTGGAACGGCGCAAGGTGGCGTAGGGACGACACGCTTTTTGCAGGACGTTGTCCCCAATCCCCTCACTCTTCTCCCGTTAGACCCCCAACAAGCAAATACAGCGCCGTCAACAACTCAGCCTTGCCCGTCTTGGCCTCCACGTCGATCTCCAGCAGACGACGGTAGATGGCTTCCAGTTGGGGCAGGGTGTAATTGCGCGCCTGGCGGGCCAGCTTGTCGGCCACGAACGGCCGCTGTTTGAGTTGCTCGGCGATGCCCGCCGCGCGCTCGCCGGCGTCGAGCAAGGCCCGCGCCTGGAGCAGCAGGCGAAACTGGCGGATGAACATCGAGAAGAGATAGAACGGATCGGCCCCGGCCACAACCTTGGCCTGGAACAGTTCGGCCGCTCGCGCCGCCTGCCGGTTGCCCAGGGCATCGACCAGATCGAAGATGGCGGCCTCGGCGGCGTAGGGCGACAGCAGTTCCACGTCGGCCACGTCGATGGTCTCGCCCAGCCCTTTGTAGAGCACCAGCTTCTCGATCTCGTTGCCCAGCAGCGACAGGTCGGCCACGTTCTCTTTGGACGTATGGGACGAACTCGCACCAAAACCACCGGGCGGCGGCGGAAAGAGCGGCGCGACGTTGGCCGCCAGCAGACCGGCCGCCTGGGGGGTAATGTGGCCTCCCCGCGCCTCCACGTGGGCGCGGGCCCAGCGCTCCAACTCCGGCCCCCGTGGCAGGTCGAATTTCTTGACGTAGCCGATCTTCTGCTCGGCGGCCAGCCGGATGAGGCGATGGTTGTCGGGCAGGGCTTGTGACTCCAGGAAGATGAGCCGGGTCGTCGTCGGCAGATTCGGCAGATAGGCGGCCAGCTTCTCCATGAACGCCTTGTCGGGCACGGCCGCCAGCAGCCCCTCCACCAGCACCACGCGCACGCGGGACAAAAACGGCATGGCATCGCAGGCCGCCTGTAACTCGGCGAAGCTGGCCCGGCTATCCAGCCGCGTTGTGTTGAGCGACAGCATATCGGCGTCGCCCTCCTTAGCCAGCATGGCGGCCAACGTTTCCCGCTGCGAGTAGGCGTCCTGGCCGTGGAAGAGATGAAACATAGTCGCTAGGGACTAGGGGTTAGGTGCTAGGTGCTAGGGAAGAGCGCTCTTCCCTAGCACCTAGCACCTAGCCCCTAGAACCTACTCCGTGGTTTGGATGAAAAAGGACTTGGCGCGCAGGTCGGGGTTGCCGCCGGTTAGCAACAGCTGGAAGAGGCGAGTGATGATCGACGGAGCGATCTCGCGCACGGCGGCTACGCGCAGGTCGCGCAGGTCGCCATCGACCGTGTAGCGCTCCTGGAGGCGCACACCCAGCGGCCGGCCGACGATGAGCGCGCCGACGACGGCCACCGTGGCCCCCGGCAGGGCGTTGAACAGCGTGACCGGCCGCACCCGCCCGGCCCGCGGCTCGCGCATATTCTCCAGCGCCAGCGCGGCCTGGGCGGCCAGCGTCGCCAGGGCGGCCGTAGTCACCAGCACCGTGCCGCAATTGGGATGGACGGCCAGTTGCCGCTCGCCCGCGTTCAGGCGGNNGCTGAACTGCTTGTGGCTCTCCGATAGGACGTGGATGGTGGCGTGTTCCAGGCCGTGGTTGCGCTTGACGCGCGAAAGTAGATCGGAGGCCATATTAGTGTAACGTTTCCTTTGCTGGGGACGCCGGGATGAGGTCGATGAGAATCCGCAGCGCGCGGTTCACAGTTTCGGCATCGGGGAAATAGGATCGAACGTCGGGAGCAAGCATAATCGCGCCTTCCGGCAATCGATAAACCCTTTCTTCCGTCGTGCCATCGGCTTGATGAACGGTAACCGTGACACCTTCCCGGTATGCCGCCGCATGTTTGCCGCGTATGCCTCCAGAGAAGTCGTACTCGGATAGCATGTCGTCCTCGATTGGGTTAGGTGTCTTGACGTTCATCTATTCTATCAAGGCTTAGTCAATCAGACGGGCATTCACGGTAATCTCTTCGACGGCCGCCAATGCTTTAGACACCGGACACTTAGCCTTCGCCTCGGCCGCGTACTCCTGGAAGGTGGCCTCATCGACACCGGGCACGACCGCTTCCACGTCGAGCACGATGCGGGTGATGGTGCCGGACTCCAGATGCACGGCGGCGTGGGTGTCGATACGCGCCGGGGGGACTTCGTTGCGGGTCAGGATGCTCGACAGAAACATGGTGTNNGAAGCGGTCGGCCCAGGTGTAGGGGCCTTCATAGACGCCGCTCTCCAGCTTCAGCGAGCCGGCGCCTTCCTTGAGCGTACCCTGCCAATGGGCCTGGGCGTGACGAATGGGCATAGAACTCTTCTCCTAATTGAGTGAAATTGAATATGGCAGAGTTTAGTCCGCCTTGCGCGGAAAGGCTACCTGGTTAATGCAAATCTAGGCTATCAGGTCTCTTGAACCACAGTTTGTGAATATTTGCACAAAAGAGGGTAAGATACGGGCAACGCCAGGCGTCAGACAATCAAACGATTAGTATTATTGGCCGGCCGCTTACCCGCACGGTAACGGCGCGCCAGGGAAATAAAACGTTGAGTCGAAAGCGAAAAGACCAGATCGTCATTGTCGGCGGCGGCTTCGGGGGCCTCTACGCCGTCCATTCCATGAAAAATTCGCCGGTGGAAATCACCCTCATCGACCGGCGCAACTTCCACCTGTTCCAGCCGTTGCTCTATCAGGTGGCGACCGGCGGCCTGTCCCCGGAAGACATCGCCTCGCCGCTGCGCAGTGTACTGAAGAACCAGAAGAACGCGCGCGTCCTGTCGGGGCAGGTCATCGACATCGATCCCCAGCGCCGGGTGGTTATTCTGGAAGACGGTCACGAGGTGGCCTACGATGCGCTGATCATCGCCACCGGGGCCAGCCACCACTACTTCGGCCGCGATGCCGAATGGGAAGCCCACGCCCCCGGCCTGAAGACCATCGAGGATGCCATCAAAATCCGGCGGCGCGTCTTGCTGGCCTTCGAGGCCGCCGAGCGTGAGCGCGATCCGGATCGCCGCCGCGCCCTGCTCACGTTCGTCATCGTCGGCGGCGGGCCGACGGGCGTCGAGCTGGCCGGGGCGTTGGGCGAGCTGGCCCAGCACACCATGCGCGAGGAATTCCGCTTGATCGATACGACCGAGGCGCGGATCAACCTCATCGAGGGGCTGGATCGCATTCTGTTCGCCTATCCCGAAGATTTGTCGGCCATGGCCGCCCAGGCCCTGGGCGAAGTGGGCGTCACGGTGCAGACCAAGAAGCTGGTGACGGACATCACCGATGACCATGTGGTGATGAAGGATACGCAGACCGGCGAGCAGACCCTCATTCCCACCTACACCGTCCTGTGGGGCGCGGGTGTCAAGGCCTCGCCGCTGGGCGAGGTGTTGGCCCGCCGCGCCGGGGCCGAACTGGACAGCGCCGGCCGCGTCATGGTGGGGCCTGATCTGACCGTGGCCGGCCATCCCGACATCTTCGTCATCGGCGACCTGGCCCATTTCGCCCACCAGACCGGCCAACCGCTGCCCGGCGTGGCCCAGGTGGCGATGCAGATGGGCCAATACGTGGCCGACGTCTTGCGGCGGCGGCGCTTCGACAAGGAAGTACGGCCCTTCCGCTATAAGGACAAGGGGATGCTGGCCGTCATCGGCCGCAACCGGGCCGTGGCCGACATCGGCCGCCTGCACTTCGGCGGGTTCATGGCCTGGCTCATCTGGGTCTTCGTCCACATCGGCTTCCTGATTGAGTTCGACAACAAATTGAAGGTGATGACCCAATGGGGCTGGAACTACGTCACGCGGCGGCAGGGGGCGCGGCTCATCACCGGCGAAACGGCCCCGGTGTGGTTGCAATTGCCCATCGAACGCGAGGCGGCTGTCGAGAAAGCCGAGGTATAGCGGATTGCAGGAAGGGCGCGAAGAATGAATTTCGACTATCATTCTAAGCGCCCATGCGAGAAGATGTCATCGCCCCCACGCCAACGACGCGGCTAGACTGGCTCATCGCCCTGAGCCTGTTCATTGGCCTGTCGACCGTCTATTTCATGACCGTCGGCGGCATCACCAGCAGCAACGACGGCAGCCACTACGCCCTGCTGCGGACGATGGTCGCCAACCGGACGTTCGCGCTGGAGCAATTCGACGACTTCGCCGAGGGCAACGACGTCGCCATCACGCCCGACGGCCGCCTGTTCAGCGACCGGCCGCCGGGCACGGCGCTGGCGGCCATCCCGTTCTACCTGCTGGGCGGGCCGCTGCCCGATCCGCCGGCTCCTTTCCCGTCGGCCGCCGCCCCCTCGCGCCACGACGCCGATAATCCCCGCCTGCCCTACGTGTTGCTGTTGCCGGTCTTCGCCGGGGCGGGGGCGGCGGCCTTGCTCTATGACCTGCAACGTCGGCTGGGCGTCGGCCGGGCAGCGGCGCTGACGGCCGTGCTCTTCTTCGCCCTGGGCACGACCCACTGGAAATATAGCACGGTGCTCTACTCCCATGCCCTGTCGGCCTTTCTGGTCGTGCTGGCCGTCTATCTGGTATGGCGGCTGAGCGGGCCGGAGAGCGGCGGCTGGGGATCGCACGCCCTGCTGGGTTTCGTCCTGGGGGCGTCGGTCGTCGTCGAATATTCCAACGCGCTGTTGGTCATCGTCATTGGGCTATTCTGGCTGTGGCGGACGTGGCCCGCGGCTGTGCGCCGGCCGTTGGCGACCGCGCTGCCCGTGGCCCTGGGCGGTCTGCTGCCGGCGGCGTTCCTGGCCTGGTACAACACGGTCAACTTCGGCGGGCCATTGACCCTGTCCTATGCCTATGCCGTCAACTATCCCTGGGCCGGAGCCTTCGCCACGACGTTTTCTTTCCCGCTGCTGCCGGGCCTGCGCGCCCTGCTGTGGTGGGGCGAGGGCGGCGGCTGGTGTGGCGGGCCGCCGTGCGTCAATCAGGGCTTGTTCCTGTTGTCGCCGGTGCTGCTGTTGGCCCTGCCGGGGCTGTTCATCTTCCGGCGACGGCAACCGGCGGCGTTCGTCCTGATGACGGGCCTTTTCCTTATTTATCTACTGCTCTTCGCCAAGCATCACACCTCCCACGGCTTCACCGCCGACGGCCGCTATCTGATGCCTTTCCTCGGCCTGCTCGTCCCGGCGCTGGGCTTTGCCCTCGATTGGCTCAGAAACCGAGTTTGGCGAACAGGAGTTCGCTCTGAAAAACTCGGTTTCTATACGCTGTTAATCCTCCTCATCTACGGCCTTTTCTTCCTCTCCCTGGGCAATCAGGCTCGCCACATCGCCACGTCATTCAACTACACCTTCGACCCGGCGCTGCTGCAATCGCCGCTGGGCCGGCCGGAGAATTGGGTCTATTTCCTGCGCTCGCTGCTGCCCAACGCCGCTAACTGGCCGTTGTTGATCTTGCCGTTGGGGGGTGTTGTGGCGGTGGTGGGGGTGGGTTATATGGTTAGAAACCGAGTTTTCAAGAAAAAACTCGGTTTCCAGGGCCGGCCAAGTTAAGCCGCCGCTCATGCTGCCCATTGAAATTTGGTGCGCGCCCCCCACACCTGTTAAGATAACACGTTGTTTGTCCGGGCGCGCCGCGCCCTACTTTTGTCCGTCGCCGGCAGCGCTGCGCCGAGACGGGCAGTCCTTTGTGAGGAGAACGAGAAGACAATGCGCAAGACACACCTGCCGCTCCTGGTGGCTCTGACCCTGATGCTCGCCGGACTGCTGGCCCTGGCCGGTCCGGCCCAGGCCCAGGACCTCGGCCCCAACCTGCTGGAGAACGCCGGCTTCGAAGGCGGCCATTACAATCAGGACGGCATCGCCGAAATCACCGTCCCCAACGGCTGGCGAATGCACTGGTCGAACAACGAATTGATCTTCGGCGGCGAATGGCCGAGTGCTCGCCCGGAGACCGTCGTCTGGAACGCCGGTGGCGGCGTCCCCGTCGGTGAGGAAATCTATTGGGAAGACGGCGTCTATACCATGAAGATCTTCAAGAGTTGGGCGCCGATGTGGGTCGCCATGTCGCAGGACGTGGAAAACCTGGAAGTCGGCCGCACCTATCGCCTGAGCGTGCCCATCTTCGTCGATATTTTCGAGGAGTTCAAGGAGGGCAAGAAGGTCGCCCCGTGGCGCAACGACACGGGCAAGGTGCGCTTTGGGGCCAGCCCGGTGGGCGCGGCCTGGCGCGACGAGAAGGCTATCAACTACAGCGGCTTCTGGACGGCCGAGTCGATCAACCCCTTCTACCTAGTAGAAAACCGCTTCGTGTGGGATTTCGTCGCCACGCAGCCCAACATGACCATCTGGATCGAGATGGCTTCATCGTATCCCTACCCCAACAACGGCTTTTTCTTCGACCTGCCCAGCCTGAACGCGACCTCGACCACCGCCGCCGCGCCCGCCGCTCCGGCGGCCCCGGCCGCCCCGGCCCAGGGTCAGCCCGCCGCGCCGGTAGCCGCCGCCCAGCCCGCGGCCACCATTGCCCCGCCGACGCCGCGCGCCGATGGGGCCATCGTCCACGTCGTTCAGTCCGGGGATACCATGTGGGGTATCGCCATCGCCTACGCCGAAACGCTGGGCATGGCCCCCATCGATGCCCTGGCCCACCTACAGGAATTGAATAACAATCCAACCTTCCTGAATCCCAACGATGAAATCCTGATCGTCGCCGCCAACGCCGCCCAACCGACCGAAGGCGCGGCCGAAGGGACGCCGGCCGAGGGCACCCCGGCCGAAGGCACGCCGGCGGCTGAAACCACCGCCGAAGGCACACCGGCCGAGGGCGAAACGACGGCCGAGACCCCGGCGGCCGAAACCCCGGCTGACGAGGCCACGCCCGCCGCCGACTTCGAGCCGGTCGAGGCATTGGCCGGCACGATCTGCGTCGCCGCCTTCCACGATGTGAACGCCGACGGCCAGCGCAACGAGGGCGAGGTACTGGTGGCCGACGCGGCCATCGCCATCGCCCGCGCCGGCACCACGACCTCCACCTACATCACCGACGGCCAATCGGAGCCGTACTGCTTTGAATTGGCCGAGGCCGATTCCTATCAGTTGCAGCTCTATCCGCCGGCGGGCTTCGCGGCCACGACCGAGGATAACTGGGCCGTGTCCATCGCCAACGGCGAATCCTACACCGTGTCGTTCGGCCTGACCGAAGCGGCCCCCGTGGCCGACACGACCGGCGCGGAAACCACTGACACCACCACCGACGCCGCCGCCGACACGACCGCGACGGCCGACGAGACGGCCGAGGCCGATTCGTCCGGCCTGCCCGGCAACCTGGGGTTGATTATCCTGGGCGTGGCCGCCGTGTTGGTGGTGCTGGCCGTGGTCGGTGTAGTCCTCCTGCGCCGCGGCTAAGACTGGTGCGACGCACTTTCCGAAGTGCGTCGCACCTGAGCGCTTAGACGATGATAAAAACCGAGTTTCCAAGAAGAAACTCGGTTTTTTTGTCCCTCGTCGGCTTAAAGACGACTAAACGTTTACCACCCGCCATGCGCGGCACGGCCGATTCCTCTACACTGGAACCAATCATCCTGCTTGGGGCGTCTTAATCTTATGCAAACCAATCAACCTCCCGTTGAATATATTCCCGCCACCCCACCCCCGCCCCGCCGGCGCGGCGGTTGTGGCTGCGTGGGCGGCGCGGTGTTGGGGCTGGTGGCCCTGCTGCTGATCGTGGTCGTGGGTGGGGCGGCGGCGGCCGGTGGGCTGGTCTATGCCAACTGGTCGCGCGAGATCGAGAGCGGCGTGGCCGCGCTGGCGACGGCCCGCGACCGCGAGACGTTCGAGACGACGCAGATCACCGACCGCAACGGCGAGGTCTTGTGGGAGATCTTCGGCGAGGGCAAGCGCACCCGCGTGCCGCTGGCCCAGATTCCGCCGCAACTCATCCAGGCCACCATCGCCGTGGAGGATGACACCTTCTACGAGAACATCGGCCTCGATGCGCCGTCGCTGCTGGCGGCCGTCGTTGCCAATGCCCGCAACCCCGACGCCCGGCCGGTGGGCGGCAGCACCATCACCCAGCAGGTCGTGCGCCACGTCGCCTTCGATTTCGAGGAACGCACGTCCGTCTCCTATAACCGCAAGCTCAAGGAGATCGTCCTGGCCTGGATGATGAACCGGGATTTCACCAAGGACGAAGTCCTGGAGATGTACCTCAACGAGATCTATTACGGCAATCTGGCCTACGGGGCCGAGGCCGCGGCGCGCACCTACTTCGGCAAGCCGGCTACCGAACTGACGCTGGGCCAGGCCAGCCTGCTGGCCGGGCTGCCGCAAAGCCCGGTCGATCTGGACCCGTTCACCAACCTGGAAGGGGCCAAGGAGCGCCAATGGCTGGTGCTCAACCTGATGGTCAGCGAGGGGTTCATCGACCAGGCCGCGGCCGAGGCCGCCTATCTGGAGCCTCTGACCTTCGCCGCTCAGGAAGTCAGCCTCGAAGCGCCCCACTTCGCCGTCTACGTGCGCCAACAACTGGAGGAGCAGTACGGCGCGGAGATGGTCGCCAACGGCGGCCTGCGGGTGACGACGACGCTGGACATGGAGTTCCAGCGGTTGGCCGAGGGTCTGGCCCGGCAACATCTCGACCAGATCGACCCGGCCCAAAACCTGACCAACGCCGCGCTGGTGGCGATGAAGCCCGGCAGCGGCGAAATCCTGGCCATGCTGGGCAGCGTGGATTACAAGAACGAGGCCATCGACGGCCACGTCAACGTCACCCTGTCGCCGCAGCAGCCGGGTAGCGCCATCAAGCCGCTGACCTACGCCCTGGCCCTGTCGCCGGCCGAGGGGGCCGACCCGCGCTGGACGGCGGCCGACATCCTGTGGGACGTGGAAGTGGAGTACGAGCAGTTCGACGGCCAGGCCTACGCGCCGCAGAACTACGACGGCGCGTTCCATGGCCCCACCCGGCTGCGCGACGCGCTGGCCAATAGCTACAACATCCCCGCCGTGCTGCTGCTGCAAGACGTGACCGTGCCGCGGTTGCTGGAGTTCGGCCGCGCCCTAGGCCTCGACTCGTGGACGGGCGACTCCAGCCAGTATGGCCTGTCGCTGACCCTGGGCGGCGGCGAAGTGACGCCGCTGGAACTAACCACGGCCTACGCCGCGCTGGCGAATGGCGGCAACAAGGTCACGCCGGTCTCTATCCTGCGCGTGGAGCGCACCGACGGCGAAGTGCTCTACGAATACCAGCCGGCGGGGCAACAGCGGGTGATCGATGAGCGCGTGGCCTACCTGATCAGCGACATCCTCGACGATGACGCCGCCCGCCGCCCGGCCATGGGCAGCCCCAACCCGATGGAGCTGGCTTTCCCGGCTGCGGCCAAGACGGGCACGACCAACGACTTTCGCGACAACTGGACGATGGGCTACACGCCGGGGCTGGTCGTCGGCGTATGGACGGGCAACACCGACAACAGCCCGATGGTCGAGACCAGCGGGCTGGAAGGCGCGGCCCCGCTATGGGGCAGCTATATGGAGGGCGTCTATAGCAACGGTGGGCTGGTCGCCAAACTGGAAGTGAACGGCCTGGTGCCGCCGACGGAGTTCATCCGCCCGGCGGGTATCGCCGAACGGCCGCTGTGCGCCCTGAGCAGCGCCACTGTCGGCTCCATCGACTGCGCCGCGGCCGGCGATGAACTGTTCCTGGAGAGCGCGCTGCCGCCCACCCCCATGCCGACCTCCGAACAACCGGCGGCCTTCTGGGAGAAGCTCGACCCGGCCGTGTGGCGGGCCGTGGCGATTCCCCTGCCGCCGCCCACGCCGGAACAGGTGGCCCTCATCCCGCCGGAGCAACTGGAAGACCAGCCGCCCCTGCAACTGTTCTGCCACTTCGCCGAGGGCACGGCGCTGGAACTGCTGCCGCCCACGGCCGCGCCGCAGGTGTTTCTGGCCCCGCCGCGCAATCCCGAAAGCGTGAAGGCGGCCCACGAATGGGCGCAGGCCAACAATATCGCCCTGCTGCCGACGTCGACCTGTACCGAGGAGTTGCTGGCGGCCAGCCTGGGTGCGGGCCAGACGGCCGTGTGGCGCATCACCTCGCCCAAGGATGGCGATACCATCACCGGCAACATCCCGATTATCGGCACGGCCAGCTTCGACCCGGCGGTGGTGGAGTTCTACAAGATCGAACTGGGCATCCCCAGCGGGGCCGACAT
>CXWJ01007307.1_pt1 | contig 15807 bp, 10 predicted proteins | sample 590841 | NCBI WGS metagenome assembly CXWJ01 (sample SAMEA3498367, study PRJEB10139) | wastewater metagenome | biome: wastewater treatment plant; material: activated sludge | place: Austria | collected 2015-01-21 | reverse complement strand
GCGAAGGGGGAGGGCGGAAAGGGGAAGGTGGGCATAAAAGATTCCGCGGTTCGATAACAATGGGTTTTGCACTGAGGCCTTGGGGAACCGGTCCAGGACCCCAGACGGAAATGTTGATGCGGCTTGAGGTTGCGTCGGCCCAGTTTTGCGCGCAATTGTGGGGGACCCCGCTCGGGTCGAGCAAAAGTCTGGAGTTTTGCGCGATGGCTTCACAAGATCTCCAGTAAATTGCGCGGGAATCCATGGGTGAGTGGTGCAAAAGGCGAGGAGTTTACGCATTTTTTGGCGCGCTTTTGCGCGCGGCAGGGCTACAAAGGGCGACAGGAGCACATATACATATGTATATAATCAGCGAACCTAGCCTAGCGGGTGAAGTGGCCAAAAGCAAGGAAGAAGTCAGGGGCACGGTCTTGGAGCGAGGGGTGAGGAGTTAGACGTTGGTCGTTGGCCGTTAGGGGGGAGGGGAAGCGGCAGGCGCGGCGGGGTGGCGAGTGGTTCAAGGAGAATTGCGGGCATTGTTGGGAAAGTTTGGGCGGCGCTCCGCAATGCGCGCGGCGAAAATTTTGTTAGGTTTTGGCCACGACTTGTGCTAAGGTGGGCGGTTCGATTCGCGCGACAGATGTTCGTCTCTGCCCCGCTGAAGGAGCGATCCGCTAGGGCCGATCCCCGAATCTACTGCAAATGAGCAAAGTAAGGTCAGACGACCCGCGCAGACGAGCAAGTGGCTCAAGCATATTTTGGATGATTCTTCCTGATCCAGTCTTCGACCAGTGTGCGGAATTCGTCGGCTCGTTCGACTAGTTCGATTGCTTCGCTGTCGGATGTCAATCCGGCGTGATCGTAGTTCACTTGATTGCGTTTTTGCCGACAGGTGTCAAAGTAGTCGATGAGCGATTGATGGGCAGGGCCAAGGATGAGACCTGCCGCCTCAAAGGTTGTGGCGTGATGGCCGCTCTTGGAAGAAGAGACGCGATAACCCGCGCACGCGAGCACCATCTTTGCCAATTGCTGTACGGCGTTATAAGCCACCGCGAATCGCCGGTCGGATGATAGTTGGCTGATCGCCGCGTCTTTGAGATCGCGATCCACAACCGCTCGCAATTCGTCAAGCTCGCTGCGGCTTGTTTGGTGCGCGTGGAGGCGTCTTGATTGCAAAAGCTTTTGCAAACTCACGCGGTTCTCCCAGCAAGAAGATTTTTTCGCCGCTTATCACACTGCGAACGAAATGCTGACCGGCTCGCAATTTAGCGATAAATTCGCGCTGCGGATAGATGCTGGGATTCACGGGACGGCCGAGTTGTTCTGAGGCGGCTTTCAGTGGCCGCGCCAAGTCGGAGAGTTTCACGTTGCCAATGACCAATAGGTCCACGTCGCTTTCGGAAATTTCTTCGCCGCGGGCAAACGAGCCGTAGATTACGGCCCACTGAATGCGATTGGCGAACGGCTTGAGGGCGTGGCGCAGTATGTCGGCCACGCCAACCGTCTTGGCAATCAGGCCGGTTAGCTCTGGCAAGAGGGGGCACTGGTGGTTGGGGCGATAGTAAACGCGATTGGCCTCTTGCCGAGTTTCCAGGATGCCGGCGGCCGCAAGCTGCGCGAGTTCCCGCTGCAGACTGGAGGGCGAACGCTTGAGGCGTGCGGCCAGATCGCTGAGATACCACCACTGCTCCGGATGCATCAGGGTGGACGCAAGTACTTCTTGCCGAACGGCGGGGAACAGGACGTCGATGGGATGCATGTTACGCATTATACGTAAAGTATTACGTATAATGCGTAAATGTCAAGTTGCGAAACGGAAGCCAAGGATTTTTAGATGTTTGAAACTATCTTTGGATCCACTGGCAATTTCGCCATTCTTCTTGTTCTTCTTCAAGCTGGCGCCAGCGGTCAGCCAACTTGGGAACATTGTTTTTAGAGATCAGAGGTTGTGAGATATTGCGGAAGGGAGACGGTTCAACCCTAGCACAAGTCGTGGCCTGATTTTAACAAGAAACTTTGGCCACTTGGAAGGAGTGAGGGACGAGGAGCGAGGGGTGAGGAGTGAGAGGTTAGTCGTTGGTCGTTAGGGGCGAGGGGAAGCGGCAGGTGCGGCGGGATGGCGAGTGGTTCAAGGAGAATCGCGGGTATTGTTGAGAAAAGTTTGGGCGGCGCTCCGCAATGCGCGCTGCGAAGATTTTCATTGAAATTGGGCCACTGTGTGTGCTAGGGTGACCGATTCTATCTGCGGAAAACGGTCTTCGATTGTGGATTGACTTCGGCGAGCTCAGCCGAGCCGCGGAATAGGAATAGGGACGTGCTCCGCTGCGCGTAGCCGCTAACGGCGTGGCGAGGTGGAAGCTGATTTGTGATTCGGACCGCAAGGCAAGGCAAATGCAAAGCACTGCTAACAAGATAGCAGTGGCACCAGGCGCGCATCTCAAAATGCAGATTCTCCCATGACAGTGCTTTGATTCTNNATGGTAAAGACTTCGGTGTCGGTGTCCGGGAGGGACAGGAAAATGCTTGCATTTGTTCCAACATTTATGCGATAATTCGGCGCAAAATGCAACGGAGACCGACGCATGAGCACTTGCGAGACCGCAATTCGTTTGCCGTCGCCACTATCGTTGAACGATTTGCTCACAGCGCCGGAAAGCCAACTCGGTAAGTTGGATGTTGCATGGCTGAATCTCGAATGTGCCGTTGACTTGCCTGGATCGGAAGACTTGGACATTGGCAAGTGCCTTGCGCAATTGGATGATTGGGCGGATTGCGTTCGAGAGAACACGGAAAAGAAGCGAATCAATTTCACACGGTGCCCCGAATATTACGACAACTCGGAAGTCGTCTTTCGGATGGTCATTCTGGTACTAACACTTCAGCAGGATTGCGGCGTGCGCTACAATCCCGCACGAATTCACGATCCAGATTTCACCAACTCGCAAGATTTATTTATCTACGGTTTGATTACGGGCCGTGGCGGCACGTGTGCGTCGATGCCAATGCTCTATGCATCTATCGCGCGCCGGCTGGGCTATCCGCTACGCCTCGTACACGCAAAGGCGCATGTCTTTGTGCGCTGGGATGATCCACAAGGACTTTCGGGATACCCTCCCTCGCGTGTCAACTTCGAGGGGGCGGCGACAGGAATGGACTCCTACTCGGATGAACATTACGAAACGTGGCCAATGGCCATTACAAAGAGGGAAATCGAAGCTCAGCAATACCTCCATTCTCTGACGCCACGAGAAGAAGTTGCGTCGTTTTTGGCCTTGCGCGGAAATTGTTTACAAGATAATGCGCGGTTTCACGAGGCTACCCACGCTTACTCGTATGCTTGTCAGCTTGCCCCGCATATTGAGGCTTACGCATTGTGGAATGATGTCAGTTTGATTCTTGGCGGATATCCAGTGCCGCCCGGGCCACAAGGCGAGTACGTCGCAAAAATTGCCACGGCCGAGAGCGAACGGATTGCTGCAATCCGGCAGCGAATAATTAACGAAGGGAATTAGCCATGTACGATCCAACGACTGCACGATGGATGAGCAAAGACCCGATTGGATTTGAAGGAAGTCGGTGGAACTTATATCAATATGTTAATTCACGTCCCACAACTCTTGTTGACCCAAATGGTCTCGGCGGTGGTGCCGCTGTGATTATTCTTTGTCGCCGGCGCTGCCCTCCGGCCAGCCAGCGCACTCCCGCTGCGTGCTGCGCAGCCGCAGCCGCCGCCGGACTCGCCGGAACGAGCGCAGGTGGTGTGGTTTGTTGTGATGGAAGAATGGTTGCCTGCGTTTGGGCGACCGGAGGCGTAGCGGCAGGTGGCGGTACTGGAAATGCGGCTGCCGATGCGATAATTGATGCGTGCATCACGGCCCATGAAAACCAACATATCAGCCAAGGTGATATCGCTGGGCCGTGCCCGACACAGTGCGGTACATTGTCGCGACCGCCATTTCCGTGGACTACACGATGGTTTGGAAACCCGAATCAACAGGAATGCGCCGCATACCGAGTTGAACTGGATTGCCTTTCGCGAAGTGCGGCGATGTGCGGTGGGGTTGCTGCCTGTGAAACCGCAGTGAATAACAGAGCATCTTTTGTAAGCGGACAAATCGCAAGTCGTTGCCGTTAGTGACGTTGAAAAAAGGCGTTGATCGTCGCAGCCTTAGTAGGATTGTTTAGTTTGAATCTCGCGACGGGTTTTCGGATTCGTGACGGGCTTTAAGGATGGATGACAGCAACCAGTTATTACGATTAGCCATTGTACTGGCAGCCTTATGCGCCGGTTGTGCCGATCAAAAGGGAGTACCGATGAAAACCGGGAAAAATGTTGGGGCTAAATCTGGGATTTCTGAAAAGGAAGCCATTCAAATCGCAGAAAGGGAATATGTTGCAAAAGGTGGCTCAGGTCGATACGTATCCCAAGCTGATAAAGCTCCCAACAACGATGATGGTTATGTAATCACGATTGAAATGCGGCCGAGTACGCCAGGGGGGCACTGCACGGTGCATGTTTCGCTTGATGGACAAGTAACGGGCTTTTTTCCTGGAAACTGATTTCGGCGGAATTCGCCCAAGTAGACGTCGGCTATACTTACGGCGTGATTATTGGCCATACCGTTCGGAGAGAACGCCACCATATAACAAATTTATCCGCCGGTCAGCGGACAAGCCCGGGCCGCCAGCAAGCCTCTCAGTTTTTTCAGTCTCGCGGATCAATCAGCCTTTGCCATTCCGCAACCGACTCCCGAACGATCCGACCGGATGGCGTCACTCGCATAGCTCGACGGGTGTTGTCGGGACCGGAACCGCACGGGTGGATTCGACGTAAGTCGACACTGCGATGGTAAACCATCGTAGCAATCGTAAACCTCCGTAATCATCGGCGCAGAATCGACCGCGTAGAGCGCCGTCCCTGATAGACATGCCCCATCCCGGACTTGCCGTGATGAGCGTGCCACCTCTGGGAATGCGTCACCGTGAGCCAGCGAAAGAAATCGTTCACCTGCTGGTGCTGGCGCTGACGGGACGTGATCGCGGCCGAGATTTGCCGGGTATGATTTCGTCCTCGATTGCGCTTCGCCGAGACTCCACCCTACCTTCTCGGACGAAGAATGAAATGTGGGAATAACCCGGGGTGGCGAAAACGCTCGCGGGGCTCGTGTTTTCTCACCCCGGGCTGCGGTGTGTAATGCCTTCGGCATATCCGAGGTGTGGGGTGGGAATATGATTTCGGATTGAGGATTGGGGATTAGGGACGAGCGAGGGAAATTCCCCTCCCCGGGTACGAGGAGGGGACCGGACCAATTCAATGCGTTGGTCGTTTCCTCACTGACGCGCTGGGTTGGTGTGGGCGCAAAAACGAAGCGAGGGCCGAGGAGAATCCCCTCCCTGAAAGAAAAAGATAAAGAGATAACCAAGGCGCTACCGCCTTCGGCCTTTATCCTCGCCAGTTCGGGATCGGACCGTATTGACTTTTTGCTGTGCGCCTCTGCGCACGCCCGGGGGAGCGGCTCGGTAGGAACCTCGCCCTCCCGGCCGGAGCCGTTCACTCGCTGACGCGTCAGGTTAGTGTGGGCGCAAAAACGGTGCGAGGAGACGTACAATAAGCCTGGGTAATTTCGGCCTCGATTGCGTTCTCTTGGTGGTTAGCTTGAGCCGCTCGGCCGAGGAGGATGGGGATTCTTTGTTCCCGGGGTGGCGGCCGAGTTCGCGGGGCTCACTTCGCCTGACCGCTGGGCTAATGTCTGTAGTCCCTTCAGGACACCGGAGGCGTTGCGATTGCAAAGCCCGCTCTGTAAGTGACCTCGATCATGTTCGGTCGGCCGTTTACGGTCGTTCTTGAATGGATACCAGGATACCAGGCCAGCCGTTTACGGGTGGTTGATTAATGGCCCCATTTGTCCCCCGTCTGCTGCCCTGACGCACACGTCAGGGCAGCAGACGGGGGAGAGTTAATTGCGGCTAGATTCCCCGGCATGAATGCTCGGGGCTAAGATCGCTGCGCGAGAAGGACCGTGAACGGCCCTGTGCCCGCGGTGCGGCATATCGGAGGTGCGAGACGGGAAAACATTTGCGGATGGAAACAGGGGCGCTCGGGACGTGCGCCGCTGCGCGTCGCGGCTAACGGGGCGAGGAGCTAGGGTGAGGCTGGTTTGTGGTCCGAACCGGAAGGCAAGGCTGGTCCNNTGCCGAAGCAGCGGCTCGGCGGGAGCCTCGCCCTCCCGGGCCGGAGCCGTTTCCTCGCAAAAACGAAGCGAGGAGACTGGCTAGACCTCGGGAAGCTCAAAGCCCGCGCGGCGGGGGCGGTTGAGGAGTTTGTTGGCTTCCTCGTCATCCTTAAAGCGCTCGGACTCTGGATCCCATGTCAATTTACGGCCCAGTTCGCGAGTAATGTTGATCAGGTGACAGACGCTGACCGAACGGTGGCCGATTTCCACGTCGGCGTTCGGCAGCTCGCGCGTTTTGATGCAGTCGAGCCAATTCTGAATGTGGGGCCGGGCGATCCACCCCTCCCCTTCCCAAGTTTTGTCCTGCACGACCGGGTCGGGGGGGTCTTTGATGAAGCCGGCCGGGTTCGTAGCGAAGCGATTGCGATTGATTTCGAGCTTGCACTCGCTGCCAATGAATACACCGCCTCCCATCGGCCCCCCTTCGCGCTCGAAATCGACTTGGATGCCGTCGGCGTACTTCATCGAGACCTTGCCATTCGGGCCTTCGGTCACGGGCCAGAGCTCGGTGGGGCCGGTGCCGTCCTTGCCGAGCGCCCACTGAATCTGATCGACGCCGTGCGCGCCCCAGTTGGTCGTCTCGCCGCCGGAGTAATCGTGCCACTGCATCCAGCCGAATTGCAACTGCTTGTTGAACGGCCGCAGTTCGGTCGGGCCACACCAGGTATTCCAATCGTCCCCCTCGGGCACCGGCTCTTCCGGCAAGCCTTCGTAGCGGCGCGGGCCGGTGTAACAGACGGCCGACACCCGCTCGATCGCGCCGATTTTGCCCGTGCGGACGAATTCGCAGCAGAAGCGGTTGACTTCCATCGTCCGCTGTTGCGTGCCAACTTGAAAAATGCGATTGTTCTTGCGAACGTGGTTGATCAGGACGCGGCCTTCGTGAATGTAAGCGGTGAGCGGCTTTTCCGCGTAGACATCGTAGCCCGCCTGCACGGCACGAATGCAAGGGAGCGTGCGCGCATGGTCGGGCGTGCCGACGAGGATGGCGTCCAGCTTTTCCTTGTCGAACATCTGCCGGTAATCTTGATAGAGGGGCCAATCGGCCTTGAGCTGCTTGGCGGCATCGACGGCACGTTGCAGGTAGCAATCCGACAACGCGACCACGCGGCCATCCGCCGGTATTTGAGCCATCAACTGGCGGGCACGGCCCCCAGTGCCGATGACGCCGATGATGACTTGTTCGCTGGGGGGCGTGGCGCCCTCGCGTCCGAGAACGCGGGCAGGCACGATCATCGGCGCGGCGACGACCGCACCAGCGGCGACAGTTTGCTTCAAGAACTCACGACGCGTGGATTGATTCGAGGGAGTCATACCAAACACCTGCTAATTAAGGGGAACCAACCGTGACCACAAGCATAATTCAGCCGTGGCGCGCTGTCACGCGGCTTGGCGTAGGCCACAGGAGTACTGCAAAGTCAAAGGCAAGGGGGTCAGGTCCATGTTTTCGTTCAACGTCTTGCGGTGAAATCGTAGGCCCGTGACCGAAAAATGGACTAGACCCCGATCTACGGGAGCAATTGAGAGTTTTGGCGGTGGGCGATAGGCTATGGGTGATACTCTCATCATTTTACCTTGTGCCGACAGACCGGTCACTCAAGTGTCCTTGCCGCGCCATGCTTGTATTCAACAGCCCCTGGTATCTGCTGCTGCTGGGGCTGTTGCCCGTCATGTGGTGGACCAGTTTTCGGAGCCTCTCGGGGCTGGGCCATTGGCGGCGGTTGTTGGCACTGGTTCTGCGCACGCTCGTACTGACGCTGTTGGTCTGCGCGATTGCTGAGATGCAGTACCAGCGGACGAATGATCGAATCACGGTCATCTACCTGCTCGACCAATCGCTGAGCATCCCAGAAGCGCGGCGTACCGCGATGGTCCGCTACGTGAACGCCTCGGTCCGCAATCAGCGCAAAGACAAAAAGCAGGACCGGGCCGGCGTGATCGTGTTTGGCCGGAATGCGGAAGTGGAAGTGCCACCGGTCGATTCCAATGTGCCGCTCATGCCGCGGATTGAAAGCCTGTTGGATCGGGATTACACGAATCTCTCCGGCGCGATGCAGCGGGCGATGGCCATGTTCCCGCACGACGCAGCCAAGCGGATCGTACTGGTGACAGATGGCAACCAGAACGTGGGGGATGCGCTGGAGGAAGCACGGGCGATCGCCGACGCAGGGGTAAGCATCGACGTGATGCCAGTGCCGCTCGATCAGCAGAATGAGGTGACCGTTGAAAAAGTGGCGATTCCGTCCGACGTGCGGCGAGGGCAGCCGTTTGAACTGCGCGTGGTCATGGATAACACAGCGCCGGGAGGAACCGAAACTGGCGCGGCCGTGAAGGGTCGGCTGCGGATCGTGCGCAAGGCGGGGGAGCGCGAGACAACACTCTCCGATGCACCGGTGGAGATCGCGCCGGGGAAGCGCGTGTTTTCGATTCGCGAAGAAATCGATCAACCCGATTTTTACACGTACGAGGCGCGCTTCACGCCGGATGACGCCGACAGCGACTCGCTGGCACAAAATAATCAGGCCACCGCCTTCACGCACGTCCGCGGCAAGGGGCAGGTGCTGATGATCGAGGATTGGGAGAATCCGGGCGAATTCGATTACCTGGCCGAGCGGCTCCGCGACGACGGCTTGGAGGTGGCGGTGCAGCCCAGCAATCGGCTCTTCACTTCACTGCCCGAGTTGCAGCGTTACGACACGGTAATCCTGGCCGACGTGCCGCGCGCCAGCGGCAACGATTCGGCCAGCGTGAGCAGCTTTTCGGATGAGCAGATCAAGATGTTGGTTCGCAACACCGAGGAACTGGGCTGCGGGCTGATCATGATGGGAGGGCCGAATAGCTTTGGCGCTGGCGGCTGGACGAGTACCGAACTGGAAAAGGCGATGCCCGTCGATTTTCAGATCAAGAGCGCCAAGGTGATGCCGGTGGGGGCTTTGGCGCTTGATATGCACGCCAGCGAAATTGCACAAGCCAATTACTGGCAGAAGGTGATCGCGCAGGAATCGATCAAATCGCTAGGTCCGCGAGATTATGCCGGGCTGATTTTGTGGAACGGGACTGACCAATGGATCTGGGGCCAGTCGCAAGGGGGTATGATCCGCGTCGGTGAGAATCGTCAAATGATGCTGGCGCAGATCGACCGCATGAACGTGAGCGACATGCCGGACTTCGAACCCGGCATGAAGAAGGCCGCGGTCGCACTCGCGAAACTTCAAGACGCAACGATCAAACACATGATCATCATCAGCGACGGGGATCCCTCGGCCCCCACGGCGAGCACCGTCAAGGCGCTCAAAGATGGCAATGTCACGGTATCGACCGTGGCCGTCGGCTCGCACGGGCCAGCCGGCAGTGCGACATTGCAAAACATCGCGACAGCGACCGGGGGCAAATATTATGTGGTTAATAACGCCAACGCTTTGCCGAAGATTTACCAGCGCGAGGCGCGGAGGATCGCCCGCCCTCTCGTTTTCGAGCCGAAGCCGCCGGTCGGCCCGCAAATCGTGACGCAGCATGAGATCGTGCAGGGGTTGAGTGACTCGTTCCCGCCGATTGACGGTTTTGTGCTGACGAGCGTGAAGGAGAGCTCGCTGGTGGAGGTGATTTTGCGGTCCCCTCTCCCCTCGGACGCGCAGAATTCGACGATTGCGGCCGCGTGGACCTATGGCTTGGGCAAGGCGGTGGCATTCACCACGGACGCGGGGAAGCGGTGGACCACTTCGTGGACGAATTGGGAACAGTACGATCGCTTTTTCAGCCAGATGGTGCGGTGGTCGATGCGGCCGACTGGCGACGAAGGAAAGTTCGCGGTTGCGACCGACGCGCAAGGGAACAAAACGCGGGTGATCATCTCTGCTCTCGACAACGGTGACGATTTTTTGAACTACCAATCGATGACGGGTACGGTGCTGGGGCCGAACATGGAATCGATTCCGCTGGAGATTCAGCAGACGGCGCCGGGGCGGTACGTGGGAGAGTTCGAGTCGGCCGCGCCGGGAAGTTACATGATCATGGTCACGCCCGGGGCGGGGCAGGCGATGATTCGCACCGGCGTGAACGTGGGATATTCGGACGAATTTCGCGACCGCGAGACGAATACGACGCTGTTGGAATCGCTGGCCGCGTTGCCGGCCAAGGGAGGCGAACCGGGGAAATTGTTTCCGGCGCTGGCGGCGGTGACGGACAAGGATGCGGAAGAGATGCTGGAGCCGCAATTGGCGATCAACCCGTATCGGCGCGATTTGCAGCAGGCCGCTTCGACGCAGGATATTTGGCCGTGGCTGGTGCTGGCGGCCAGTTGCTTCTTTTTGGCGGATGTGTTCGTGCGGCGGGTCCAGATCAGTCTACAATGGCTCGTCCCGATTTGGACGCGGGCGCTGGATATCGTGCNNGACGCCCGCCACGCCGCCAGCACCGCCGCCAAAGCCAGTGGCCGAACAGGAAGCGGATGATTCCTACACTTCGCGGCTGCTGAAAGCGAAGAAGCAAGTCTGGAAAGACCGCGGGTTGGAACAAGATAAGAATCCCGACAACTAACTACTGACAACTGACTACGTACTACAAATTCCTATGACTATTGCCGAATCGATCGAAGAACGGGCCGCGCAGTTTGCGGAGCGATACAAAGCCGTTTACCAGCAACTGGGCCGCGTGATAGTCGGGCACAGTGACATTTTGCACGGCGTGATGACCTGCCTGTTTGTGGGTGGGCATTGTTTGCTGGAAGGTGTGCCCGGCTTGGGAAAAACGCTGCTCGTGCGAACGCTCGCACAGACGCTGAATTTGGATTTTTCACGGATTCAATTCACGCCCGACTTGATGCCCGCGGACATCCTGGGAACGAACATGATCGTTGAGGATCAGTCCGGCAAGCGCGAGTTTCAGTTTCAGAAGGGACCGATCTTCACGCAGATTTGTCTGGCGGACGAAATCAATCGTGCGACGCCGAAGACTCAATCGGCCTTGCTGGAAGCGATGCAGGAACGGAGCGTTAGCATCGCGGGGCACGTGTTCAAGTTGAAAGAGCCATTCTTCGTGATGGCCACGCAGAACCCGATAGAGCAGGAGGGGACATATCCGTTGCCCGAAGCGCAGCTGGACCGGTTCTTCTTCAAGCTGGTCGTCGGCTACTCCAGCCGCGAGGAGCTGAATACGATTATCGAGCGGACCACCAAGGGTGTGACCGTGCAGCCAGACAAGGTGATGGACGGCGCGGAGATTGTGCAATGGCAGCAGTTGGTGCGGGAAGTGATCGTAGCGCCCCATGTGCAGGATTACATCGCGCGGCTGACCTTGGCCACGCATCCGGACGGGCCGTTCGCCGTGCCGATCACGAACCAGTACCTGCGGTGGGGGAGCAGCCCGCGCGGGGCCCAAACGCTCACGCTCGCGGCCAAAGTGCGGGCTCTCTTGGGCGGGCGGTACAACGTCAGCTTCGAGGACGTGCGGCGGGTATACCTGCCGGCGCTACGGCATCGGGTGATTTTGAACTTCGAGGCGGAAGCTGAGGGAATCGATCCAGACAAGGTGTTGCTGGAAGTGTTGCAAAAGGTGCCGGAGAAGGCGGACGAGGTGAAGAAACGGGACGGAGGACGGGATTCAGGGGACAGGGAGAAGGCAAAAGCATGAGCTTGTGTTTTACTTCGTGAGAGCGCGTCATAAGCGTCGCCGCTAAATATTTCGGTCCTTATCCCCCGTATCCTGAATCCTGTCCCCTTCCCGATGCCCGCTACTGAATCGAAAATCTTGACGCCAGACCTCATGGCCCAGCTAGAGCGGCTGGAGTTGGTGACGCGGAAGGTGTTTCGCGGGCGGATGAAAGGGGAGCGGCGGAGTAAGCGGAAAGGGCAGAGCGTCGAGTTTGCGGATTTCCGCAGTTACGTGCCGGGGGACGATTTGCGGTCACTCGATTGGAACCTCTACGCGCGGCTGGATAAGCTCATCATCAAGCTGTTCCTCGAAGAAGAAGATCTGCACTTCTTCACGCTAATCGACGCCAGCCTTTCCATGGATTTCGGCACGCCAACCAAGCTTGCGTACGCCAAACAACTGGCGGCGGCTCTGGGGTTCGTGGGGTTGATTCGCACGGATCGGGTGCGAATCGAAACGCTGGGACAGAGCGTGCGGAACGCCGGGCCGGTGCTGCGCGGAAGGCGGAGCGTGTGGCGGATGCTCGATTATCTGGAGGGGATTCAGGCGGGCGAGACGATTTCGTTGGCCGACGGCATAAAGAATTTTTGCATTCGCAACGCGGGCAAAGGCGTTGTCGTGCTGATCAGCGACTTGATGGATAAGAACGGCTATGAATCGGCGTTGCGCTATTTGGTGTCGCAACAGATGGATGTGTATGTGATTCAAGTGCTGAGTCAGGAGGAAATTGATCCCGACGTGAAGGGAGATTTGCGATTGGTGGATTGCGAGGATGAAGACATCGCGGAAATCACGGTCAGCGCCCCCCTGCTCTCTCGTTACAAGGCGACGTTGAATGCGTTCGTGGGAGGCGCTCAGGAGTTTTGCGCCAAACGCGGGATGAATTACTTGCTGGCGAACAATCAGACGCCGGTGAAGGATTTGATTTCGAATTACCTAAGGCGGCGAGGACTTGTCAGATAGTCAAGAGACGAGAGTCAAGGGTCAAGAGCATGAAAGTAACGGAGATTTTAGTATCGCTGACCGATAGAACTGTGAGGGCTAGCTATGTTTCGATTTGAAAAGCTAGATGTTTGGCATCGCGCAATCGAATATGCCGGAGATATCCATTCTGTTACACGCTCATTTCCAGATGATGAGCGGTTTGGGCTAACGAGCCAAATGCGCCGCGCCGCTGTATCAGTGTCAGCGAACATAGCGGAGGGCAGCGGCCGCGTCTCTGATGTGGACTTTGCACGATTTTTGGAGATTGGTTATAGCTCGCTGATGGAAACAATCTCGCATGGGACGATTGCCAAGAATCAGAAATTCTTAGACAGCCAAGCATTTGAAAAGTCCTACCGTGAGGCCGAAGAACTCTCACGAATGTTGAGTGGACTACGGTCAACACTGCTGCACCGCCACAATTCGTAAACTCGGTCCTCTGGCTCTCGACTCTTGTCCCTCGACTCTTGACTATGTCCGAATTTTTTCGCAACACGTTGACCCCTTGGCAGTGGGCCATTCTGGCTGCGGTGCCGCCGGCGATTGTTGCGCTGTACTTTCTGAAGCTGAAGCGGCAGCCGTTGGAAGTGCCGAGTACTTATTTGTGGAAGAAATCGATCGAGGATTTGCACGTTAACAGCTTGTGGCAACGGTTGCGGCAGAGCTTGTTATTGTTTCTGCAATTGCTGCTAATCGGACTGGCCATGTTTGCGCTGCTGCGGCCAGGGTGGCAGGGGACGAAGCTCACGGGTGATCGCTTCATTTTTCTGGTCGATAATTCGGCCAGCATGTCTGCCACCGACGTGACCGAATCGAAGACGCGGCTGGAGGAGGCAAAGCGGCTGGTCGGCGGGCTGATCGACCAGATGGAATCTGGCATGACGGCGATGATCATCAGCTTTGCCGATACGCCGCAGGTGGTGCAGGAATTCACGGATAACCGCCGGCTGCTGCGCGAGCGGCTGGCGACGATCGAGCCAACGGTCCGCGGCACGGAGTTACGCGGGGCATTGGAATTAGCTGACGGATTGGCGAATCCGAATCGAGTGACGTTCGAGGAGGGTGGCCAGGAGATCGAGGCGATCATGCCGGAGGCGGCCGAGTTATACATCTTCAGTGACGGACGCTTTGAGGAGGTGAAAGGTTTTTCGTTGGGACATTTGAAGCCCGTCTACGTCCCGATTGGGACGGCGGAGGCCAAGAATCTGGCGATCACTACATTCACCACGCGGCGGAGCGAGGCCAAGCCGGAAGAGCGACAGGCGTTTGTGCAGGTGGCTAATTTTACGCCGGAGCCGCAGAAGACGGTGGTGGAGATTCAGCTCGATGGCAATTTTCTGGATGCGAAGGAAGTGATCGTGCCGGCGGGCGAGGTGAGTGGGGTGGTATTCCCGCTGGCCGACGCGCCGGCCGGGGCGCTCACGGCGCGGTTGAAGTATGAAATCGACAAGACGACGCAAGACGTATTGAAGCTGGATGATCTGGCGTTCGCGGCGCTGAATGACGCCAAGCCGGCGAAAGTGCTAGTGGTCTCGCCAGGCAATGCGGCGCTGGAAGTCGCCCTGGCAACGCAGCGCGCGCTGCGATTAGGAACCGTCACCACACAGCCCCCCAGCGCACTGACCACGGATGAATACAAGAAGGAAGCCGACATCGGCACGTACGATTTGATCATTTACGACCAATGCGCACCTGAGACGATGCCGCGGTCGAATACAGTGTTCATAGGCAGAGTGCCGCCGACGGCGGCTTGGCATGGTGGCGTGGATGCAAGCGCGGACAAAACGGCTGCCGAAGCGGCTGACAACACCAGTGCGAAAGAGGGCACGAAATCGGGAGAGACGAAGGATGGCAATGTGGCAGCACCGACTGACCAGCAAGATGGAGTCGTGAAAGCGCCGCAGATTATTGATTGGGACCGAGCCCACCCGTTGCTCGCGAATGTTGAGTTGGGAAATGTGGTTGTGGCCGATACGCGGGTGCTCGATCCGCCGCCGGGCGGCACCGTGCTGATCGATTCGACAGCCGGGCCGATTGCCGCGATCGCGCCGCGCGATGCATACCAGGATGCCGTGTTGGGCTTCGAGATCATTGGCACAGATGAGGATGGCTCGCGGACGGTGAACACGAATTGGCCTCGACGATTGAGCTTTCCGACCTTTTGGCTCAACGCGCTGGAATATCTGGGGGGCGGGACGGAGGAATCGCAAGTCAGCCAAGTGCGGCCAGGTCGGCCGATCGAGTTGCGGCCGGGGGGCAACCTGCCCGAAGTGACGGTGGTTACGCCGGGCGGGACACCGGTCACCGTCCGCCGGAGCGCTGAGGATGTTTTTCAATTTCAGGACACGAATCGGCTCGGCTTGTACGACGTGAAGCGCGGAGACAAGGTTTTAGAGCGGTTTGCGGTCAACCTGGCTGACCGCCGGGAGAGCGACGTTCACCTGCGGACGCGGCAATCTGAGGAGGCTAATACGGTGCAGCCGGCGGATATCCGTATCGGTCACGTAGACGTTGCGGCCTCGGTCGATCAAGCCCCCGCACGAAGGGAGATTTGGAAGCTGGTGCTGATGGGTGCCCTGTTCGTGCTGCTGTTTGAGTGGTATATCTACAATCGTCGCGTATATTTGTGAGCGAGCCGGAGACGGGACGGAATAAGAATTGCATCAAGATTCGGCAACCGTAGACGAATAGCACTTAATCAGACCTCTCGGCAACACGCAACGGATTCATGGTGTGCCAATATGACGGGCATCAACCTCTCAAAACGTCCCAAGACGCGCCAGGAAAAACGCCGCAACGGTGTGCTGAAGCGGATCGTCGAAAACGATCTCATCAGCCGCGTCAGTTCCGACGAATACAAAGCAAAAATCCAGGACGTCTACGGCGGTCCGAAGGGAGCGATGCTGGCCACGTGCAGCATGTTGTCTCTCCATATTCCACTGGGCAAGCGGTTGTTCAGTAC
>CXWJ01002538.1_pt1 | contig 15842 bp, 15 predicted proteins | sample 590841 | NCBI WGS metagenome assembly CXWJ01 (sample SAMEA3498367, study PRJEB10139) | wastewater metagenome | biome: wastewater treatment plant; material: activated sludge | place: Austria | collected 2015-01-21 | reverse complement strand
ATCGCTGAAGGTGGCCGGCCCGCGCACCGCGAGCGCAGCGCAAAAACCCGCCCAGAAGACCGCGACCACGGCGAAACAGGGCGTCGCCGCGAGGCTCGCGAGCCACAAGGCGGCGCTCAGCGTCAGTTGCACGGCGCTGCCGAGCTGCACCGCGCGCGCCGTGCCCAGGCGCCGCGAGATGCGCCCCGACTGGCTGGCCATGCCCATGAAGCCGGCCACGCCGATGACTTGCAGCGTCGCGAACGCCGACGGCTCGAGGTGCAGCACCTGCACCATGACCTGCGGCGCGCTGGCGACGAAAGTGAGCAGCGCGCCGACGCACAGCGCGTGCGACGCCATCAGCCGCAGGTAGCGCGGGTTCGCGAGCAACTGCCGGTAGCCCGCGGCATCGCGGTGGTCCAGGCCCGGAAGCCCCCGCGGCGCGATGCGCACGACGAAAGGCAGCAACAGCAGCGCGACCGCGCCGACCACGCCGAACAGCCCGCGCCAGTCGATGAAGGTCAGCAGCAAGGTCCCGAGCACGGGGCCCGCGGCCGGGACGAAGGACTCGACCATCGAGATCGTCGCCAGGCCCTTGACCGCGTCTTCGTCGGGCAGGCCGGCGCGCACCAGGCTGGGCGCGATCACCGCGGCCGCACCCGCTGCCACGCCCTGCAGCAGGCGCAGCGCCAGCAGGGCTTCGATGCCCGGGGCAAAGGCGCAGCCGAAGCTTGCCGCGGCGAGCAGGCCGACGCCGGCTTGCATGCAGCGCCGCGGGCCGAAGCGGTTCAGCGCAGCACCCCACAACAGCTGCGACGCCGCGAGGCCGGCGAGAAACACCGCCACCGTCGCCTGGGCGAGGCGGATGTCGATGCCCAGCCCGGCCTGCAGCGCCGGCACGGCCGGCAGGTACAGGTCCATCGCGAGCATGCCGGTGCCGGTGATCAGCGCCAGCGGAAAGACGGTGCGCAAAGTCGAGGCGGACATCGAGCGCGAGAGTCTGGCGGTTCGGGTCGATTTCGTCGAATGAGTCGGAGAATGCTGGCGCCGCCGGGAATTTCCACATAAATTGTCGACATCGTGGGTGCCGTGGACATCACGCCGGTCGACGAGGCCGTCCGGCGCCAGCAGCTCGAGGCGGTGGCCCACTTCATCGCCTGGGAGTCCGCCGCGGCCGAAGCCGCACGGCACAGCGGCGGCATGGTCTGGAAGCACGTGAAGGGTCGCGACTACCTCGTGCGAACCAGCCGCACCGGCGGCCAGACCGGCCTCGGGCCGCGCAGCGAAGCCACCGAACAGCGTTTCGACGCCTTCCACGCCGGCCGCACGCTGGCGCGCGAGCGGCTCGCGCAAGCGCGCGAGCAACTGGAGCGTGACCGCCGCGCCAACCGCGCGCTGCGCGTCGGCGATGTGCCGGCCGCGGGAGTCGAGTTCCTGAGCGCGCTGCAACGCGCCGGCCTCGCGGGCGCGGTGGTGGTCGCCGGCGCGGCGGCGCTGCACGCCTATGCGGCCGCTGCCGGCGTGCGCGTGCGACTGCGCCCGGTCGCCGCCGCCGACGCGCTGCCGGAGTGGCTGCTGGCAGTCGACGAACGCGCCTGGCGCGCCGGCGGCCCGGCGCGCATCGCCGGCCTGTTCCCACGCGGCGCACACCCGGCGCCGGCGTGTGTGCCGGTGCGCGCAGCGGGCGCGGCGCACGACCGCGATTGGCTCGCAGGCGCCGCGCGCCTGTCCGAACCGATCATCGGCAGCGATGGCCGCGTCGCCCGCATGCACGCGGTCGATCCACGCGCGCTCGTCCTCCACCTGGACTGGTGCATCGCCCACACGCCGTGTTCGCCCGCGGCCCTGGCATGCGGCGTGATCGTCGCCGAGGCCATCGAACGCCTGCTCGAGGCGCACCTGCCGCAGTGGCGCTTCGGCGCGCGGCCTTCGGCGCCTTAAGGGGCGACGGCGGCCTCGGCCAGGCCCGCCAGCGCCTTGCGCAGGTTGTCCACCACCGGGCAGGCCGCCGCGCCGTGGCGCTGCGCGAGCCAGGCCGGGTCGTTGTAGCCGATCCAGGATCGGCCCTGCGCGTCTTCCCAGGCGAGTGCCTTCAGCGGCAGGTCGATGCCGGCCGACTGCTCACACTCCATCAACGGCGTGCCGCCTTGCGGATTGCCGAAGATCAGCAACTCGGTCGGACGCAGCGTTTTCCCGATCCGCGCAGCGCCGGCGGCGTGGTCGATACGCGCGAACACGGTCAGTCCACGGTCCTTGGCGGCGCTCTCGAAACGGTCGAGCGTGGCCTTCGGTGCGTGCGGGCTCTTCAGTGCCACGAGGCCGTCGGCCGCGTGGGTCGGCACCGCGGCGCCCACGAGCGCGGCCAGCGCCAGGTGGCGCGTGATTCGAACGACGGCTGACATGACGATCCCCTTCGGTCGGTGAACCCGGGCGTCGGGCTCGATCGGCTGGAGTATGCGCCGGCGCGCGTCGGTGTCTGTCGATGCGCCATGGTGATTCGGTCGGCCCGCAAGCGCCGTTCGGCAGGCTCTGCTACCGTCCGGCTCGGTTCGAGGAAACGTCCCCATGAGCACCATCCAGCAGGGCCTGCGCGACTGGCCCGCCGAGCGCCTGCGCGGCATGCGCCGCGGCATCGAGAAGGAAAGCCTGCGCGTCGATGCCCGCGGCGAGCTGGCGATGACGCCGCACCCGGCCGCGCTCGGCTCGGCGCTCACGCACCCGCGCATCACCACCGATTTCAGCGAGGCGCAGCTCGAGTTCATCACCGGCGTGCACGGCGGCGTCGAAAGCTGTCTTTCCGAACTCGCTCGGATCCAGCAGTTCGCCGTGCGTGCACTCGGCGACGAGATGTTGTGGCCGTGCAGCATGCCCGGCGGGCTGCCGGCCGACGACGCCATCCCGATCGGCCGCTACGGCAGCTCGAACGTCGGCCGCGCCAAGAGCGTCTACCGCACCGGGCTCGGCCACCGCTACGGCCGGCGCATGCAGACGATCTCGGGCATCCACTACAACTGGTCGCTGCCGGGTCTGGGCAACGACGAGCACTTCGCGCTGATCCGCAATTTCCGGCGTCATTCGTTCCTGTTGCTGTACCTGTTCGGCGCGTCGCCCGCGGTCGACGAGGCCTTCGTCGCCGGTCGCGCGCATGGCTTGCAGCCGATCGGCGAGGCCACGCTCGGCCTGCCGCACGCGACCTCGCTGCGCATGGGGCGGCTCGGTTACCAGAGCGACGCGCAGGCTTCGCTCGCGGTGAGCTACAACTGCCTGGACAGCTACGCCGCGTCGCTGCACGAGGCTTTGACGCGCCCGTACCCGGCCTACGAGGCGGTGGGCGTGCGCGGCGCCGACGGCGAGTACCGCCAGCTCGCGACCAGCCTGTTGCAGATCGAGAACGAGTTCTACAGCACGATCCGGCCGAAACGCGTGGTGTGCAGCGGCGAGCGCCCGCTGCATGCGCTGCGCGAGCGCGGCGTCGAGTACGTCGAGGTGCGTTGCCTCGATCTCGACCCCTTCGAGCCCGCGGGCATCGGTGCCGACACCGTGCGCTTCCTCGACATCTTCCTGGTGCACTGCCTGCTCGCGCCGAGCCCGCGCGACACGCCGCAGGAGATCGCCGCGCTCGCGCGCAACCAGCAGCGTGCCGCGGCACGAGGCCGCGAGCCCGGCCTGGCGCTGGAGCGTGGCGCGGGCGAGCTTCGATTGTCCGAATGGGCCGCGCAGTTGCTCGACGAACTGGCGCCGATCGCCGCGCGTCTCGACGACGCCGAAGGCGGTGCGGCCTATCGCGCCGCGCTCGAACTCGCCTGGGCGCGCGTGCGCGAACCGGCGCGTTCGCCGTCGGCGCGGGTGCTCGCGCAGATGGCTGCCGAACACGGCGGGTCGCACCGCGGCTTCGGGCTGGCGCGTTCGTCTGCCGTGCGCCAGGCGCTGCTCGCACGGCCGCTGCCGGCCGAGGCCGAAGCGATGCTGGCGGCCATGGCGCGGACGTCGATCGTCGAGCAGGGCCGCCGCGAGGCTGTCGACAAGCTCGGCTTCGAGGACTTCCGGCGCACCTATCTGTCGGCCGACCAACTCGTGCCCGCCGGCCCCGAGCAGCCCGAACTGCCCCGCAGCCGCTGATCGAGCCCGTGCCCCTGCGGCCGGGGAAAACCCCTCCGGCTCGGCGACGCCCGGCTCCTAGAATATTTGTGCCCTGCACAATGGGGCCTCACACGAGAGCCTGCCGAATGTCCCAGCACCGCCGAGCTGCCAGCGCCGAATCCGCCGACCCTGCCATCAAGGCCGAGGGCGACGACGCCGGCGTGCGTGTGCTCAAAAAGTACCCCAACCGGCGCCTGTACGACACGCAGACCAGCAGCTACATCACACTGGCGGACGTGAAGCAGATGGTGCTGCGCGGCGAGAACTTCGTCGTGCGCGATGCCAAGACCGCCGAAGAGCTGACGCGCAGCATCCTGTTGCAGATCATCCTCGAGGAAGAAACCGGCGGCATGCCGACGTTTTCCACCCAGATGCTGGCGCAGATCATCCGCTTCTACGGCCACGCGATGCAGGGCATGATGGGCTCGTACCTCGAGAAGAACCTGCAGGCCTTCATCGAGATCCAGAGCCGCCTGGCCGAGCAGTCCAAGGGCCTGTACGACCCGAAGGCCTTGAACCCGGAGTTGTGGACGCAATTCCTGAACGGCCAGGCGCCGGTGGTGCAGGGGCTGATGGGCAACTACATCGAGCAGTCGAAGAACCTTTTCCTGCAGATGCAGGAACAGATGGCCAAGCAGGCCGAGACGCTGTTCCCGGGAATGCCGGGCTTCATCCCGCCGAAACGTTGAGCGTCCGTCGATCGGCGAAAATCCGCCGATGACTCCCGAACCCTCGACCGCGGCGCCGACCATCGGCTTCGTGTCGCTCGGCTGCCCGAAGGCGCTGACCGATTCCGAACTCATCCTCACCCGGCTCAGCGCCGAGGGTTACCGCACGGCGAAGAGCTTCGCCGGCGCGGATCTCGTCATCGTCAACACCTGCGGCTTCATCGACGACGCGGTCCGGGAGAGCCTGGACACGATCGGCGAAGCCTTGGCCGAAAACGGCAAGGTCATCGTCACCGGCTGCCTGGGCGCGAAAGCGGGGGAGGCGGGCGGCAACCTGGTGCGCCAGATGCACCCGAGCGTGCTCGCCGTCACCGGCCCGCACGCGACGCAGGAGGTGATGGACGCGGTGCACCTGCACGTGCCCAAGCCGCACGACCCCTTCGTCGACCTGGTGCCGGCCGGCTTCGATCCCGAAGTCGGCATCAAGCTCACGCCGAAACACTACGCCTATCTCAAGATCAGCGAAGGCTGCAACCACCGCTGCACCTTCTGCATCATCCCGAGCATGCGCGGCGACCTCGTGTCGCGGCCGATCGGCGAGGTGCTGAACGAAGCGCGGCGCTTGTTCGAATCGGGCGTCAAGGAGCTGCTCGTCATCAGCCAGGACACGAGCGCCTACGGCGTCGATCTCAAGTACCGCACCGGCTTCTGGGACGGCCAGCCGGTGCGCACGCGCATGGCCGAGCTGTGCGAGAAGCTCGCGCTGCTCGCCGCCGGCCACGGCGCGTGGGTGCGGCTGCACTACGTCTATCCGTATCCGCATGTCGATCACATCCTGCGCCTGATGGCCAGCGGCGCGATCCTGCCGTACCTGGACGTGCCGTTCCAGCATTCGCACCCCGAGGTGCTGCGGCGCATGAAGCGGCCCGCCAGCGGCGAGAAGAACCTCGAGCGCCTGCAACGCTGGCGCGAGGCCTGCCCCGAACTCGTCGTGCGCAGCACTTTCATCGCCGGCTTTCCGGGCGAGACCGAGAGCGAGTTCGAACATCTGCTCCAGTTCATGCAGGAAGCGCAGATCGACCGCGCGGGTTGTTTCGCGTACTCGCCGGTGCCGGGCGCGGCGGCGAACGAGTTGCCCGGCATGTTGAGCGCCGAGCTGCGTGAGGAACGTCGCGCGCGGTTCATGGCGGTCGCCGAGGCGGTGTCGGCGCGGCGCTTGCAGCGGCGCGTCGGCGCGACCATGCAGGTGCTGGTCGACTCGGCGCCGGCACTCGGCCGCCAGGGCGGGGTGGGGCGCAGCTACGCCGACGCGCCCGAGATCGACGGCACGGTGCGCCTGCTGCCGCCGCAGAAGGCCTCGAAGACGCTCAAGGCCGGCGAGTTCACGCGCGCGCGCATCGTCGCGGCGCAAGGCCACGACCTGGTGGCGCAGCCGATCTGAGTCGTCATGAAGCCGAGCACCGAACTGATCCATCACGCGTACCGGCCGCCCGAAGGTTTCGAAGCGCCGCAGCCGGGCATTCACAAGGCGTCGACGGTGATCTTCGCGAACACCGCGGCGATGCGTGCGCGCAACTGGAAGTCCAAGGCCGGCTACACCTACGGGCTGCACGGCACGCCGACGAGCTTCACGCTCGAAGAGCGCATCGCCACGCTCGAAGGCGGCTTGCAGACCCTGCTGTTGCCCAGCGGCTTGGCGGCGATCGCGCTCACCGACATGGCGTTGCTCAGGAGCGGCGACGAAGTCCTGCTGCCCGACAACGCCTACGGCCCGGGCAAGGAGCTGGCGCGTGGCGAACTCGCGGGCTGGGGCATCTCGCACCGCTTCTACGATGCGATGGACCCGGCCAGCCTTGCGCAGGCGATCGGCCCGGCGACCCGGCTCGTGTGGCTCGAAGCGCCGGGCTCGGTGACGATGGAGTTCCCCGACCTGCGCGCGCTCACCTCGCTGGCGCATGCGCGCGGCGTGCTCTGCGCGCTCGACAACACCTGGGGCGCGGGCGTCGCCTTCGACGGCTTCGCGCTCGGCGCCGACATCGTCATGCAGGCGCTGACCAAATACCCTTCGGGCGGCGGCGACGTGCTGATGGGCTCGGTGACGACGCGCGACGAAGCGCTGCACCTGAAGCTCAAGCTCGCGCACATGCGCATGGGCTGGGGCGTCGGTGCGAACGATGCCGAGCTGGTGCTGCGCTCGCTGCCGACGCTGCACGCGCGTTACCGCGCGCAGGACGACGCAGGCCGCGCGCTCGCGCAGTGGTGGGCGGGCCGCGCCGAGGTCGTGCAGGTGCTGCACCCGGCGCTGCCCGGGTCTCCCGGCCACGACCATTGGCGTGCGAACTGCTCGGCAGCTGCCGGGCTGTTCTCGGTGGTCTTCGACGAGCGCTTCGCGATGCCCCAGGTCGACGCCTTCGTCGATGCGCTGCGCTTGTTCCGCATCGGCTACTCTTGGGCCGGGCCGGTCAGCCTGGTCGTTCCCTACGACCTGGCGCACATGCGCCCGCGGCCCGCGTGGCGCGGCGCGGTGGTGCGCTTTTCGCTCGGCTTCGAGGCGGTCGACGACCTGATCGCCGACTGCGCCCAGGCGCTCAGCTCTTTGCGCTGACCTTGTGCCGCATCAGCCGGCCCTTCTCGCGCTCCCAGTCCTTCTTCTTCTCGGTCTCGCGTTTGTCGTGCTGCGCCTTGCCCTTGGCGAGCGCGATGTCGACCTTCACGCGACCGCCCTTGTAGTGCAGGTTCAAGGGCACGAGCGTGAAGCCCTTTTGCTCGACCTTGCCGATCAGACGCCGGATCTCGTCCTTGTGCATGAGCAGCTTGCGCGTGCGGTCGGCCTCGGGGTGCACGTGCGTCGAGGCGCTGCGCAGCGGGTCGACGCGGCAGCCGATCAGGAACAACTCGCCGTCGCGGATGACGACGTAGCCGTCGGTCAGCTGTACCTGGCCGGCGCGCATCGCCTTGATCTCCCAGCCTTGCAGCACGAGACCCGCCTCGAAGCGTTCCTCGATGTGGTAGTCGTACTGGGCACGGCGGTTCTCGGCGATCGACATGGGGGTCCGCAAGCGGACGAAGGCCGCTCCTACAATTCGGCCATTGTATGAAGCACGTCAAGAAGTCCGTCCTGCTGTGGTACTCGCCGCGCGAGATGTATGCGCTGGTGACCGGCGTCGAGGACTACCCGAGCTTCCTGCCGTGGTGCGAACGCGCCGAGGTGCTCGAGCACCGCGACGGCGGCATGACCGCGCGCCTGCACCTCGCTTACGCCGGCGTGCGCCATGCGTTCACGACGCGCAACGAGCATGTCGCCGACCGTTCGGTGCTCGTCGGCCTGGTCGACGGGCCGTTTTCGGCGCTCGACGGCACCTGGTTGTTCCACCCGCTGGCGATGCCGGGACACGATGCCGCGTCGGCCTGCAAGATCGAGTTCGAGTTGCGCTACGCGTTTGCGAGCCGCGCGCTCGAAGCCGTCGTCAGCCCGGTGTTCGATCGCGTGGCGAACACCTTCGTCGATTCGTTCGTGCAGCGCGCCGAGCAGGTCTATGGCGCCCGGTGAAGGCGTCTCGCGCCTGCGCGTGACCGTGGCCTACAGTCCGGAGCCCGGCCGTGTCGACGAAGTGCTGCTCGAGCTCGTCGAGGGCGCGACGCTGGGCGATGCGCTGCGCGCGAGCCGACTGCTCGAGCGCCACCCGACGATCGACCTCGACGTGCAGCGGATCGGCATCTGGGGCAAGTTCAAGCCGCCCGAGGAACGGCTGCGCGACCGCGACCGGATCGAGATCTACCGCCCGCTGAAGGTCGACCCGAAGGAAGCGCGGCGCCAGCGCTATCGCCGCCAGCGCGACGGCACCTGAGCGGCTGCCTACTTGCAGTCGCTCGTGACGACGTCGCGCGCTCGCTGGCTCTCTTCGGCGCGCTGCTTGTCGTCGAGGATTTCGCGTTCGCCCTTGTCGTTGGTGCGGGCGACGCGCAGGCCGGTGTCGAAGGTGCGCAGCGCGGCCTGGGCACGCTTGCAGTTCTCGGCTCGCGTGGCCGCGAGGCGCTGCTCTTCGGCCTTCTTCTTCGCGGCGTCTTCGGCCTCGGCCTTGCGGCGCTTGTCTTCGAGCTCGGGCTCGACGGTCTTCGGCGCGAGCGCCGGTGCCGAGGCCTGCGACGCCGGCGTTGCCACCGGAGCGGCGCGTTGCGGGGCGAGCGGGCGTTGCAGGATGTCCTTGTCGGCCGTGCCCGGCGGCGGCGGCAGGTCGCTGTACTGGATCTGACCGCCCGGCGCGCGCCACTTCCATTGCGCGGCTGCCGGCAGCGCCAGCAGCGATCCGATCAGGGCCGCGAACGCGAGAGTGCCCAGGCGGGCGAACGAAGGCAGCCGAAAGCGGGTCATGGCCGGCGAGTGTAGCGGCGCGCCTGCCGCTGCAGCCGCGCGCGCGGCGGGCAATCGTGCAATGTGCCTCATCCGTATAATTCGGTTTTGTCTGCGGCCCGGCGCTTCGCACCTTAACTTCGCTTCGCGAAGTGTGCCTTCGACGCGACGGCGCAAGGCCGTCGTCCGTCAGGAGCCCCATTTCATGCGCCTTCTCGGCAAAGCGCTCACCTTCGACGACGTGTTGTTGGTGCCCGCCTTCTCGCAGGTGTTGCCGCGCGACACCCGCCTCGCGACCCGCCTGTCGCGCCACATCCAGCTCAACCTGCCGCTCGTGTCGGCGGCCATGGACACGGTCACCGAAGCGCGCCTGGCGATCGCCCTCGCGCAAGAGGGCGGCATCGGCATCGTGCACAAGAACCTCACGGCCAGGCAGCAGGCCGCCGAGGTCGCGCGTGTCAAGCGTTACGAATCGGGCGTGTTGCGCGACCCGATCACGGTCACGCCCGAGGTCAGCGTGCGCCAGGTGCGCGAGTTGTCTGCGCAGCACGGCGTGTCGGGCTTTCCGGTGCTGCAGGGCAAGACCGTGGTCGGCATCGTCACGAACCGCGACCTGCGATTCGAAACCCGGCTCGATGCGCCGGTCAGCGAGATCATGACGCCGCGCGAGCGGTTGATCACCGTGCGCGAAGGCGCGTCGCTCGCCGACGGCAAGGCGCTGATGCACCGCCACAAGCTCGAACGCGTGCTCGTCGTCAACGAGGCCTTCGAGCTGCGCGGCCTGATGACGGTCAAGGACATCACCAAGCAGACGAGCTTTCCGGATGCGGCGCGCGACGCGCAGGGCAAGCTGCGCGTCGGCGCCGCGGTCGGCGTCGGCGAGGGCACCGACGAGCGTGTCGAGCTGCTCGTGAAGGCCGGCGTCGACGCGATCGTCGTCGACACCGCGCACGGCCACAGCGCCGGCGTGATCGAGCGCGTTCGCTGGGTCAAGCAGAACTTCCCGCAGATCGACGTCATCGGCGGCAACATCGCCACCGGCGCGGCGGCCAAGGCACTGGTCGAAGCCGGTGCCGATTCGGTCAAGGTCGGCATCGGCCCGGGCTCGATCTGCACGACGCGCATCGTCACCGGCGTCGGCGTGCCGCAGATCATGGCGATCGACGAGGTCGCGCGCGCCTTGAAGGGCAGCGGCGTGCCGCTCATCGCCGACGGCGGCGTGCGCTACTCGGGCGACCTGGCGAAAGCGATCGCCGCCGGCGCCGACGCGGTGATGATGGGCAGCGCCTTCGCCGGCACCGAAGAGGCGCCGGGCGAGGTCATCCTCTACCAGGGCCGCACCTACAAGAGCTACCGCGGCATGGGTTCGATCGGCGCGATGCAGCAGGGCTCGGCCGACCGCTACTTCCAGGACGGTCCGGCGAACAACCCGAACACGACCAAGCTCGTTCCCGAAGGCATCGAAGGCCAGGTGCCGTACAAGGGCTCGGTCGTGGCGATCATCTTCCAGATGGCCGGGGGCTTGCGCGCCTCGATGCACTACTGCGGTTGCAGCTCGATCGAAGACATGCACGAACGCGCCGAGTTCGTCGAGATCAGCGCCGCCGGCATGCGCGAGAGCCACGTGCACGACGTGCAGATCACGAAGGAAGCGCCGAACTACCGCATGGAATGAGCAGCGGCGCGTATGCAAGAGAGCGATAGCGCGCCGGATGCCGTGCGGGGACTGGCCAGGCCCGCCATGCCCTTCATCATGATCACGGTGCTGATCGACATGCTGTCGGTCGGCCTGATCATCCCGGTGCTGCCCGTGCTCGTCGGGCGCTTCACCGCGTCGCCGTCCGAACAGGTGTTCTGGTACGGCGTGATTGCGTTTTCCTACGGCTTTTCGCAGTTCGTCGCCGCGCCGGTGCTCGGCGCCTTATCCGACCGCTTCGGCCGCCGTCCGATCCTGCTGCTCGGCTTCTGCGGCCTGGCGATCAACTTCTTCGCGACCGCGATGGCCGCGGCGGTGTGGACGCTGATCGCCTCGCGCATCGTCGGCGGCGCGATGCAGGCGAACGCCGCGGTCGCGAACGCCTATGTCGCCGACATCACCGCGCCCGAGCAGCGTGCCAAGCGTTTCGGCTTGCTCGGCGCGATGTTCGGCATCGGCTTCATGCTCGGCCCGGTGCTCGGCGGCGTGCTCGGCGCGATCGACTTGCAGCTGCCGTTCTTCGTCGCCGGCGCGCTGGCGCTCGCGAACCTGGTCTACGGCGTGTTCGTGCTGCCCGAATCGTTGCCGCCCGAACGCCGCCGGCGCATCGACGCCAGGGCACTGAACCCCTTGGCCTCGTTGGCCGGCCTGGCACGGCTCGAAGGCGTGGGCCTGCTGTCTGCCGTGATCGCGTGCAGCGGCCTCGCGCAGTTCGTGCTGTATTCGGTCTGGGTGCTGCACGGCCAGTTCAAGTTCGGCTGGGGCCCGAGCGAAAGCGGCTGGTCGCTGGCGGCGATCGGCGCGATGTCGGTGCTCGTGCAAGGCGCGCTGCTCGGCAGGCTGCTGAAGCGCTTCAGCGCGCAGCGGCTCGCGCTGTTCGGGCTGCTGTCTTCGGCGGCGGCCTACGCGCTGTGGGGCGCGGCCACGCAGAGCTGGATGGTGTTCGCGGTGATCGCCGCCAACGTCTTCGGCTTCACCACCGCGGCGGCGATCCAGAGCATCGTCTCGTCGTCAGCCAGCGCCCATCGACAGGGCGAGGCGATGGGTGCGGTGAGCTCGCTGAACAGCCTGATGGCGGTGATCGCGCCGACGATCGCGACGCCGCTGCTCGGCGCGGTGTCGCACCACCCCGTCGGCGACTGGCGCCTCGGGGCGCCGCTGTACTTCTGCGCGACCTTGCAGGCGCTGGCGCTGCTGCTCGCGTGGCTGCACTTCCGGTCGGTGCGCCGCGCCGTCGCCGAGCCGGCACGCGCCGCCGCTTCTTCCTGAACCAGACTTCCCATGCACGACAAGATCCTCATCCTCGATTTCGGCTCGCAGGTCACGCAGCTCATCGCGCGCCGCGTGCGCGAGGCGCATGTCTATTGCGAGGTACATCCCAACGACGTGAGCGACGCCTTCGTGCGCGCCTTCGCGCCCAAGGGCGTGATCCTCTCCGGCAGCCACGCCTCGACCTACGAAGACCACGAACTGCGCGCGCCGCCCGCAGTGTTCGAGCTCGGCGTGCCGGTGCTCGGCATCTGCTACGGCATGTTCACGATGACCGTGCAGCTCGGCGGCGAGGTCGAGGCCAGCACGCAGCGCGAGTTCGGTTATGCCGAGGTGCGCGCACGCGGCCACACGAAGCTGCTCGACGGCCTCGAGGACTTCAGCACCGCCGAGGGCCACGGCATGCTGAAGGTCTGGATGAGCCACGGCGACAAGGTCAGCGCGCTGCCGCCGGGCTTCAAGCTGATGGCGAGCACGCCGAGCTGCCCGATCGCCGGCATGGCCGACGAGCAGCGCGGCTTCTACGCGCTGCAGTTCCACCCCGAAGTCACGCACACCGTCAAGGGACGCGACATCCTGAACCGCTTCGTGCTCGACATCGCGAAGGCGCGGCCCGACTGGGTCATGGGCCTGTACGTCGACGAAGCGATGGCGCGCATCCGCGCGCAGGTCGGCGCCGAGCACGTGATCCTCGGCCTGTCGGGCGGAGTCGATTCGAGCGTCGCCGCGGCGCTGATCCATCGGGCGATCGGCGATCAGCTGACCTGCGTGTTCGTCGACCATGGCCTGCTGCGCCTGGACGAAGGCCGCATGGTGATGGAGATGTTCGCCGGCCGCCTGCACGCCAGGGTCGTGCACGTCGATGCGAGCGCGCAGTTCCTCGGCAAGCTCGCGGGCGTGGCCGACCCGGAGGCCAAGCGCAAGATCATCGGCCGCGAGTTCGTCGAGGTGTTCCAGGCCGAGGCCGCGAAGATCGCCGACGCGAAATGGCTGGCTCAGGGGACGATCTACCCGGACGTCATCGAATCCGGCGGCGCGAAGACCAAGAAGGCGACGACGATCAAGAGCCACCACAACGTCGGCGGCCTGCCCGAGACGCTCGGCCTGAAGCTGCTCGAGCCGCTGCGCGAGCTCTTCAAGGACGAAGTGCGCGAGCTCGGCGTCGCGCTCGGCCTGCCGCACGACATGGTCTACCGCCACCCCTTCCCCGGGCCGGGTCTGGGCGTGCGCATCCTCGGTGAAGTCAAACGCGAATACGCCGAGCTGCTGCGCCGTGCCGACGCGATCTTCATCGAAGAGCTGCGCAACACCGTCGAGCCGGCGAGCGGCAAGACCTGGTACGAGCTGACGAGCCAGGCCTTCGCGGTGTTCCTGCCGGTCAAGAGCGTCGGCGTGATGGGCGACGGCCGCACCTACGACCACGTGGTCGCGCTGCGCGCGGTGCACACCAGCGACTTCATGACCGCCGACTGGGCCGAACTGCCGTACGCGCTGCTGAAGAAGGTCAGCAGCCGCATCATCAACGAAGTGCGCGGCATCAACCGCGTGACCTACGACGTGTCGAGCAAGCCGCCGGCGACGATCGAGTGGGAATGAATTACCTTCGTGTCAGGTCGTGCCATGCAGTCCCACTTTCCCTTGAAAGTTCAATCAGGGCAGTGAGTTAGCGTCTCAGCTGGTTTCAACTCGCCTCAGCAAAGCACCAGGATTCTGGCGGTGTTGCTGGCGGTATCGAAGCGCCGGCCCTTGGACGACCCCTCCCGGTACCGTCAAATGCCTTGACGGTATCGGTTGTCGGATCCGACTGGGGAACACGATGCTCACTGACATGAGGTTGAGGGCGCTCAAGCCCACAGGGAAGATCTACAAGGTTGCCGATCAGCAGGGGCTGTACGTCGCCGTCACGCGCACCGGCGTGGTGAGCTTCCGCTTCGACTACCGGATCAACGGCCGCCGGGAAACCTTGGTGCTGGGCCAGTACGACTCGACGCTCGGCGCCAAGAAGCCACGAGACCCGGAAGAACTGGGCTACGGCATGTCCTTGACCTTGGCCGAGGCACGACTGCTGATGGCGCGGGCGCGTCGATCCGTGGAAGGAGGCGAGAGCCCGTCGCGAGACAAGGCAGAAAAGCGTGTCGAGGCTACAGAAGCGTTGACGTTCGGCAGATGGGCGGAGAAGTACTTTGCCGAAACCAAGCTGGCCGAGTCCACCAGGGCCATGCGCAAGTCCATCTACGACCGGAACCTGGCGGCGGAGTTCGGCCGATTGAAGCTGGAGGAGAGCCGGAGCCGGTTCTAGGAGATCACTCCAACGCGCCTGATGACAAGGTGCGAAAGGATCAAGGAACGGGGTGCCGCTGCTCCCGCCGTGCACACCCGGGAGATCGTTCTTCAAGTCTTCCGGTTCGTCCAGGCGCGCGGCTTGAAGATCGACAACCCCGCGGAGGCGATCCGGCCCAGTGCGATCGCGACGTTCAAGGCGCGGGACAGGGCACTTTCACCGTCCGAGATCCATGTGTTCTTCGCTGCACTCGAGCAAACGGCGACCATGCCCACGCTGCGCCTGGCCATCAAGTTCATGCTGCTGACGCTGGTGCGCAAGTCGGAGTTCATCGCGGCGACCTGGGGCGAGGTGAACTTCGATGAGGCGACGTGGACGATCCCGAAGGAGCGCATGAAGGCCGGGCGACATCACAACGTCTATCTCAGTCAACAGGCGTTGGACATCCTCGTCGCTTTCAAGACCTGCTTCGGCGCGAGTTCGTATCTGCACCCCGGACGGTACGAGACCACGCTGCCCATCAGTGCGGCCACGTTGAATCGAGTCATCGACGTGACGGTCGAACTCATCCGTGATCGGGGCGAAGACTTCGAACCCTTCACGGTGCATGACCTGCGCCGGACGGCCAGTACCTTGTTGCACGAGGCTGGCTTCAACAGCGACTGGATCGAGAAGTGCCTTGCTCATGAGCAGCGGGGTGTGCGTGCGGTCTACAACAAGGCGGAGTACGCGGAGCAACGACGTACGATGATGCAAAGTTGGGCCGACATGCTGGATGAGTGGATCCGGAACGGCGGCAAGGTAGTGCCCATTCGCCGCCAAGCGACTGCGCTCGCATGAATGACGCCGAGGGCTCTCACCGGCTCCTTCTGATCTCAGCCACCGGGCTGCCGAGCCGCTTCGTACCGCAGCTCCGATGGGGCCATGTGCGGCGGCAAGGGCGGGAGTTCGCCGGCGAAACTCAAACGGGCAGGACGACGACTTGGTACGTCCTGAGGAAACTCGGCCAGTCGATGTGGTCACGCAAAGCGATGTCGTCGACGAGCGAGAGCTTCTCGGCGGCACGGTCGAACAGTGCGGCGCACGCGGCCGGGTGGTTGTTGCGGGAAGGGTAGAGGACGCCGTCGAATCGAGGCGCGCCGTCCGGCTCGGCGAGCGCGTGTACCAGCGCAGCGATGCGCTGCGTGTGAACGTAGCGACGGCTGGAAAGCTGGGACAGGTTCAAACCGAACTGCGATGCCATCACGCTGGGCGCAGTGAGGTCGGCGAGCGACAGAGGCTCGAGGACGCCGATCGCCCTGACCATGCGCGCGTACACCTCGGTTCGGGTGATCGCGCGCTTGGGGCGGCGGTTCCAACGGTGCTGGCGAAAGACCGATTCCATGAGCGCGGTGGACAGAGCCGGCCGCGCAAATCTGAACACGGTCTAAAGTGGACTGGCTGCTCCGATGGGCGAGG
>CXWJ01023215.1_pt1 | contig 15861 bp, 14 predicted proteins | sample 590841 | NCBI WGS metagenome assembly CXWJ01 (sample SAMEA3498367, study PRJEB10139) | wastewater metagenome | biome: wastewater treatment plant; material: activated sludge | place: Austria | collected 2015-01-21 | reverse complement strand
CGCGCGGGCGGCGTGCCACAGCGCCTCCGCGCCCAGGCCGGTGCCTCCGCCCCAGTCTCCCGAGAGCGATCCCATCGAGAGGAAGCGCACCTGGGCGCCGTCGCGGCGCACCCCGACGGCGTTGATGCCGGTGCCGCAGACGATGGCGATCGCGTCCGGCTCCTCGGTGCCGGCGCGCAGCAGGGCGAAGAGGTCGTTCTCCACCACGGCGTTGACGCTCCACGGCAGCCCGACCAGAGCGTCGCGGAAGTGCTCCTCCTCGACGGGCAGGTCGATCCCGGAGAGGAAGATGCCGACAGCGGCTGGGATCGCGTCGCCGACCGCGGCGCGGACCAGCCCGTCGATGATCGCCACCGAGCCCGCCAGCCCTTCCAGGTGCGGGCTGGAACCGGGGCCGCTCACCCGCCTGAGCACGTCGCCGTCCAGGGTGATCGCCACGACGTCGGTCTTGCTGCCGCCGCCGTCCACGGCCACGACCAGGGCGCTCATCGCGCCCACGCCAGGAAGCGCGCGTTGGCCGCCAGCAGCAGGTCGGTGAGCTGCTCGGCGCGGTCCTGTTGCAGGACGAGCGGGTGGGCGCGCATGGCGCGGAGCACCCGGTCCCGGCCGCCGTGAACTGCGGCCTCCAGCGCCAGCCGCTCATACCCGGCGACCGCCGCGATCAGCCCGCGGACGTCCTCGGCCAGCAGCGCGATCGGTTCGGCGATGAACCGCGACCCGTCGAACCGCGCGGGCGCCTCGACGACGTGGTCGTCGGGCAGGAAGGGCAGCAGCCCGTCGTTGCGCAGGTTCACCACGCGCGGCCGGTCGGAGCCGCCCCGAAGCTGGTCGAGCAGCTCGATCGCGGCCTCGGAGTAGAACGCGCCGCCCCGGCGCGAGAGCGCCTCCGGCTTGGTGTCGACCGCCGGATCGGCGTACAGCCCGAGCAGTTCGTTCTCGATGGCGCGCACCTGGGCCGCCCGCGACTCGTCCGCGAGCTGCTCGGCGAGCACCTCGTCGTGGGCGTAGTAGTAGCGCAGGTAGTAGGACGGCACCAGCCCCAGCTGGGCGAGCAGCTGCGGAGCCAGGTGGACGTCGCCGCTGACCTCTCCGAGCCGGTCCCGCAACAGCTCCGGCAGCAGGTCCCGGCCGCCGACCGTCACCGACTGCTCCCAGGTGAGGTGGTTCAACCCGACGTGGCCCAGCTCTACCGCCTCCGGCTCGACGCCGAGCATGGCCGCGAACCGGCGCTGGAAGCCGATCGCCACATTGCACAGCCCGACCGCGCGGTGCCCTTCGGCCAGCAGCGCGCGGGTGACGATGCCGACCGGGTTCGTGAAGTCGATCAGCCAGGCGCCCGGGGCGGCGTGGGCGCGGACCGTCTCCGCGATCGACAGCGCCACCGGCACCGTCCGCAGCGCCTTCGCCAGCCCGCCGGGGCCGGTCGTCTCCTGGCCGATGCAGTGCACCTGGTGCGGCCAGGTCTCGTCCGCCTCCCGGGCGTCCTGGCCGCCGATCCGCAGCTGCAGCAGGACGGCGTCCGCGTCCGCTACGCCCGCGACCAGGTCGGACGTGGTGACGACGCGGGCCGGGTGCCCGGCGCGGGCCAGCATCCGGCGGGCCATCCCGCCGACGAGCTCCAGCCGCCGCGGATCCGGGTCGACCAGGGCGATCTCGCTCAATGGCAGGGTCGTCCGATAGCGCGCGAAGCCGTCGATCAGCTCGGGCGTGTAGGTCGATCCGCCGCCGACGATGGCGAGCTTCATCCTGGTCCTCCTGGGAGATGGTCGGGGCGGTCAGCCGCCGGTGATGGTCCGGTCCAGCTCGGCGCGGATGTGGGCGACCAGCAGCCGCTCGGCGCCGACGAGCACCGGCCGCCCGACGACGGCGGCCGTTCCGATCCGGGTGGTCGGATAGGCGCTGTCGACGCCACGCCGAGGCGCGGTGGTCGCGTCCAGGCGCTGCTGGACGCGGTCCGCCAGCGGCCGGCCCCCGGCGATGCCGGTCGGGCCGCCGAGCACGACNNAGATCGAGCAGGGCCACGATCGGGCCGGTCAGCAGCGCGACCCGGGCGGCCACCTCGTCCAGTACGGGAAGGTCGTCCAGGCTGGCCGGCAGCACCTCGCTCAGCGCGCTGCCGGGCACCCCGCCCAGCAGCCGCACGATGGCGTCCCGGCCGAGCAGGTCGGTGAAGTCCATCGCTTCGGAGTCGAGCGCGGCGGCCGACCGCGGCACCTCCAGATAGCCGATCTCGCCGGCCCCGCCGGTGTTGCCGCGCTGGATCGTGCCGCCGGCGTCGATGCCCACACCGAGACCCTCACCGAGCCACAGGTAGGCGAAGCCGTCGGCGTCCCCGACAGCGCCCGAGGCGCGTTCCGCGATCGCCGCGAGGTTGACGTCGTTGTCGAGGATGACGGTCATCCCGGTCGCCTCCTGCAGCCGGGCGCGGGCGCCGATCCGCGGCCAGCCGGGGAGGGTGTCGGTGAGCGAGAGTTCGTCGGCGCGGGCGTCGAAGGCGGCCTGCACACCGATCGCCACCACGCTCACCGAGTCGGCGGTGAGCCCGGCCGCCGCGCAGGCGGCGTCGATCGCGCGCCGGACGTCGGCCTCCGGCGACCGCTCCTCCCCGGCGACCGGGAGGGTCACGATCGGGTGCCCGGCGCCCACCGGGTCGGTGGCCGTCGCCTCGATCGCGGTGCCGAGGATGTTGACGGCGACCCCGGTCATGACGGTGCGGCGCACCCCGTAGAGCACCGCGTTCGGGCCGCGGGCGCCGGTGTTCTCGCCGACCGGTTCGAGCAGTCCGGCCTGCTCCAGCCGGGAGATCATCTGCCCGGCGGTGGGCTTGGACATGCCGGAGACCTTGCTCAGCCGGGAGCGGCTGAGCGGCCCGTGCTCGAGGATCAGGCGGAAGGCCGTCCGGTCGTTGCGGGTGCGCAGCCAGGTCGGGGTTCCGGGGGTGGTCTGGGTCACGGCGCCGCCGCCTCGAGCTCGCGCCGGACCTCTTCGCGCAGCCGTCCGAGATTGTCCGGCTCGGGCGCGGCCGCGAGCAGCGTCCTGGTGTACTCGTGCCGCGGGTTGAGGATCACCTCGTCGGCCGAGCCGCGTTCGACGATGTCGCCGCGGTACATGACCAGGATCTCGTCGCTGAAGTGGCGCGCGGTGGCCAGATCGTGAGTGATGTAGAGCACCCCAAGATTCTCGGCCCGCTGCAGCTCGGCGAGCAGGTTCAGCACGCCGAGCCGGATCGAAACGTCCAGCATGGAGACCGGCTCGTCCGCAACGATGATGCGAGCCCCCGGGGCGAGCGCGCGCGCGATCGCGACCCGCTGCCGCTGGCCGCCGGAGAGCTCGTGCGGCCGCCGCTCGGCGATCTTGTCGGCGGGGGTGAGCCGCACCCGCTCCAGCAGTTCCAGGACGCGGGCGCGCACCTGAACNNCAGCAGGATCTGCCCCGAGGTGGGGCGTTCCAGCTTCGCGATCATCCGCGCGATGGTCGACTTGCCGCTGCCGGATTCGCCGACCAGCGCGATCGTCCTGCCCGGCTCGAGGGTGAAGGAGGCGCCCTTGACGGCGTGCAGGGTGGAGAGCCTCAGGCCGTCCCGCAGCCGGAAGTCCTTGACCAGATCGCGGGCTTCGAGGGTCATCGCGCTTCTCCTGGCTGGGTTCCGGTGCGGACGAAGTCGCCGCGCTCGCCTCGCAGGCTGGGGAAGCTGGAGAGCAGCTTCCTGGTGTACTCGTGCTGCGGCGTGCGGTAGATCTCGGCCGCGGTGCCCTGTTCGACGATCTCCCCCTGCAGCATGATCGCGATCCGGTCGGAGATCTCGATCAGCATCGGCAGGTCGTGGGTGATGAAGATCACGGCGAACCCGAGCTTCTCACGCAGCCGCATCAACTCGCGGATGATCCCACGCTGCACCACCACGTCCAGGGCGGTGGTGGGCTCGTCCATGATCATCACCTGCGGGTCGAGCGCCAGCGCCATGGCGATCATCACCCGCTGCCGCATGCCGCCGGAGAGCTCGTGCGGGAAGCTCGACAGCCGCTTCGGGTCGACCCCCACCAGGGCGAGCAGTTCCTTGCTGCGAGCGGCCTTCTGGGCTCGCGGCATGCCGGGGCGGTGGGTGTCGAAGACGTCGAAGAGCTGGGCCTTGACGTCGATCACCGGGTTCAGCGAGTTCATCGCGCCCTGGAAGACCATCGAGATCTTGTCCCACCGGAAGGCGCGCAACTGCTCGTCCTTCAGCGCCAGGACGTCGATGTCGTGGCCCTCCCGGTCGTGAAAGACGACCGAGCCGCTGGTCATCAGCGCCGGCGGCTTCAGCAGCCGGTTCATCCCGTAGGCCAGGGTGGTCTTGCCGCAGCCGGATTCGCCGGCCAGGCCGAGGATCTCGCCGCGGTTCAGGGTGAGTGAGACGTCGCGGACGGCCTTCACCGGCGGATCCACCTCGTACTCGATCGACACGCCGCGGGCGGTCAGCACCGGTTCGGTCATGCCACTGCTCCTTCGCTGCCGGTGACCCCGCGTCCGGCGCGCTTGGCTTTGCGGACCCGGCGGGCGTACTCGGGGGCGAGCCGCAGCTTGGGGTTGATGATCTCGTCGATCGCGAAGTTGATCAGCGACAGTCCCGCGCCCAGCAGGGCGATCATGATGCCGGGCGGGACGAACCACCACCAGGCCCGGGTGCCCAGGGCCTGCCCGCTCTGGGCGTCGTTCAGGATCGTCCCCCAGGTGATCGAGTCGGTGGCGCCGAGCCCCAGGTAGGAAAGGCCCGCCTCGCCGAGGATCGCGAAGATGATCGCGAACAGGAACTGGGCGGTCAGCAGCGGCAGCAGGTTCGGCAGGATCTCCACCAGGATCACCCGGGCCGGCTTCTCGCCGGCCACCTTGGCCGCGGAGACGTAGTCGCGGGTGCGCAGCGACCGGGCCTGGACGCGCAGCACGACCGCCGAGCCCGCCCAGCTGGTGATGCCCAGGACGAGGGCCACCAGCAGCCAGCTGCGGGTCGGCATGTAGGTGGCGATCACCATGGCCAGCGGAATGCCGGGGATGACCAGCATGATGTTGGTGAAGAGCGACAGCAATTCGTCCCCGAGGCCGCCGAGGTAGCCGGCGAGGATGCCGAAGACCACCGAGAGGCTGAGTGCGAGCCCGGCGGCGACCATGCCGACCAGCAGGGAGCCGCGGGTGCCGTGGGCCAGTTGCGCGAAGACGTCGTAGCCCAGCTTGGTGGTGCCCAGCCAATGCTCGGCGTTGGGCGGGAGCAGTGCCGGGTTGCCGCTGAAGCGCGGATTCTGGACGAAGAAGGGGGCGATCACCCCGAAGGCGACGATGGCGGTGACCAGGGCCAGGCCGACGCCCAGCTTGACCGACATCGTGGGCAGCAGCTGCCGGAGACCCCGGCGGGCGGCGAGGGCGGCCTCGCGCTCGGCGTCGACGCTGAGTTCAGACATTGTGGCGGGCTCTCGGGTCGATGAATCCGTAGACCAGATCCATGAGGAGGTTGGCGGCGAGCACGGTGAGGGTGATGACCAGGAAGACGCCCTGCATGAGCGCGTAGTCGTTGTTCTGCACGGCCGTGAACATCAGCTTGCCGATGCCCGGATAGGTGAAGACCTGCTCCATCACGATCGACCCGGCGACGATGAAGCCCAGGGTGATGGCGAAGCCGGCGACCGAGGGGATGGCGGCGTTCCGGGTGGCGTAGGCGTTGCGGATCCGGCGCGGGGTGAGGCCCTTCGCCTCGGCGGTGACGATGTAGTCCTCGGCGAGGGTGGAGACCATCATGTTGCGCATCCCGAGCAGCCAGCCGCCCACCGAGCTCAGCACGATGGTGAGCGCGGGAAGGATGCCGTGATGGACGGCGGAGCCCACGAAGGCCCAGCTCAGCTCGGGGCCCTTCGGGAAGTCGAAGACGGCGTAGCCGCCGATGATCGGGAAGATCCCCAGGGTGACCGAGAAGATCGAGATCATGATCAGGGCCAGCCAGAAGTAGGGGATCGACTGCAGCACGGTGGTGGCCGGGACGAGGTGGTCGAGCCAGGTGCCGCGCTTCCAGCCGACCCAGGCGCCGATCCCGACGCCCAGCACGAAGGAGATGATCGTGGAGAGGCCGACCAGGACGATCGTCCACGGCAGCGCGGTCGCGATCAGTTCGGTGACCGGGGCGGGGAACTTGCTGAACGAGATGCCCAGGTCGCCCTGCAGCAGTCGTCCCCAGTAGCCGACGTACTGATCCCACAGCGGGACGCCCTCGTCCGAGCCCAGCAGCAGCCGGATGTTGTTGATGGTCGAGATGGGCACTTCGCCGCGTTGCTGCAGCTTGGCGATCAGGATGTCGGCCGGGTTGCCCGGCATGAGCCGGGGAAGCAGGAAGTTGAGTGAGATCGCGACCCACAAGGTGATCGCATAGAACGCGAGTCTGCGCGCGTAGTACTTCATCTCACGCCGCCTTTCCTGCTTCCCCGGACGTCATGGCCTGTGGTCCGTCGTCACTTCTGGGTGAGCTGCTGCAGGACGTAGCCCGAAGCCACCGAACCCCACGACGGCGGGAAGGCGTAGAGGTTGTCCTCCGTCGGCCAGCCGGTGAAGTCCTTCGAGTTGTAGAAGGTCTGCGTGGCGTTGATCACCAGCGGAATGTACGGCAGATCCCGCACGATCTCGGTCTGGATCTCGGCGTAGGCAGCCTTCTTGGCCGCCTCGTCGTTGGTGGCGGCAGCGGCCTCCACCGCGGCGTTCACCTTCGCGTTGTCATAGCGGCTGAAGTTCCAGTGACCCGGATCCAGCTGCTTGCCGACCTCGTTGGTGTACGGGCCGGAGAACCAGTCGCGGTAGATCTGGAACGGATCGGCGACGGAGNNGAGAACTCCTGCCACTGCACGGTCGAAGCGTTCACCTTCAGGCCGGCCGCGGCTGCCTGCTCGGAGATCAGCTTGGCGGCGTCGTTGTAGTCGGTCCAGCCGTCCACGGAGATGAGCTTGAGCTCGATCGCCTTGCCGTCCTTGCCGTAGAAGCCGTCGGAGCCCTTGGTGTAGCCGGCGGCCTCGAGGACCGCACCGGCGGCAGCCGCGTCCGCGGTCTGCGGGCTCTCGGCGTTGGCGGGATCGGCCAGCCACTTCTCGTCACGCGGCATCAGGGTGAAGGCGGGCGAGATCTTGCCGGCCAGGCTCACGAAGGCCTTCTCGTTGATGGTGCCACGGTCGATGGCCAGGTTCAGCGCCCGCCGGACGGCCACGTCGGTCTGCGCGCCCTTGCAGCCGAGGTCGGCGTTGGCGCAGGTGTACAGCACGGTCGGATCCTGCGGGGTGTTGATCCAGGAGATGACGCCGCCCGCGGTCACCGACTCCGGGTTCGGGATGAACATGCCGGCCCAGTCCAGCTGTCCGGCCGCCAGCAGATCCTGCGCCGACTGGTTGGCGTCGATGCCGATGTACTGCACGGTCTTGACGGCGGGGACGCCGGCGGTGCGGAACTTCTCGTTGGCCACCACGGTGTAGGAGGCGTCCGTCACGCTGTCCACCGCGTACGGGCCGGTGCCGACCGGGGTCTCGTTGGTGAAGGTGGTGAAGTCGGCGACCTCGCTCCAGATGTGCTTGGGCAGCATCCAGGTGGCGCCCAGGATGCCGAACTCGTTGGTGAACTGCGGGCTGTCGTAGGTGAGGACGACGGTGCTGGCGTCGGTCGCCTCGGCTTTGACGAAGTGGGCGTTGGCATTGCCCTCGTAGCCGTAGGTGAAGACGACGTCGTCAGCGGTGAACGGCTGGCCGTCGTTCCAGGTGATGCCCGACTTCAGCTTCACGGTGATGACGGTGCCGTCCTCGTTGTACGAGAAGCTGTCGCCGAGCAGGCCGGTGGGCGGCTCGGCGCCGGTCTTGTTGTAGAAGAAGAGGGGCTCGTAGATAGGGCCGAGCGCCGCGTGCAGGACGGTCGGGGCGAACGGGTTGAAGTTCGCCACGATCGGGGTCTGGCTGCCGGCCCACACCCGCAGGGTGCGCGGCGCGGCCGGCGGAGCGGTGGTTTCGGCGCCGGAGGGTTCGGTGGTCGGGGAGGACGTGGGGGCCGGGCTGCAGCCGGTGAGGGCGAGCGACAAGGCGATGCCGCTGGCCGCGAGCGCGAGGGTCGCCCTGCGCAGTGTTGGCTTCATGGTGGTGGAGTTTCCTTTCGACGTCGTCGTGGAAGGTCGGCCGAGGCCATGCTTCGGTGTCGGCGACGCTACCGGAAAGAAACTAACCAGCAACAGTCTTTACTATAACGATCTGGTGACGGTTTCCCCGAAGGATGAATTCGAAACGATCCCGCGGGTGCCGGCGGCTCGTGCAACTTTCGTCACCACAGGCCTCTGGCCGACGCATATGTCGGCCGGGCCCTCCAAGTGACGAAAGTTGTCCATCAGGAGGGTCCCCGGACCTGATCGATCAGGCGGTGGCGGCGTCCTCGGAGTCGAGGGCCGAGGACGCGCGGGCGTCGCGGCGGGCCTGGCGCTTGGCGGCGCCGTTCTCGCGCCACTTCTCGAGGATGTCGTAAAGCACGGGCACCAGGATCAGCGTCAGCAGGGTGGACGACACCAGGCCGCCGATCACCACGATGGCCAGCGGCTTGGAGATGAAGACCCCGCCGCCGGTCAGGCCCAAGCCCATCGGGATCAGCGCGAAGATGGTCGCCAGCGCGGTCATCACGATCGGACGCAGCCGCAGCCGGGCGCCCTGCTCGATCGACTCGTCCACCCCGGCGCCGGCCTTGCGCTTGGTGTTGATCAGGTCGATCAGCACGATCGCGTTGGTCACCACGATGCCGATCAGCATCAGCAGGCCGATCATCGAGGGCACCCCGATCGGGGTGTCGGTGATCAGCGAGAGCCCCAGCGCCCCGGTCGCCGCGAACGGGATCGACACCAGCAGGATCAGCGGCTGCAGCAGCGAGCCGAAGGTGGCCACCATGATGAGGTACACCACGGCCACCGCGACTGCCATCGCCAGGCCCAGCTGGTTGAAGGCGTCCTGCTGCTGCTGCGAGACGCCGCCGACCCGGACGGTCACCCCGTCCGGCAGGTCGAGGGACGCTAGCCCCGCGGTCACCAGGGCGGTGGTGGTGCCTAGGTCCCCACCCTCGACGGACGCGGTGAGCGTCGCCGCCCGCACCCCGTTCACCCGGGTGATCGTCCCCGGCGCCTCGACCAGATGGACGTCTGCCACGTCCTTCAGCCGCACCGGCTTGGGGTTGAGCTTCTGCGCGGCCTTGGCGTCGTCGGCCAGGTCCTGCTGGTCGGCCGCCGAATCCAGCGACTTCTCGCGCTGCTCGCTCAGGGCCTTGAGCTGGGCGTCGATGGAGGAAACCTGCCCGCGGGCGGCCGCCACCCCCTGGCTCAGCTGGATCACCTGGGTGGTGACCCCGCTGACCGCCTGGGTGAGCTGGAAGACCGACTGCGTGACCGTGGTCGGGTCGAGCCCGGCTTCGGCCGCCGCCTGCGCCTGCTCCAGCGCGGCCTGCAGCTGTTTGAGCTGCTTCTGGGCCTTCTTGAGCTGCTTCTCCGCCTTCTTGGAGGCGTTCTTCGCCGCCGTCCGGGCCTTCTTGAGCTGCGAGACCTGCTTGTTGTAGGCCTTGGTGCCTTCCTTCTTGGCGTCCTCGGTCATCTTCTCCTGGCGGTCGGTGACCTTCTCGGCGGCGTCGGTGCGGGCGTCCATGGTCATCTTCTGGGTGACCGGCAGCTTGATCGCCCGCAGTTCGGTGATGTCCTGCACCGGCTCCTGGGAGCGCAGGTAGACGTCGAGGGTGGTGTCGCCCTGGGTGAGCGAGCCGATCAGCTGGCCGCGGACGGCGCGCGCCACCGCCTGGCCGATGCCCGCCTGGGTCATCCCCTTGTCGGCGGCGAGTTGCTCGTCGACGTCCACCGACAGCATTTGCTGGGCGTCCGACAGATCGGACGAGGCGTTGCCCAGGCCGGGGATGTCCTTCAGCATGGCCAGCACCTGATCGCTGCCCTTGGCCAGCGCTTCGGAGTTCGAGCTCTCGACGTAGAGCACCATCTCGCTGGCTTGGGAGTCCGAGCCCTGGGAGACCTCGATGACCCCGATGTCGCCGGCCTCGGCCAGCTTCTCGCGAAGCCCGGACGCTACAGCTGTAGAGTCGCTGCCCTTGGCGAGGGTGACGGTGAAGGTGGCGTGGTTGGTGCTGGTCTGGCTGCCCAGGAAGAGCGAGCTGGAGCCGCCGATGGTGGTCTGGTAGGTCTCGACCTCCCGGGTCGCCTCCAGCACCGCCTCGACCCGGCGGGTGGCGGCGTCCGTCTGCTCCAGGCCGGTGCCGGTTGGCAGCTCCTGCGAGATCTGCAGCGACTCGGCGCCCATGGAGCCGATGAAGTCGGTCTTCAAGTGCGGGGTGAGCGCGATCGTCCCGCCGAAGATGCCCATCGCGATCAGCAGGGTCAGCACCCGGTGCCGCAGCGACCAACCCAAAACGGGGTGGTACGCCTTGTGCAGCAGAGTGTTCGTCTCGCGCTTCTCGGCATGCGGGTCGGCCAGCTGCTTGGCCGAGGGCTTCATGAACCACGAGGCCAGCACCGGGATGACGGTGAGCGAGACCAGCAGCGAGCCGAGCAGGGCGACGGTGATGGCCAGCGCGAACGGCCGGAACATCTCGCCGGCCTGGCCGCCGACCAGGCCGATCGGCAGGAAGACCGCCACCGTGGTGAGGGTGGACGAGGTCACCGCGCCGGCGACCTCCTTGACCGCGCGCACGATCGACTCCGACCCGAATTCGCCCATCGACTGGTGGCGTTTGATGTTCTCGATCACCACGATCGAGTCGTCCACCACCCGTCCGATCGCGACCGTGAGCGCGCCCAGGGTGAGGATGTTGAGCGAGTAGCCGCCCACCCACAGCCCGGCCAGCGCGATGAGCAGGGCGAGCGGGATGGAGACGGCGGTGATCAGCGTGGGACGGATGGAGCCCAGGAAGAGCATGATCACCAGCACCGCCATGGCCAGGCCGATGCCGCCCTCGACGGAGAGGTCGTGGATCGACTGCTCGATGTAGGGCGACTGGTCGAAGACCACCGCGAAGTCGGCCCCACGGCCGAGCTGGGCCGTCAGCTTCTCCAGTTCGGCCTTGACCTCGTGGGCGACGGAGACGGTGTTGGCGCCGGTGTTCTTGGTGATCGAGAGGGTGAGCGCGGGGCGTCCGTTCACCCGGGAGACCGAGGTGGTCGCCACCGGCTGCTCGGCGACCGTCGCGACCTCCTTCAGCGCGATCGGGCCGTCCGTGCCCTGCAGCAGCAGGTTCTCCAGATCCTCGGTCGACGAGTAGGTGGCGCCGGTCTGCACATCCAGGTTGGCGTCGCTGCCCTGGATGGTGCCGGACGGGATCGCCGTCGCGTTGGCCATGAACAGCTGCCCGATCAGCGAGGGGTCGACGCCGGCGTCGCGCAGCTTCGCCTCGTCGTAGGTGATCACGACCTCGTTCGCCTGCTGGCCGGTCAGGGTGACGTCCCGCACCCCCGGCAGCGCCTTGAGGTTCGGCAGCACGACGTCCTCGGCCTGCTGCGCGAGGGCGTCCGCGTCGCCGTCCCAGGAGAGGGCGAGCATCATCACCGGGATGTCGTCGAAGCTGCCGGTGATCACCCGCGGGTCGACGTTGGCGGGCAGGCTGAGCGAGTCGACCGCGGAGCGGATGTCGGAGGCGACCTTGTCCGCGTCGTTGCCATACTCCCACTGGAAGCTGATCTGGGCGATCGAGCTGGAGCTGGTGGAGGTGACCTCGGTGACCCCTTCGACACCCTTGACCACCGACTCGATCGGCTTGGCGACCTCGGTCTCCACCACTTCCGGGCTGGCGCCGGCGTAGACGGCGATCACCGAGCCGCGCGGCAGGTCCATGGACGGGATGAGTTCCTGCTTCAGCGCCGTCGCGGAGTAGACGCCGAGTGCGATGGTGAGCAGGGCGAGCAGCAGCACCACCGTCCGGTGCGCGAGGCTCAGCTTGGCCAGACGAGTCACGGAGTCTCCTTCTCGGCGCGAGGCGCGCAACTGGTTAGCATCGTACTAACCAACGCGAAATGTTAGCATGACGCTAAAGAAACGCCGATCGACGGCGGTCATGGGCTTCGAAAGGCCGGGCCAACGTTCCCCGAGCTTGTCGAAGGGCGGTTGATCAGCGTTTCGAGCTGTCGTCATGAGGAGTGGATTCGGTGTTCAGCGGGCCGCCGGCAACGGGAGATCCCGAGCGAGATCGCCTGCTCGGAGAGATCTTCGCCCTGCACGAGCGGATGCGAACCCTCTCCGTCGAACTGGTCGGCCCCTTCGAGCTGCCACCCGATCTGACCATGCAGCAGCTTCGGGTGCTCGGGCTGGTCGCGCAGGAGCCGGGCCTCACCGGCCAGGAGCTGGGCGCCCGGCTCGGGGTGAGCGCGCCCACCGCCAGCGGCCTGATCGACCGCCTGGTCGAGAAGGGCGTCCTGGAGCGGACGGATGACGCAGCCGACCGCCGGCGCCGCCGGCTGCGACTGACCCCCGAGGGGGTGGAGCTGCTGGGGGGCATCGACGCCACCATGGGCCGGATGTTCGAGGCCGTGATCCCGCCCATCCCCACCGAGGACTTGCAGGCCATCAAGCTCGGCACCGAAGCCATGCTCCGCGCCATCGAGGCCGCCCTGGCCAACCGCCCGGTCTAGCCCGCTTCGCCAGCCCGCGCCCCCTCCCTCCTCGTAGTCCCCGCCCCTTCTCTTTCGTCGTCCCCGCCCTCCTCTTTGTCATTCCCGCGAAGGCGGGGATCTCTCCTTGTCGGCGAGCTCCAGAGATTCCCGCCTTCGCGGGAATGACAAAAAGGGGAGGCGTGACGGAGGGGGTCAGGCGTGACGACGGGTGAGGATGGACGCATCCTTGAGTTGTCTCAATATACGAGATGCATCTCTGGGCGCAATCGGCTCGTTCGTCACGTCCGTCACACGACACGCCGGAGACACGCCGACAATGGTCGAACCCATGGGAATCGCCGGAAATTGAGGCCTTGCCCCGGTTGTGCGCGGACGACTAGAAATAACCCATCGGGTTGCTTCGGCACCTCGGTAGCCGAAAGAAGGAAGCCACGCTTCCCGGGTGGGCTCCGGCCCTCCGGATCGGACCGGTGATGCGGTCAGTGGGCGCGGGGGAGAGCTTTTGGAAGGCGCGGATCATCGCTCCGGCGCCGGGCAAGGCCCCCGGAGTCTCATACATTCCGGGGGCTTTGCTCATGCCCCGAACCCTGGACGTCCCCTCGCTGCACGATGGTCGCTTTGGGCTGAGTGCGGGCAGCCGAAGCCTCTATCGCTGCAGGATGGTCGTAGTCAGCCGGTGAACTCACTCCAGAACAGCATTCCTGCAGCGAAACTCCAGGCGGGTCGGTGAGACCGCCCTCAAAACCGCAGTCCTGCAGCGCAGCGACCGGCGACTGGGCTCAGCCGAGCCGCCACTGGGTGGTGGTCGTATAGGTCTCCCCGGGACGTAGCACCACTGAGGGGAACTCCGGGTGGTTCGGCGCGTCCGGGTAACCCTGGGGTTCGACGGCGAGGCCCGCGCGGCCCAGGTGGTCGGCGGTGTACAGCTGGACGGCCGGCGCGTCGCTGAGCACCACGACCGTGCCCGCGGGCCCGGTCAGGCGAACGTGCTCGCGCAGGCCCTCGCCGTCGATGATGAAGTTCTGGTCGATGCCGCCGTTCTGCGCGATGCCCTCGGCGATGGCGGCAGCGCAGGCCTCGCCGATCAGCCGTCCGGCCCGCAGATCGAAGGCGGTGCCCTCGACCGAGCGGATCTCCCCGGTCGGGATCAGCTCGTCCGTCGCCGGGGTGTAGCTGCCGGACGCCACGGCGAGCAGATGGTCGTCGACGGTGCCGTCCCCCAGCACGAAGTACGGGTGGGCGGTGAGGTTGACGACGGTGGGCGCGTCCGTGGTCGCGGTGTAGCTGACCTGGGCGCCGTCCGGAAGCAGCGAGTAGGCAGCGGTCACCTGCAGCGCGCCAGGGTAGCCCTGGTCGCCGTCCGGGCTGGTGAGCCGCAGCACGACCTGGGCCTCATCAGCGGCGACGACCTCCCACTGCCGTGAGGCGAAGCCGTCCGGTCCGCCGTGCAACTGGTTGGCCCCCTCGTTGGCCGCAAGTTCGTAGGTGATGCCGTCCAGGGTGAACGTCGAGCCGCCGACCCGGTTGGCCAGCCGGCCCACGGTCGCTCCGAAGTAGGACGCGTCGAGGGTTGCCGTGTCGGAACGGCTCAGGATGATGTTGCGCCAACTGCCGTCCGGCTGCCGCACCCGGAAGGAATGCAGGGTCGCCCCCAGCGGAAGGATCTCGATCTCGACCCGGTCATTGCTCAGACGCAGCGGCATGCCGTCACTCTTTCACGCCCTGCCTTGCCGTCCGCGCACCACGCGGAGGTGATGCACGAAGCGGTCCGGGTGGCACAGTAGGGTGTGGCCGTGAGCTCAGCGACGAGACGGGTGGCTGTGGTCGGCGCCGGGCCGTCCGGGCTGTTTGCCGCGCAGGCGCTGCTCAACAACGCGCCGTTCGAGGTGGCGATCGACCTCTTCGATCGGCTGCCCACGCCGTTCGGGCTGCTGCGCTACGGCGTCGCCCCTGATCACGAGAGCATCAAGGGGATCGCCGGGGTGCTGGCCCGCATCCTCGACGATGACCGGGTGCGGTTCCGCGGCCTGGTCGAATTGGGACGCGACGTGACCGTGGCCGAGCTCACCGCCGGCTACGACGCCGTTGTCTACGCGGCCGGGGCCAGCGAGGACCGTCACATGGACATCCCCGGCGAATCCCTGCCGGGCAGCCGCTCGGCGCGGGAGTTCGTGGCCTGGTACTGCGGCCACCCGGACGCCACCGCCCAGTCGCTGGCCGGCGTCCACACCGCGGTGATCGCGGGCGTCGGGAACGTCGCGGTGGACGTCGCTCGCATCCTGCTGAAGCCAGCCGCCGACCTAGCGGTCACCGACATGCCCGAACCGGTGCTGGACGAACTGGCGGCGGCCGACATCGGCGACGTCTGGGTGATCGGACGCCGCGGCCCCGAGCACGCCAGCTTCACCACCACCGAACTGCGCGAACTGGTGAACACGCCAGGGGTGGAGGTCAGCGTCGCAGGGGTCGACCTGGCAGGCGTCGACGACGCCGATCTCGACCGGCGCACCCGGGCCAACGTCGCCGCCCTCACCGACGCCGATCAGCGCACCACCCTCGACGCCCGAGCCCGGCTCCACTTCCTGTTCTGGCACCGCCCGGTGCGGCTGGAGGGCGAGGAGCGGCTGGAGCAGGTCGTGGTCGAGCGCACCGCGCCGGCCGGGCCGGGCCGGGTCGACGGCGCCGGTGAGTTCAGCAGCATCGGAGCCCAGCTGATGCTGCGGGCGATCGGCTACCGCGGCATCCCGCTGCCCGGCGTCCCCTTCGATGCGGCCACCGGCCGCATCCCGAACCTCGAGGGCCGGGTGATCGACGAGGCCGGCGAGGTCAAGCCCGGCGAGTACGCCGTCGGCTGGATCAAGCGCGGCCCGATCGGCGTGATCGGCACCAACAAGGCCGACGCCTCCGAGACCGTGGCGCATCTGATCGCCGACCTGGCCGAGGCTCCGCAGCGCGACCTCACCGACCTCGACCAGGTGCTGGCCGAGCGCGGCTTCGTCCCGTCGACCCTGGCCGACTGGGAGCGGATCGACGCCGCCGAGCAGGCCCGGGGCGCCGCCTCCGGCCGGCAGCGCGCCAAGATCGAGGCTTGGCACGAACTCCTCGATCTGGTGCGCTTGGGCCGCCCCGGCGGCCCGCCGTCGGCGGCCGATGGATTTCGCGACAGCGCGCCAAGCCCTCACTGAACAACCCCCGCAAGGTGTGGGAATCGGTCCGCCATCGGGTCATCGGCCACATCC
>CXWJ01002608.1_pt1 | contig 15893 bp, 15 predicted proteins | sample 590841 | NCBI WGS metagenome assembly CXWJ01 (sample SAMEA3498367, study PRJEB10139) | wastewater metagenome | biome: wastewater treatment plant; material: activated sludge | place: Austria | collected 2015-01-21 | reverse complement strand
CGCACAACGACGTTGGCGACAAACGCGGGGACGATGAAGAGCGAAAAGATGCTCATCACCAGATGCACAATTACGATTGCGAACGGCGCGTTGATGTTCGTGTTGCCGGGAGCGCCGATCCGAATATTCGGACTTGCGACGGAGCCGAACGCAAACAGCGCCAAGATCACAGCCGAGACCCAGAAGACCGGCGATCTCAGCTGGTAGCGGAACTCGAAACTTGCAATTTTACCGAACATCTTAGCCTCACGCCTTCGCGGCGCCGGCGAGAGCCGTGAAATAGACGTCTTCGAGGTCCGGTGGGACGGACTCGAAGCCCTGGCCCGGGTTTGTGCCGGAGACGACGTGGATCAGCGTTCTGCCGCCAACGAGGCGCGAGAGGATGACGTTGAACTGGGCCTTCGCTTGGTCGAGTTCGCTCTTGGCGATGAAAGCACGCCAAACTTTGCCCTTGAGTTCGGCGATCAGATCGTTCGGGGCGCCTTGGCGGACGATGTTTCCCTTCGAGATGATCGCCATGTCGGCGCAAAGCTGAGCCACGTCGTCGACGATGTGCGTCGAGAGGATGACCACGACATTCTGACTGATGTCGGCCAAGAGGTTGAGAAAACGGTTGCGCTCTTCGGGGTCGAGGCCCGCCGTCGGTTCGTCGACGATCAAGAGCTGCGGTTGGCCGATCAGCGCTTGCGCGATGCCGTAGCGCTGGCGCATGCCGCCGGAGAAGCCCGCGATTGCCTTGTTGCGCACGGCCCAGAGGTTGGTTTGCTTCAGAAGCGTTTCGACGGTTTGCTGGCGCTCGCGCACGTTCGCGATGCCCTTCAGCACCGCCATGTGATCGAGCATGCGGTAGGCGGAGACGCGCGGATAGACGCCGAAGTCTTGCGGCAGGTAACCCAAGACCTGGCGAAGGCGTTCGGGTTCCTTGATGACATCGATGTCGCCGAAGCGGATCGCGCCTTTCGACGGCGTCTGCAGAGTCGCGATCGTTCGCATCAGCGTCGATTTGCCGGCGCCATTGGGGCCTAGAAGGCCAAACAAGCCCGGCTTAATCTCTATGCTGACGTTGTTGAGTGCAGTTACGCCGCCACGATAAACTTGCGTGACGCCATCGACGACGAGCATGTACCCCTACCCCCAAAGTCCCCAGCGCTATATAGCGGCGCGCACCGGGGAAGGGGTATCACCTTGGCGTGAGGCGATTCATTGCGTTTTTGGCTCTCCTATCGCTCGTGGTTAGCGGAAGAATTTCGCCGACCCCCTGCTGAAGGACGACGGTAACGGCAGCGCTGCACAACTGGGTGCGCGGACGATTTGGAACCAGAATTGCGTCGCCGGTCCGGCTGGCCCTGCCGTCAGTGCAATCAGCCGCGTAGCAGTACGGGGCATCTTGCCAGGCGAAACGACTTTCACCTCGGCCATCGACGAGACGTCGCCCGGCCGCGTCATCTTTGGGTAGATGGTCAACCGTAGAAACCGGAAAGAAGGGACTGCTTCCTTTGCAGGGAAGCGAGCCGAGCGCCGGCGTGCATTCGCAACCGCTGCGGCCAATAGAACGGAGAGAGCAAATTGGATCGTGCGCATGGGCAGCCTCACTCGAGGATGATCGACTATCCGGCGACGGCGCAGGGGTATTACGCTAACCGTGACCGCGCGCACTACGGGCGCACGCTTCACAGTTCGAGCGGCCGCCTCAATCGTAGCGACCGCTGTCTTCTTCGCGGTAGGGCTCGTCTTGGGGGGCGTCGCCTGATGCCGCCGCTTCCGCAACGTTGCCGTTCACGTCCATGCCGGGCTGCGGACCCGTGCCGTTTGGCTGACGATATTGGCCGTTGTTCTGATAGCCGCCACCCTGCCCGCCCTGGCCGTTGCCGCCGCCGTAGGGCTGAGCGTTGCCTTGCTGTGGCTGGCTTTGGCCTTGCTGCGCCTGCTGATGCGCCTGAAACGCCATGATCAGGCGATAGTAGTGCTCGGCATGCTGCAGATAGTTCTCCGCCATCACGCGGTCGCCCGACGAATTGGCGTCGCGCGCTAGCTGCAGATACTTTTCGTAAACGTGATGCGCGTTGCCGCGAATCTTCACGTCAGGACCGTTCGAGTCGATCGTGCGGTGAATGTTGAAGACTTGATCCTGGTGCTGACCGCTGCTGCTGCCGCCTTGGTGGCGCGGACCGCCGCCGCCTCCCCCACCGCCGCCGTGATGCTTGCCACGGCCGCGTCCACGCGAACGCTTGTTGTTCGGTCCAGGTCTCATGTTCATGAATTCAGTTCCAATGCGGTTGTACTTGCATGTGACGAGCCAATGGCTCTCCGCAAAATGCGCGGTGCCAACAGCGGCTCTAAACGTCGTAACTACGTAACCCCTCGAAGCCCTCGTTCAGGACGTTCTTAGCGAAGATCTAGCGAGCGGAAGCATGGCAAGCGTCGATCTGGCTTTTCTGGTCCAAGGGCGCCCTCAAGCACCCAATCGGTGGCGGGTCTTCCGCCGTCTGAGCCGCACCTGCCCTCAAGGCCGGGCGCTCAGCAAAGTCTTTCGTTGTTCGGGCCGCAAGCTAGACCGATTTCCACGGGGAATCCAAGGGGTTTTTCGAGGTTTTCCGCTAGGCTGACGGTCCTTGCGGCAACGTGGCCACGATAACGCGGTCCTGACCACCAAGATCCCTCACCACGCGGCGCACGTCGAGACCTTCGTTTTCAAGCGTTTTGGCGCCACTTTCACCCTGATCATAGCCGATTTCGATGAGCGCAAGGCTTTCGTTGCTCATCACGTCGTAGAGCGTGCGCGCGATTTTCTCGATGTCGCGCAGACCGTCTTGTCCCGACGCTAGCGCCAGGCGCGGTTCATAATCGCGCACGTCCGGGTCGAGCGTTTCGAATGCGTTGTCGGCGATGTAAGGCGGGTTCGCGACGACCAGGTTGAAGCGGTCTTTGGGCAGCGCCGCGAAGTCGGCGACCGCGAATGACGCGCGACCGGCGACGCCGAGGCGCTCGGCATTGCGCTTGGCCACCGCGAGTGCGTCCCGCGAGATGTCGATGCCGACGCCGGTCGCAGCCGGCCACTCCGTCAGTAGCGCGATGAGCAAGCAGCCGGAGCCGGTGCCAAGGTCAAGGATGCGCGCGGGAGGACTTGCTTTCAGTTCCTTCAGCGCGGTTTCGATCAGCGTTTCGGAGTCGGGGCGCGGGATCAGGACTGCCGGTGTTACTTCGAAGTCGAGCGACCAGAACTCCTTGCGGCCAAGAATATAGGCAACGGGTTCGCGCATCTCGCGACGCGCTATGAAGGCATCAAACGTTGGTGCATCAGGCGCCTCGCGCGCGAGGAGGCGCGCTTCACGGACGGCCTCAACGATGCCTGCGGCTGCTAAGCGCGCGACGGCTGCGCGTATATGGTCTTGGGCAAAATCCATCACGATACGAGGGACATCACGCGTGGCCTTCGTCCAATTGGGCCAGGCGTTTGGCTTGGTCGTCGTTGATCAGGGCGTCGATGATCTTGCCGAGGCTTAGGCCCTGCATCACCTGGTCGAGTTCGTAGAGCGTCAGGTTGATGCGGTGGTCGGTGCAGCGGCCTTGCGGGTAGTTGTAGGTGCGGATGCGCTCCGACCGGTCGCCGGAACCGACTTGTTCTTTGCGGTCGGCGGCGCGCTCCTTGTCCTTACGCTCGCGTTCGGCGTCGTAGATCCGCGCCTTCAGGATCTTCATCGCCTTGGCTTTGTTCTTGTGCTGCGATTTTTCTTCCTGCATCGCGACGACGACGCCGGTCGGCATATGGGTGATGCGCACCGCGCTTTCGGTTTTGTTGACGTGCTGGCCGCCGGCGCCGGAGGCGCGGTAGACGTCGATACGCAAGTCGCTTTCGTTGATCTCGATGTCGACGTCTTCCGCTTCGGGCATGACGGCGACGGTCGCGGCCGAGGTGTGGATACGGCCCTGCGCTTCGGTTGCGGGCACGCGCTGCACGCGGTGGACGCCCGATTCGTATTTCAGCTTCGCGAAGACGCCGTTGCCGTTGACGGAGCAGATCACTTCCTTGTAGCCGCCGAGGTCGGACGGGCTTTCGGAGAGGATTTCGAACTTCCAACCTTGAAGCTGTGCATAGCGGCGGTACATGTCGAGAAGGTCGGCCGCGAACAGCGCCGCTTCGTCGCCGCCGGTGCCGGCGCGGACTTCGAGGAACGCCGAGCCCGCGTCGGCCGAATCCTTCGGCAGCATCAGGATCGACAGTTCACGCTCAACCTCGGGCAACGCGCGTTTCAACTCGACCAGTTCGTCGCCTGCCATCGCGCGAACGTCGGGATCGGGGTCGGATGCGAGCTGGCCGAGGTGGGTGATCTCGGCGCGCATCTTCTGTACCTGCTTGGCCTTCGCGACGATGGGGCCGAGGTCGGAATACTCCTTGGCGAGCTTGGCAAAAGCCGCCCCCGGATCGGAGGCCATGCGGGCCTCGATCTCTGAATAGCGGTCAAGAATGCGCTCGATTTGTGCGGACGCGATCAAGGTCGGCTCTTTCGGTAGCTACTTAGCGGGGACGAGGACAGGTTTTTCGCGCTTGGCCTCAATCTCGGCGGCGCGCTTTTCGACGAGGCTCACGATGTGGTCGACGAGTTTGTCGTTGTCCATTTTGTGGTCGGGTTTGCCGGCCACGTAGACCATGCCCGCCCCTGCCCCGCCGCCCGTAAAGCCTAGGTCCGTTTGCGCGGCCTCACCGGGGCCGTTGACCACGCAGCCGATGATGGAGAGCGACATCGGTGTCGTGATGTGTTTCAAGCGATCTTCGAGGGTGGCGACCGTCTTGATGACGTCGAAGCCTTGGCGCGCGCAGGACGGGCACGCGATGACGTTGACGCCGCGGTGGCGCAGTCCCAGCGACTTCAGGATGTCGAAGCCGACACGGATTTCTTCGACCGGGTCGGCCGAGAGCGAGACGCGGATCGTGTCGCCGATGCCGGCCCAGAGCAGCGAGCCGATGCCGATTGACGATTTCACGGTTCCGGACATGAGGCCGCCCGCTTCCGTGACGCCGAGGTGGAGCGGGTAGTCGCAGGCTTCCGCCAGACCTTGATAGGCCGCGACGGCGAGGAAGACGTCCGATGCCTTCACGCTGATCTTGAACTCGCGGAAGTCGTTGTCTTCGAGGATGCGGGCGTGGTTCAGCGCGCTTTCGACCATCGCTTCCGGGCAAGGTTCGCCGTAGCGTTCGAGCAGTTCCTTCTCCAGCGAGCCGGCGTTGACGCCAATGCGCATGGAGCAGCCGTGGTCCTTCGCCGCTTGCACGACTTCGCGCACGCGGGCAGCCGAGCCGATATTGCCGGGGTTGATGCGCAGGCAGGCGGCGCCCGCCTTCGCGGCCTCGATCGCGCGTTTGTAGTGGAAGTGGATGTCGGCCACGATCGGCACGGCGGAGGCGCGCACGATCGCCTTGAGCGCCGCCGTCGATTCCTCATCCGGGCAGGAAACGCGTACGATGTCGGCGCCCACCGCCTCCAGCGCTTTGATCTGACGGATCGTCGCGTTCGCATCCGAGGTCAGCGTGTTCGTCATCGACTGCACCGTGATCGGCGCGTCGCCGCCGACCTCAACGGATCCAACACGGATCTTGCGGCTCTTGCGGCGGACGATGTCGCGGTACGGGCGGATGCTCATGAGCCTAGAGATAGCAAGCGAATGCGCCGGAAACCAGGCGCGCGGCCGTCAGAAACTGGAACCCGGTTCGCGGAGAAACGCCTCTTCTTGCGGCGTGCTCGTGCGGCCCAAGATCGCGTTGCGGTGGGGGAAGCGGCCAAAGCGGGCGACGACGGCGTGGTGGCGCTCGGCCCAGGTGAGCAGGTCGGCGAGCTGCGGTTCGTCTTGGGAGAGGCTGCGGAACAGGCGCAGCGAGTCTTCTTGCGTCGCCAGGTCCTCCGCGTGCTCAAACGGCAGATACACAAACTGGCGCCGCACGCCCGGCAGCGTGCGATCGGCGCCTTTGGCGACCAGCATGCGAGCGACGGTCAGCGCGATCGCATCGCCAGCGAACGCGCGCGGAGTGCCCCGGAATGCGTTACGCGCGAACTGGTCGAGCACGAGGATCTCGGCGACCGCGCCATCGACGTCCTCGCGCCAGGACGCGAGCGTGCCGCCAAGCGCTTGTTCGATCACAGCGCCAAAGCGCAAGCGGATTGCGGCGTCGAAGGCGTCGTCCTTCTTGAACCAGACGGCGCGCGTGCGGTTGTGTTCGGCATCGCTCGATGGCGCGAACCAGAAATCAAGAACGTGGCGGGGCGTCATGTCCATGGCGCCCGCATCGTAGCACGAACTTGAAGCCCAGACCGGCTAGTGCTGGGCGACGATCTTGCTGCTGCGTTTGACGCGCATCGTGACTTCGATCGTGCCCGCCTTTTCGAACGTCAACATGACCGGAATCGTTTCGCCCTCGGTGAAAGGCGTGTCGACGTCAATGAACATCAAATGCAAGCCGTCTTCCTTGAGCATCGCCGAGCCGCCGGCCGGCACCTCGATGCCGGTCGCCAACGGGCGCATCTTCATGACGCCGTTCTCGTTTGCGATCTCGTGGAGTTCCATGCGCGCGGCGCGGGCGCTCGATGCGCTGACCAGCCGGTCGGTGTCGGTGCCGCCATTTGCGACGGTCAGAAAGCCGGCCGCGACCTTCGTTCCGCGCGGCGAGGGCAGCGCCCACGCGTCGGCGATCACGAGCGTGGATTGCGGGACCGGCGGTTTGATCGAGGCTGGGCCGGCAGGCTCCACCGCCGCCTGTACTTCTGGCGCGGGAGCCGGGTCGGCAAGGACGGCTTGTTCCTGCGTGTCGCTCAGCCCCATGTACGAGCAGGCAGTCAGCGATGTGAGCGCCACAAAGGCGAGGACGCGTTTCATTCGATGGCACTCCGAACGGGAATCACTTGCGAACTATGACGCGTTTGTCCGCGCATGCCAGCCCCGGCACACGCGGACGAAGACGCGATCCCCAGCGGCCGCCTTACTCGGCGGCTTCGGCGGCGCGGCGGACGGCACCCGTCTCGCGTTGGCGAAGTGCGGCAACAACCACATCGACGAGGCCGAACGAAAACGTCTCGTCCAGCTCGCCATGACCGTTCAGAAGGCGGTAGAGAATCGGGCCGTAAATAACGTCGGCAATGAGATCTTGGTCGACATCGAACGCGCTTTCGCCGCGCAACTGCGAGCGACCCAGGATTGCCCGCACGATTTCGCGGTGCGCAGCCATAAGCGAGGTGCGGAACGCTTCCGCAAAGCGCGGATCGGCCTGCGCCTCGGCGATCAGCGCCTTGAACACCGGGCCGCGACGTTGCGCGAGCGCACGAACCGTCGAGCGAACCAGCTCCTGCATGTCGCCCTTGAGCGAACCCGTATCCGGCGCAATCGTTTCTTGCGGCGGCATGTCCGCGGTCAGCGCTTCGAGCACGATGAAGGCCGCGGACGGCCACCAGCGGTAAATCGTCTGCTTCGAAACCCCCGCCCTGGCGGCGATTGCTTCAATGTTTAGAGCGGCATAGCCGTCGTTTTGAAGAATATGCATCGCCGACTGAATGATCGCGCGACGCGATTCCGCACTACGCGGACGGCCAGCGCGCGGTTTCTGCGCGACGTTCATTTCTGCGGCGTTTTCTGAATGTGTCATGAGCCCCTCGACTCAAAAAATCCCCGGTAATTCGCGGTCCCTTCGCGAATCACTTCGATCTGACGAGGGTGTTCGCCTGACAGGCGAGGGTCAAGCACCGATCACTGCATTTATTGCGATGCGGCCATGCGCTCTAAGAAATATGAGGGATCGAGCGGGATACGTGTGATCACTTCGCCGCTCTTTCCAAAAACGCCGAGCGAGCGGCCATCTACTTCAACTTGAAGACCGCCCGCATTGCCCGTCTGCATAACGAGTCCGGTGTGATTCGGCACTTCGTATGATTCGCCGACATTGAACACCCTCGCGACAAGGATCGAACGCGCGCGCGGTTGCTGCGTATCGCGCACTTGTACGTAGGTCGGCTCGACTGCCTTCAAGACGATGCGCGAATTGGACTTTGCGTTCTCAACGGACGTCGACGGCTGAGACGCTTGCGCAATCGCGAACGCGGCGGCGGGCGCCGGTTCAAGCGCCGGGGCCGGCGGCAATTTGTGTTCAGGAAGCGCTTGCCCGCCGGCCACGAAACTCACCGCCACTTCGACGGGGGCTTGCTTCGGATCGGCCGCAGCAGCTTGCGCGGGCGCAGGCTCAGCCGGCTTCGCCGCTTCGACGACGACGGCACTTAGTTCGGCGGGAGCCGCCGTCGCGACCGACTTGCGGCTCGGCATCGTCACATAGGTGATGCCGTAGATGACCATCGCAACTGCCAGCGCCATGGCGACGATCGAACCACGCGGACCGCGGAATTCTTCTTGTGCTACCGGGAAGACGAGGTCGACCGGTTTGGCAGCGTCTTGGCCAGACGTCTCGTCCTTGAACTGCTGCACCAGCGCTTCGGCGTCCAGGCCGAGGTGGCGCGCATAAGCGCGCACGAAGCCGACAGCATAGGTGCGGCCGGGCAACTTCTCGAGGTCGCCGGTCTCGATCGCTTCAAGTTGTTCACGGCGCATCTTGAGAAGTGCAGCCACGGACGCCGCGTTCTCGCCGCGGTCCATGCGCGCGGCGCGCAACGTTTCGCCGACGGACGATTGCGGCTTTGGGACCTCGACCTCAGCCACGGGCGGTTGTTCCACGACTTCGCGCAAGTGGAGACGGCGGCGCTCTCTGCGCTCTTCCGCCGGCAACGTTTGCGCTACGTCGCTCATCACCAACACCCATCACTTCGTCTTGTTGTCGCTGCCCGAAGACGCGCTTCGGTAGCGCACACTCTACAGCTTTGGCAGTTAAATATTGCAAAACACGCGCGGGCGGGCAAACACGGATGACACTAAATCGGGACGCGCTCATTGATTGCAAATTGCTTCAACTGCTCCCGAAGCGAGTGATCGGCGCGCGGGAGAAGCTCTGCCATAAACGACGTTAGTTGGCCGAAATTGAGGCCGAGGAGCATTTGCTTTACCGGACCGATGGACGCCGGTACCATCGAAAGCGAGCGGAATCCAAGGCCGATCAAAGCCATGGCCTCCAGAGGGCGGCCGGCCATCTCGCCGCACAGCGTCACCGGAACCCCGCGGGCGTGCGCGGCGTCGGAGATACCCTTAAGAAAATTAAGCATAGGGGGGCTCAAAAGGTCGTACCTGCCGCCGAGGCGCGGGTTGCCCCGGTCGCTGGCGAACAGGAACTGCATAAGGTCGTTCGAGCCGATGGAGACGAAGTCGGCCACGCTTAGAAGGGCCGGTAGCTGGAATGCCAATGCCGGCACTTCCAGCATGCTGCCGACGCGGACTTTGCGGGGCGGAAGTTCTCCAGTGCGGGCGAGGCGTTCGAGCTCGCGATCGACCAGTTTGCGCGCCTCGCGGAACTCGGCGACTTCGGCCACCATTGGAAACATGAGGTCTACGTCGCGGCTAGCGCCGGCTTTCAGCAACGCACGTATTTGGTAGCGGAGCAGCGAGGGGCGGTCGAGCGTCATGCGGATCGCGCGCCAGCCCATCGCGGGGTTCTCTTCGCTGAGTTGCCGGCGCGCGTAGGGCAGCACCTTGTCGCCGCCGAGATCGAGCGTGCGGAAGACGACGGGGCGGCCGGCCGCGCCGTCCAGAACGGCGGAGTAGAGGTCGACGAGTTGCTTCAACTTCGGCAACTCGTGCGAGATCATGAACTGTAGCTCGGTGCGGAAGAGGCCGATGCCCTCGGCGCCTGCCTCTTCGAGGTGCGGAAGATCGGCGAGCAGGCCAGCGTTCATCAGCAACCGGATGCGCTCACCGTCTTTCGTAATCGCGGGCAGCAAGCGCATGGCGGCGTAGGCAGCTTGGCGCTGCGCGCGCAGGGCTAGCTTGTGGCGGTAGGCTTCGCGGACGTCATGCGCAGGCCGCAAGTGGACTTCGGCCGTGTCGCCATCGGCGATCACCCAGTCGCCGGGCTCCACCTGATCAAGCATGCCTTCGATGCGGCCGATCAGAGGGATGTCGAGAGCGCGCGCAACGATAGCGACGTGGCTTGTCGGCGACCCCTCTTCGAGTATGAGGCCACGCAGCTTCGTGCGGTCGTAGTCGAGCAGCTCGGCCGGACCCATCGTGCGGGCAAAGAGCAGCGTGTCGGCAGGCAGCGCTTCGTGCGCGGAGGTGTCGGCCTTGCCCACCAAGTGCCGCAGCAGGCGGTTTGCGAGATCGTCGAGATCGTGGAGGCGCTCGCGCAACAATGGATCGGTCTGACGCGCCATGCGCGCACGCGTGTCGTTTTGCACGCGCTCGACCGCGCCTTCCGCGGTCAAGCCCGTCATCACCGCTTCGCGCAGCTTCGTCGTCCATCCGCGATCGTGCGCAAACATGCGGTAGGCTTCGAGCACCTCGCGCGACTCGCCCGCTATGACCGTGTCTTCGGCCGCAAGCATCACGTCGATCGAGGTGCGAAGATCGATGATCGCCGCGTCGAGCCGGTCGCGTTCGGCGATCACATCGTCGGCGATCAGTTTCTCAACCTTTACGCGCGGTTCGTGGAGAACGGCGCGGCCCATCGCGATGCCTTCGCAGAACGAAACACCTTGGCCCCGCCACGGGCGGTCGTGCTTCGGACCAATGTCGATGTCGGCGAGATCGACGAGTGAGCCAGAGACGACGAGTTCGGCGAGAACGGTTGCGACCGTCAGGAGCGCCTCGACTTCATCGTCACCGTAGTGGCGGTGGGTCTTGTTCTGGACTGCGAGAACGCCGAGCGTGGTGCCACCGCTGCGGATGATCGGCACACCGAGCATCGATTGGTACGGGTCTTCGCCGGTTTCGGGGCGATACGAGAAGCTCGGGTGCTGAGGCGCGTCAGACAGGTTCAAAGGACGCGCGTGCTGCGCGATATCGCCGATGATACCTTCGCCCATTTTCAGGCGCGTCGCGTGGACGGCGGCCCGGTTCAGGCCTTCGGTTGCGAAGAGTTCGAGCCATCCGCCCGGTTTGGCGAGATAGATGGAGCAGACTTCGGCGACCATATTGACCGCGATGACCTCAACCATCTTGTCGAGGCGCGCCTGTGGCGAGATGCGCTCGAGCATGATCTCGCGCATGCGCTTCAAGATCAGACGTGGGCCGGCGGTGGGCGGCATCAACCAGGTCCTGCGGTGGCGTACACTATGCGCAGACCTCCGCAAGGCGGAAGCGCGCACGTCATGTTAGCCGCCCTCAATATTGTCCTTCCTGTCCAATCGGCAGGCACTATTTGTCCAATCCGTAGGCAGTGTGCAGCGCGCGGACGGCCGTGTCGGTCATTTCGGCGGCGATGAGCACGCTGATTTTGATTTCGGAGGTCGAGATGACCTGGATGTTGATGCCCTTTGCGGCGAGCGTCTTGAACATCGTTTGGGCGACGCCCGCGTGCGCGCGCATGCCGACGCCGATGACGGAGACCTTCGCGACGTTCTTGTCGGTCAAGAGCTTCTGGTAGCCGATCGCCCCCTTGTTGCGCTCGATGATGTGGATCGCGCGCTCGAATTCCGCGCGGCCGACCGTGAACGTCATGTCGGTCGTGGCGCCGTCTTCGGACGTGTTCTGCACGATCATATCGACGTTGATGCCACCGTCGGCCAGCGGACTGAAGATCGCCGCCGCGACACCGGGCTTGTCGAGCACCTTTACAAGCGTGATCTTCGCCTCGTCCCGGCTGTAGGCGATGCCGCTGACCAGTTGTTGTTCCACGATTTCGTCCTCATCGCACACGAGCGTGCCGGGCAGGTCTTCGAAGCTTGAGAGCACTTGCACCGGCACTTTGTGAATCATTGCAAGCTCGACCGAGCGCGTCTGCAGCACCTTGGCGCCGAGGGAGGCCATCTCGAGCATTTCTTCGTAGGAAATCTTGTCGAGCTTTTGCGCCTTCGGCGTGATGCGCGGATCGGTCGTGTAGACGCCGTCGACGTCGGTATAGATGTCGCAGCGTTCCGCCTTCAAGGCTGCGGCGACCGCGACCGCGCTGGTATCGGACCCACCGCGGCCCAAGGTGGTCACGCGGTTGTCGGGCCCAATTCCCTGGAAGCCCGCGATGACCGCGACTTGGCCCTGCGCCAGGCGTTCTTCCAAGACCTTTGTTTCGATACCGGTGATGGCGGCCGAGCCGTGCATACCGGTCGTGTGGATCGGGATTTGCCAGCCAAGCCAGGAGCGGGCCTGGACCCCGATATGCTGAAGCGCGATCGAAAGCAGCCCCACCGTCACCTGCTCGCCTGCCGCGACGACCGTGTCGTACTCGCGGGCGTCATGCAGAGGCGAGAGCTCGCGGGCCCAATTGACGAGCTTGTTCGTCTCCCCCGACATGGCGGAGACCACGACCGCGACCTCATAGCCACGATCGACCTCGCGCTTAACCTTGAGGGCGACGTTGCGGATACGCTCGAGGTCCGCCACAGACGTGCCTCCGAACTTCATCACGAGTCTGGGCATGGTGGCGCGGCGTTAGGTCCGTAGGATCAAGGGGTTGATTGGGCTCGGCTGGGGTATAGTTAGACTCCCAGTGTTTGTCACGCAACGCAGCGAGATAAGGGAAGCCAGTGTCAACCGTCACAGGAGCGCAATCCACAGTCGATGCGGCCGAGGTCGCGCGCTTTTCGGCGCTTGCTGCCGAATGGTGGAATCCGCATGGGAAGTTCGGTGTCCTGCACCGGTTCAATCCGGTGAGGCTTGGTTACATCCGCGACCAAGCGGCGGCGCATTTCGGACGCGATGCGAAGGGGCCGCGGCCGTTCGCGGGCTTGCGACTTCTCGACATCGGGTGCGGCGGCGGGCTGTTGAGCGAACCGATGTGCCGGCTTGGGTTCGACGTCGTCGGCGCGGACGCGTCGGAAAAGAACATCAAGACCGCCGCGACGCACGCGGCGGAGATGGAACTTGCCATCGACTACCGCGCGACGACGGCCGAGGCGATGGCAGCGGCCGGCGAGACGTTCGACGTGATCTTGAATATGGAGGTGATCGAGCACGTCGCGGATCTGAACCTCTTCATGAAAAGCTGCGCGTCGATGCTGAAGCCCCAAGGGCTGATGATCGTCGCCTCGATCAACCGGACCGCAAAGGCATATGCGCTCGCCATTGTGGGGGCGGAATACGTGCTGGGCTGGTTGCCACGCGGCACCCACGATTGGAACAAATTTGTGAAGCCCCTTGAACTCGACACGGCACTCGCACGTGCGGGGCTTGAGATGGGAAAAGAGATCGGTGTGATGTTCAACCCCTTGACGGGCGGTTGGATACTCGCAGGCGACACGGACGTGAACTATATGGTGACGGCGAAGAAGTAACTGGAGGTTCCAGTTGAGCGTTCACCGGACAAGGCCGCTGTCGGCGGCTGTGATTGTATTTGCCTTCACACTTTGCGGATGCGCGAATACTCTGGCGGCACCAACGCTGACGCCGGCGGGCGCCGTGCGTGTGCCTGCGGCAGCAGTTCCCACCGACGCCAAGTTCGACCCGCGATCGAATAGCGATGCCGTGCGGCTCGACTTCACGGCGAGCCCGGAGTTGTTTGCAAACGACGACGCGTTGATCCTGTCGCAAACGTTCTTTTGCGACACCCCGCGAGACGATCGGACGCTGAACAACACGCAGTCACCGATGTTCGGCGATACCTCGATCCGGCACGGGTTCCCGCGCCGGAAGGCCCGGGCGGCATGGGCCAACGGCCCCAACGCCCATGTGCGGCCGGTCTACTCGGTCTACGTTTACGTCGACAACCTTTCGCGGGGGACCAAGCCGATCTGCTTAAACCTCACGCTGGACGAGAGCTATACGCCGTTCCGGCCGACGACGAACACGTTGACGTTTTCGGCTGAAGAGATTGCGGCGGCGCTGCGTTAAGCCTTTGCCTCCGCCGCCTACAACTAGGAATCCGCGCGCGGGAGGCTTGGGATTGGGGCGACGGGGATTCCTTCGTCGATAAGGTCCTTCGCGTCTTCGAGCGTCGCTTCGCCGTAAATCTGGCGTTCCTTGGCGTCGCCGTAGTGGATCGCGCGCGCTTCGTCGGGGAATTTTTCGCCGACGTATTCGGCGTTCTTTTCGACATCCTTGCGGATGTTCGTCACCCACTCGCGCATCGCTTTTGCCTTGGATGCGGCCTCTGCGAGTTCGCCTTTCTTGGAGATCGCGGGCGCCATCGGCGCCTTCTTGATCTTCTTCGAGTTGCAGGTCGGGCAGACGAGCAGCCCCTTCTTCGCCTGCGTGTCGTAGGCGGCGGAATCGCGGAACCAGCCTTCGAAGCCGTGGTCCTTTGGGCAGACCAGCTGATAGCGGATCATGACGCGACGCCTAACTCTCCGTGCCACACTTGGCACTCGCTTAAGATGACTGCCAGGGGCGGTTTCGACAAGACCTGCCTATGGCACGCCTTGGACCTTAATGAAGGGTAAATCCCCAGCAATCGTACAACCGCTGTCAGTTATGCGGGGCGGTCACGTTACGGCTTTGCGCGATTTGAATTCGGGTGTGTCCCAGGCACGTGTGGTCATCACCTCGTCAATGACGGCGGCTGCGTCGAAGGCATCGACGAAGCGCGTCGTCAGCGGCGAGAAGCCGAAGCGGGCGATGTCGGGGGCGCGGAAATCGCCGATGACGTTGCGCGCGATGACGGCTTGCATAATCGCGTAGCCCTCGGCGTGCGTGAGCGAGACCACGCCGCCGCGCCGGGCCGCATCGCGCGGGCTTGCTAGTGCGAAGCCGTGACGCAGCAGGCGCTCGTCGGCGAGGGCGATGAACAAGCCGGTCAGGCCGGCGACCTTGGCGCGCAAGATGTTGAGGTCGACACCGTCGAATGCTTCGAGCGCTGCGTCGAGCGCGGTCAGCGACAGGATCGGCGGCGTGCCCGTGAGCAGCCTGTTCATCCCTGGAGCGTGCACGTAGTCGTCGGCGAACGCGAAGGGGTCGAGGTGGCCAAGCCAACCGGTCAGCGGATGGTCGAGCGCTTCGTGGTGCCGCTTGGCCGCGAAGATATAAGCTGGCGCGCCCGGACCGCCGTTCAGATACTTGTAGCCGCAGCCAACGGCGAAGTCGGCATTCAGGCGGTTCAACTCGACTGGCATGACGCCCGCACTGTGCGACAAATCCCAAAGCGCAAGCGCGCCTTTCGCGTGCGCCGCTTCGGTGATCGCCTGCATGTCGTAGATGAGGCCGGTCTTGTAGTTCGTGTGCGTGAGAACGACGACAGCCGTGTCGGCGTCGATCGCGCCGATGAGGTCGTTCGCATTGACGCGCTTGAAGTGCTTGTCTGTTGCGCCGGCGATGCCGGTGGCGATGTAAGCGTCGGTCGGAAAGTCGCCGTGGATTGCGAGGATCGTCTTGCGGTTCGGGCGCAGGCGAAGTGCGGCAGCGAGGATTTTGAAGAGATCGACGGAGGTCGAGTCGGTGACGATGACTTCGTCCGCTGCCGCGCCGATGAGCTTCGCGATTTTGGCGCCGACGCGCTGCGGGGCGGTGTACCAGCCAGCGTTGTTCCAGGACCGGATGAGGCCCCTGCCCCATTCCTGTTCGACGGCGGCGCGCACGCGCGCCGGGACCGCCTTCGGCAAGCAGCCGAGCGAATTGCCGTCGAGGTAAATGACTTCAGCGGGAATTTCGAACCGGTCACGCGCGTGCGCCAGCGGATCGCGCGCGTCGAGAGCGGCGCAGTCGGCGCGCGTGATCGGCTTAGGCAAGCTTGAACTCGCGGTCGTGGGTGAGCGCGGGCACTCTGCTTCGAGCCTCGGCCACCTTGTTGGGGTCGATGTCTGCGACGATGACGCCGGGCGCGTCGCCCGCTTCGGCGATGATGTTGCCCCACGGGTCGACGATCAGGCTGTGGCCGAATGTGTGGCGGC
>CXWJ01002011.1_pt1 | contig 15893 bp, 11 predicted proteins | sample 590841 | NCBI WGS metagenome assembly CXWJ01 (sample SAMEA3498367, study PRJEB10139) | wastewater metagenome | biome: wastewater treatment plant; material: activated sludge | place: Austria | collected 2015-01-21 | reverse complement strand
GTGTCAAAGGCTGGATCAGGACCGACTGTGTGGACTCATCGTACTTATAGACAGTATCGCCTGAGGCATAGCCGACACGCACTGGACTACCGATGAAGCGAATGCGATTGATGAACTTGCCCACATGGTTCGCGTTGCGCCAGGTGCCACCACCGTTGGATGTCTCACTGCTGTAACCGCCCTTGAACTGGCGATCTCCCCAGCCGCCTACCCAGCCATGGTTCGCATCGATGAATCCGATGCCTTCGAGGTTCGCGTTGCGCTGAGCGTCGTTCACCGGAAGGCGGGTCCAAGTCCTGCCGCCATCGACCGACTTGAGGATCGCGCCCTCATCGAAGTTCTCAAGCGAAATGAATCCAGTGCCGTCCTGAAGAAACTGGATCTTCCAGCCCCATTCGCCAAACGGGAAGTCGGCGCCTTGATCCACGAGCTGATTAACCCACGTGCGTCCGCCGTCCTCCGTATAAAGGACGACAGGCTTGACCTTCGGACGAGTCGTACCGCCCTTGCCTCCGACGACCCAGCCGTGTAGTTCGTCGCGGAAGTAAACATCGACGAGCAGCGAGGCGTGGGGTTGCATTTCGACGTGGGTCCAGGTCGCACCGCCATCGTCCGACTTGATCAGGGCCGGAGGACGTTCCGGATAGTTGGTGCCCGATGCGTACAGCAACGTGCCGCTCACGGCCCAGATCCCACAGATCGCATTGGGCGTCGGCGGCAGGTTCGTGATCGGCGTCCAAGTCGTTCCTCCGTCCGTTGTCCGGTAGAGCCGATGCGGGCCCGAGAGCGCCCCGATCCATCCGTGGCTCGGCGAAGCGAATGTAACGCAGCGGAGGTACGTCCCCGAGGGGAAGGTATGCTTGATGGCCCAGGTACTGCCGCCGTCGGCGGTGTACAGCGCCTGACCGTTACTATTCACGGCCCACCCATGGTCCTCATCCAGGAACCAAATGTCGTCGGTGCGGCCCGAAACATGGGGAGCGCTCGTGGGCTTCCAGGTAAACGGCATACATCCTCCTTAAGTTTAGCTTGGCAAGTGTCGGCCTAACGATGTTTAGGCGGATCCGCATATGCTGTTCGTCACAGCGCATTGCACAGGGAAACGAAGGTGAGGGCGAATCAAGAAGGGCATGGGAGCCTCGCAGAGATGCGTATTATAAGAGGGAGCCCGCACATCTAGCAAGGACCTATGCGCGGCAGCCCTTCAGCAATCACTGTCCACTTCATGCTTACGCAGTCGAGCCGCCGCCGTGCATGGATCTAAACCAACTTGCCCTCAACACGCTGACAGACGTACTGTTCCAGATTCTCCCGCGACTCGTCGTTCATCACGAGCGTTTCAACTCCATACTTCTCTCCTCGCACCAATGAACAATGGCGTCGGCCACATAGAGAGGCAGTTCACTCGCCAGGTTCACAGTAAGGGAACACACTTCCCTGATCCGTAACGGCATAGTGCCTGAGACGCGCCAACCTGTGAGGGAGAGGTTCCAGGCGGTACCGTGGCCCTCAAAGTCTCCACATTGATAGGTGACTGGACAACACATTGGGAAGCGACGAGATGGGTAAATCAAAAAGGGCATGCGTGTCTCGACGGTTCGGTCACAGAACCGGATTAGCAAGGCAGGATACACACAAGGCGCAGACAAGAAAAGAGCCCCACACCCGTAGGCATGAGGCTCTTGGTACCTGGACGACTGACTGAGACGCCGTACTCGTGATTACTTGGTTTGTGGGAGAGCGCAACCTGCCCTATGCCGTTAAGTTCATGGACGATGTAGCCTCACGGCTTGCTCCACTGCCGCCTTCGCCTACGCCCATTATGGGCAGGTTTCATCGTGGTGTCCATTTAGCCTTCTTGACTTACGATACCTGTCCAAATATTAAGTGAGGCACAACACTCAGCGAATCCTACGATATGCTTGAGATAAAATTTTCCAAAAGGGTATTAAAGCTATCGGGATATTCCCAGAACATCATATGTCCTCCCAGGACAGTTGTCTTGGTTTTCGGAAAATGTTTAGTCATAAATGATGTCGCTTGTTGAGCCCAGTGCTCCGCAATTATGCATAGAGATGGGAGGGACTCATGTGCAATCTTGGCTTCAGCCATTCTATTTGCGAACATTCCAGAGGCGAATAAGGCAGCTGCAACTTCTGGAGAGGTTTTTAATGATTGGTCAATAATCCAGTTGATCTCTTTATGAGTAAGTTCCCTCTGAACTAGAACCTCTTTGGCTAAACTATAAACCAGCTCTCGCATACCCTTCCTTGACCGCAGTGATGTAGAGTAAATGTCAGCGATGTCATCGAGCCCACCCTCAACCCAATCCTGAGGATTTGTTGAGAGGGGTTTTGGCGAGATATCAATTGTGACTAGTCCTTTTAGGGATGCAATGCCATGGAATTTAATGTATCCCCAAGCGGTCAGACATCCAAAAGACCATCCAACTATGACGATATTATTAAGATGGAGGTGTATAATTAGTTTTGCAAGGTCATTGGAATGAGTAATGTAATCATTTCCGTGTTGTGACGCCGACGATCTTCCCTGACTTCTAGGGTCAAAAGTGATAACACGATTGGTTTTCGAGAAGTGCATTTTCTGATGGACAAACATTTCTGTGGTGAAAGTCCAGCCAGGGACAAACACAATTGGTTCCCCAGAGCCCTGATCTTCATAGTACAATTCCACCCCCGGTTCGACTTCAACATATCGGCCTATCGAGTAAGCACTCAGATTGTTAGGTCTTGATTTGAGGAAAGCCATACTGATCTCCCCCAGCTGTTAGGTCATCAACCCGTTCAGTCACGCCGATAAACAGATGGGCGTAACGGTAAGCAACAGGATTTGCCCTGGACGCATGGGCTCGTCTCCTGTAAGTCGCAACTCGGATCACCAGAGATTCCGTACAATGTTTTCCTCGCAGAAGGGCCCAGCTTTGTACGAGACAGCGCATCGCACGGGAAAACAACAGTAGAGGCGAATCGAGAAAGGCATGGGAGCCTGGCAGGGTGGCATATTTTAGGGAGTAACGAACTACAGTCTACAGTGCAAGGCGAGGTTGTGCAATGACCGGAGAGACGGTGAGCCAGGTGCTTGATCGCGTCCTCGGGGAGGGCCAGGGGCCTCGCTCCATCACCGTCGATCATGGAACGGAATTCCAATCGCGCGCCTTGGAAGATTGGGCCTATCGGCGGGGCGTCCAGCTCGACTTTATTCGCCCCGGCAAGCCCGTGGAAAACGCCTTTATTGAATCGTTTAACGGGCGGCTCCGCGACGAGTGTTTGAACGTCCACCAGTTCGCCTCGCTGGCCGAAGCCCAAGCGATCATCGAAGCGTGGCGGATGGATTACAATCACCACCGCCCTCACAGCTCACTCGGGCACCTGACCCCGAAGGAGTTTGTCGCACAACGTCAGGGACAACCGATCGTCGAAGACGCCCTCTGTTCTAGTTAAAGACTGTCTCGTTACGGGACCAACGTCAAAAGGTTTACGGACTACCCGTGTCTGTGTCTCGTTGAAAGGGGAGCTTACGCTAAACCCCAGCGCCGTCTTACGCCCGCGCAGATAGAAAAAATAGTCCAAGCGTTGTCGGATTACTGAGCTTTTCGCGAGTGGTGAACGGTCTCGCTGTCCTGTTGAGCCAGGATTTCGTTGTTCAGAGGCCGCTTTTCACCTATGAGGTGTCCCGCGTCGCCCCGATTGAATTGCATACTCCACAAATGATTTGATTTCAGTGAGGCATTCCACATTCGTTAAGGCTGATGACATGAGTGCCCCTGCTCTTGATGTTGGCCTATGAGTGGGGTAGCGCAATTTCTCAACCGTAAGACTTGTTAGCTCCAATTCTGCCGCTCCAAATATTGATTTAGAGAAGGACGTGCAGAGGAATGACGTAATTGAAGGGTCAGTATTAGCCTTCTTGGAGCTGTCATGTGGCTGAAAAAATGGTTTTTCCTGCAACTTAATCGAGAAATCATCAAATGCTTTGTTTAGTCTGTCGAAGTAGGGTAACCCAAATTCATTTCCTGCAATTGGCATCGGCGCTTCAAGCTTTGTCGTTTCCGTGAGGTTGCGAAGAATATTCCCTATCATGTACATGCCTGGGTCTTCTTGGAGGTAGACTACTTGCCGGACTCTCGCTAGGGCCATCACGCCAGAGCACTGGGAGCAAGATTCCAGGGTGGTATAGATGGTTACATCTGAGAAGGTAGTATAGTCGCCTTTAGGAGATGGAATTTGTGAGAGATTCCATGAATCGTGTATTTGCGAAAGCTGAAAGATTCTTCTGACAAGCCTAGCTTCGGCATGTTCAGCAGAACTATTCAGCAGAGTATTGTGATTAAACTCGAAGTCAATTATTCGCCCGTCTCCATCAACAGCAAAGGCAGCAATATTGTGCCCGCGATAGTCTTCAGTGTGATTGTTTTCGCTAGAGTGAATAACTGGTGCATTCCAGGGGTACTCACCATGAGTTCCGTATTTTTTCCCATTCCAATACTTGTGCGTTATTGCCATTAGCCCCAAAGCGTATAGAGTATGTCGTTCTTTTTCTCCCTCAGATAGGGCCACATGGCTGAGTGTTGTTAATTGGGAGACCGGTTTGTCCCAATAGTGAGCTAATCTTTGGTTTTTGGGGGGCATAAGAGTCTCCTTTTCGTGTTCGTCAGGGTGGACTAATTTTGACCTTCCCCCAATTCCGTGGACACCTGATTAAGCCACGGCCGGCCTCGCTTCGTACTCGGCCGGGGAGTGATAGCCAAGGGTCGAGGGTCGTCGCTGCCGATTAGAGAACACCTCGATGGATTCGACGATGTCCTGCGTCGCTTCTTCTCGCGGGGCGTCGTACAGATGATCGACCTGCTCACGCTTGAGCGTCCCGAAGACACGTTCGACGCAAGCGCTATCCCAGCCGTTGCCTGTGCGGCTCAGGCTGGGGATAAAGCCGTCCCCATCGAGTCTGCGCTGGTCGCTCGTGTTGACCTTCCCTCGTTTTTCACACCACGGCCAACGAAGTTGACTCCTGTGCACTCTGGGGCTGGTTGTGATGGTGGTTGATGAACTCCATGTGTAAGCTCCCCGTAGACCGAGACATTCAAACTGCGAACGTTCTGGCATCTTGTCGCTGTCATTAGCGCTACTCTTCCCCAAGCGTTCCTATGCTCGTCTTACCAGGAGGCTTGAAGAACTCACTTATTGCGCGTTCCATCACGTAAAATTCCTGCAGCGCCAGCAATAATTGTCTTTTATTTTCGAGTGGCAATGCCTTCTTTTCGGCGGCATTGGCTATAACTTCGATCAAGGCACTTTTTCGTTTTGCCACTTCATCGCGACAACGCGAAATAGTCTGATAAGCTAGCTTATCTCGGGCATTCTCCTCTGAGAAGGCAATAAAATAACGCACAACGGTATAAGCACAACCGGTGACCATGAATAGACTTGCAGGTCCGAATATATGCGCAGTGACATCATCTGGGAAGTGAAGCGCATAGCTGTCATCCACGAGGATCTGCTCAACATAGTCATAGTAAGCTTGGTAAGCCATGGCATCGATCAAACTTTCCATTGGGCCTGCCCCATAATTTCCTCTTAGGATCTTGTCATCATTAGAAATGGCATCTAGGACAATATGGGAAACTTCGTGAAACACCGCGAAAACGGTCGTTAGATAGGTAGCTGATGTAACCTGCAGAGTGAGGTTCTCTGTCTTGGGAAGTTCCGCAGAGAGAACTCCTTTGTATCCGAGGAGGCCTAAGATTTCATTCGCAATCCGCGATAACTCTGCATCGCTCAATAATTGCAGATGATCAGGTAAAGCCTCATTGAAAACCATATGCTGAACCTGCTGATTTATCCAAGGACGACAAGACTCAAAATCATGACTGAGCGCTCGCCAGAGGGAGAGCCCCCCTATATGATCTGTTGAAAGCCCTGACTGCTTGCCCTTCGTTCTCTCCAATACCATCGGTGTGCGTCCTTTCGACACGCCGATGAAATAGGCCCGATAGAAGTTATGAAGCATCTTGAAGTAGCCACTCGGCAGTATGACACTCCTGACGCCATTGTTCCGAACCAGGAATGGGGATAAGTTCCTGCTTCTGAGTAAGTGAGCGGAAATTGTTGGCATCTGCATAGGACGGTCTTCTTGCCCCACTTTCGGAAATAGCTTCCGCAAACACCACAGTGCGAGATAAACCAAATGTGAGTCGGCTGATGATTCGTATGAGGTNNATTCGTATGAGGTCGGATCGGACGCCCACTCATAGTTTGTGGGAGGGAATATTTCCTTATTGGAATCGCAGAGCAAGCCAATTAATCTTGCCTGGTCTTCCCGTGAAGTTGAGGAAAGACCCATGCTCTCAGATGCAGATGGAGCTGGATCCGCTGCTTCGGGATGCTGATAGCTTTCAATTAATTTGCGACGGTGCTCTGTAAACGACAGCACATTCACTTTATGCCTACACCTTTTCCCAAATTCTTTCGCAATATACGTCCAGACCTTCCTTCACGATTAGCGTTGCAATAGTCATCGCGGGAATTTGAGAAATGGCGTCGGCGATCGCGCATACCACGGTTGCTCTCCTCGCCCCCTTCTCGCTATTCCAAACTGCCACTACTGCGGGATTGTTACATATGGTTTCTCGATAGCGATCTTTAACGGCCTGGTAACGATCTCGTCCCCAGCGTATCATGTCCATTGGAAATGCCTGTTCCTGATCACCTTCTGCGATTCTCTTGAAAAGTTCGTCTTCGGAAAGCTTAAGCAGACTTTCAGCCTCTTCAAGCCTGGCAGTCGGGAAAGATTCGTCGCTTATCCGAGAATCGTTATTGCCCATTGTGATCTCCTTTTCTGGTTAGATGTTTGCGGTCTTCACACTACACACTTGGAGGGATTTCAGTAGCAGCAATGTTCCTATAGATAATTCAATAGGGTTACTAGAAGCCATTGCCCTGAGGTTACTTTCGGCGTACCAACAAGAATATTGACAGATATGCTTGCTCAAGGGGGTAATTCCTTTACGTGAACTGACTGACCAATCCTGACAGTGTCATATTCTGGTCGACCATGTCGTGCGGAAGGAGTACATACTTCCACGGCTTGCCGCCGTTGCTGAGGGCGTGCGTCGTGGCGCGGGTGCACCAGGTAACAGCAGCCTCTTTCTTGGCAAGCACATCCGGCGAGGTCATCTCGTTCTTAGCTTTGGGCTCGAGCATGTAAATGCAGTCCGATGTCTCGGCTACAAAGTCCGGCTGGTAGTCGTGCTGCGAGACACCTTGCTTGTACGAGATTTGGAATTGCCCAACGGCCGGCCGGAACCACTTCTGGGAGTCTCTGTCTAGGATAATGGCCAGCCGTCGTTCGGTGTCGGAGTCAAACTTCTGGACGGAATAGAGGCCGCGCTGGAATCCGCCAAAGAGCATCTGCGAAATCCGGCTCCGATCCTCGACGGTCTGACGAAAGTCCTGGACTGGTTCACCGTTTCTCGCTGTATAGGCACTGGGCTTCAGATCCGTGAAGCCCTTACTCACCACAACATCGTAACCCGTAGCCTTTTCCCAATGATGTTCCTGCATCTGAGCATGAACAAAAGCGGCGAGCTGTTTTTGATGGTAGATGAGGACGTTCCGCGCATCCTCTTCGGAGAGATATGAGCGGAGGTGTGTGACCAATTGACCAGCGAGGTCATACAGCAAATCGGAGTGCTCGTCGTAGCTGATGTCATCGAAGTCAACGAGTCCACGGACCAGATAATCTTCGAGCCGCTGCTCCGGCTGCATCCGTCCACCAAAGGTCAAGGTTTCCTGCTCATGGGTCCGAAGGTGCTGGATCAGCAAGTCCCGTTCGACCGGCTGGTAATGGATGTTTGAACAGTCCAGGGTAAAGGCATGAAAGCCGGTAGTCGTCTCACCCCGTGGCACGACAAGAATCCTTGGAATATCGATTGATTGCCGCACGACCAGTTGCGCCGTTTTAGCGACAACCTCCGCAATGCTCGGGACTGCGGCCATGCCCGGCAGGGCCTGCTGACTTGGCGTGACCGACTGTTTCACCTCTTCAACAATCTGTGCCTGTATTTCTTGCTTTAAGAGGTCACTCGAAGACGGCATGTTCTCGTATTTCTGGATGACCTTGTACGCCGCCTGCGCGATCCCTCGCTCTACCTCTCCTGAAAAAATAGGAGTGGCTTGCGGTGGCCCACCAGCAGGGCCAGTGAGGGAGGCCCCGTGCAGCTGTTCCTCAATCTTTGATTGAGCAACGACTGTTCGCATCTTCTGCAGATCAGTCGCCGGGTCGAGAATCACCTGAGTCAGGCGGATCATGGAGTCGGGCTTGTTGGCTTCATCGATGATTTCCTGGAACCGGTCGTGGGCCACGATGTTCAGGCGGTCCACGGTGCTGACTCCAGTGCGCTTGCCGTAGGGATGCCTGAGACCGCGTCCAATAGACTGCTCGGTAAGGGTTCTCGCGTTAGCAGCTCGCAGCGGGACAATCGTGTAGAGGTTTGTGACGTCCCAGCCTTCCTTCAGCATGTTCACGTGAATCACGATCTCGGTCGGCTCATCCGGGCTTTCAACGGCAAGAAGGCGCTGCACCATCTCGTCCTCTTCCGCACCGGTCTTGCTGGAATCCACCTGAATGACTTTGTCCTTGTAACGGCCTTCAAAGAACTGGGGTGACTGAATCAACTGCATGAGTTGGCCCGCGTGCGTCGTCTCACGGGCGATAATCAGCATAAAGGGCTTCACCACACGCTGCCCCGTCTGCCTTGCGTAGGTTTCCAGCTCCACCTTGGTGTTCTCGTGAAGACGCACGCCATCTTCTAGCTTGATCTGTTCCAGCTGAGCGGCATTGAACTGACTCGGGTTGAAATTCTTCTGCGTAACCACCGCCGGCTCTTTGACAAAGCCATCGGCCATCGCTTTGGCCAGCGAGTAGTCATAGATGACGTTCTTAAACGGAATTGGTCCCTTGGTAGATTCGACGAATGGAGTAGCAGTGAGTTCCAGTCCAAGCACTGGCTTAAGTTCGTTGATAGCTCTCACACCGGCCGACGCCCTATAGCGGTGGGATTCGTCCATAAGCAGCACAAGGTCATCGAGACCCGCCAAATACTCAAAATAGCTCTGACCGATGTATTCAGACAGGCGCTTAATCCGTGGCGCTTTCCCGCCTCGAACTTCCGAATTAATTTTCGAGATATTGAAAATGTTGATGTGAACCTCTTGCCCAAACCCAGGCAAAGGCGTGTGGCGAGCCGCGACACCGGACTCGTAGTTGTCCCCCGTGATAATCGTTGGCGGTTCGGTTGCAAACTCGGCGATTCCGGCAAAAACGTACTTTGATGTGTTCGGCGTAAAGTCGGTGATTAGCTTGTTGTAGATGGTCAGGTTTGGAGCCAGGACAAAAAAGTGGTTGATGCCATGCGCGAGGTGTAAGTAGCTGATGAATGCCCCCATGAGCCTAGTTTTGCCGACGCCAGTTGCCCAGGCAAAACAGAGAGAAGGAAACTCCCGTTCAAAGTCGGTGATGGTCGGGAATTCGCTCTTGATCGCAGCCAAGGCAGCCGCAATGTCCGCTCCCTTCTTAGGAGGCACGATCTCCGTGACGCGATCGAGAATCTCCAGCGAGTGCCGTTGCGGATGGCGCAGGCTTAACCGTCCAGCTATGGCGTTGACATGTCGATTCATGATTTCGCCTCTTCGCCAAGCAGTTCCATTTGGCCAGGCGGAATCGGAGCTTTGGGCAAATTCTCGATCTTCAGGCTGTAATCGTCATGGCCCCATTCACAGCGAGTCAGCACGGTCTTGGGTNNACAACTTCATCACTCAATGCCTGCAACTGGTCGTGGCTCAGGTTCTGAGTCGTGACGTAGATGAAATCACGCTCAGTGGAATGTCCCTGCTGCCAATAGATGGAATCACTTGGCGCATAGATGAAACCTTCCAGCTTACAGACCGCCTGAGCCAGCATGGCCGGATTGTAGGCTCTATTGACAACCCAGTTACCCCACTTATCTTTTTCCAGCAGTGACGGTGCGAGATGGTAGTAACGAAACCCTCCGCCCCCCTTCCAGCCCGTGGCCTTTGTGATGCCGCCGGGGTCACTGCCGTCGATGACCTTTTTCAAGCGAGGCATAATCAGAGTGTGGCAGTGTGAATTCAGTTCAACCAAAATCCACCTACGCCCCATTTTTTGAGCCACTGCGCCCGTAGTTCCTGAACCAGCAAAGGAATCGAGGACGATGTCACCTACGTTCGTCGCAAGCTCCAAAACTTTCGATAACAATTGTTCCGGCTTTGGCGTCGAAAACGTTTCACCGAGATTCAACTCTCGAACCTCTCGCACACCGTCTTGGTTGAAGCCAAAAGTTTCACCGCCAGACCAGAGAGTTGTTGGCAACATTCCGCCATCGGATTCGGATAGAAACATTTTAGACCTTGGTGCTCGGTCTCCATTTGGCCCCCACCAAATCCGATTGTCCTTTTCCAATGCTGCGAAACCTACAGGATTGCGACTCCAGCATCGGTTTGGCGGCGGTAGAAACTTTGCGCCGCTTGGTGAAGTTACCTCGAAGATGTTCTCAGACTTTCCGGTCTTAGCAAATTGACGTCCGCGAGCACCCCCAACAAGACTGATAGTCATCGCGACTGACTGCCAAGGACCGCGAGGGTCATTGTCGGGGTTTGAAAATCGTTCCTCTTGCTCATCGGTGCGCGTGAATTTATTAGGGCTGAACTTAGTCCGCTCTTTGCAAACAACGAGTATGTGCTCATGAGAAGTGGAGAAAAACTCGGCATTGCTTCGAACCGCGTAGGACTTTTGCCAAACGATATTGGCCACGAACTGTTGCCGGCCAAAGATTTCATCGAGGAGGATTTTGCAGTAGTGCGCCTCGTTATCGTCGAGATGAATCCATAGCGAACCATCTTCGGACAGCAATGAGTGAAGCAATTCTATTCTATCGCGCATCATCGCAAGCCAGATTGAATGCTCCAAGCCGTCATCATACTCTGCGAATGCGCTGCCAGTGTTGTACGGCGGATCTATATAGATACACTTGATCTTGCCCCTGAACTCCTGCTCAAGTGCCTTGAGCGCCAGCAGGTTGTCGCCAAAAATGAGCCGGTTGTCGAATAGGTCGTGGTCGGTAACACGATGTGAGGCATGGTAGGACTTTCCAAGGTCCTCCAGCAGAATGCGCGGCTCCAGCTTAGGCCGATTCTCTTTCCCAATCCAGGTGAGTTCGAGTTTTGGTTTTCTTGTCATTGTCTAGTGAGACCAATCACGTGCGTGTTCTCACTCGAACACGTTCTCTCTGGCGAACCTGGAGCATGGTAGTAATTTGAGTATAAAGGCGGGCTTCCTGGTTCTCTCGGTCGCTCATTCGGATAGCCAATGCATACCGCTCATCGATAGAGTTGTCCCCTACCCAGCCATAATCGTTACGTGTCACTACTACAAAAAGCTGCCCAGACAGTTTCTTCCTAAGTGTCCACGTCGCCGATTGGACAGTGCCTTTTGAACGGATACTCGCCCCATACGCCCACTTATTGTTTCCCCATTCGCTCATTCGCTCATATTCATCTCGGGATGTGGCTCGATTGAACATTTTGACGACCGCAGCAAGCGATTCTGCCTTGACCACTCTAAAATCCATTCGGACAGCCTTATAATCCACTCGCGTCGTTTTCACTGGAGGACAGTATGCGAGAGTAACAGTCAATTGGCGCCGCCTTGATCGCGGCGCCCCGTTTAGAAAGCCATCGGGTATTGGCAATTCATAGAAATGATGACGCTTGTCAGCAAGAGCCTCCTCGGCAATCAGAATTAATTCCTCCTCCGTGGAACGGTAAAGACTTGAGGGATTGACCATGCCATAGCCAACGGTTCGGCTCAGGCGCTCCTCATCTTNNCTTATCGAAAAGCACCACGGAGGCCGGAGGAATCTTGGCGTTGGCGACCAGCACTGCCCTGACTAAATTTATGCTACTGTTGACAGGCAATTCTCCAAGTGTTCGAGCAGCTAGATGCGCAACATGGGGTGCTGCATAGCTAGTACCGCTAGCATCGGAAAGCAATCGGCCATCGGTCAGAAATGCTCTTGATGTCGATAGCTCCCCCAACCGCTGAGTTACACGATGTCCCGTTACCAAATGCAATGCCCAGTTCCCTCCATAGCTCACAAGATCGGGCTTGATTGCACCTCTGGCGGATGCTCCACACCGGGTAAATGGAGATGGTTGATCTCGTTGAGCGATAGGACGCTCTCGTGGGTCATGTGGCCAACGCGATGAATTTGCCGTCTGATCCCAGCGGGCTATACTTCCAACGGTTAACGCATTCAGGGCAGGAGCCGGATCAATTAGAGAAGCATCATCTCTGAGTAGATATTCCGGGTACTCGGAGCGTAGCCAATCTGAAGGAACATCGTTAAAGTTTCCGGTTGGAATCACAAACAGAACATCTAACTCGCGAGAGAGCCGATCCAGTGTATAGGCCAACCACTTCACACGGCCACCGGTATAAGGTTTATTGACATCACCATAGGAGAGATTGAAAATGCGGCAACGGTACTGCTCATGAAAATAGCGAACCGCTTCTTCCACTACATTTTCGATCAAGCGTGGATTGCCTTCTGCCTGACCATCTAGAATGCGACCAGAAAGAAGTCGTAGCTGTGGTTCAAACGACCGCGATTGGAAACATTCCTCAACATCACCATAGAGAGCAATTCCGGCAACATGTGTACCGTGGCCATCGTCATCATCGGCAGAACGATCCGGAGGCAGAAAGCCTTGTGCATCTGCCATTGCCATTCTGATCATTGGGTGCCCCGATGCAACTCCACTATCTAGAACAGCAATGAATGGTGCGTTTGCAGGCGGGGCAGGGATATGCCCCACTTGTTGGATATCGAACTGCAGTGCCTCAATCTCTAACTGAAATCTTGGAGGCAGATCAACCGTGCGGACGTCTCGATGGCGCAACAAGCGCAACGCTTGTTCTTGGTTTGCTCGAACACGATACAACACAAGGCTATCGACATTGATACTATCTAGATTTTCTATGCCCTCCTGACCCAACCAAACATTAAAGTGATTGATCATTTCCCTTCTAGAGGTGTTTGTGCGAATGGGCCATAGCTCAACATCGAGCATGAAATTGTCTCTTGCTGGCAATTCTTCATGCTGAAGAGCCCACCCCTTACGATCTTCTTCAGTCCAATTCTCAAAAGCCTGAAGTGCAAAAAATATTTCCTTTCGCGTTATCTGGCGGCCTCGCTCCAGTGTCGCAAGTCGTGCTTCAAAGATCTCCAATGCTTCAATATTCGCGAATGCCAATGCATAGCCACCGTCCTCTTGACTGATAACCTCAACCCCCTTGATGCTTTCAAGTTGATCTGGAGCAAAATTCCCAATTTGGAGTTTGAACAATAATCGATCGTCAAATCCACCAAGGCTCTGAGTGGCAGATTCACGGGCACGCTCAAGGCTTGCGTGGAGTCGGCGTGCATGTGCGGGAATGTTTTCTGGTGGTCGCGTGAAAACGCGACCGACTGGGCGTTTCTCATTAACCGGCTGTTCTCGATCAATCTTCAGATGCGGATAAGCGGGCATTCTTGCTCTTCCCCATCTTCAGCCGTGTATCTCTTGGGATTTCGCGTTCGTGTGCTCGTTTAAGATGTCCGATGGATAGAAATTCTTGGCCTTTAAGAATCATCTCTTTGATGGCTCTGCGCAAAATACGTTCAATGTCGGCATGGGATCTGCCTTTAAATAGATTCAGTACTTTCTTGTCGTTTGCTTCAAAATCGCGACGGACTCCACGTGATTTCAGCCCAAGAAGCTCGATAGTCTCCTTTTCACTGGGCGGTGGGAATACAACAACCTCTTCAAATCGTCGCCAAATAGCCGAATCCAGAATTCCTTCGTGATTCGTTGCAGCAATGATTAAACTCTTGCCTTGGTAAGCATCAAGCATTTGAAGCACGGCATTAACCACACGCTTGAGTTCGCCATGCTCACTAGCATCGGCACGCTCTTTCCCCAAAGCGTCAAATTCATCAAACAGCGCAACCGTGGAGATGCTTTCTATAAAATTAAAGACTTTTCGTAGGTTAGCAGCGGTTTCTCCCAGGTAGGAGGACACCACGCTGTCCAGTCGAATGAGTGCTAATGGGCGGTCCAGTTCCGTAGCAATTACTTCAGCAGTAACGGTCTTTCCACAGCCGGGAGGCCCACAGAAGAGTAAGCGGTCGGAAGGGCGCATGCCATAACTTCTTAAAACATCTCCCCGGTTGTGCTGCTCCAACACATCTTCCACAACCTGTTTTGCCTCGGGCGTAAGCACCACTTCATCCATTCGGCGCGCGGGCTCCCGTACAATCAGCAAAGGCAGCCCACGCTCTTGATCGATGGGGATATGCTCTTTTAAGCCATGTCGTAATGGCTGAGGCTGAAAGGTATCTCCATAAAGGATGCGCTCAAGGTCATTCGCAAGGAGATGATGCTGTTTTTCACGCTCTTCCTGAATAATTGCTTCAGATGCCTGACGGAAAGCAGCGGTATCTCCATTTGTCCCTGCTTTTATCAACTGCCTTAATATCTTGCCACTAGCCATGAGGAGTCTCCGATGAGTTTGGAGGCGTAGTTTACTCCCTCTCAAGGAACCGTGGTAGAGAAAGTTGACCGCCCCTCGCCTTGCATTTGTCTTTACCTATGCTCATCTACGGTCCTTATCGTACCTGCCAGCGAACAGAAAATAGCTGCTGGGAGTTTATCTTTTGTTGGAGCTTGCCCTCAATTTCTGAGATGAGCTTTCCGCGCCGACAGTCGATCTCGTCTTGGGCATCAAACAACGCCCTGCGGCGCTTGCCTCGTTCGGCTTCGATCGCCTTGATCTGCTTTTGTCCAGCGAGCTTCTCTTCCAGCGTGAGGGCTGCCACGGCCGCTTTCCTGGCTTCCTTGATCTGCCGATCGAACTCCTTAATCTCTCGTTCTAGCCCCACCTTTAGATCATCGGCCCAGGCATCCAGCTTGTCGGCTTCGATCTCGAAGAATTCCGCATTGCGTTGTGAAATGTGGCGACGAATGGCGTCCTGACGTTCTACTGTTCGCTTAGTGAGCGATGGATGCTCAATCACGGAGTTTACCGGCTGCGTGACGGTGGCAGGCAGAGAGAACAGCCTGCGGACCGCTTCCTCATCCAACATCTCGCCGTTGTCGGTCACTCCGGCAGAAATCAGATAGTCTTCGGCTTGATCCAGCGCTTCTACAGTGAACAGCGAGAGAGTCAGGACTCCGGACTTGCCGATGAGTGGCTCTACCACACTAACCTTGCCATCGTGTTTGCCATACTCGAAGGTTAGTTCTGCCGAGTCGAGCTGGCGGGTCTTCGCCTGCTCCAACACATGCTCTGCCAGTGGATGTGCCAAGCGATAGAGATGCGCTTCCCCGGTTCGACGAGGTAGTTCATAGAGCCCCAGCGAGATCTCTCCTTTGAAAGGACAGGAGGTAAGTCGGAACGAGGTGTCCGAAAGAAAGTCGGCATGGTTGCGCAACTCAAAACGTGTGAGTTGCATCAGGATGCGTTCGTATCGATTCAGATACAGCCGTGAACTTTCGTCACTCACACGCAGCTTTTCTCGCACCTCATCATCAAAGTGTTCGAACAGCAGCCGGCGAGCCTTGGTCATGGCTTCGTCGATCTGGGTTCCAAGCTCTCCCTGAAGCTGTTCAAACGAGGTCTTAATCTCCTGTGGGGTTCGGCATCGCTGATAAATGTCGGCAATCCGTTTTTCGAAATCCACACCGGATTCAATCGCTCCCAGCACTTCGTCACTGGCCCCGAAGACACCTTCAAACAGCAGGAATTTCTCAGAGAGC
>CXWJ01002678.1_pt1 | contig 15897 bp, 13 predicted proteins | sample 590841 | NCBI WGS metagenome assembly CXWJ01 (sample SAMEA3498367, study PRJEB10139) | wastewater metagenome | biome: wastewater treatment plant; material: activated sludge | place: Austria | collected 2015-01-21 | reverse complement strand
CCCATGAACGTCAGATGATCGACGAAGAAGAAGCGGCTCTCGTACATCCAGTCGTGGAGCAGGATGGAGCCGGCGGCCTGCGTGCCGATGACGACGGCGATGCTCATCAGATCGGGCGGGAAGCCGGGCCAGGGCAGCGGCTTGATGGCCGGGACGCGCCCGCCCAGCCCTTCCTGAATCGTCAATTCCTGGTCGGCGGGGACGATGATGTCGTCGCCTTCCTCGATCCAGCGCACGCCGAAGCGCTCGTAGACCAGGCGGATCATGCCCAGGTTGCGCGGTTGGGCGTCGCGGATGCGTATCTCACTGCGCGTGACGGCCGCCGCGCCGATGAAACTGCCCACCTCGATGAAGTCGGAGCCGATGCGGTATTCGCCGCCGCTCAGCCGGTCGACGCCGCAGACGACCAGCCGATTCGTGCCGATCCCCTCGATGCGCGCCCCCAGGCTGTTGAGAAACCGGCACAGATCGCCCACGTGTGGCTCGCAGGCGGCATTGTCGATCACCGTCTCGCCCGCGGCCAGCACGGCGGCCATCAGCGCGTTCTCGGTGGCGGTCACGCTGGTCTCGGCCAGCANNGTCAGGGCCTGCACGTGGGTATCCAGCGGCCGGCCGCCGATGACGTCGCCGCCGGGGATGGGCAGCACCACGCGCCCCAGACGGGCGAGCATCGGCCCGGCAAAGACAAACGAAGCCCGCGTGCGCCCGGCCAATTCGGGGTTCAATTCCGTTTTGTGCACTTCGCGGGCATGGACGCGCCAACTGCCGCCGCCCAGATCGGTCATCTCGACGCCCAGATCGCGCAGGATCAGGATCGTGTTTTCGACATCGCGGATTGCGGGGATGTTGTGCAGGGTAACCGGCTCGTCGGTTAGCAGGCAGGCCGGCAGCAGCTTGAGGGCCGCGTTCTTGTTGCCGCTGATGGTCACTTCGCCGCGCAGCGTCTGGCAACCCTCGATAATAAATTTTCCCATCGATTTCTCCCGGCCGGTCGGCTGGCAAACGGCCATGCCCGTCATTGTATCAACGCGGCGGGGGCGGGCAAACCGCTCAGCGGCTTGTTACCGGCTGCTTATGTCCCTATAATTCGCGGCTATGCTAACACTACCGATTGATGGTCGCCCTATCCATTATCTTGATAGCCGGCCCGATGAGGGCCTACCGACACTTCTGCTGCTCCACGGCGCGGGTAGTTCCCATCAGGTCTGGCCCGAGGCCATACGCAATCTGGCGGGTGTCCGCGTGCTGGCCCTCGACCTGCCGGGCCATGGCCAATCGGGCGGGCCGGGCCGGCGCTCGGTGGGCGGCTATGTGGCCGTCGTGGAAAGCTTTATGAATCAATTGGCGCTATCCGGGGCCATTGTCGCCGGCCATTCGTTGGGTAGCGCCATCGCTCTGACCATCGCCCAGCGTAGCGCCGTGCCCGTCAAGGGGTTGATCTTGCTGGGCGGCAGCGCCCGGATGCCCGTCGGCGAGCCGCTATTGGGCGGCTGGTTGGCCGCGCCGGAAGATGCCGCCGCGCTGGTGGCCGATCAGGGCTTTGCCGCCGACCTGCCCGACGCCGCCGAGGCAGTGCGTAACGAACTTTTGGCGACCGGGGCCATGACCTGCTTCGGCGATTTCCTGGCCTGTGAGCGGTTCGACTTCCGCCACAACCTCTCGGCCATCATCCAGCCCACCCTGGTCATCGCCGGCGACGGGGATCGCCTGACACCGCTGCGCTTCAGCCAATCGCTGGCCGCCGGATTGCCCCACGGGCGGCTGGTGACGATGGTCGGGGCCGGTCATTTCGGGCTGATCGAACAACCGGAAGAAGTGGCGCGGTTGATGCTGGAGTTTATCGGGCAGGTCTGATTCGCGTCAGCCATTAAGTTGTTATGTTAAGTTATTGAGCGCCCGGCTCAAAAACGGCTGGATGGCCCGCGCCGCCCGGCCGCGATGGCTCAAGCGATGTTTCTCGTCGGCCGGCAATTGGGCCATCGTCAGCCCGCGCTCGGGCAGATAGAACACCGGATCATAGCCGAAGCCGCCCTCGCCCGCCGGCGCGCGGGCGATGCGCCCCTCACACACGCCATCGGCCGTGCCCAGGATCGTCCCGTCCGGCGCGGCCAGAGCGACCACGCAATGGAAGCGGGCCGTGCGTTGCGCGTCGGGCGTGTCGCCCAATTCGCGCAATAACAGCCCATACCGCTCGGCGGCCGACAGGCCCGGCCCGCCATAGCGCGCCGTCAACACGCCCGGCCTGCCGCCCAGCGCGTCCACCTCCAGCCCCGAATCGTCGGCCAGCGTCAGGAGCTGGCTCAGCCGGGCATAGGCCACGGCCTTCAGAATGGCATTGTCCAGGAAGGTTGTGCCCGTCTCGGCCACGTCGTCGGTAATGCCGGCCTCGACCAGCGTCAGCCAGTCGAGGCCGCTATCGCCCAGGATGCCGGCGTATTCGACCACCTTGCCCTGGTTGTGAGTGGCGACTAATAATCGCCGCGCGCCATGCTTAACCACTGCTTATATCCACTCCCGCCGGCTGCCCATTCGGACCCGGCTATGGTATACTCCCATTCTATCCCGAACCGCATTGGAAGGTGTATTATGAAATTATCACGCCTACGCTTTAACTTCGGCTTCCTGCTTGAAGCCGACTACGGCACCAGTCGGCGGATCGAACTAGACTATCCCAGCATCCAACTCAGCGACGACGTGACGTTGACCCCCTTACTGGGGACGTTGACGGCGACGCGCACCACCGAAGGCATCTATATTCAGGGCCGGCTAGAAAGTTCGATGAGCCTGGAGTGCGTGCGCTGTCTCGATGAGGCCATTGTGCCCCTGGAGATCGCCCTGGATGAACTCTACTACTATCCGCCGCAGGTGGCCCCGCCCGGCGAGCACCGTGTCGGCGAGGACGGCATGATCGACCTGGCCCCGCTGGTGCGCGAATTGAGCCTGCTGGCCTTGCCGATCAAGGTCTTGTGCCGGGCGGATTGCCTGGGCCTGTGTCAGGAGTGCGGGGCCAACCTGAATCTGGGCGATTGTGGCTGCGGTGAGAACGAAATCGATCCGCGCCTGGCCATGCTGGAATCGTTGCTTAGGAACAGCGGCAACGACAACTAATCTGGAGTAACGCGAACCTGTATGTTTTACGATGAGGCTAAAATTTTCGTCCGTAGCGGCGACGGCGGCGACGGCATGATCAGTTTCCGGCGCGAGAAGTACGTGCGCCAGGGCGGGCCGGACGGCGGCGACGGCGGCCGAGGCGGCAACGTCGTCTTTATCGCTTCCAGCCACCACAACAGTCTGGTCACATTCCAGCGCAACAAGCATTACCGCGCCGGCAACGGCGTCCACGGCACGGTACAGCGCATGACGGGGGCCGGCGGCGAAGATTTGCGTCTGGAAGCGCCGGTCGGGACGATCATTCGCAATGCCGAGACCGGCGATGTGTTGGCCGACCTGACCCAGCCCGGGCAGGAAGTGGTAGTGTTGGCCGGTGGGCGCGGCGGCCGGGGCAATATCCATTACGCCACCAGCCGGCACCAGGCGCCGCGCATGGCCGAGCGCGGCGAGCCGGGCGAGGAGTTGTGGCTGCGGCTGGAACTGAAGCTCATCGCCGACGTGGGCATCGTCGGCGTGCCCAATGCCGGCAAATCAACCCTGCTCTCGGTGGTCAGTGCCGCGCGGCCGAAAATCGCCGATTACCCCTTCACCACGCTGCAACCCAATCTGGGCGTCGTCACCATCGGTGAATACGATACCCTGGTGATGGCCGACATCCCCGGTCTGATCGAGGGCGCGTCGGAAGGCGTCGGGCTGGGCCATGACTTTCTGCGCCACATCGAACGCACGCGCGTTCTCGTCCACCTGCTCGACGGTCTGGCGGCCGAGCCGCTGGTCGATTGGCGGATGATCAACGAGGAGCTGGCCCTCTATAACTCCATTCTGGCAACCAAGCCGCAACTGGTCGTCCTCAACAAGATCGATCTGCCCGACGCGCGGGCGGCCGAGCCGGGCATACGCGCGGCCATCACCGCCGCCGGCTATCCGTTTATGAGCCTTTCGGCCGTCACCGGCGAAGGGGTGCAGGCCATGCTCTACGAGGTNNATCCGCCCGCCCAGCGACGGCAAGGAATTTACGGTCAAGCGCGAGGGCAATAATGCCTGGCGCGTGCGCGGCAAGGACATCGAGCGCATCGCCGCCATGACCTACTTTGAATTCGATGACGCGGCACGACGCTTCCAGACGATGCTCCAGAAATCGGGCATCACCGCCGCCCTGACCGCGGCGGGCGTGAAGGTCGGCGACTCCGTGTTCATCGGCGACCAGGAACTGGAATGGGGCGAATAGATCGTCGGTCGGGATAGCGCATCATGTCCGAGTCGTACCAAACGCTGCTGGAAGCGACGATAGCCGCTGAGGAGTTCATCGAAGCCGGCTTCCACGGCGCGCGGCGCGGCGCGGACGTGCCCTGGGCGCGGGTCACCATTCGGCCGGTGCTGATCAGGGACAGCCGCCACCTGCAATTCGTCTATTTCGACGGACGGCAGGAAGTCGCCCGGAACTATCGCGCTGGGGAAGCAACCGCCACGCTACGCGAGCTGCTGGCCCTACCCTTTCGCAGCCTCCAGGCCGAAACCGCGACCGAGACGATTCGCGTGCAGTTCAGCAAGAAGGGCAAGCCCATCCTCCACCGCGAAAAACGAGCCGCCGGCCCGGCCATCCCCCTCGATCTAGCCCACGACCGGCCCAAAGCGGGCATCCTCCCGGCCGACGAACTGCCGCCCTTCCTGCGGGCCATCGGCGTGACGACGACCGACGGCCGCATCCGCGCCAATCAGGAGCGCAAGTTTCGCCAGATCAACGAGTTCCTGCGGCTGATCGATGAGACGGGCGAGATCGACAAGGTCACGTCGCGCCCGTTGCGCGTCGTCGATCTGGGCTGCGGCAGCGCCGCGCTGACCTTCGCTACCTACCACTATCTGACCACGATCAAAAACATCCCCACGGCGATGACCGGCGTCGATGCCAAGGCGTTCCTGATGGCCCGCCATCAGGCGACGGCCGCCGAACTGGGCTGGGAGGGGCTGACCTTCGTCGCCGGTCAAATTCTCGATTATACCCCGGCCGAGGCTCCCGACGTCGTGCTGGCCCTCCACGCCTGCGACACGGCCACCGACGACGCCCTGGCCCGCGCCGTGCATTGGGACAGCCGGCTCATCTTCAGCGCCCCCTGCTGCCACCATCATCTGCAAGCCCAGCTGGCCGCGGCCGAGACGCCGCCGCCGTTCCGCCCCGTGCTGCGCCACGGCATTCTCCGCGAGCGGCTGGGCGACGCGCTGACCGACGCCCTGCGCGCCCACATCCTGCGCCTGCTGGGCTACCGGGCCGAGGTGCTGGAGTTTGTCGCCGTGGAGCACACGCCCAAAAACCTGATGATTCGCGCCATCCACACCGGCGCGCCGCCCACCGCGGCGCTCGTGGCCGAATACCGGGCGCTCAAGGCGTTTTGGGGCGTGACCCCCTATCTGGAAGAACTGCTCAGCGCCGAGTTGGCGACTGTCCTGACCCCAAATCCATCCAATCTTGTCTGAGACCGACAAAGGAATCGCCCATGTCCACTTCATTGCTTCTGACCAATGGCCGCATCTACACCATGAATCCCGCCCAGCCGGAAGCGTCGGCCGTCGCCCTGCGCGATGGTCGCATCCTGGCTGTCGGCCGCGATGATGAGGTCGCCGCGCTGGCCGATGGACAGAGTGAGCGAATCGATCTACAAGGACGCTGCGTGACGCCCGGCCTGGTGGATGCCCATGTCCACTTCCAGCATTTCGCTCTCAGCCTGGGCAACGTCGATCTCGACGGCGCGCCCACGCGCCAGGCCGCGCTCGACCGCATTGCCGCCTTCGCCGTCGAACACCGGGGGACGGGCTGGCTGAGCGGCCGCGGCTGGTCGCAGGGCGCCTGGCCCGACCACGCCTTCCCTACGGCGGCCGACCTGGATACCATTGTGCCCGACCGGCCGGTCTATCTGGCCCACAAGAGCGGCCACGCCGCCTGGGTCAATACGCCGGCGCTGCGATTAGCCCACGTTGACGAGACCACGGCCGACCCGCCGGGCGGCCAAATCCAGCGTGACGCCGCCGGCCGGCCGACGGGCATCCTGTTGGAAGACGCCATGACCCTGGTGGCCGCCCACATCCCCCGGCCGACGACCGACGAACTGGCCGAGGCCATGCGCCGGGCGCAAAGCTACTGCTGGTCGGTGGGGCTGACCGGGCTGCACGATTTCGACGGCCGCGACTGCTTCCGCGCCCTGCAAGTGTTGCACGAGGCGGGCGAACTCGGTCTGCGCGTGGTGAAGAACGTGCCCGTCTACCGGCTGGAATATGCGCTGGGCGTGGGCTTGCGCTCCGGCTTCGGCGACGACTGGCTGCGCATCGGCGGGGTCAAGATTTTTGCCGACGGCGCGCTCGGTTCGCGCACGGCGGCCATGCTCGCCCCCTACGAGGGGGAGCCGGACAATCGCGGCATCGTCGTCACCGACAAGGAAGAGATGGTGGAGAAAGCGCGCCAGGCCGGCGCCGGCGGCCTGGGCATGACCATCCACGCCATCGGCGACCGGGCCAACCACGACGTGCTGGATATGTACGAACTGCTGCGGCGCGAGGAACGGGAACGCGGCCCGGTTCGCCTGCGCCATCGCATCGAGCACGTGCAGGTCATTCACCCCGACGACATGCATCGTCTGGCCGAGCTGGGCATCATCGCCTCGATGCAGCCCATCCACGCCACATCGGACATGGACATGGCCGACCGCAACTGGGGTGAACGCGCCCGCTATAGCTACGCCTGGCGCACGATGTGGGCCAGTGGGGCGCTGGTGGTCTTCGGCTCCGACGCGCCGGTGGAGCGCATCGATCCGCTGCCGGGCATCCATGCCGCCGTGACGCGCCGCCGGGCCGACGGCCGCCCCGGCCCGGACGGCTGGTTCCCCGAGCAGCGCCTGACGATGGCCGAGACGATATTCGGCTTCACCACGGCCGCGGCGCTGACCGCCGGGCAGGAGAAGCATCAGGGAACCATNNAGCTCCACCTACGATCCCAAATCAGTGGGCGGGTTACCAACCCGCCCACCATGCTAGATGATGCCGCGTTTCGTCTCAGCCACCAGATAATCGACAACGGCGCGCAAAGCCTCGTCCTGATTCTCATCACCGCCATACTCGCGGTAGACGCGCAACTGGCGGTCGGCGCTCGTGCCCTCGCTCAAGATAGTCAGCACGTGGCCAACCTCTTCGCGGCTATCAAGCTCGTCGACGACGTCATCCAGGAACTCCAACAGTTCGGCGGCGAGAATGTAGAAGGGCACGGACTGCTGAATACCGAAATCGATCAACTCGCCGTCGATGCCGTAGCGCACGGCCCGCCACTTGTTTTCGGTGATGTGGACGTGGCGATATTGTCGCCAACTCATATTCTGCCGGCGCAGCTTGAGCAGTTTGGCGCAGATGGCCTGGAACAGAGCGGCGATGCAAATGCAGTCATTGACGTTGGTGCAAATATCGCTGATGCGGAACTCGAGCGTGGGATAGATGGGATGCGGCCGGATGTCCCACCAGATTTTGGCCCGCTTGTCCAGCTTGCCGAACGCGCCCACCCGCTCCAGCATGATTTCGTAATCCTTATAGTCAGCCCAGGACATGAAGGAGTGGGGAATGCCGGTGCGCGGCAGCGACTCAAAAACGACACTGCGGTAAGACTTAAGGCCGGTATTCTGGCCGCGCCAGAAGGGGGAACTGGTGGAGAGGGCCAACAGGTGAGGGATGAAGTAGCGCGCCTGGTTCATCGTGGCGATGAGCAGTTCGCGCGACTCCGGGTCATCGCCGAAGCCGACGTGGACGTGCATCCCAAAGATGAGCAATTGACGAGCCACGCCCTGCATGTCGTCGAGCAACTCCTTGTAGCGCGTGCCCTCGGTGATAATCTGGTCTTCCCAGCGGGCGAACGGGTGAGTGGAGGCGGCGGCGATCATCAAACCGTTCTCGTCGGCCAGTTCCAGCACGTCGCGCCGCAGGCCGGTAATCTCACTGCGCGCTTCCTTGATGTTGCGACAGACGTGGCTGCCCACTTCCACCTGTGACTGCATCAGTTCCGGCTTAAGATCGAGCTTTTTATGCCGGGCCTGATCCTGTGTCAGCAACTCGCTGATGTAAGTGCGCAGGTCGCGCGTTACAGGATCGATGATCTGATACTCTTCCTCAATGCCAAGCGTTAGCGGTTGCATCGGAACGGCCATTTTTCTTCCTCTCCACGAATCCGGTGGCCCGGTGAATTTCTGGGCGGGGATTATAGCATGAGGCCGCCCAACCGGCGCTATTCTAGTGACATGGTTTTTCTGCGCTCAGAAAGAACACCGAGATCACGGAGTAGACACGGAGATCACAGAGAGGTTCAAGCGCAGATTCTCTGTGTATCTCCGTGTCTCTGTGTACTCTGTGTAACATATTATATGTGGCTTCGAGTCGAACCCTATTCGCCGGCCAGACCTTGCAGATAGGCGATCAGGAGGCGGACGCCAAACCCGGTGCCGCCGGCGGGCGTATAGTCGGTCGCCTTGTCGGCCAGAGCCATGCCGGCGATGTCGAGATGCGCCCACGGGTAATTGGTGAACTCGCGCAGGAACACGGCCGACGTACCGACGCCGCCAGACCGGCCGCCGCTGTTCTTCATGTCGGCCACGTCGGAGTTGATCGTGCGCCGGTAGTCGTCATAGAGCGGCAACGGCCAGAGGCGCTCATAGGTCGCGTCGGCCGCGGCCAACAGCCTGTCCCGCAGCCCATTGTCATTGCAGAACAGCCCGGCGGCCACCCCAGCCCCCAGGGCCACCACACACGACCCGGTGAGGGTCGCCAGATCGATGACCGCCGCCGGCTTGTAGGTTCCGGCATGTACCAGGGCGTCGGCCAGCACCATGCGCCCCTCGGCGTCGGTGCTGATGATCTCGATGGTCTTGCCGTTGCCGGCGGTGATGACGTCGGCCGGGCGGTAGGCGGCGGCGTCGGGCATGTTCTCGGTGCAGGGGGCGATGCCGACAACGTGGAGCGGCAGTTGCAGACGGCCGATCGCTTCCATCGCCCCCAACACGGCTGCCGCGCCGCCCATATCCGATTTCATATCGCCCATGCGCTCCGACGGCTTGATGGAGATGCCGCCCGTGTCGAAGGTGATGCCTTTGCCCACCAGCACAATAGTCGGACGGTCGGCTCGCCCGCCATTGTGCTCCAGGATAATGAACTTGGGCGGTTCGCCCGCGCCCTGGGCCACGGCCAGGAACGCGCCCATATTGCGCGCGGCGGCCCATTCCCGGTCGCCGATGGTGACGGTCAGGCCGTGGGCGGCGGCGATGGCCTCGGCCGCGGCGGCCAGGCGGGTCGGCGTCGCCACGTTGGGCGGCATGTTGACCAGGTCGCGGGCCAGGCTGACCCCGGCGGCGATGGCCTCGGCCCCGCGCGCCCCGGCGGTGATGGCGTCGATGCGCCCGGCATCGAATTCCACAACCGTCAGGCGGGCCAGGTCATGGGCCGGTTCTTTCTTTTTCTGGGCGTCAAAGCGATAGGCGGCCAGCAACGCGCCTTCAATCGTGGCCTGGGCCGCGGCCCGCGCGTTCAGCCCGCCGATGCCCGCGCCGTGGACGATGGTCGCCGCGTGTTGGGCGTTCAGGTCGCGCGCCCGCTTCACGGCCGCCGCCGATGCCCGGCGCACCCCCTCCAGGTCGAACGTGTCCGCCTTGCCCAGACCGACGATAAGCACCCGCCGGGCGGCGACGGCCCCGCGCGGATAGAGGACAGCCACTTCGCCCGCCTTACCCCTGAAATCGCCGCCGGCAATGAGGTCACTGATGGCCCCATGTAGCGCCTTATCGACCGCCCCGGTAGCCCCGCCGGGCGCGGTGACACCCTCGAACAGATTGACGATGAGTGTGTCGGCGTCCGTCGTGACGATATTGCCGTGCTTGATTTGAATGTCCATGATTGCTCCTGATCGCCGCGCCGTGATATTCCGGCTCCGGCATCGCCCCATATTCTACAGGTTTCAAAGGCCACTCGACAATGATTGCAAGGGCCGCTATGCTTGCCGCCGCGCGGTTTTCTTGCAACCGGCTTCAGCCGGGTTTTGTGTATAAGCGGCGGGTATTTGAAGATTTAATAATTAAACACGGATAGGACACGGATTAAACGGATGAAAACGGATTGAATTCTCTCTAACCGTGTTCATCCGTCCTATCCGTGTTTATCGTGGCTAAATTATTAATCCGCAAGAACCCGCCGTGCCTTAGACCGCAGTCGTGTGTAAACATGCCATAGAATTGCGAGGTAAATAATGAAGCTACTGATCATCGGCGGAACCCGCTTTCTCGGCCGCGCCCTGGTGGATGAGGGTCTAGCCCTCGGCCATGACCTAACCCTCTTCAACCGCGGCCAATCGAATCCCGACCTCTATCCCGATGTCGAGCAGATTCACGGCAACCGTGACGGCGGGCTGGACGTGTTGGGCGGCCGGCGCTGGGACGCCGTAATCGACACCTGCGGCTACGTTCCCCGCCTGGTGGGCGCGGCGGCCGATTATCTGGCCGGCGCGGTGGCGCACTACACCTTTATCTCCACCATGTCGGTCTACGCCGAGCCGATCGGGGTTGGGTGGGATGAGAGCGCGCCGGTGGGCACTCTGGCCGACGAGTCGGTGGAAGAGATTACCGGCGAAACGTATGGCCCCCTGAAGGCGCTATGCGAGCGGGCGGCGACCGGGGCGATGGACGGCCGCGCCCTCCACGTGCGCGCCGGACTGATCGTCGGCCCCCACGACCAGAGCGACCGCTTCACCTATTGGCCGGCGCGCGTCGCCCGCGGCGGCGAAGTGCTGGCCCCGGTCGCGCCCGATTACGGCGTGCAGTTCATTGACGTGCGCGATCTGGCCCGCTGGACGCTGGCGGCCACCGCCGCCCGCCTGACCGGCCCCTACAACGTAACCGGGCCGCGCCGGCCGCTGCTCATCGGGCAACTGTTGGAGACCAGCCGCGCCATATCGGGCAGCGACGCCCATTTCACCTGGGTCGATGAGGCCTTCCTGCTGGCCCACGAGGTCACGCCGTTCACCGAATTGCCGCTATGGGTTCCCGACGAGTATGCCGGTTTCAACGCCTTCAACATCGACAAGGCGCTGGCCGCCGGGCTGACCTTCCGGCCGGTGGCGGAGACGGTGGGCGACACACTGGCCTGGGCCGGGCAGCGTCCGGCCGATTACCAATGGCGCAATGGGCTGACGGCCGAGCGCGAGGCGGCCTTGCTGGCCGCCCGGCCCACGACGTCGGGTTGATTTGTGCATTCCGTTTGAGGATGTCACGGTGATTCGAGTACAATAGAAGCTCCCACGAAATCCAAAAAGGAGTGTCCCATGTTAGTCGGTGTCCCCAAAGAGATAAAAGATAACGAATATCGGGTAGCGATGACGCCCGCCGGCGTGCAGCAACTGGTGGAGCAAGGCCACGATGTCCTGGTCGAGACGAAGGCCGGTGACGGCAGCCGCTTCACCGACGACCAGTATGCCCGTGTCGGGGCCAAGATCGTGCCCACCGCGGCCGACGCCTGGGGCGCGAAGATGGTTATCAAGGTCAAGGAGCCGATCGCCGTCGAGTATCCGCTGCTGCGCTCCGACCTGGTGCTGTTCACCTACCTGCATCTGGCGGCCGAGGAAAAGCTGACCAGGGCGATGATCGACTCCGGCGTCACCGGCATCGCCTATGAGACCGTGGAAGCGCGCGACGGCAGCCTGCCGCTGCTGACGCCGATGAGCGAAGTGGCCGGCCGCATGGCGATTCAGGTCGGGGCGCATTTTCTGGAGCGCTCCCACCTGGGCCGGGGCATGTTGCTGGGCGGGGTGGCCGGCGTACCGGGGGCGAATGTGGTGATCATCGGCGGCGGCGTCGTGGGCACCAACGCCGCCCACATCGCCCTGGGCATGGACGCCAATGTCACCATTCTCGACACCAATCTCGATCGCTTGCGCTTTCTGGAGCACGTCTTGCATGGCCGCCTGACAACGGTGGCCTCCAACTCCTACAACATCGCCGAAGCGGTCAGAAATGCCGATCTGGTCGTCGGCGGCGTGCTCATCAAGGGGGCGCGCGCGCCGCGGCTGGTGACGCGCGAGATGGTGGCGACGATGAACCCCGGCAGCGTCATCGCCGACGTGGCCGTCGATCAGGGCGGCTGCGTCGAGACCATTTACCCCACGACCCACTCCGACCCGGTCTATATCGTCGATGGCGTCGTCCATTATGGCGTCGCCAATATGCCGGGAGCCGTGCCGCGCACCAGCACCTTTGCCCTGAGCAACGCCACGCTGCCCTACGTCCTGCGCCTGGCCCGTCTGGGCGCGGAAGAGGCGATGGCCGAGGACAATGGCCTGAGGTTGGGGCTGAACACGTACCGGGGGCAGGTGACATATCAGGCCGTGGCCGAGTATTTCGGTCTGGCGTATAGCCCTTACAAGGCGTAAGCCAGCCTCGGTTCGGGGAGCAACACCTTTCGCCATTTAACGTACCTATTACGTGGACCTTCTCGCCATCACCGCCCACCTTTCGATAGCCAACGGAACCGTCCTGAATGAAGGGGCGGTTCCGGGGCTTGTCGCCCGGCCCGCGCCGCCTAAAGCCGCCCGCGGCCGCGAGCGCGACTTCCTCTTTGCCCACCTGACGCTGGCCGGCCCGGCCGATGAGACGGCCGAACTGGCCGGCGAACTGATCGAGGGGCTGGGCCGGCGCTTTTTCGCCGCACCGGGCAGCGTGACCTCGGCCCTGCGGCGGGCGGTCATCGATACCAACGACCAGCTCCTGCGCCGCAATCTGGCCGCCAAAGCAACGCGCGAGGGGGCGCTCAGTTGCGCGGTCTTGCACGGCAACGAACTCTTCACCCTTCAGGTGGGCGAGGGGCTGGCCTTCCTGGGCCACAATTTCGGCATCGAGCGCCTGCCGGCCCGCCCGCCGCAACATCTGACGCCCCTCGGCCGCAGCGCGGGCATCGACATCCGTTTTGCCTATCACCAGTTGCAAAACGGGGACATGATGCTCTTTTGCGATCCGCGCCTGGCCCATCTGTCCGGCGAGTCGCTCAGCGGCGTGCTGGTCGATACGGAGATCGAGAGCGGCCTGGACGAGTTGCTGGGCATCGTGGCCGGCGACACGGCGCGCCTGATGCTGGTCGAATTCGCCGACGAACTGCCCTCGACGCTGCCCCTCACCTTCCAGCACAGCCGCCAGCCCGCGCCCAAACCCGGCCCGCCGCCCAAACCCGCCGCGCCTAAAAAAGAAACGGTCACCCCGGCCGTTGCCCAGATCACCGCCGTAGGCCATGCGGCGGCCGACGCTCCCGGCGCGCCGCCGGTCGGAGCACCCGCGGCCAACGACGGCACGGCGACCCTGGAAATCGGCGCGCGCCGGGTCGCTTCCACCTCGGCCCGCGGCCTGTCGCGCTTCACGGCCTGGCTGGCGGCAGCCATCGGCCGGCTGAGCGAGCGATCAACCGATGAGCCGTCGGTCCATTGGGCCATCCCCGCGGCCATCGCCCTCATCGTGCCCATCGTCATCGCCGCCGTCGTCACCAGCGTCTACGTCCAGCGCGACACCGTGGCCGAGGTGGCCCGCATCAAGCAGCAGATGATGGATGAGATGCTGGCCGCCGAAAACGTGGGCGGCTCGGCCGAGGCTCAACCACACTATCTGACCGTGGTGGCCCTGGCGGCCGAGGCCGAAGAACTGCGCGCCGACGACCTGGAAGTGGCCGGAATGCGCGCCGACGCGCTCGACGCGCTGGATCGCCTCGACGGCGTGACGCGACTGACGGCGGCCGTGTTGTATGAGTATGAAGACGGGGCCGATCTGGCGCGCATCGCCCTACGCGGCGGCGCGGGCGGCATCGCTGTGCTGGATCGTCTGGCGAACCGAGTCATGTTCCACGCCACCGACGACACCTACCGCACCCTGACCGGCGAATCGCCGGCGGCCATCGGGTTCGGCGGGCAAGCCGTGGGGGCGCAGACGATGGGCGAACTGTTCGACGTCATCTGGCTGCCGGGCAGCGCCTCGGAGACCCGCGATAGTTTTGCCATGCTCGACCGCGCCGGATCGCTCTTCAACTACTTCCCCAATCTGGGCGACGTGGGCGGCGTGGCCCTGCCCAACAGCAGCGGCTGGGATAGTCCCACGGCAATGGCGACGTATCTGGATCGGCTTTACGTCCTCGACGCGGGGGCGGGGCAAATCTGGAAGTATTACATCTCCAGCGGCTATACTCAGTTCGCCGGGGATGAGGCGATCTTTTTCAGCGAGAACGCCGGGCTGGATGGGGCGGTCGATTTCGATCTGTATGCCGAGGATGGTAGCCTGGTCGTCCTCTACGGCGACGGCCGCATTCGCTACTACGACACGCGCTCCGGCCGGGTGCGCTGGGATGAGACGACGCTGGCCCAGGGCGGTCTGGCGACGCCGCTGGTCGCCCCGGTGGCGGTCAAAATGGTCGGCAGCGGGCTGAATGCGTCGATCTTCGTGCTCGATCCGGGCAGCGGCCGTCTGCTGCAATTGGGCCGCGGCGGCACGGTGCTGACCCAATACCGGGTGATGGACGAGTCAGGCGACGAGGTGTTGACCCAGGCGACGGACTTCGCCGTCACCGAATCGCCATTAGGCGTGCTGGTCGTGGCCGGCGACCGCATCTATCTGGCTGAGAATAACTGAGGTTTATCGGTCAACGGCCGGTGAAGCGGGCTTCGCGCTTCTCCAGAAAGGCGGTGATCCCCTCACGGTTGTCCGCGCTGCGGCCGGCCACCTCTTGCAGATACGCCTCGTACTCCAACGCCTCGTTGAGAGTCATATCCCAGCCGCGGCTCATGGCCCGCTTGGTGAAACCATACGCCAACGTGGGGCCGTCGGCCAGCCGCCGCGCCCAGGCCGCGGTGATCTCCGGCAGTTGGGCGGCGGGCACAACGCGATTGACCAGCCCCCACTCCAGCGCCTGGGCGGCGGGCACGCGATCGGCGGTGATCGCCATCTCGTAGGCGCGGGCGTAGCCCACCAGCCGCGGCAACAGCCAGTTGACGCCGCTATCCGGGATCAGGCCGATACGGCTGAAGGCCAGCATGAACGAGGCGTCATCGGCGGCGAGGCGGATGTCGGCCGCCAGAGCCACGCCGCAACCCGCCCCGGCAGCGATACCGTTGATAGCGCCAATGATCGGCTTCTCCAGCGCCACCATCTGGCGGATGAGCCGGTGGTAGCCGTGGCGCAGATGCTCGCCGATGGACACGCTTTCGCCCCGCTCCTGGAAGTCGCTTAAATCCTGGCCGGAGGAGAAGCCGCGGCCCGCGCCGGTGATGACGACACAGCGCACGGCCGCGTCGCGACCGGCCGCCTTCAGGGCGTCAGTCGTTTCGGCGATCATCGAGTCGTTGAAGGCGTTAAGCTTGGACGGCCGGTTGAGCGTGATCGTCGCCACGCCGTCCGTCACGTCATGCAGGATCGTCTCGTAGGTCATGGCCGCTCCCTCACTTCCACCGCGCCCTAGAAGGGAATGTCCGAATCCAAGTCGTCGTCGGCGTCGTCCCCTTCCTCAACGTCCTCCAACTCCCAGGGCATTGTCACCCAGAGCAGGAGTAATTCGCCTTCGTCAATCTTCGTCAGACGCAGGGCCACCACGTCTACCTGTTGCCGCAGGCGCAGATCGTCCGGGTAATCGAGGCGCACCGGGCGGCCCTCCTTCCAGGCCTGCTGGCAGCGATCCATGATGTCTCCGCCGTTGCCGGTGCGCAACTGGCACAGGGCGACGTCGGTTTCCTGCGGGCCTTCATAAATCGAT
>CXWJ01025316.1_pt2 | contig 15916 bp, 16 predicted proteins | sample 590841 | NCBI WGS metagenome assembly CXWJ01 (sample SAMEA3498367, study PRJEB10139) | wastewater metagenome | biome: wastewater treatment plant; material: activated sludge | place: Austria | collected 2015-01-21 | reverse complement strand
TCATCTCGCTTCCCCCAGCCGAAGCTGGATTCAGCGTGTCCACGATCAGGGGTCAAGGCCCGGGGTCTGCGCTTCCCCTATGCAGTCGGCCTTGTCAATGGCAGGCATCGTCGTCGTGGCAGGGGGATCCAGCCTTGGTCCCGTTGGCGAGTGTTGCAGGGCTTTCCGGTCGGCGCTGACGCTGCCGGGCGCTCGTGCGAACGACCAGGGGGCTGGCAGCGTCACGGTTGGGCCAGGCGCGCGGCATCTTTCGTGGGTGGTTCTAGAGGTCCTGGTTCCCAGTTCCCTCGGCGAGGTCTGACCAGAAGGGGACGCGGGTTCTCGGTGACGAGGGGTGTGGCGGTGAAGCCTTGAACTCGTCCGCGACCCAATCAAGCAGGTTGTCGCCGTAGAAGACAACGTCGGTTTGGTAGACCGAGAAGACCGGGCTGGGTCGGTATGCCGGGTCGACCGCAAGGCAGCGGTGCCCGAAGAGCGGGACGAGACGGGGAACGCCAGCAAGCTGAAGGCGGGATCGTCGCTCCCGCTCCTTGGCGTCTGAGGGCCGGTCACCCCAGGACGACGGCCAGAACGCGTTATGGATCACGTCGAAGACCACACCGTCGATCGGCCAGTCCAGCCGCGCCGCGAGGGTGTCCGCTGAGTCACTGCGCCAGTCCGGCCACGAGGGCGAGCCGACGGGCAACGCCGCCTGCAGCAGTTCCCGATGCTCTGGCCCGAAGATGAACCCAAGGTCGCGCTGGATCCTCGTCACTTCGGCATCGGAGAGGCCGGGCTCGAAACGCACTCCGGCGAGCCGCAGCCGTTCGAGCGCTTGCTCGACGAGGTCTGACACGGCCCCATCCTGTCCGAGCGCGCGCCAAACCGCGCTCGTTGCTACGCCCATTTGCGGCGGAATGACGCTGTTCGCGGGATCGCCGGGCTTCCTACGGGGAATAGGGGGTGTGTGCTGGTTAGCCTGCATTCGTGACCGACGACGAGGGTGCTGACGGCCAAGAGCACGGCGAAGACGACGACGTCGACCAGCCACTGCGTCTCACGCCGGAGGAGCGGGAGAAGCTGCGGCGCGTCCTCGCCAACATCCAGCTCCCGCCGATGCCGAAGATCAGCCTCCCGAGCATCGTCCTACCGGAGTCGACCCTGAGAAGCATCGCCAACCTCTCGGGGATTCTCGAGGCCCGTCATGCGGTCTTGTCGAGCGCGATCCAGCCGATCCTCGACCGCCATGCCGAGTGGCAGACTCAGGTCGGGAGCATCGTCGTCGGCGATGCCTTCAAGAGCCTCACCCAAGCCCAGTTGAACGTCGGCAGGATCACCGATCAGTTCGCGAAGAACATCGACTTCACCAGCATTGCGGCGTCGCTGGACGTCGTCTTGAGGCTCAGCGAGACCTTCGCAGCCCAACAGGCCGACCTGCTCAAGAACCTTGGACCAGCGCTCGAGGCGATGCGGGCGAGCTTCTACCCGCCGAACCTGCGCGAGATTGACGGCCTGAAGTTCGAAGACGTCGAGAAGGTCGTCATGATCGACGGGATCCCGCTGTACGGAGTGCCGTCCGCATCCGTGGCCGAGGCGCTGGTGCGCGCCCAGGACCAGGCTGAGCGCCGAGAAATCATCGTCGAGGAGTGGAAGACGATCGCGGTCGACTGTCGCGAGGTTGTTCAAGGTTGTGGGTCACAGGCCGTCGAGCAGTACGTCCCGTTCGCCCTTGGTGCCATCGACGCCCTGGAGGCCGAGCACACCGCGGCCGCCCAGGCCCTGGCAGGCTCCCTCGTCGACAGCCTCGTCAACGGGTACTTCGGCGTCGACCGGTACAAGTTCACGCCGAGTAAGAAGAACCCGACGAACGACGCCTACAACGAGTTCACCATCCGCGAGTGGGTCGCCTTCGCACCGATGTGGCAGGCGTACCAGCAGTTCTTCGTCACGAAGGGCGACAGCGTGCCCGTGACGTTCAGTCGACATGCCACGGCGCACGCTGTCGGTCAGCAGCAGTTCAACCTGTGCAACGCGGTCCAGGGAATCATGTTCACCTGCAGCCTGCTCTTCCGACTTGATGAGGAGGCTGCCTCGACCGAGTCGGCGGCGTGACTGCTGCACGGGGAACTCCGCCGTCCGGTATCCGCCAATCCCCGCGCACCTGAGTCCTGCTGAAGTGTTAGTGCGCAGATCGTGTGCCATACTGAAGTGCAGGTCTTGGTCGACAAGCGCCGGGCGACGCTTCAGGAGGTTTATTCATGATTCCGAACTCGCCCGCCGACGCTCTTGGTGCACACGCTGAGGGCCTGCGCGACCTGATCGTCGACATCGTACGCAACCGGCATGCTCTGGCCGCCGAGGCGCACGAGGTCTCGGAGTCGCGTTACGCGATGGGCTTCGGCAGCCAGTGGCGGGACCTGCTGGACGACGCCCGCGACGCCCTTCAGGGCCGGGGCTTCCGCTCGTGCAAGCTCGCGCCCGGTGGCCACGACATCCCCGTCGTCAACGACGCGCTCGTCTACGTCTGGCGCGTCCCGAACAACCCGAACGCGATCCGCGAGTTCGCCTCGAGCCCCAGCGGAAGAACGGCTTCATGACCCAGCCGCTCGACCCAACCCTCTGGGAGCCTGACCTGTCGGAGAAGGCGGAGCCCGTCGAGGAGACTCCGGAGGACGGCGAGATTGCGTCCGTCCTCCTGGCTGCCGACGACACCATGCCGCTGGTGCTCGTCGAGGTCGAGTCGACGCCTCGTCAGCTGCAGTCGATCGACTGGGCTGTCGCCGTGCTCGACGACGAGGGCAAGGTCGAGCTTCGCGGGCGCGAGACCATCTGGGCGCCGGAGCTCGTGCTCGACGCCGCGCCTGCCGTAGAGTCGTTCGACAGTGGCGTGCCTGTCGCACCCGTTGTGGAACTGCAGAAGCAGGACCGGATCTCGAGCGATGCGTGAGGACGGCCAGGGTCTCTTCGACCTGCCGGTCTCCGGCAGCGGCCGATTCGAGCCGGCGCGCCTGACCCAGGCCCGCGTCCGTCTGGGCGTGAGCAAGTCGGACCTAGCGGGCGAGGTGGGAGTGTCCGCGGCGGCGATCGGCCAGTACGAGGCCGGCGTGAATGCCCCTCGACCTAAGGTGCTCGAGCGTCTTGAGACCGCGCTCAAGGTCCGCCCTGGGTTCTTCGGCGTCGGGCGGCCGCTCGCGCGGATCGACACGGTGCACGGGCACTTCCGCAGCCTGCGGTCAGCGCGCGTCGGGGACCGGCAGAAGGCCCTCGCCACGGCGACTCTGATGTGGGAGCTGACCTTCGCCCTCGAGCGGTACCTCAAGCTGCCCGAGGTCGACCTGCCGGCGCTCGCCACGGGCGCGACGCCTGCCGAGGCTGCCGTGGCGCTCCGTGCGCACTGGGGCATTCCGGACGGACCGGTGAAGCACCTGGTAGCCACGACAGAGGCCCGCGGCATCGTCGTCACCGTTCGTCCACTGAGGGAGATCGACGCTGTAGATGCGTTCTCCGTGGTCATCGTCGACCGCCCGATCATCATCACGACGCCGCGTCGCAGCGAGAACGTCTTCCGGCACCGGTTCTCGATCGCCCATGAGATCGGGCATCTTCTGCTGCACGGAGATTCCGGCGAGCACAGTGCCGCAATCGAGCGAGAAGCCGACGAGTTCGCTGCAGCGTTCCTCACGCCGGCTTCGGCCATGGAGGTGGCCCTGCCGCAGCGCCTGGATCTCGCTGCACTCGACCGGCTTGGTCGCACGTGGGGCGTCTCACCCCACTCGCTGGTCCGACGGATGGTCGAGCGCGGACGCACCACCGAGTCCTCGGCGCGACGGGCGTACCAGCGCCTGGCGATGCTTGACGATCCACTTGCGGATCCGACGAGCGCGTACCCGGGGGAGACGCCCTCGTTGCTGAAGAAGGCAACGGAACTGGCCAGCGACCACGGTGCCGGCGTCACTGCTCTCGCCGAGGCGCTCAAGCTAAGTGTCGCCCAGGTGCGCGATCTTCTTGGAGATGCTGACGAGCGACCGGTTCTGCGCCTTGTAGGCGAGGACTAGCGGCCACGGACGCTGCGATCGGCGCTGGCTTCTGGGAATTCGAGTTGCGCATGCCGTCGTGGCCAATCGCCCTCGGTGGCGCAGCCATCGCGCTGGCCTGGTGGCCGCGACACTCGAGCTATGCGAAGCGGGCACGCTCTGGGGGGGCTCCTGCCGCTGATCCTCGTCGTGTGGATTGCCATCAGGTTCGTAGGACGCATGGCCCGTGGTTGGCAGGCTCTTCGGCCTCCTTGAGGGAATCCCGGCCACTTCTACGAGGTGGCGCGCTGCGCGGTGTCATCGGCGGCCGAACGATGGCGGCGGTATGACGCGCCTACAGAAGCGCGCCCATAGCGGTAGATCCGAAAGAGCCCAGGCGGCGGATTGACGCGCCCATCGGGACAGGTGGGACGCGTCCGATTCTTCGGCTAGCTAGCGTGATGCCCCGTGCGAAGGGGATAGCCTCATCCCGACGAGGACCGCTACACGCGGCGTCATGTTTCCCAGGTGCGCAGCGTGACCCGATCGACCCCGGCAGGAGATGTCTTGATCAGCGACTCCATTCCCTGGAAAGAGGAACTGTTGCGGGTCGCGCAAAGCATCGAGCGGCGGACTACGCAGCGGCGGTGGACCGAACGCACCTCGTTCCTCGTTGAGCGTGACCTAATGAACGCTGGCTATGCCCTCCGCCGCCTCAACGAGGCCCGCAAGGTCTCGGATGAACTCGCGGCGCAACGCATCACAGTGCAGAGGCACATCCTTGTGCGAGGGCCGATCGACATTTGGAGCCGTCACGAGTTCTGGAAGCACTTCGACATGCAGAATCCCCAGCCCGTCGACCTCTCCCTCACCGACTTCTCGAACCAGTTGATTCACAGTTGGGTCTGGTCGTTGTCAGCGACGGAAGACGCCCCGCACGGCTTCGATGGGGTGTGGGTCTCGTCCGACTGGGCGAGCAAGACAAGCCTCTACTTCATCAGCGCCGAGACACTGATTGGAGTCTTCCGCGCAGTCGGGCTGGACGATGTCGTGGAGGTTCGGTACCTGCGCGGCAGCGACGGCGTGATGCGTGTCGTCAAGGCAACTCGCGGGAACCCCTGACCTAACCGCTAGCGTGCTGTGTCGTGGCGGGCTGGGACCTTGAGTTCGATGTTGCGGCAGACGACGAGCAGCTTGCGCGTGACTGCTTCCGCATCCTGCGGCGGACCTGCGCTCGGTTCTACCTGAACTTCTCGTACTACCTCGACAGGCGCCGCAACCGCCGAACCTTTTTCATGCTTGTGTTCGACGGCAGACCACCCCAACTCGGTCTAGCATCCGCCGACTTTGTTCTGGAGATGCGGGCGGTCTCGATGCTGCAGCGACACCCGAGGAAGCAAGCCCTTCCCCTGCGGCTAGCGCACTGGGTCACCTACTCCGGGTCCGAGGAGCCGCTTCGCCTGCAGCCTGTCTCGGACAGGGTGCCCGGTGACAAGCATGAAGCGGTTGTGCGCCACATGACCGAATACGCCCTCGCATGGGGCTCCTGGCGTCGCAACGAACTGTCGCCGCCGGACTACCTGGAGGCCCAGCACTCCCTGCTGACGAACCTCGCCCTCGATCTCGCAGAGGCCGTCAACGATCGCATGCCGTACCCCGCGCTCATCAAGGCACTCCGAGTACCGACGAGATGGGAGCAGAAGTGTCTCGATCTCGGCAGGGATCGGAACCGCGTCAAGCACCGTGGACTGCGCCACGAGGCCGAGCGATATGCGGAGAAGTACGAGCAGTGCGTCTACTCCACCGCTGAGGCCGTGACTGGAATCGATGCGATGCCGCGTTCAGCGCACATGCTCCGTTGGGAGGAGGCCGGGGAGAGGCTCATCCCTCCGCCGATGTTTGACCGGTACGGCGAGCCGAAGAGTTTCACCCGGTACTGACGGCCTTCGGGTCAGCCGGCCCCGGCGGCGCTCGGCCGCCCTACAGGGTGAGTCATTCTGGGCGGAGAGACGCGGATTGAGATCCACAACGTTGGCGACGTCAGGTGTGCCTGACTGGGAGTGGCTGCTGTGCCTTAAGGCGCCCCATCGCGGCCGTTGAGCCGGGTCAGCGACTTTCGGGAACTACCCACTCGCGGGAAGTTTCCTGAACTACCCGCTTCGGTTTCGCGAAACTCCCGGCCGGAGGTCATCCGGCTGGGAGTTTCGTCGTTGGGGGCTCTCTCAGGGCTGCGCGTCGATGCAATGGTGGCCTAGGCGGGCGGCCGCTCGTCGGGGATGTGTGGGCGATCTCGCATGGGGTGACCCGGGCGATCTTCGCCAATCAACTTCACCCTCGGACTGAGCTCTTCACCCCGCTTCCAACCGGGGTGAAGAGCTCAGTCCGAGGGTGAAGTTGCCGGGTCAACTCCCGGGGCTCCGTTGCGCAGGGTGGGTAGCGCAGAGCGGCGGAGGCGGAGGCGAAGTCGCGCGCTGGGGCGCGCAGGCTGCGCGGGTGCAGAGGCAGCCGCGCGCGACCGCTACCTTGGCCCCATGCCTACCTCGCCCGAGATTTGGACATGAAGGCCGTCGTCTACGACGCCTACGGGGGTCCCGAGGTGCTGCGGGTCGAGGACGTTGCGGTGCCGTCGCCGAAGGTCGGCCAGGTGCGGGTCAAGGTCGTCGCGACCTCGGTGAACCTGAGCGACTGGGAGTGCCTGCGCGGGTCGCCGGCCTACGCCCGGATCGGTGGCGTGCGCTCGCCAGCACGCCGAACCCTGGGCTCGGACATCGCGGGCGTCATCGACGAGGTGGGGCCAGGGGTCACCCGGTTCCGGCCGGGCGACGAGGTCTACGGCGACAATCTCGGGCTCAAGGGCGGATTTGCGCAGTATGCGGTGGCGCCGGAGTCGGTGCTGGCGCCCAAGCCGGCACAGCTCACCTTTGCCCAGGCATCGACCATTCCACAGGCAGGTGCCATCGCCCTGCAGGGCACCAACCGCGCCGTGCGGGGCTGCCGGGTGCTCATCAACGGGGCGGGCGGGGGGTCGGGATCCTTCGCGATCCAATGTGCCAAACGCCTGGGGGCGCATGTGACCGGTGTGGACAATGCGGCGAAGCAGGCCTTCATGCTCTCGGTTGGGGCCGACGAGGTGATCGACTACGGCCGCGACGACTACACCCGCGGGGACCAGCCGTTCGACCTGATCCTGGATCTGGTGGCCGGCCGGTCGGTATCGGCCTACCGGCGTGCGCTGGCACCCGGAGGGAGGTACCGCTGCGTCGGAGGGTCGGTCCCCACGTTGCTGAGGGTGCTGACCGGCGGCGCGATGCTCGGCCCGCTCACCGGCCGTTCGATCGGGGTCCTTGCCGTGAAGCAGGGGCCGGCCCATTTCGAGCCCCTGGCCGCCCTGTGCGTGACCGGCGACGTCGTCATCCATGTCGACCGCACTGTCACGCTCGACGAGGTTCCCGCCGCCCTGGCCCACGTCGGCCACGGACGGGCCCTGGGCAAGGTCGTCGTGGAGGTGTCGTGAGGCCTGACGCGACCCCGAGATGAGCACCAGCCAGCCCCGAGAGACCTCAGGGTCGGCTCAGGGTTGATCTCAGGTCTGACCCCGATGACCGCGACCCCAGCCAGCCGGGACGATGCTCGGCATGATCACAGTCAGTTCGCTCACCAAGACCTACGGCGGCTTCACCGCTGTCAACGACGTCGCCTTCACCGCAGAGACCGGCCGGGTCACCGGGTTCCTCGGCCCCAACGGGGCCGGCAAGTCCACGACGCTTCGCATCCTCGTCGGCCTCACCCCGGCATCCACCGGCACAGCGCTCATCGACGGCCGCCGGTTCGTCGACCTACCCAACCCCGGCACCGAGGTGGGGGTCCTGCTCGACGCGTCGGCGCAGCACGCCGGCCGCACGGGCCGCGAGATCCTCACCATCGCCCAGCGCACGATGGGCCTGCCCAGGGCTCGCGTGCACGAGATGCTCGAGCTCGTCAGCCTCACCGACGAGGAGGCCGACCGACGCGTGCGCAACTACTCCCTCGGGATGCGCCAACGGCTCGGCATCGGCACCGCCCTGCTCGGCGACCCGCACGTCCTGATCCTCGACGAGCCCGCCAACGGACTGGACCCGGCCGGCATCCGCTGGATGCGTGACTTGCTGCGAGGGTATGCCGATCGCGGCGGCACGGTGTTGTTGTCCTCGCACCTGCTGCACGAGATCGAGGTCATCGCCGACGACCTGGTCGTCATCGGCAACGGTCGCATCGTGGCTNNGCCGCCCTCGACCGCGCCGGACACCCCGTGACGGCCCACTCGGACGGCACGATCCACACCGAGGCCACCACCGAGCAGGTCGGCGAGGTCGCGCTCGCCGCGGGTCTGGTCCTGACCGAGCTTCGCGCCGCCGACGGCGCCGGGCTCGAGGAGATGTTCCTCGAGCTCACCGCAGACACCCAGCGTGAAGGAGTAGCAGCATGAGCACCACCGTCCTGGACCNNTTCTGGCTCATGGCGAGCATCGTCATCACCAGCGTGCTCGCCACGGCAGCCCTCATCGTCTGGGCGCCGGACGACGCCCTGACCTTCGACAACTTCGCCGCGGCGATCGGTGCCCCGATGACGGTCATCCTGCCCCTCATCGGCATCCTGGCCGTCACGAGTGAGTGGAGCCAGCGCAGTGGGCTCACGACCTTCACCCTCGTGCCACATCGCGGCCGGGTGCTCGGGGCGAAGTTCCTCGCCGCCCTGGTCGTCGGCATCGTCGCCATGCTCATCGCCCTCGTCGTCGGCACGCTCGGCACCGTGGCCGGCAGCGCCATCGCCGGCGTCGACCCCGTGTGGAACGGCTCGGTGAGCGGCTTCCTGCACATCGTGCTCGGGAGCGTCCTCGGCATGATGTTCGGCTTCATGCTCGGTGTCGTCGTGCGCAACTCCGCAGGCGCGATCGTCGCCTACTTCGTCTACACGTTGGTGCTGCCTCCGCTTCTCGGTCTGCTCGCGATGACCCAGCAGTGGTTCGCCGACCTGCAGCCCTGGGTCGACTACGGCTACGCGCAGACTCCGCTTTTCGAAGGCGACCTCAGCGGCGAACAGTGGCGCCAGCTCGCCGTCTCCGGGACCCTGTGGTTCCTCCTGCCATTGGCGGTCGGCCTGGTCGTCGTCCGTCGCGCCGAGGTGAAGTAGCGCGGCAGGTGCGGCTCAGCCCCGCAGGTGGGCCCGGCGGGACTCCAGTGCCTCACGGCGGTGGGCGTTACCGTGCAGCGCCAGGTAGGTGTCGCCGAAGGACGACAGCAGGTCGTCGTCGAGTCGGCGCACCGCACCTGGCGGGTAGCGGTAGCCCATCGCCGCCGTGACGGCCGGGCTGTCGACGTCGCGCAGGGTGGCGCTCAGCTCGTCCAGCGAGGCGATGCCGAGCTCGAGGAGCAACCCCGAGATCCACTCGTAGTGTTCGGTTCGGGACCAGCCGGCGCTCGCGTAGCGACCCGCCAGGAAGGTCGCGAGCTCGGGCGCACTGATCCGCGGGTCGAGCTCGTCGCCCGCGTCCAGGTCACTGTCCTCCAAGCCCGCCTGCAACCGGTCGCGGATCGCCCCGAACTCGCGGTCGGCCAGCTCGATCAGCCCCGCGGCGAGGGTGAACCGCCGGTCCAGGTCAGGCACCTGCTCCGGCGGCACCGTCCCCTTGTATCGGATGTCGTGCTCGAACTCGGCCCACGCGTGCTGCAGGACGGTCCGCAGCTGGATCGAGGCACACATGAGCGGGTCGTATGCGGTCGCGCCACCTCCCGCCCCAGGCCCCCCGGTCGCCGAGCCGGCGCCGAGACCGGCGGCTCGGGACACGAGAAGGTGCCGGCTGGCATACCCGAACTGGCCGGCCGCCGCGGTCTCCTCACCGAGGTCACGATCGTCGAGCACGGTGAACTGCTCGGCGAGCAGGTCGGCGACGGCGTCGATGTCGCGCTGGACGTAGGTGATGACCCGCACGCCGACCTGGTCGGTGACCCCCGCGAGCGGGTCGGCCGTGGCATCAGCGGCGAGGATGCCCCGGGCCTTGGCCGCGAACGACCCGACCGACTTGGTGCGCCCCGTCACGGTCAGGTAGTTGATGCCCGCGTCGTCGATGATGCCGGTGACGAGCTCGACGAACTCGTCGGTCGCGGGCAGCAGTCGCTCGCGCAGCTCGACATACTGCGTGACCGCTCGGTCGACGCGGCGCAGGGACATGGCCCCACTGTCCCACGGCGCCGGGCGGGAGGTCGCGAGCTCAGCTGCGCCAGTGCCCATCCTGATGCCCATCCTGAGGCCCATGCTGGTGCCCATGGTCCACGCATCCGACGGTGGCTGGTTAGATCGAGCGTGAACGCGCCGCCGACTCCGACTTTGCGAGCGGGCGCATGATGAAGGGCTGAGACCATGAGCACGACGACGCGCGAGGCCGGCACCGCGACCGCGGATGGCAACGACCCGGAATACGCCCAGCACATTGCCGACAGCCATGACCTGATCCGGGTGCAAGGCGCGCGCGTCAACAACCTCAAAGACGTGACGGTCGAGATCCCCAAGCGGCGGCTCACGGTCTTCACGGGGGTGTCGGGTTCGGGCAAGAGCTCGCTGGTCTTCGGCACCATCGCGGCCGAGTCACAGCGGATGATCAACGAAACCTACAGCGCGTTCGTCCAAGGCTTCATGCCGACGCTGGCGCGCCCCGAGGTCGACGTCCTGGAAGGGCTGACCACAGCGATCCTCGTCGACCAGCAGCGGATGGGCGTCGATCCGCGCTCGACGGTCGGGACCGCGACCGACGCCAACGCCATGCTGCGCATCCTCTTCAGCCGGCTCGGCAGACCGCACATCGGCTCGGCCCAGGCGTTCTCCTTCAACGTCGCGTCGATCAGCGGTGCGGGCGCGGTCACGGTGCAGCGCGCCGGTCAGGGCGCGGTCAAGGAGCGACGCAGCTTCAGCATCACCGGAGGCATGTGTCCGCGGTGCGAGGGCCGAGGGTCCGTCACGGACATCGACCTGACCGCGCTCTATGACGACAGCAAGTCGCTCAACGAGAGCGCGGTCACGATTCCGGGCTACAGCATGGAGGGGTGGTACGGCCGCATCTTCCGAGGCTGTGGCTTCTTCGACCCCGACAAGAAGATCCGCGACTACACCAAGCGGGAGCTGGCCGACCTGCTCTACAAGGAGCCGACCAAGATCAAGATCGAGGGCATCAACCTGACGTTCTACGGCCTGGTGCCCAGCATCCAGAAGTCCTACCTCTCCAAGGACATTGATGCGCTGCAGCCCCACATCCGGGCCTTCGTCGAGCGCGCGGTCACCTTCACGACGTGCCCCGAGTGCGGCGGCAGCCGGCTCAGCGAGGCGGCCCGGTCCTCCAAGATCGCCGGGATCAGCATCGCCGACGCCTGCGCGATGCAGATCAGTGACCTGGCCGTCTGGGTGCGCGGGCTCGACGAGCCGTCGGTCGCGCCGCTGCTTGGAGGTCTGGGCGACACCCTCGAGTGGTTCGTCGAGATCGGCTTGGGCTACCTCTCGCTCGAGCGTCCCTCGGGCACCCTGTCGGGGGGCGAGGCGCAGCGCACCAAGATGATCCGGCACCTCGGGTCGTCGTTGACCGACGTCACCTACGTCTTCGACGAGCCGACGGCGGGGCTGCACCCGCACGACATACAGCGGATGAACTCGCTCCTGCGACGGCTGCGCGACAAGGGCAACACGGTCCTTGTCGTGGAGCACAAGCCCGAGACCATCGCCATCGCCGACCATGTCGTCGACCTGGGACCCGGCGCGGGTATGGCGGGTGGCACGGTCTGCTTCGAGGGCGACCTGGCGGGACTGCGCGCCAGTGACACCGTGACGGGACGGCACTTCGACGACCGCGCGTCGCTCAAGCCGTCGGTGCGGTCGGCCACGTCGTCGATGGCGGTTCGTGGGGCGAGTGCCAACAACCTGCGCGACGTCGACGTCGACATCCCGTTGGGCGTCTTGTGCGTCATCACCGGTGTCGCCGGCTCGGGCAAGAGCTCGCTCATCCACGGGTCGGTCTCCAAGCGCGACGACGTCATCACGGTCGACCAGGCACCGATCCGAGGGTCGCGCCGGAGCAACCCCGCGACATACACCGGGTTGCTTGACCCGATCCGCAAGGCCTTCGCCAAGGTCAACGGGGTCAAGCCCGCCCTCTTCAGCGCCAACTCCGAAGGGGCCTGCCCGACCTGCAACGGCGCTGGGGTGATCTACACCGACCTGGGCATGATGGCCGGCGTCGCCACCCGGTGTGAGCAGTGTGAGGGCAAGCGCTTCGACGCGTCGGTGCTCGACTATCACCTCGGTGGCCGCGACATCAGCGACGTCCTGGGCATGTCCGTTGGCGAGGCGCTGACCTTCTTCAGCGAGGGGGAGGCGCGCATCCCGGCCGCCCAGGCCATCCTGGGTCGCCTGGCCGACGTCGGGCTCGGTTACCTCAGCCTCGGCCAGCCGCTGACCACGCTCTCGGGGGGTGAGCGGCAGCGGGTCAAGCTGGCCACCAACATGGCCGGCAAGGGCGGTGTCTACGTGCTCGACGAGCCCACGACCGGCCTGCACCTCGCGGATGTCGAGCAGCTGCTCGGTCTGCTCGACCGCCTCGTCGACTCGGGCAAGTCGGTCATAGTCATCGAGCACCACCAAGCCGTCATGGCGCACGCCGACTGGATCATCGACCTCGGGCCTGGCGCGGGTCACGACGGTGGGCGCGTCGTCTTCGAGGGCACCCCGGCCGATCTCGTCGCCGACCGCTCAACGCTCACCGGGCAGCATCTCGCCGACTACGTCGGAGGATGACGCCGGGTCAGGTCGCGCGGAACGTGACGTCCATGTGCCACTCGAGTGCCTCGCGGCTCGGTCGGTCGCGGCGGTGGGCGGGCAGGCTGGCCAACACGGCGCCCTGGCGCGAGTAGAACTCCTCCCCGTTGCCGAACTCCGACCTCAGGCTAGGACTCACCCGCAGCCGGTGCGAAGAGTCGATCCCGAGATAGCCCTGGTCGAAGAGGGTGTGGACGTCCGAGCGCAAGAGCACCCCGTTGTCGAGGGTGTTGAGACCGCCTTGAGCCACCGGTCGAATATGGGCCGACTGCAGCGTCGGCCGGATCCGCGCACCCGTCACGGCGCATCGGCGCTCGTAGGCCGTCAGCACCATGGCCGCGAAGGCACGTTGCCCCAGCCGGTGCGGTTGCAGACGGGGGTCGCCGAAGATGGGCCCAGGCACAGCCTGAGCCGATGGGCTACCGGCGAGCAGGCTACCGATGGCTGCCTCAAGGTACGAGCCGCTGGAGTCGGCGAGGTCATAGGTCTTGCCCATCACGATGTTGCTGGCGAAGTCAGGCGGCGCCGCCAGCGTGTGCGCCTCGTCCACGAAGAACACATGCCGGAGCAGGACACAGCCGATGACGGGATCCTCGTCAGGACGCAGGCTCGCCCGTCGATAGCTGGCGATGGCCTGGCGCATCAGCTGCAGACTTGCCACCCCGTTGGCCTCGCCGAAGATCTCCCACGAAGGTCCTCACGCAGCCACCGTATGCGCCCCGACTGCAGCATGTGCTCAGCGCCCGCGGCTTGGTCGTGACACAGGCCGCGGACCGGCTCGCGAGTCCCCGCGGGAGCCCACGACATACGATGGGGTCGCCATTGCGGTCCGACGGGCTTCCGAGCCGGATATGCCCCCATCCGCACGAGTTGTTTCGTGCTGCCAGGGGTTCGGTCCGTGTATCTTTTGCGCTCGTCGGCGGCTGGGTTGTCGGCGTTGGAGGGTCGTTATGGCGCGCTTCTTGCCGAGCACATGCGCCGCAGCATGTCCCGCAGCCCCAGCCCCGGAGAGCAGCGGGCCTGGTCCATGAGTCTGCCTGTGCTGCAGGCGGACCTGATGGACGCCGGACTCGGCGCCGTCGAAGTGCTGGTGGAGTACCAGCTGCCGCTCACCAGCAAGCGCGCCGATGTTGTGCTGGCCGGCCGTCACCCACAGACCGGCCACCCGTCCTACGTCGTGGTCGAGCTCAAGCAGTGGTCGCGGGCAACGAGCTTCGAAGGCAGCGTTGATCTCGTCCAGATAGATGCTTATGGGGGCAGGGCTGTGGCACACCCGAGCATTCAGGTGCGCGACTACTGCGACTACCTGGCCGACTTCACCGCCGTGCTCGCCGACGAGCCGCACCACCTCAACGGAGTGGCCTACCTGCACAACGCGACCGAGCGGGCCATTAGCGACCTGCGTCGGCTGCCGGACACCGACCGGAGCCGACTCTTCGCAGGCGACCGCCGCGGGGCGCTGCTGGCACATCTGCGTGATCTCCTCGCGGTCGACAGTGCGGGTGCACCGTACGCCGACCGGCTGCTCAGTAGTCGGATCGGTCCCTCGAAGCAGCTGCTGGCTGTGGCGGCCCAGGAGGTGCAGAGCCGCGAGATGTTCGTGCTGCTCGACGAACAACGCGATGCCTATGAGCATGTCCTGCATGCGGTCGACCGAGCCCGGCGGGCCAACGTCAAGACGGCCGTGATCGTCTCAGGTGGTCCGGGCAGTGGCAAGAGCGTCATCGCCCTGTCACTCATGGGTGAGCTGTCTCGCCAGGGGCGCACGGTCATGCACGCGACCGGCTCGCGCTCCTTCACCCAGACGCTGCGCAAGGTCGCCGGGGCCCGCGCCCCCAAAGTGCAGAAGCTGTTCGGCTACTTCAACGGATTCACCCAGGCCGAGGACAACGACCTCGACTGTCTTGTCCTGGACGAGGCGCACCGCATCCGGGAGACCTCCGAGTCGCGATACACGCCCAAGGGCCAACGAACCGGCCGCCCTCAGGTCGACGAGCTGCTTGCGGCCGCCCGTGTGCCGGTGTTCCTGCTCGACCAGCACCAGGTCGTCCGTCCTGGTGAGCTGGGAACCGTGGCCGACATCACTGAGCACGCGCGGCACCGCGGGATGCGCGTCGAGACCATCAGCCTTGACGGCCAGTTCCGCTGTGGTGGCTCGGCTAGCTATGTGGACTGGGTCGAACGGCTTCTCGGTCTGCGTGGCTCAGGTCCCGTGAGGTGGCGGGGCGACCCCGGATTCTCGATCACCATCGCCGACTCGGCACCGCACATGGAGCACCTGCTGCGTCAGAAGCACGACGCCGGGTTCTCGGCTCGCATGGCCGCAGGATTCTGCTGGCCGTGGAGCGATCCGCGTCCGGACGGCAGCCTCGTGCCGGATGTCGTCATCGAGGACTGGCAGCGGCCGTGGAACCTCAAGGGTGACCGCCGCGTGGGTGCCGCGCCACCATCGGCCCTGTGGGCATCGGACCCCGGTGGCTTCGACCAGGTCGGCTGCATCTACACGGCGCAGGGCTTCGAGTACGACCACGCTGGAGTCATCATCGGTCCCGACCTCGTGTGGCGCGAGGAGGGGTGGGTGACCCAGCGGGAGGCGAACCGGGACCCCGAGCTGCGCAGCCTCACCCGGGTCCCCCACGAGGACTTCGACCGCCTGGTGCGCAGCGTCTACAAGGTGCTGCTCACCCGTGGACTGCGGTCGGTCACGATCTACTCACCGGACGCCATGACCCGATCGGCGTTGCGCGACCTCGTGGCCACCACCGCCTCATGACCTGCGCGTCGACCTGCCCGAGCCGCGCACAGGTCACGGGGTGATCTGGACGCCCTTCCAGAAGGCGACGCGGCCGTGGATCTGCTTGGCGGCGTCCTTGGGGGAGGCGTAGAACCAGGCGGCATCGCGGTTGACCTGGCCGTGGACCTCGAGGGAGTAGTAGGACGCAATGCCCTTCCACGGGCATACGGTCGTCAGGGACGAGTCGCGCAGCACCGCCGGGTCGACCGACTCGAGGGGGAAGTAGTGGTTGCCCTCGACGACCACCGTGTCATCGCTCTCGGCGATGACGGCTCCATTCCAGGTGGCGCGCATG
>CXWJ01005451.1_pt1 | contig 15926 bp, 9 predicted proteins | sample 590841 | NCBI WGS metagenome assembly CXWJ01 (sample SAMEA3498367, study PRJEB10139) | wastewater metagenome | biome: wastewater treatment plant; material: activated sludge | place: Austria | collected 2015-01-21 | reverse complement strand
GAGTTCGACCCGGCGACCGCCGCCATCGCGATCATCAAGCACGCGAACCCCTGCGGGGTGGCCACGGCCGCGACGCTCGTTGACGCCTACAAGCTCGCGCTGCGCTGCGACCCCGTCTCGGCGTTCGGCGGTATCGTCGCCTGCAACCGCAAGCTCGACGGCGCGACTGCGGCCGAACTCGCGAAAATCTTCACCGAAGTGATCATCGCGCCCGACGCCGACGAAGAAGCGCGCAAAGTCCTAAGCGCGAAGAAAAACCTGCGCCTCCTCATCGCCCACGGCCTGCCCGATCCTGCGGCGCCCGGAATGAACCTGCGTACGGTCGCCGGCGGCTTCCTTCTCCAATCGCGCGACAGCGGCCGCGTCAGTGAAAGGGAATTGCGCGTCGTGACCAAGCGCAAGCCGACTGACCGCGAACTGAAAGATCTGCTCTTCGCATTCCGCGTCGCCAAACACGTGAAGTCGAACACGATCGTCTACGCGAAAGAGGGCGCGACCGTCGGCATCGGCGCCGGCCAGATGAGCCGCATCGATTCGGCGCGCATCGCCGCCTGGAAGGCTCAAGAAGCGGCGAAAGCGGCTGGCCTCACCGAGTCGCTCGCCAAAGGCTCGGCCGTTGCCTCCGACGCCTTCTTCCCCTTCGCTGATGGCCTGGTCGCGGCAGCGGAAGCCGGCGCCACCGCCGTCATCCAACCCGGCGGCTCCATGCGCGACGAAGAAGTCATCGCCGCTGCCGACGAGCGGGGCCTGGCCATGGTCTTCACCGGGATGCGCCACTTCCGCCATTAGAAGACGCACCGTCGCGATGCGCGTTTGTCCAATGCGCGCAAATCCGGAAACAGAGACGGTGCGTGAAGCAATTTGCGCGCGCAGCTAGTGCTACCGCACTGATGCAGCAAAGACTCACTGCGTGCATTGATTGCCTCCGCGCGAAGGCGTTCGTTGTCCAAGGCATCTGCTGACTCGATAGTTATCACGATAAACGAATCGCGAGCCGGCCGCTGGGCGCCGCCACTCACGATGCGATTTGCGGGGAGATTGCTATGCGTTTGAAGACAACTTTGTTGGCCTCGGCGGCGGGCGCAGCTGTTCTAGCCACGGTGCCGGTCGCGCAAGCGGGCGGCTCGTATGTCTCGATCTTTGGCGGCTGGAACCGGCCGACAAACGATATCGGATCGCTAGCGGGTGTGGGGACCGCGACCTACTCGACCACCAGAACCCACGGATCGCCAACGCACACGGATACGGTCACATTTGGCTTCGCCACGACGTTCCTTCATAGCGGCGCCAAAGCTCGCGATGGCTTCGTGCTCGGCGCGGCGGTTGGTGGCGACCTCGGTCACTGGTTGAAAGGCCTACGCGGAGAGGTGGAGCTCGCCTATCGCCACAGCAAGTTCGGCAGAGCGGCGGTGCGGTCCGCGGTTACGGTCAATACCGATACCGTGCAGCTCACGTCCGTGACGCATCCGACTGGAACCATAACTTTCACGGGCAACCTAACGTCGACGAACACTGCCGCATCGGCGAGCGGCGAGATTCGCACCTTCACGCTCATGGCGAACGCTTGGTACGACTTCGACATGGGCAGCAACTTCACGCCCTATATCGGCGGCGGTGTTGGCTATGCCGACAACGAACTCAAGCACGGCCTATTGGCGGACGGCTCGGGCGGCGACTTCGCCTGGCAGCTGGGCGCCGGCGTGAACTACAAGATCGGCGACAAGACCTCGGTCGGACTCGGCTATCGCTACCTGGATGCGGGCGACATTCAAGTCACGCTTGGGGCGCGCCTGGGCGGCGCGCCACCAACGGTGAGCTATGACGTGGAAAGCCACTCGGTTCTGGCGAACATCAACTTCCAGCTCGGAAAGTAGCCTTAGCGATCGACTTCCGCATTCGGGCGCGGGCCTTTGGGCCCGCGCTTTTTTTTTGCATGATTGTGCGCGCTTCAATCCGCCATGACCGCGCGCTCGGTCTTCACGAACAACATCCCGACCCACCCGATCCCGAGCAGGATCAGGATCGAAGCGAGGCCGAGCGCATTGCTGTTCGTCCACTCCGTGAAGCGCGCGACGACGAAGGGCGCAAGGAACGCCGTCGCGGTGCCCGACAGCGCATAAAGCCCGAAGAACTCAGCCATCTTCGAAACCGGCGCGATCCGCGCCATCATCGTACGGCTGTTCGCGTAAGCCGCCGTGATGAAGATCGCGATGATAGTCACGATGGCGACATAGATGACCTCCGGCCATGACTCGAAGAACGGGAGTTCGTGCACCGGCGGCGACGTTGGGTCGTAGGGAATAAAGAAGAGGATTGTGTCTGGCCGCATCGAAAGCGACAGCACGAGCCCGATCATTGTGCCTCCGACCGCGATCAAAAGCCCGTTGCGCGAGCCGAATTTTTGATCGATCCAGCCGCCAAACAAACCGCCATAGGTCGCAAATACGGAGAGAATAACGCCGTAGACGAGTAGGTCCTGTGTCGTCCAGCTGAACGTCACGGCCGCGTACCCGCCGCCGAAGATCAGCACGGCGTTGCAGCCGTCGTTGTAGATCATGCGCCAAAGCAGGAACCACGCGACGTTGCGATACTTGGGCAGGCTCTTGATGGTGCGCACCAGTGAGCGAAACCCACGCTGCACAGCGGCAACCGGACCCAGCGCGACCTTCGGTTGATCCGGGGTAAAAATGAACAGCCAAGATCCAAACAACACAAACCAAATCACGAACAGCGGGCCGACCATCCGCTCAGGCTCGAACGCGGCTTTGTCGATTCCAAACCAAGGCTCCGGCGGCACGAATGACCAGTTCCGCGTGTCGTCCTGACCGGGCCAGACAAAACACACAAGCATAAACACGAACAAAATCACGCCGGACAGATTGCCGAGCGCGAGCGCCAGCCCCGAAAGTCTGCCCACGCGGGTGTCCGGCACGATTGTCGGTAGCATGGCATTGTGAAACACCGCCGTGAAGTCGAATGACACGATCGTCGCCACCAGCAGAACGCAGGTGACGGCAAGCGAGAGCCCGGCTTCGTTCGGCATTGCGTTCCAAAGTAGGCCCGCCGTCACGGCCAGCGAAATGGAGAACGCCGCGAGCCACGGCTTTCGACGGCCGCCAGCATCGGCGACGGCGCCGAGCATCGGTGCAGTGACCGCGATGACAAAGCCCGCGAGAGAGTTCAAATCGCCCCACAGCGCTTGGCCTCTCACCGGATCGCCGACCAGATGGATGTAGAAGTATGGCGCGAAGATATAGATCGTGATCAGAAGCACATGCGGATTACGCGCGCCTTCGAACCACGCCCAAGCCCATTGCCCGAGCGGTGACGCGCATGTCCCGCCGCTCGCAGACGAACCCGGCGCTGGTGTGGTCAAGCGTGCGACAAGGCCGGGTGGGGCAGGTGGCACTGTCTCGCTCATGAAAAGTCCTGCGGTGGCTGAAAAGTTTGGTGTTTGAGCTTACGCATGAAACCTCACGGCAAGCGAGGCCCTTGACGCCCCGGCATTCAGCACGGTCCAGTGTGCATGTGCTTCGTCCTTCATTGCTCCGTTCATGACCATCTCCTGGGAAGCTGCCGCGGCTGCGCTGGTGGCCGCCGTCTTGCACGCGGCCTGGAACGCCGGCTTGAAGGCGGGCAATGACCGCCTGCTCGACGCGACGCTCCTCTTTGCGGTCGCGGGAGCAATCGGCCTCGCCGTCGTGTTGGTCGTACCGCCGATAAACGCGGAGGCGGCACTATGGGTCTGCGTCACCGCCGCGCTGCACTTGCCCTACGTCTACTTCCTCGCGCGCGCCTACGAACTCGGCGAACTCAGCCACGTCTACACAATCGCGCGCGGCACCCCNNTGCCTACACCGGCTGGGTCTTCTTCGCTGTTGGCGCCACCACATGCGTCATGGCTTGGATCCTGCGGGGGCCAAAAATCGTCGGCTACGCCAAGCTGAACTGGCGCCGCGCGGTTGTCGGCGGCGCGCTGTCATTCGTCGCCTACGGCCTCGTCCTTTGGGCCATGACCTTCGCACCGATCGCGGGCGTCAGCGCCTTCCGCGAAACCTCGGTCGTCTTTGCCGCCCTAATCGGCATCGTCTTCTTCGGCGAAGCCGCAGGCCCCCGCCGCCTCATCGGCGCGGCCGTCGTGGCGATCGGGGCCGTGGTGCTAAAGCTTGCTTAGCTAAGCCAGCAAGTCACGAATTTGGCCCGCCGCCAGCGTCAGACGTGCGACGGTGAACGTGCCCGACCGCTCGAGGTCGCTGACAAGCGTGGCAACGCGCTCCACCTGCTCGCGATGCGCCTGAGCCCAAGCCTCGACCGCGCTGTTTCCGGCCGCACGATTGTCGCCGCCGGCGCCGTTCACCAGCGCGCGTGACGCCAGCGCGCGTTGATGCGCGAACAGGTCGTCGATCAACCGCCGTACCGCTAGCCGGTCCCAGTGTTCCGGCAAGTTCATGCGCTCCGCTGCAAGCCGAAGCCTGTCGACGCCGATCGTCCGCGACGCGGCGAAATAGGCGCCCGCCACCATGTCCAAAGGCTTCTTGGATTCCGTCGATAGGCGCGTGATGTCCGGTGTGGCGCCGATCGCGGACAACGCGCCGATATCGTCGGCAAGATCGTCTGGGACGCCTGCAGCGCGCAACTCGTTGATCGCCTCGATGATCGCTTTACCTTCCGCGTCCGATACCAGCGTGGAGAACGTGCCGCGAAGCTTGCCGACGCCTAGGGCGTAGGGCGTGATTGCGTCGGCAAGCGGCACGGTTGCCGGCACGTGCCGGTAGAACCAAAGCGTCTGCCGCTGCAGATGCGCCGCAAGACGCCCGTGCATCTTTACTTGCACGGCAGCCGGGACCCGGTTGTCGAGCGCATTGATGCGGTCGGCGATCTTGTCGATACCGAATACGTTGAGTGCAATGGTGTACGCGCGCGCGAGGGCAGGGGCCTCGCTCGCGCTGGCCTCTTTCAGCCGGTGCATGAACACCGGTCCGCCGCGATTGACGATGTCGTTGCCAAGCACGGTCGCCACGATTTCACGCTTCAGCCGGTGCATCGCCATCCCCTTCGGGAAGCGTGTGCGCACGTCGCTCGGGAAATAGGTCTTGAGCGTCTCCGCGTAGAACGGATCGTCGGGAAGCTGCGAGCTATTGATCTCGTCGAACAGCTGCAACTTCGCATAGGCGAGTAGAACCGCCAGTTCCGGCCGCGTCAGCCCTTCGTTGCGGTTCGCCCGTTCGCGCAGATTGTCCGTCGATGGCAGTCCTTCGACCGCGCGATTCAACCGCCCGTCGCGTTCCAGCGCTCGCATAAAGCGTCCGTATGCGTCCGACTCCCACACGCCTCCCGCCTGGGCAACACTGAGCGCCAGCGACTGATTGTAGTTGTCTGCGAGGACGAGATGCGCGACCTCGTCTGTCATCTTCGCTAGTAACGCGTCGCGTTCGGCGGCCTTGAGTTCTCCGGCGCCGATCGATGCGTTGAGAAGAATCTTCAGATTGACCTCGTGGTCGGACGTATCGACGCCTGCCGAATTGTCGATCGCGTCCGTGTTCAGCCGCCCGCCGCCCTTCGCATACTCGATGCGTCCGGCCTGCGTGCAGCCCAGATTCGCGCCTTCGCCGATAACCTTCGCCCTGATGTCGCGCCCGTCGATGCGCAGTGCGTCGTTCGCCTTGTCGCCGGCATCGGCGTTCGTCTCTGTTGACGATTTGATGAATGTGCCGATGCCGCCGAACCAAAGAAGATCGACCGGCGCCTTCAGCAACGCCCGCATCAGCTCCGTAGGTTCCGCTTGATCGGCGCTGAGCCCCGTCAGCGCCTTCACTTCGGGCGACAGTGGAATCTTCTTCATCGACCGCGAATAGACGCCGCCGCCTTTGGAGATCTTCGATTGGTCGTAGTCCGCCCAGGACGAGCGCGGCAGATCGAAGATACGCTTGCGCTCCGCCCAACTGACCGCGGGATCGGGATTCGGGTCGAGGAATATGTCGCGGTGGTCGAACGCGGCGACGAGCTTCGTCGCCTTCGAAAGCAGCATACCGTTGCCGAACACGTCGCCCGACATGTCGCCGACCCCCACGACGGTGAACGGCGATGCCTGAATGTCCCTGCCGATCTCCCGGAAGTGCCGCTTGACGGCTTCCCACGCCCCTTTGGCGGTGATGCCCATTTTCTTGTGGTCGTAGCCGACCGAGCCGCCGCTTGCGAACGCGTCGGCAAGCCAGAAACCGTACTCCTTCGATATGCCGTTCGCGATGTCGGAGAACGTGGCCGTACCCTTGTCGGCCGCAACAACGAGATACGGGTCGTCCGCATCGTGCCGGACCACGTCTTTCGGCGGCACGATCTTGCCGTCGGCCGCGATGTTGTCCGTCATGTCGAGCAGCGATGCGATGAACGTTTTGTAGGCGGCAATCCCGCCTGCGAGCCATGCTTCGCGGTTCGATGCCGGTGGCAGCTTCTTCGGATAGAATCCGCCCTTCGACCCGACAGGCACGATCACGGCGTTCTTCACCTGCTGCGCCTTCACGAGCCCCAGGACCTCTGTGCGAAAGTCTTCGCGCCGGTCAGACCAGCGAAGCCCTCCACGCGCGACTTTGCCGAAGCGCAAGTGCACCCCCTCGACCTCGGGCGAATAGACGAAAATCTCGACCATCGGCCGCGGCAGTGGCAGGTCCTCGATCTTCGACGAGTCGATCTTGAACGCGATCGACGGCTTGCCCTTCTGGAAGAAGTTCGTCCGCAACGTCGACTGAATGACGTTCCGAAACCTCCGGACTATGCGGTCGTCGTCGAGGCTCGGCACTTTGGCCAGCGCCTCGTCGATCTCGGCATTCGCCTTGGCTTCGAGCGCGCCCCCGTCCTGCACATCCACTGCGAAGCGTGCTTTGAAAAGGCGCACGAGCGCGGCCGCAATGCGCGGGTTGCGCCCCAGCGCTTCTTCCATCAGCGCTTGGCTCGCGCCGAATGCCGCCTGGCGCAAGTACTTGGCGACGGCACGCAGCACAGCAACGTCGCGCCACGGCACCTCGGCCTGCAGCGTCAGCCGATTGAACCTGTCGCTCTCCGCGCCCCCGCGCCAGACAGTCATGAACGCATCTTCGAATAGCCGCATCCCGGCTTCGCGCTCGGGCGTCAACTGACCGCGAAGCTTCAGGTCGTGAATGGTCACCAACGCGCCCGCGCGCTTGACCGGATAGTTCACTTCCTCGATGACCCGCAGTCCGAAGTCTTCAAGCACGGGCAGCAAGTCCGAGAGCTCGATCACCCCGCCCGCGTGATAGATCTTAAAGTGGATCACGCCGTCGTTTGGATCGCTCCCGCCGGACGAGCGCAATGCGAGCGCGCCCGGTCCCGCCGCGGCGACCTCTTCGATCTTGCCGATGTCGAGGATGGCTTCGGCCGGCCCGAAGGCCTCGCGATAGGCTTCCGAAAACGCGCCCGAATAACGTGCGAAGATCGTGTCGGCTTGCTCGGGCGCCATGGACTGTCCAAGCGCGTCCGACAAATCGTCGCTCCACAAGCGCACCGCGCGCGTCAGACGCGCTTTCAGCTCCGCGTGATCGTAGGGCGCCGGACGACCGTCGGAAAACACGACGGTGAAGTGGATCCGCGCCATCTGCCCTTCTTCGGTGTGCGGATAGGCGCTGGCCACCTGGCCGCCCAAGGCATCGGTCAAGATACTGCCGAGCGTGCGGATCAATCCGCCGCGAAACTTGTCGGCCGGGAAGTACACATGCACCGACGCGAACCGCTCGAACGTGTCGAAACGGATGAACACGTTGGTGTCCGGCCGGTCGCCGAGATGGGCAAGCGCCGGTCCCATTCTGAGCAGATCGGCTTCCGAGACCTGAAAGAGCTCGTCACGCGGCAAGTTCGCAAGAACAACGGCGAGCGCTTTCGCATTGTGGCTTCCCTTCGGAAACCCCGACTGCGCCATGACGTTCGCAACCTTGCGCCGCAGAAACGGGATATCGCGCGGACTGTCGTGGTAAGCGGCCGATGTGAAGAGCCCGATGAACCGCCGCTCGCCGATAAGCTTGCCGTCCTTGAAGCGCTTGACCCCGATATAGTCTTCCTGCACGCGCCGATGCACCGGCGACTTCTCAAGCGACTTCGTCACGATCAGCGGTGCCGGCTGCATCATGAACGCGCGCACTTCGGGCGTCATCGTCGCCCGGTCGGTGCCGCGGCGGATCACCCGCCGTTCCGGATCGCGCAAGAGCCCAAGCCCCGTCTCGGCGAGCGGCTTCAGCTGCCCGTCGCCTTTGGGATCGAACGCATAGTCGCGCACGCCCAAGAACGTAAAATGGTTCTGCTTCAACCACTGCAAAAAGGCGAGCGACTCCTCAGTCTCTTCCGCACTAGCCGGTGGCGGATTCGTCGTCATGTCGGCGATCGACTCGTCCAGCTTGGCAAGCATCGCCCGCCAATCGGAAACGGCGATCGTAACGTCGCGCAAGACTTGGCCAACGCCCCGTTCGACCGTAGCCGCTTGATCGCCTGAACCTACGCGCGCAATCGCAACGCAAATCATGCTCTCAAGCAAACCGTCGCCACCATCGAGCGCGAAGCTGCGAAACGCGCCGGCTGCATCTCGCTTCACCTTGAAGATCGGGTGGAACACCGCCTTGATCTTCACACCCCGCTCGCCGAGTTCGCTCAAGATCGAATCGACGAGGAACGGCTTGTCGTCATTGATTGTCGCAAGCAGCGTGACGGGCGCCGTGAACCCGTCCCGCTCCACGTCGGGCGTGAACACGCGTAAGAACGTTGTGCCCGGTTTGCGCTGCGCGGCCGCGCGCCAGAACAGGCGCGCGATACCTGACTGAACGTCCTTAGAAAACGTCGAAAGATCTTCGGGCGCGGCGCCCGCAAAGAAGTGTTGGACGAACTGAGAAAACCCCTGCAGGTCGGCTTCAAGAGCTGCGGTCATTGTCGAGCCAAATTGAATGAGCCGCTTGTGACGCGGCGAGCGGTGGTCAGCGGCGCGGATATAGCCACAAAAACCTGCGCGCGTCGCTCCCTTTGGGGCGTCACTTGCGCGCGTGTCTCGCACGTGCGAACTGGACNNTTCCGCGAGATCGTGCAGATCGGCGCCGTGAGGCTCGACGCGACAACTCTTGCCGAGACTGCATCCTTCTCGATCTTGATCCGTCCGAAATTGAACCCTGTTCTTTCGGATTATTTCGTCGCGCTGACGCGCATAACGAACGAGCGCATCAGCCGCGAGGGCGTGGAGTTCGCGTCTGGCGCATCGGCGTTCGCCGCCTTCGTGGGTGAGCGTCGTATGTATTGCTATGGTCGCGACGACCGGATCATCGCGGCCAACGCCGAGCGGCTCGGCATGCCCGAACGGTGGGCGAACACGACGGGCGTAAATCTCAGGCAATGGTTAGTCGACATCGGTATCGCCGTCGCGGGCGTGTCGTCGGGAACGTTGGCCAGGCATGTCGGATCGGTTTCGCAAGGCATGGCGCACGATGCGCTCATCGATGCGCGCTCGCTGGCCGAAGCCGTGCGCTACCTCGTCAAGATGGGCGCGCCGAATCCGTTCCGTGATAGCGGTAGTGCCCGGTTATCTTGAGCCCGAACAGCATATCCTCGATCTGCGGTCCGAAGCCGATATTGTGCAAGACGAGCGGCCGCTTCCCGTCGCTCGAGCGGCGCTCCGTCACCATCCCGATATGCGGCCGTCCGTCGACCAGCGCCCACGCCACCACGTCGCCCGGCTTGTAGTGGTTACCATCCGTCGAGACAGCGAGCGACGTCCCGTGCCGCTCGAAGAACGTCGCCAAGTTCGGCACGCGGCGGTGGTCGATGTTTTTGTCGGGCGCGCGCAAGCCCCACCGCTTCGGATAGTCGCTGAACGCCCGCCGCATGTCTTCATGCACAAGCCGCTGCAAGTCGATGCCGAGCAGCCGATAGGCCCGCACGATCTCGTCCGCGCAAACGCCGCGGTCGGCCGCGACGTCTCCGTTTGGGTAGGCGATCCGTTGATAGGAGGCGTCGTAGACGACGCTCTGCGTTGCCCTCTCTTCTGCCGCAGCCGATAGGCGCAGGCCATATGCAATCTGCGGGCTCGTCCAATCTCGATTGACCTTTGGATCTTCCCCGTGCCCGAGGAGCGCATTGGCCGCTGATTTCGCGGCTTGGGGGATTGGGGGGGCTGCGTCGCACGCGGCAAGCGAAGCCAAGCAGCCAAGCGTGGCGACCCAGCGGGCCAGGGAGGTCATGGTTTCCATGGGACCCATGGTCCGCAGGATTGAGGCACGAGTACGGCGTTCTGCGGGCAATCCCGTTAGCCAAGAGTGGCAACCAAAACGCACGGACCGTGTCGAATCTGCCGCACTTCATCCACAACCTGTGGCTGGCAGGGCATTCCCTCGTTGACTCGTGCACCCTCTGCGTGTGGTCTTAAGGCGGGGAGCTAATGATGGGGGGCAAAGGCATGAAAATGCCTGTTTTTCCTCCATCCTTGGCTGTGAATTTAAAAGTAGTAGGTAGGGGGAAATACCGTCATGTCGAAGTTCAAAGTCGTGCGCGCCGGTCTATTGGGTTCAGCGGCGGCACTTGCTTTCGTGGGAACCGCAAACGCGGTTGAAGCCGAGTTCGGCGATGTTCAGATCACCTTCGACACCACCGTGTCGATGGGCGCGTCGATGCTGACGCAAGACCGCGAAACCGACTTCTTGCCGGAAGTGAACGGCGGTCCGGTTGATCCCCGCGCTGATGCGACGTTGGGTGCAGTTGTTCTTGGCAACGGCGCGCTCCTGGCGCCGTTCAACGGCTTCGCTCCAGGCGCGAACTTGTACACGGCCAATCCCCGTTCCAACTTCGACGGCTCGGTCAATACGGACGACGGTCGCCTGAACTTCGACAAGGGCGACTTTATCGGTGCGAACGTCAAGGCGAACCACGACTTTCAAATGACGTGGCACAACTACAAGCTCTTTGCGCGCGCCGTCGGCTTCTACGATGTGGTTATGAACGACGAAGGCGCCGGCAACCGTTCGAAGCTGACGGACGACGCTCTTGGCGACGTTGGCCGCAACTACGAACTTCTAGACCTGTTCATTTCCGCCGACTACACGCTCGCTGACATTCCGGTGAACCTCCGCGCCGGTAAGCAAGTGATCAACTGGGGCGAAAGCACGTTCATCTTGAACGGCCTCAACGTATTCAATCCGATCGACGTGGCCTCGTTCCGCCGCCCCGGCTCGGAAATCAAGGAAGCCCTGGTTCCGGTCAACGCTGTGTATGCGTCGGTATCGCTGCCGTGGGATATGTCGGTCGCCGGCTACTACGCGCTCGACTGGGAGCCGTTCGAAATCGACCCGTCGGGCACGCCGTTCTCCGGCGCCGACTCGGTTGCGTTCGGCACGGGCGTTGGCGGCAACTTCATCAACGGCGAACCGGTCAGCTTCGTGACGGCGAGCCCGTTCTCCGCCAACCGCCGCAACTGTATCGCGGCGGCCGGCACGGGCACCCGCTTTGTGCAAACCGCAGGCGGCCTGCTGTTCGACCCGACCACTTTCGGTCTGGTCCCGAGCGTGGCGGGCTTGAACAACAACATGTTGGATTGTTCCGACAGTGCGTTCGTCAGCCACGTCGTCCCGACGCCGGTCGGCCAGCATGAGCTTGTCCGGCTGTCGCAGATCAACACGTTGGCCAACGACGGCGTGTCGTTCGGCACGACCGGCATTCACGGCCGCGGCCAGGATCACGAAGCGCGCGACGACGGCCAGTACGGCATCAAGATGTCGCTGTTCTTGGAAGAACTGAACGGCACCGAAGTCGGCTTCTACTTCCAGAACTACCACAGCCGTCTTCCGATCGTGAACATCGAAGCCGACCCGACCGACACGGCGGCCGACTTCAGCTACTTCCTCAACTCGACGTCGACCGATCTGCCGAGCGGCCTGCAAGGCCGTCAGCTGAACAACGCCGGTTGCGGCATTACCAACCCGGCGCAGATCGGCACAATCGGTGCGGCTGGTCTGTTGATCCTTGACAGCGATCCCCTCACGCCGGGCAACCAGTCGGTCTTCACGGCGGCGTCCTCGATCGGTGGGGCTATCGGCGCACTCGGCAACCCGTTGACCCCGGGCACTGCGGCTTTCCAAATGGCGAATACCCCGGTTGCGGATCCGGCCGGCCAACTCGCGGCTGCCGCGGCTGCGGTCACGGTGTTGTCTGGCGGCAACGTGACGCTCAACAACGGTCTGGCCAACGGCTTCCGCAACCAGCTTGCAGTCGCGCAACTGAACTGCGTGCTCACCTACTACCAGTCCGGTCTGGTGACGCCTGCCGGCACCACGGCGACGACGGTTCAGTCCTTTGACGGCGCTGAGTTCGTTCTCGCGAATATGGACGCCAACGTTGTCGCTCAGTACCCCGAAGACATCGAGGTCTGGGGCTTCTCGTTCAACACGACGGTGGGCTCGTGGGGCTTGCAGGGTGAAATGAGCTATCGTCCGAACGCGCCCTTCCAGGTCGACACGGATAGCTTGACGATTGCCGGCCTCGTGAACGGTTGCACCTTTACGCAATTGTACGGCGCGGCAGGTCTGCAGCTCGCGGCTGCGGCGACACCGGACGCGACCGGCGTAAAGGCGCGCTGCGGTTCGCAGGACGGCATCTCGGACGGTGCCATGCGCCATCCGATGTACACGGGTCAACTCGGCACCACCTCGACGTTCACCGGCTCCGACTGGTTCGTGCAATCGATCGGCGCAGACCTGGCGGTGCTCGTCACGGAAGTCGGCATGGTCTATGTCCCGAACGTCGAAGAGACGTGGATCGACAACCTGCCGGCGCGCCCTGCGAACGGCGGCATTCCTGGCGTGAAGTATAAGGACTCGTACGCGCAGTTCGCCAACACGGGTTGCCAAGGTACCGACCTGCCGCTCGCCGGCGCGTTGAGCCTCGACACCAAGGGAAGCGCACAGTGCCGTCCGACGAACTTCTCGGCCGGTCTCGTGATGTTGCTCCGTGCGGAATACAACAACTTCATGGACACGGGCTTCGCGGTTGCGCCGCAGCTGGTCTACGCCTGGGACTTCGAAGGCACGACCGCCGCGCCGTACTCGAACTACTTGGAAGATCGTCAATCGATCGGCGTCGGCGTGACCGGCACGCTGAACAACAACTTCCGCGTCGGCGTGAACTACAACAACTTCTTCGGCGGCCACGTGAACAACAAGAGCCGCGACCGCGACTTCGCGTCGTTCAGCGCGAGCTACACGTTCTAAGAACAAGGCAGTATGCGCCCCGGGACCAAATCCCGGGGCGCGCGCGTCTTAAGAAACCGGGTGGAGGAAACTGTGACGAAGAAGTTGATGTTACTGACGGCTTGTGCGTTGGCGGTTGGATTTTCTGGCAGCGCGTGGGCGAAGGGCGACGCGTCGCGCTTGGGCAAGGACCTGACGCCGATGGGTTCGGAGCGGGCAGGGACGCCTGACGGGATGGTTCCTGCATGGGAGGGCGGTTTGTCGTCGCCTCCTCCTGGTGTGAAGTTTGATCCGAAGAAGGACAATCTTCCCAACCCGTTCCCTGGCGATGCGGTGAAGTTCACGGTCACGGGTGCGAACGCGGGTCAGTACGACGCGAATCTGACGGACGGTCACAAGGCCCTTCTGAAGAAGTTCGGCTCGTACAAGATGAAGGTTTATCAGTCGCGCCGGACCTGTGCGTTGCCGCAGTATGCGTACGAGGCGATGAAGTACAACGCCGCGAACGCGGAACTTTCGGCTGACGGCGACGGTGTGAAGAACTTCAAGGTCGGCTATCCGTTCCCTGTTGCGACGAAGGCCGAAGAGCTGATCATGAACAAGCGGTTTTCGTTCCGCGGGTTCAAGCTGACGCGTCAGTTTGCGGCGGCGCCGGTTCAGTCGAACGGTTCGTTCAATCTGATTTCGGTTCAGGACGAAGCGATCTTCCGTTATGCGAACCCGGCGGTGAAGTCGTCGGACGAGCTGAACAACATCGGTTTGCTATACATTGCGAACACGATCTCGCCGCCGCGTCTGGCGGGCAACGTGATCTTGGTTCACGAATCGATCAACGCGCAGGTTGAGCCTCGCAAGGCTTGGGCGTACTCGCCGGGCACGAGGCGTGTTCGCCGCGCGCCGGACATCGCCTACGACAACCCTGGCACGAACACGGACGCGATGTCGACGTCGGACTCGTTTGACGGGTTCAACGGCGCCCTCGACCGCTACACCTGGGCTCTGAAGGGCAAGCAGGTGAAGTTCATCGCGTACAACGCGTATGACATTCTGCACACGAAGTACGCGGATTTGGTGAAGCCGTCGCACCCGAACCAAGAAGTGTTCCGCTATGAGCCGCACCGCGTTCACGTGGTTGAGGCGAAGCTGAAGGCCGGTTCGCGTCACGTTTACGCTCGCCGCGTGATGTACATGGACGAGGACTCTCAGGTCGTGAGCAACGCGGAGAACTATGACGGCCGCGGTCAGCTGTGGCGCTTCCAGGAGATTCCGGCCGCGAACGCGTATCACGTTCCGCACTGCGGCACGGGTGCGATGGAGCTTGTGTACGACCTTCTGTCTGGCCGTTACCTGGCGCTGTCGATGCGCTCTGAGGAGCCGCCGGTGAACTTCTTCGCCGACGAGCTCCAGGAGAGCCGCTACACGCCGGAAGCGATCCGCACGCTGGGCGTCCGCTAAGGCTCGACGCCTAAGCGCGTAAGAGTGTTGGGCCGGTCTCCGGGTTAAGGGGGCCGGCCTGTTTTTTGAGCGATCAGGAATCAGCAAGGAACTTTTGTACTGATCCCTGATACCTGATCCCTGATGCCTGATACCTGGAGGGGAAGTAATGCGTCTATCGTCGAAGCTTGCCGCCGCGCTGACCGTGGCGCTCACGGTGGCCCTCGCGCCTGCAGGCGCGGTCGTTCCGCCCAAGGGCGGGGAGGCTGTGAAGTCGAAATACACGACGGAGTCGTTGCTGCTTGGGGTGACGCGGGCAGGCAAGCGGATGGTTGCGGTCGGCGAGTACGGGAACATTGTCTTGTCGGACGACGACGGGAAGACGTGGCGCCAGGCGAAGAGGGTTCCCTCGACGGTGACGCTGACGGCGGTTGCCTTTGTGGACGAGAAGACGGGCTGGGCTGTCGGCCACGACACGCTGATCCTGCACACGGTTGACGGCGGCGAGACGTGGGTGAAGCAGTTCGGAGGCGGCGAGAGCGACAACGCGCTGCTGTCTGTGTTCTTCAAGAGCCCGACGAACGGCCTTGCGGTCGGCGCGTTCAACTACACGGTCGAGACGACGGATGCCGGCAAGACGTGGGTTGAGCGCAAGACGCTGATGCCGCCGCCGCCGGAAGGCACGGTCGCCAAGAAGCCGGTGGATGAGAACGTCGACCCGACGAAGACGGTTCAAGGTGCGGGCGGTGCCGACCCGTATGCGGCGGCCGAGGGCGACGAGAACCACTTGAACGCGATCTTCCGGGGCCCCGACGCGAACACGCTCTTGATCGCGGCCGAGGCGGGTGCGGTCTATCGCTCGACGGATGCGGGTGTGACCTGGTCGAAGATCCTGACCGGTTATCCGGGGTCGTTCTGGGGCGGTCTGACGGCCAAGGACGGGACGGTTTATGTGACGGGCATGCGGGGCAACATCTGGGCCTCGAAGGACAAGGGGATGACGTTCACGAAGTTGGACACGTCCGGCGCTGACCAGTCGATTGCGGCCGGTCTTCAGCTGAAGGACGGTTCCTTCGTGTTCGTGGGTCTTGGCGGGCAGGTTCTCTATTCGCCCGACGGCGTGAAATACACGCTCACCTACCGCCCCGACCGCAAGGGTCTCAACGCCGTCATCGAGGACGAGACCCAGCTCTTCGTCTTGGGCGAGGCCGGCATCCAGAAACAGTCCATGACCCCAAAGCCAGAAGAGATCGACGTCCCGTTGCCGGC
>CXWJ01009000.1_pt1 | contig 15930 bp, 15 predicted proteins | sample 590841 | NCBI WGS metagenome assembly CXWJ01 (sample SAMEA3498367, study PRJEB10139) | wastewater metagenome | biome: wastewater treatment plant; material: activated sludge | place: Austria | collected 2015-01-21 | reverse complement strand
AGAGGTTTACTCTACATTTCCTGAAGTGGGCGACCCTGATGCACCCAAACTTGTAATATTTATTGATGAGGCTCATTTAATTTTTAATAACGCCAGTAAAGTTTTGCTGGAGCAGATAGAAACCATTATTAAGCTTATACGCTCAAAAGGCGTGGGCGTGTTTTTTGTTACACAAAGTCCTGAAGATATTCCGGCAAGTGTGCTTGCACAGTTGGGCATGAAGGTGCAACATGCATTCCGTGCTTTTACTGCTAACGATCGCAAAGCATTAAAAAAGATTGCTGAAAACTATCCGCTTAGCAATTATTATAAAACCGAAGACCTGCTTACACAGTTAGGCATTGGCGAGGCGTTGGTTACAGTGCTTAGTGAAAAAGGTACCCCTACTCCACTTGCACACACACTGCTTTGTGCACCTGCATCACGCATGGATGTTTTAACCGAAGCAGAAATTAAAGACGTGTGCACACAATCATCTCTCATAAAAAAATACAATGAAGATATTGATGAGCAAAGCGCTTTTGAAATACTACAACAAAAAATAAATGCAAAAGCCGAAGAGCAGCCCGAAGAAACTACCGCTGCAAAAAAAGCAGAGAAAGAAGAGCCCGGTATGTTAGAGCAAGTTGCTGATAGTAGCGTGGGCAAACAGGTTATGCGTACCGTTGCACGAGAGCTCACACGAGGATTACTTGGAGTGCTGGGTGTGGGTACTACGCGTAGGAATTCAACAAGAAAAAAGGGTTGGTTTTAATGGCGTAAATTATTTGGGGGACAATTATTAATTTCGGAGTTAATCCTAATAAGGCTAGTCCAACTGCCTAACCAATTATTTAAAAAAAGGGAGGCAGGTTTTTGATTTACGTTCTTCGAATTAAACCAAATAAATCATCAAATAAATTGTTTAAAGAGTATATTTGAACTATGTATTTAAGTTTAAAAGATAACAACCCTATTAAAAGGAGCTGGGCAACGAAATAATTAAAAACAATGTTGTTAAAGAAATTCATTTTATATAGTTTTTTATTTCTTTTTCAGATTGATTACGCCAGTGGACAGGCTTTTCATTTTCAAAATACAAGCACTACCATTATTAAAAATATTAACCAAAGTCCGGTACACTGGTATATCCAAATTTATAATGATGTAAACATTGACACCACACCGCGTTGGCGCGTAGATTCTATTATTGCACCTGCAGCATGGATTTTTAATTTTGATGATCAGAACCAGTTTTATTCACCGGTAATAGCTGGTGATAGTGCTGATTTTGTGTTGTACGACAGCCTGCAGTTTCCACAAAAATTAATAATTGGATGCTCCACCAATAATACACCCGGAACCGGCTATGCTTATATTACAGTTTATGACCCTAACGATTATTTAACAGCTACTCAAATTTATTATGAGTTTATTATTACTCCCCTTAGCGGAGTTAATGAGAATAAATATTTACCTTTTTCTTTAAACATTCGTGACAATATGCTTTCCTACCTGCTGCCTCAAAAAGGAACAGTAAAATTGTTTTCGTCCAATGGGTTGCTGTTAAGTTCAGAAAGCAAAAAAGAAAACACCATAAACTTAAGTAGCCTGAGTAATGGAGTATATTTTTATAGTGCCAGTATAAATGGGAGCAACTATGTTATTTCATTTGTTAGGTGAGGCTACAAAGTTTTTACACACCATCAATCTNNTACACACCATCAATCTCCTAACCTTCACTTACATTTTCACAAAACTGTTTTAAATCAACGCCATCAAAATTTCCACTACTCATCATAAGGTAAACTGTATTGTGTTGTTTGGTTTTAAGCAAATCGGCAATAAGTTGCTCGCTGTTGTTATACACTTTTAAATCGTTGCGGTTAAAAGCATTTTTTACTTGCTGCTCACCAATAGGTTTTAGTTTTTTATGTTCAATTGTGTGGGGGTTAAAATAAACATAAGCCTCATCGGCAAGGTTCATGGAGTTTTTGTATTGCTCCAAAAAATTTTCGTTAAGGCTGCTAAATGTGTGCAGTTCCATACAGGCTATTAGCTTGCGATTGCCAAACTGTTGTTTAACGGCATTAGTAGTGGCTTTTAGTTTAGATGGAGAGTGTGCAAAATCCTTAAACACAGAAACAGTGTTGTTACCACCTACAAACTCTAATCTTTTTGCAGCGCCTTTAAAAGAGCTTATCATTTCATAAAATACATCATCATCAATTCCTAAATCGTTGCACACACAACGAGCGCCTTCCATATTCATAAGGTTATGCTCGCCAAATATTTTTAAAGCTGTTTTTTTGTTGTTGTGGTGTATGTATGTAATTCCGTTTTCAATAACATAATCGGGAATTCCGTAAGGTTGTTTGCTAACACCTTGGGCCACATCCGTTGCGAGTTTTAAAACCTCGTCATCATTTCGGCAATAAATAAACGATCCGCCTTTTTCAATTTTATTCACAAATATTTTAAACTGTTCAACATAATTTTCATACTGCGGAAACACATTAATATGATCCCATGCTATGCCGCTAATTAGAGCTATGTGCGGATGATAGAGGTGAAACTTAGGTCTGCGGTCAAGAGGTGATGCCAGGTACTCATCACCTTCTAAAACAATTACGGGAGCATCACTCAATTTTACCATCGTATCAAATCCTTCTAATTGCGCACCTACCATGTAATCAAAACTAAGTCCCTTTAATTTAAGTACATGTAAAATCATGCTGGTAATAGTTGTTTTGCCATGGCTCCCTCCTATCACCACTCTTTTTTTATCTTTAGAAAACTCGTACAAGTATTCGGGGTAAGAAAAAATGCGAATGCCTTTTTTTTGAGCCTCTATTAATTCGGGATTATCGGCACGGGCATGCATACCTAATATTACGGCATCAATATCCACAGTTACCTTTTTGGGAAACCATCCTTGCTTTGCAGGGAGCAATCCGGCATTTTGTAATCGCGTTCTCGAGGGTTCTAATATTTCATCATCCGATCCGGTAACCTTAAATCCCTTTTTATGCAATGCCAAAGCAAGGTTGTGCATGGCGCTGCCGCCAATGGCTATAAAATGTATTTTGCTCATTAAAACAATTAATTTAATCAGTTATACTAAAAAATATTATTACTACATATTTATACTTAAAAAAATATTTGAAACACAGGTTTACTAATTAAAAAATTTGATTTAAAGATTTTCGCTTATACTTCTTCGCAGTTAGCACCTGATTAAATTTGTAGAAATAAAAGGGCGAAGCCTTAATTAGTTTTAAAATCTGTGAATCTGTGTCAAAAAAATAACAGTTTAATAAATCATTATCCATAATCAGGTTAATGATAGTAAAATTTTCCAGGCATCAGTTACCTTACCAGCCTCCAAAAGTTTTTTTGCGGCAATGTGGCGTGTGGCCTTTTGGTTTGCAGGGTCGGCAGCAAGCGCTGTGTTAAATTTGCTGATGTCTTCTTCTTGGTTATAAGATTTTATTTCATCAGCCGTTGGCATTGCTTCTACATTTGCAAGCATACCTAAATCATTTCCAGTAAGCACTGCACTATTTTTAATCTCATCAGGCAAAGCATCAATGCCAATACCTAACTTTAAATTGGGTTTAGCAACAGTAAATATGGCATTGCCCGATGCACGACAGTAATAATCGTAACCCATACGTGCCACTAAATCCAATTTATGAGGGTTAACCTTTTTATCGTCATCAAGCACATTATCGTTAATGTGCAAAAGAACTATTTCGCAAATAATAAGATTGCCTGCACCGCCCTTTGTTCCGGTTTCAATAATCTCCAGAACATTGCACTCAATATTTACAGGCGATTCTTTTACAAAAAAAGGTTTTACCAATGTTGCAGGTGTTGGTGTAAACCCGGCCTTTTCAAATTCGCTTACACCTTTTGGATACTCGCAGCTTGCCAATGATGCCTGTTGCACTATTGGATAAGTAACAACGCTTATTACAACTTCGTTGGTATCGCGGCAATTTTCAAGTGTATGCTTAATGGTATTATCGCGCACCCTGCGTGCAGGGCTAAAAACAAGTATGGGCGGATTGCTTCCAAAGGCATTAAAAAAACTAAATGGAGATAGATTCGGTTTTCCGTTTTTATCAACAGTACTTGCAAAAGCAATAGGGCGTGGTGCTACCACACTTAACATATAGGCATGTAACTCGCCTGTTTTAATTTCTTTCGGATTAATTATCATTCAATAATATTTTAAGCAAAAGTATATCTAATACTAAAAGCTAAAATTTTTCTTTACTAATTTCATTAACATCAAACTTGGGGTCTAGTAGTAAGCTNNGGTCTAGTAATAAGCTCGTTATTTCAAATCTTATTAACCTTCTTTCTCATCATACATTTCCTGCACCATGGGCAGTAAAATTCTTTTATCAAAATACAACACTATTTTTTTTGTTAAACCATCCAGTACTTTAATAACTCAGCCTGCCTTTACATCAGTCACCCAATTTAGTTGAGGGTTTCTTAAACATTTTAAACCCTAAACCCGGTTCAAGGGTTGGTATCAGAGGTTTTTAGTTTCTTATTCCTTTTATGCCGTGCCTTATCTCGTTTGGTTTTCTTTTCAATATTCGTTTTAAATGCTTGGGTTAAATCGGTATTAGTTTGGTTGGCAATACAAATAAGCACAAACAGTATATCAGCCATTTCATCGGCTAATTTTGCACCCTTATCCTTTTTTTTATAGGACTGCTCGCCATAAGTGCGTGCCATTACTCTTGCCAGTTCTCCTACTTCTTCGGTAAGCAAAGCCATATTAGTAAGCTCATTAAAATNNATAAAATATCTTACACCATATTGCTTTATCCACTCGTCTATAATTGTTTGTGCCTTTTTAATTGTCATTAGTTTCAAATTATAAAGTCATACGCTGCCTAACCACTTCAAACAAAACCACGCTCGCTGCGGCTGATACGTTTAAAGAATCCAACTCTTGTTGCATAGGTATTTTAACAAGGTAATCGGCAGCTTTCAATAAATCCCTGGTAATGCCATTTTCTTCTGAACCCATAATGATAGCAACGGGTTCTTTAAAATCGGCTTCGTAAATATGCTCGCTTGCCTTTTCAGTGCTTGCAAAAATCCGGATACCCGATTGTTTTAAAAACTTAACTGCATTGAGCAAATGCTGCCTGCACACCGGTATTTTATGTAAAGACCCGGCAGATGTTTTAACTGCATCGGCATTAATTTGTGCCGAGCCTTTTTCAGGAATTATAATGGCATCAACACCTGCGCATAAAGCGCTACGCGCCATAGCGCCAAAGTTTCTTACATCAGTTATATGATCGCAAATTAAAAGCAACGGTGCTTTTCCTTTCTCAAACAACGCAGGCAAAATATCTTCTATGCTGTGGTATGTAATCATAGAAATAAAAGCAACCACACCCTGATGATTACCTCTTACCATTCTGTTTATTTTTTCGGGAGGTACGGGCTTGTAGGTAATCTGGTTTTTTTTAAGAAGCGTGCGCAGCTCGTTCATTAACGGGTTGCTTATACCCTGTTGTATAAAAATACTTTCAATCTCCTTACCAGCTTCCACAGCTTCCATTACTGCGCGGGTGCCGTATATTAAATTTGTTTTTTCTGCGTGAGGTCTCATTTGTCAGTCTCTTGTATCTAAGCGCCCTTGTCTCCAGCGGTCAACAGCCATATACCAAACAGGCTCGTAAGATTGTTGCCGCTCTAATTCAAAGTCGTTATCTGTAAAAGGGTTGCTTAGTCTTTTAAACGTAAAAGACAGATTTCCGTAACCGGGTGTGTATGCGTATTCCCAATATTCCTTTTCATCGCTTACATATACAACCTGCGGTTTGCCAAAGACTAAGTAAATCATTCCTCTGTCTGTTTTCCAGCCTTGCAGATAAGAAGTAAAAAAACGGTTTGCATCCTGCATGCGAGAGTAATATTCAAGCAGCAGCCTGCGTGCGCGTTCACGGCTGCCGCTTGCTTCAACCCAAAAATTATCAACTGCATCCTTTTTATCGCTGGCAGTTTTCAACTTGTCATATTCCTTGTTGGAGGTGATGTAACGCAAGCCTTCAATTAGTTGGGTGGCATTTGTTACTAATGGGAAATCATCATCAAAATAAAAAAGTGTCAATCCTTTTAGCAAAGTACTGTCATACTGAAAATGATAAATGCCCGGGCGAGGTGCAGAAAAATTCTTTAACTCCTCATCAGGTACTACTTTAGAGATACTTGATGTGTAACTGAACTTATTTTCATCTGCCATTACAAAAGGCGGCTTGGCCACAGGAAAATCTCTGTTAAAATAACGCAAATACAAATTTTTGTTTCCTTCATTGCCTGTTACAGATACATGTGCAGCAGTAGTAACATGCGTACCAAAAAAGGGCAACCCTGCGTTGTTATCCGTCACAAAAAATGTTTGAGGTGATTGATTGGATTTATCAAACAACAAAAAATCTTCTTTAAGCACATTGCGATTTAAATCGCGCAACGCAAATTGTAATACGCCTTTTTGAGCTCTTAGCCTTAGTTGAAAGTTTTTGTAGAGCACCACAGTAGAATCCTGCCGGTATTCGGGCGAAAAAATAAAGGAAGCGCTGTCAATGATTGTTTTGGTAGTAAAATCAGGATAAGCCTTTACGATCAAATATAGTTTGGAGGCAAAGGAATTGCCTTCGTCTTTTTTAAACAAAACATCTTTTAACGGCAGGCGCATGTATAATACAGAAGTATCTGCTGCAAGGTGATGTAACATATACTGCGGATTTAGTTGCAGGCGTGCAGAGTAATATTTATCAGCCACATTCTTATTGCTGAGTTTGGTTGAGCGGCATCCGCTAAAAAATGCTGCACACAAAACAATAAACGCCAAATGCTTAATCACTGCTGACTTCATTAGCACGTTCAACTAATGTTGGTGGTAATGCCTTGGTTGCTTTTGCGCCAAGATCTTTCATTTTTTGTGCACGGTTTACAAGGTTGCCTGTCCCTTCGTACAATTTCTTCATTGCTTCGGTATAGTCTGCTTTGGCACTGTCCATTTTTTTTCCAACGTTGGTAAGATCTTCAACAAAGGCATGGAGTTTATCGTACATCTTACCTCCTTCTTCGGCAATAAGCAATGCATTTTTTACCTGCCGCTCTTGTTTCCATATTGATGCAATGGTGCGCAAGGTGGCAAGCAATGTGGTGGGGCTTACTATTACAATTTTACGATCCCATGCAAAGTTGTACAAATCGGCATCGGCCTGCAGAGCCAAACTAAATGCAGACTCAATGGGCATAAACAGCAGTACAAAATCAGGGGACTGGTAGCCTGCGGCAGTTTGGTAACTTTTATCGCTTAATAATTTTATGTGGCTGCGAACGGATTCAATGTGTTGTTTGGAGTAACGTTGCCGTAGTTCGTCATCGGTGCTTGCAATGTATCCGTTATACGCAAGGAGAGAAACCTTTGAATCAACAATTAAATGTTTTTGGTCAGGTAAAAAAACAACTACATCGGGTTTTATTTTTTCGCCATCAACGTTGGTGGTAACTACCTGTGTTTTGTATTCGCTATCCTTTATTAAGCCCGATGATTCTAATATTTTCTCTAACACCAACTCGCCCCAGTTGCCTTGCATTTTATTATCTCCTTTGAGGGCGGTAGCCAGGTTGTTGGCATCTGTGCTTAGTTGCTTGTTAAGGTCGAGCAGGTTTTTTATTTGTTCTTTAAGTGAAATGCGCTCGTTTGATTCGGCTTTGTAGGTTTTTTCTACTTTGTCTTCAAAGTCTTTTATTTTTTCCTTTAGGGGATTTAAAATAACATCAAGGTTATTGCGGTTTTGTTCGGTAAACTTCTGCGATTTTTCTTCGAGTATTTTGTTAGCGAGGTTCTCAAACTCTTTTTGAAACTTTTGTTGCAGGTCGTTTACTTCTTGTTTTTGATCAATCAGTTTTTGGTTAAGGTTGGCTAACTCGGTACTTAGTTTTGAGTTTTGTATGGAGTATGTGTTTGCTTTTTCGCGCTCGGTGTTAAGGAGTGCGTCTGATTTTTTTAAATCGTCAGCAGCTTTTTTGAGTGCATCTTCGGCAATAGATTTTTGTTTATCGAGTTGGGTGTAGGTTTCGAGGGTGATGTATGATGGCAGTGATTGTTTTGATTTTACAAGCCATATTATAATGCCTCCAAGAACAACTCCTGCAATAAGAAAAAGTATTTCCATTTTTTAAAAGTGAAGGTGTAAAGGTAAGAGTTTTGTGTTGTGGGTTTTGAGTTTAATACAGTTAATTAGAGGCATTGGAACGCAATCTTTCTACATTGCGTTTGTACATGGCAACATAGGTGGCCACAAGCATGGCGGAGCAACTTAGCACCCATAAGTAGTAACCGGACTTGTATGAAATAATTTGCTGGCTGCCACCAGACTCGTTTGCAAGTACTGTATCAAAAAGCAAAAACGAAAACGCAATAAGTGTAGCGGCTACACTACACCACATGGCTGTTTTTAAGTTAGATTTAAACGTATACCACGATAATATCAATAACGGATTTGCCAGCCATGTTAAACAGGCACCACCCGAAAACATTCCCAGCCCGCCTAATAAAAACACCATTATAGAATCGGCACAATTAGAAGTGGTGCAATAGCATTTTTGCGTAAGGGATAATGCCAGCAATGCAATGCTTGTTAAAATATATGGGTTGTTGAGCTTGTTTTTCATCTTGCTATTTCTACTAAATATTCCTCAAAGTTAAGAACTCGATACTAAACACTACATTTGTGCGCAATCTATTTTGATTGCAATGAAAAACAACAATAAATTTTTAGGCGAAGGACTTACTTATGATGATGTACTTTTAGTTCCCTCGTACTCCGAAGTGCTTCCGCGCGAAGTGGATATAACTTCTAAGTTCTCCAGCAACATTACGCTTAACACTCCGATAGTAAGCGCAGCCATGGATACTGTAACCGAATCGGCACTGGCTATTGCTATTGCACAGGAGGGAGGCATAGGTGTGCTGCATAAAAACATGAGTGTAGAGCGCCAATCGAGCGAGGTAAGGCGTGTAAAACGCAGCGAAAGTGGTATGATACAAGACCCTATTACCCTGCACGAAGATGCTGTGATAGCCGAAGCACTTGCCATAATGCGCGAAAACAGCATTGGCGGTATTCCGATTGTAAACGGCAACAATAAATTGACGGGCATACTTACCAACCGCGATTTACGCTTTGAGCGCGATCACTCTAAAAAAGTAAACAAGGTAATGACGCGCAATAACCTTATTACCGTTACAGGTGTAGTATCGCTAAGCAAAGCCGAACTTATTTTACAGGAACATAAAATTGAAAAGCTGCCGGTGGTTGATAAGGCAGGTAAACTGATTGGATTGATTACTTACAAGGACATTATCAAATTTAAATCGCGCCCCAATTCCAATAAAGATAAATTAGGCAGGTTGCGGGTGGCTGCGGCTGTAGGCGTTACGGCAGATATGGTTGACCGCATTGCCGAACTGGTAAAAGCAGGGGTAGATGCCATAGTTATAGATACTGCACATGGGCATAGCCGTGGTGTTATAAATGCTTTAAAGCTTGCTAAAAAAAGTTTTGGTAGCCTTGATATTGTTGTAGGTAATGTGGGCACCGGGCAAGGTGCTAAAGATTTAATTAAAAACGGTGCCGATGGTATAAAGGTGGGCATAGGACCAGGGAGTATATGTACCACGCGTGTGGTAGCCGGTGTAGGTGTGCCCCAACTTACGGCTGTGCATGACGTTGCGCAGGCGGTAAAAGGAAGTAAAATACCGGTTATTGCCGATGGCGGCATACGTTTTACGGGCGATATACCTAAAGCAATAGCGGCAGGTGCTAGTTGCATTATGGCGGGTTCGCTGTTTGCGGGTGTGGAAGAATCTCCGGGTGAGACCATAATTTTTGAAGGACGAAAATTTAAATCGTATAGAGGTATGGGTAGTATTGAAGCTATGCGCGAAGGCAGCAAAGACCGCTACTTTCAGGATGCCGAAGATGATATTAAAAAGCTGGTGCCCGAAGGTATTGTAGGGCGTGTGCCTTATAAAGGAACACTTGCCGAAACCATTTACCAGTTGGTGGGCGGTTTGCGTGCAAGCATGGGTTACTGCGGTGCAAAAAATATTGGCGCTTTACAAAATGCCACTTTTATACGCATTACACAAAACGGTGTGCGCGAAAGCCATCCGCATGGTATTACCATTACTAAGGAGGCACCTAATTATACGAGGTAATACTGTTTGACTTGGGTTACGAGAAAAAAATTAGTTTAAAAGAACACAAACTCTCCATAACACTTAGCTGAAAATCCCACCATCTGGTACTCGTTTGAAGGACGATCAAAGTAATACGGTACTTTAATATAGCTGCCGATACTGCAGAGCTGCGGTTGTTTACGCATACCAATAACAGGTTACAGTTGTATATGCGCGACACCGTAAGATTACTTTTAGATGATACCACCGGTTTTACCGGTGTAGGACATTTTACGGCAAACTACAGCCCACAAAACAAACTGCACATACACGATACGTTAACAGGAGGTGCCGCTTACCTGCAAATAACCAACCGTGCCACAGGCACCACACCCATAGACAGCCGTGGTGTAAGGTTAGGGTTAGATAACGGAGGCACTGTGCAACTTATAAACGGCAGCACAGGCAACCCTACGGAGACAGGCTTTCAGCCGAAATTAAAATTCCGAAATACTTAAAATTGGTCAACTTATTTGAAGCACTATCGCATACTTAAAACAACCGGGGAATATTCTATACCTTTTGCTCATCAGGGCTAATTAAACTTTTTTTATTTGCTTAAAGCAAAAATAATAACAAGGCAACGAGGCACAGCCTTGCGCCTACGGGTTTTTTAGCCTCTGTAACTGTAGATGTAACTCAGAATGAAGGATATTTTAAAAAATTATAAAATAATTTTTAGGAGAAGAAAATTGTCTCGCTACTATAATGTACAGGTCATTTACTTTTCGTTACCATAATGTACAATTGTCATTTCAAATTACCGTTTTTAAATTTTAAATCGTAGTTTTTAAATACTGTTTCGGCAAAACAAAACTTCAAATTGCCGTTTTAAATTTCAAATCGTAGTTTTTTAAATACTTTTTTTTGAATTAGACAATTAAAAAATGTAAGAAAAACAAAGTTTTGTGGCGTTTATGAAACTTCTTTAAGACACAGCCCGTAGCTCATTACATGTTTTTGGTAAAAACATAGTGCAAAAAATGACCAACAACAACAACTTTCCGGCTGCCGAAACAGCTGCGTTGTTAGAGAGTTTAAGCAAATCAGCGGACGATTTGCAGGCTGCCAACGAAAAAGCGCTTAGCCGCATATAGATTGCCCGTAGTGTCAAAACAAAGAGCAGCTACAAATAGTTTGCGCCCAGGGCATTAAGCCCGCCTACCTCGCTCCATTGCGCATTACAATATCCAATATCCAACAAGAAATATTGAATGAGGAAGAAAAAAATGAGAAGTTTTTTCATGGTATTTACTTTTAAGTGTAGTAAAAATAATGGTCTTTTTAATTGCACATTGCTTTTCGCTTGTTGCTTTTTTTATACTCACAGTACTCTACGCTTTGCGCAACAAATGGCTTGTGTTAGCCTGTGCAGTAGGCATTATTACAATATCGTTTAAGCAAACGTGTGCAGGGCGTGTGGCTGCAAAAAATACCACATCGGCTACATCATCGGCATTTAAAGGCTGATATCCGTTATATACATTTTTAGCGCGTTCAGCATCGCCTTTTAACCGTACCAGGCTAAACTCTGTTTCGGCAGCACCGGGGCATACCGAGGTAACCTTTATGTTATGCTCCAGTAAATCTATGCGCATGCTTTTGCTCAATGCATCCACTGCAAATTTGGTGGCGCAATAAACATTGCCTTTTAAGTATGCTTCTTTACCGGCAATAGAACCAATGTTTATTATATGCCCTTCTTTGCGTTGCATCATATCAGGTATAATAGCCTTAGTTACATACAGCAATCCTTTAATGTTGGTATCTATCATATTATTCCAGTCATCAACCAAGCCTTCGTTAATGGGTCCTAAGCCTGCCGCAAGCCCTGCATTGTTTACCAGCACATCTACATGCTTCCAGTTGTGTGGCATAGATTTTACGGCCGCTTCCACCGCATTGTTATCGCGCACATCAAACGGCAGCGATAAAACTTTTACACCTGAGTTTGCTTTTATTTCTTCTTCTAATTTTCTTAGCCTGTCCTCTCTCCTTCCATTAATAATTACATCCCATCCATGCTGAGAAAATTTAATGGCTATGGCTTTTCCAAAACCTGCGGTGGCTCCTGTTACAAATACGGTTGGCATAATTGATTGTTGTTTTTAGTTGTTTATTAAGTATGTGGTTTTCATAATTAGGTTATGCATTATTTAACCTGCTTCTTTTATAACTGTATGTAAAGTAAATAACCAAGCCCAATGCAAGCCATGCCAAAAACCAAAGCCAGTTACTCTTGCTCATAGGAGTAAGCAGGTAGCAGCACGATATTACCCCACACACAGGTATTAAAGAAAGGTTTTTGGTAAATGATAATACAGAGAGCACAACGCACAATGCAAAAAACAAAAGCATAACAAGTGATTGGGTAAAATCTTCACCGCTCAAAGTCAAAACTTGTTTTACATAAGGCATATTATAAACACAAAGCGCAACAGCTGCCGCTAAAACTATAACAGGTATAATGTATTTTGCATTTATGTAAGGAAGTGAGAACCTGCCCGATTCTTTAATTTCCTTTTGCGGAAGTGTTAACACACCGGCACACACCAGCACAAAAGCAAACAAGGTTGCAATAGAGGTAAAATCAAGAATAAACTTCTCATCCACAAAAAACATAGGCACGCCTACTACCAAGCCCGTTATAATGGTAGAGAACCCCGGTGTTTTATATTTAGAATGAATAGATGAAAATTTCTTTGGCAGCAAACCATCACGGCTCATGCTCATCCAAATGCGCGGCTGCCCCAATTGAAAAACCAGTATAACGCTTGTCATAGCAATAACTGCTCCTATAGAAATAATAAACAACATCCACTTTACGCCCTTTATTTTAAACACTTCTGCCAACGGATCGCTTACACCCAATTGAGAATATACAACTATTCCTGTTAATACCAATGCAAGTATGATATATACAACTGTGCAAATTACAAGGGCGTAAATCATTCCTTTTGGTAAATCGCGCTGCGGGTCTTTGCTTTCTTCTGCAAGAGTACTTACGGCATCAAAACCTATGTAAGCAAAAAATACTGCTGCCACGCCACCCATTACCCCTCCAAAACCATTGGGCATAAATGGCGTCCAGTTATCTATGTTAACATAGCCTGCACCAATTACTATTACCAATAAGATAATACCAAGTTTGAGCAACACCATAAAGTTACTTACGTTTTTAGATTCCTTAACGCCTACAAACACCAGCCACGTAACCAAAACATTTATGAGGAGTGCGGGCAAATCAAAAATAATATGCAGCCCTGCAACCTGCGGAGCGGTTAGCCAGGCCGTTAATCCTTCGCCTTGCACATTATCGATAAAAGCCTGGTGAGCACTACGGTAGTTTATGGTTAAATATTCGGGCAAATGAATGCCAAACTGTTCTATAAGGTTTGTAAAATATCCACTCCAGCTAAACGCCACATATATATTTCCTATTGAATACTCCATTATTAAAGCCCATCCTATTATCCATGCAAATAACTCTCCGAAAGAAACATAAGCATACGTGTAAGCACTGCCACTAATGGGGAGGCGGGATGCAAACTCAGCATAACACAATGCAGTAAATCCACATGCAACAGTACAAATAAGAAAAAGTAAAACCACACCGGGTCCGCCTTTAAAACAAGCCTCGCCCAGGCTGCTAAAACTGCCTGCTCCTATAATGGCGGCAATTCCAAAAAAAGTTAAATCGCGTACCGAAAGATTTTTTTGCAAGGATGACTGGGCATGCTGGTCGGCATCACCACCTGTTTTTTTAAAATCAGATACGGCTTGCGAAATTGACTTACGCCTGAAAATATTCATAAGGTCTTTTGTTTTTTAAATTAAAGATAAAGCAGGGTAAATTTATGGATTAGTTTTAAGTTTATGCTTTTAGGGTTGGCGATTTACCCCTGCGCAGTTTTAAACAGTTTACACAAAAAACAATTGCCTGTAAGCGTTTATAATAAAATTTGAGAGTAATTTTAAAATACAGCCCGCCCTTTATAGTGTTGAAAATAATTTAAAGCAACCTATTGTTTAGTTTCTTTTCAGGTTGTATATTTGTACTGTTAAAAGAAGAAAAATAAAAGTAAGTTTTCATAGGTTAGTTTAGGTTAGTAAAGTCCTCTGTTGTGAAACACAGGACTTTCGTTTTTTTTATACCATTACCATACCAGCCGTAATTACCGCTACACTCCCATTGCAGCATTAACTGCTAATCTAAAAATATGATGCAAGTAAATTCTTGTAATTACGAAATGTTTGTTAAAGTGCCTTATCTTTTTTAGAATGCTTCAACACTTTTGCCTCTATGTAAAAAATAATTTCTTCGGCAATGTTTTTACACTGGTCGCCTACACGTTCTAACTTACGAATGGCAGAAAGTACATAAAGGCTTTGGTTAATTCTATCGGTGTTTGCCTTTATAAATTCAGCAACCGCCATGTTAGCATTAATGTTAATGTCATCTAATATTTCGTCCTTTTTAAAAACAGCACGGGCTATAGATGTGTCTTCTTTTTCAAAAGCTGTCATAACATCGGTTAGCATTTCAATGCCGGTGTCGTACATTTCGTTTATGCGTGTGTTGGCAACCAATTGCTGTGCGGGTTCTAATTTAATGTTCAATACAAATTTGGCAATGCCATCGGCAATATCGCCTGTGCGCTCTAAGTTGTTGTTTATTTTAAGGCAGGCCAGCACAAAACGCAAATCCATTGCAACCGGATTAAAAAGTGCAATAATGTTTTCACAATCGCGGTCAAGCTTTAATTCAAAAGAGTTTACCCGTTTTTCGTTAACTATAACCTCGCGCGCTAAATCTTTATCAAGTGTAATTAATGCTTGCTTTGATTTTTCCAATTGCGATTGTACTAATTGAAAAAGTTCAATTACATCTTTACGCAGTTTCTGTAGTTCTATTTCTAAATGTGTCATGAGAGTTCGGAGTGTTTAGTTCGGAGTTGGGAGTTGGGAGTGTTTAGTTCGGAGTTCGGAGTTATATTTACTGTTAACCACTCCACACTCCGAACTAAACACTCCCAACTAAAATTATCCGAAACGGCCTGTTATATAATTCTGAGTGCGTACATCAGCGGGGTTGGTAAATATTTTTTTGGTGTCGTCAAATTCAACTAATTCGCCAAGGTAGAAGAATGCAGTATGATTGCTCACGCGCCCAGCCTGCTGCATGTTATGAGTAACTATTACTATGGTGTAAAGTGATTTGAGTTCATAAATCAACTCTTCAATTTTTGCAGTAGATATTGGGTCAAGTGCAGAAGCAGGCTCGTCCATTAAAAGAATTGATGGTTCATTAGCCAATGCACGTGCAATACATAAACGCTGCTGCTGCCCGCCTGAAAGTTCAAATGCAGATTTTTTTAATTTATCTTTTACTTCTTCCCACAAGGCGGCTTGTTTTAAACTTCGCTCTACACGCTCTTCAATAAATTTTTTGTGTGTAATGCCATTAACCCGTAAACCATAAGCCACATTTTCAAAAATAGATTTAGGAAACGGATTGGGTTTTTGAAAAACCATTCCTACACGTTTGCGAAGCTCGTCTATATTTAAGTCGCGGGAGTTGTAAATATCTTTGGCATCAATTAAAACGTTGCCTTCTATTCTAACACCTTCAATTAAATCGTTCATGCGATTGAGCG
>CXWJ01002556.1_pt1 | contig 15942 bp, 16 predicted proteins | sample 590841 | NCBI WGS metagenome assembly CXWJ01 (sample SAMEA3498367, study PRJEB10139) | wastewater metagenome | biome: wastewater treatment plant; material: activated sludge | place: Austria | collected 2015-01-21 | reverse complement strand
TCTCTAGAATGGAGATTGAGCCAAATTCTTACACCCTCTTGCACAATTCATTTCCCTGTGCTATCGTTACTTTTACATGTCGAATAAAACTGTGCTCATTATTGAAGACGAGGGCGACGCCGCCGAACTATTCGCCGAGATGATGCGCGTCAGCGGCTTTCGCGTGCTAAAAGTTTCGAACAGCGCGCCCGCCATCGACCTGATCGCCACCGAAAAACCCGACCTCATCATCCTCGATATCATGATGCCCGGTATCTCCGGGCTGGACATTCTGCACCACATGTACCACGACCCCAGCCTGACGAACATACCCGTCGTTGTCGTATCTGCCAAAGGCACTCCCGCCGATATCAAACGCGGATTAGAAGCCGGCGCAAAGATTTACCTAACCAAGCCGGTCGGGTTCCAGGAATTGAAAGAAGCGGTGACGCGCATCCTCGGCGATTGACTTTATGAGCCTGCTCCGCGCCTTCACTGCTATCGAAATTCCCCGCGCGATCCAACTCGCAATTTGGCAGGCTACCTCCCCGCTCCGTAATGAACTCGGCTCGCGCATCCGCTGGACGCCGCCCGAAAACATCCACCTCACCCTGAAATTTCTTGGGGATATTTCACCCGCCAGCGTGGATGATCTGGCGCGCGCGCTCCGCGCCGCAGTGGAAACGATCCCAGCATTCGACATCCAGGTGGGCGGATTCGGCTCCTTTCCCAATTTCAAGCGGGCGAGTATCTTGTGGGTGGGCACCCAGCCCCCAACGGAGGTGGACGCGTTGTACCGGGAGGTCGAGTCTGCGTGTGGGCGGTTGGGATTCGCGCCAGAATCCCGCGGCTTCTCCCCGCATCTCACAATTGCCCGCGTCAAAGCGGATGGTTCTGCGGCTGACCGTAATAAAATCCTCCGTCTGCTCGAAAGCACGACAATTGACGTACTTGGCGCTGTAAGGGTAGACTCAGCGCATCTATTCAAAAGCGATCTAAAACCATCCGGCGCAGTGTACACAAAATTATTTTCCGCGCCGCTACGCGATGTTATGCTGAGCGAACCGAAGAGTCTCCCTCCACCAAACGGAGGCTCTTCGCCTTCGGCTCAGAATGACACAACCCTATGAGGTGAAACCTGAACGCACTCGAACTCGCACACAAGATCATCGAAGCCCTGGAAGATAAAAAAGCCGAGGAGATTCTGCTTCTCGATATCAAAGATATTGCATCGTTCACAGATTATTTCGTTATATGCAACGGCACCAGCGACCGCATGTTAGACGCGCTCGCCAAAGGAGTGCTCGAAGCGACAAAATCGGATTACAAAAAAAAGGGGCGCATCGACGGGCGTTCACGGGAGGGCTGGCTGGTGATGGACTTCGGAGATGTCGTCGTGCATCTCTTCTCTCCCGACCAGCGCGAGTATTACGATCTCGAAGAACTGTGGAGCGACGGCAAGGTGTTGTTGAAAGTGCAGTAATGCGCGCATATTGCCGTACGACGCTATCTTACACATGCGACTGGAAAACTCATCCATGAACAAACGATTTTCGACCCTGCTATCGATCGGTTTGATGTTTTCAATCGGGCTGGCTGGTTGTGGCGCGCCGCAAGGAGAAGACCCATCCGCGACGGAATCTGCGCCTGTCATCCCGGTAGACGACAGCGCGCTCACCTCTTCGGCTGAAGTGGTGGCTGAAAAATGGGCGAGCCTTGCCTTTATGGTCGGCGCGCAGACAGTGGATATCAAAGTCCGCGTGGGGGATGCTGTAAAGAAGGGCGAGCTCCTCGCCTCGATGCCAGAGAACGCCCTGCCCCAAAATCTCATCAATGCGCAGGCAGACCTCGTCCTTGCGCAACAATCTCTCGACGAATTACTCGCCTCTGAAACCGCGTTGGCGCAGGCGACCATCGCGCTCCGCGCCGCCCAGAAAGCGTATGACAAGGCGTTCGACTACCGCGACTCGCTGAACGATCCCATCACGATCACCGAGGTTACCACCAAAGTGGAAGACACTCCGTTTGGGAAAGTGGAGGTGCCGGTCACGAAAGAATACCAAGGATACGCGGATAAGGAAACGATCGCCAAAGCTGAGGAAGACCTCGTGCTTAAAAAAGGATTGCTCGACGACGCGCAACGCAACCTGGACCGGCTCGCCAACATCGAAAACTCCCCGGATGTGATTGCCGCGCAAACACGCATCGCCGCGATCGAAGCGGTCTTGAGTCAATCTAAATTATTCGCGCCCTTCGATGGCGTGGTCGTGGAAACCTACGTAAACACCGGAGAACTGGTTTCGCCGGGAGCGCCGGTCGTGTTGATCGCCGACCTGACAACCCTTGAAGTGCAAACCACCGACCTGAACGAGGTGGACGCGGCGCGCGTCCAAATTGGCGACCCGGTCAGCGTCACGTTTGACGCGTTGCCGAATACGGTGGTCACCGGCAAAGTATCCAATGTCTCCTTGAAAAACGCCCCGGGTTCCGGCGTGTACTTTAACGTCACGATTTCACTGGATGAGATCCCCGAACAGTTACGCTGGGGCATGAGCGCGTTCGTCGAAATTCAAGCCTCGCGTTAAAGGGTTAAATGCCGCCCTGATAATAGGTTACAAAATCTGATAATCTTCTTGTGAGTTATCAGATTTCTGTTTAAAATTTCAGAGCCCGTCAATATTTTTTCAAAAGGAGATGCAATCCCATGGTGACCGTTGGACTGTACTACGATGTAATCCTAGGCAAGGAAAAGATATTCGAAGAGGCAGTGGATAAGATCCTCGAACTGCTTTCAAAAACCCCAGAGCACGTGAACAGTTATCTGTATCATCGCGTGCGCGAGCCTAACTCGTACGCGATCATTTCAGAATGGTCATCGAAGGATGCCTTCAGTTCCTTCGTGCAGAGCGATGTTTTTAGGCAGGTGACCAATTGGGGCAAGGCGGAACTTCTCGTGCGACGCCCAAGCCACAAGGTATACGGTCACGAACGCGACATGCGCTAGCCGCATGAACATCCCATGAACACAACATCCTCCGAAGCGGCGGCACAGGCAGGAACAGAAGCGACGTATCGATTCGCGCGCCTCTTGCGGCTGGCAACGTTTCAAATCGGTTCCGCGTTGGGAGACATCCTCGTCACCAGTGTTTGGAACCGCATCATGATCAACGAATTGGGGCTGAATGCCGCGCCGGTAGGGTTGCTCATCGCCCTGCGTTATCTGCTCGCACCCCTCAGCCTGTTGGCAGGATATTGGTCCGACACCCGCCCGTGGCTGGGGTTTCATCGGACGCCGTACGTGTGGGGCGGACGATTACTCATCGTCCTTTCGTACCCATTGTTGCCTCTCAGCCTTTCGCGTTTCGTCGCCGATCGAAACGATTCAAGCGGCTGGCTTATCGCCATCGCCTGCTTCTTGATGTACGGCACCGGAACGTTGCTCTCCGGGGGAAACTTCCTTGCCCTCGTGCGAGATTCCGTTCCCAAACAACGACAGGGATTTGCGGTCAGCGTCATGGAAACCGCGCTGATCCTCATGTTCCCTATCGCGGCGATCAGCCTCGGCAGAGCCATGCGCGAATTCAGCCTCGAAGCATTCTGGTCGGTATCGTTGACAGTCATGGCGGTTAGCGCGTTCTTCTGGTTCTTTGCCGTTGCGGGGGTCGAACGCAGGTTTGCCAGCCCGCGCGCGGGTAAGGCGGAATCCACGCTTCTGTTTGGCAAAGCGCTCCGCGCAATCTGGCAGGATTTGGACACCCGCCGCTTCTTCGCCTTCCTGGCAATCGCCACCCTCGCCGCATGGATGCAAGAGGCGATCCTCGAACCTTTCGGCGCGCAAGTGCTTGGGCAGGATATCGAACAAACCACGCGCTACTCTGCCTATTGGCAGACAGCCACCGTGATCTTCCTGATCGGATGCGTCGTCCGCTTCCGCAAACGACCGGCAGAAAAAAATATCCGCCTGACGAAGATCGGGCTGGGAATCATGGCGGCAGGGATGGCTGTCCTTGCGCTTGCCGCGTTTGGCGCGCAATTGCGTTTACTGCAACTCTCCTTGTTGATCTTCGGCGCCGGCTTCGGTTTATACACCTTCGGCGCATTCAGCCTGCTCGTTGCCATGACCTCCGACTCGGAAGCCGGCATGTATCTCGGCTTGTGGACGATCTGCGTTCTCCTCTCGCGTGGGGTTGGCATCGCCCTCGGCGGCATTTTCCGCGACGTGTTTCTCTCCCTCACAGGTTCGCCAACCACAACCTACGGCTTGATCTTCCTGTTTGAAGCCGTCGGGCTGGCGGTTTCCATCTACGCGCTCGCCCATGTGGATGTAGTCGGGTTTGGGAAACGCGTCGGGCGCATCGCCGCCGCCTCCGACCTTTCCACCGCTGAACTCGGTTTATAACCATGCCGATCCTTGAAGCCAAAGCCCTGAGAAAAATTTTTCAGTTAGGCGAGCACACCGTCCACGCGCTGGATGGCGTGGATTTCGCCATCGAGAAAGGCGAGTTCGTCGCGCTCATGGGCAGGAGCGGAAGCGGCAAATCCACGCTCCTGCACCTCATCGGCGGGCTGGACCGCCCCACCGACGGCGAAGTGACATTGGCGGGCATGCAACTATCCCTGCTCGACGACGACAAAGTGACGCTCGTCCGCCGGCGCAACATCGGGTTCATCTTCCAATTTTTCAATCTATTGCCCACCCTATCCACCGAGGAGAATGTGGCATTGCCTCTCACCATCGACGGCAAGGATTTGAACGCCTACCAGGAGCAAATCTCCACTTTACTTCGTCACGTGGGGCTGGATGGGCGGCGACATCACAAGCCCGATCAACTCTCGGGCGGAGAGCAACAGCGCGTGGCAATCGCCCGCGCCCTGGTCACGCAACCCTCCATTGTGCTGGCAGACGAGCCGACTGGCAACCTCGATTCAAAGAACAGCACAGCCATCATGGAATTATTGCGCCGCTCGTGCGACGAACTCCAACAAACGACCATCGTTGTCACCCACGATCCGCGCGCCGCGGCATACGCCGACCGGGCGGTCTTCCTGCGAGACGGACTCATCGCCAAAGAACTCCGCTTCAAGAAGTCGATCAAGGTGGAGGAGCGTTTGAGCGCGATCCTCAAGACGATGGAAAATCTCCCAGAGCGGAATTAACCGCGCGTCCGAAAAGAAGCGCGAACGAGAACCGAATAACCATCATGATGCAAAATATCCTGCTGGCGATCCGCTCGTTGATTGCCCGCCCCTTGCGCACCCTGCTGACTACATTTGGCATTGTGCTTGGCGTGGCGGTGATCCTCAGCATCAACATCACCAACCGAAGCACGCTTGCCGCCATCACCCGGCTATTCAGCGAATCCTCCGGCAGGACCAACCTGGTGATCACCAATGCCGACTTGACTTTGGGAGGATTCGACGAGGGAATTTTGTATCGCATCGAAACGGTCGCGGGCGTGGATGCCGCCGTGCCGCTCATTCAATCGCAAACCCTGCTTGCCGACGATTCCCAACGCAATGAATTCAATGTCAGTTTCTTCGGCATCGTGCCAGGCGGACTCCTCGTGTATGGCATCGACCCAGCCAAAGACACGCTCGCGCGCGACTACAAGCTCGAAGCGGGGACGTTTCTCACCGAAGACCTCAATGAATTTCACATCGTGCTGGTGCGCGAGTTCGCAGAAGAGAACAACCTGCAATTGGGGAAGAGCGTCACCATCCGCACGCCGGCGGGGAACGCGCGCTTGAAGATCATCGGCTTGATCTCGCGCGAGGGACCCGGTCAGTTGAACAACGGCGCATTCGGCGTCGTTCCGCTTGACACGGCGCAAAAGATATTCGAACGCCCCAACGAACTCGACCAGGTGGATATCCTTGCCGCCGAGGAGAACCGCTCGCCGCAGGAACTGGACGCGCTAAAAGCCAGCCTACAAGACCGTATCGGCGTGCAATATTCAGTCATCTTCCCCGCCACGCAAGGCAAGCGCGTATCACAGATGGTCAGCGGATATCAAACGGGCTTGAATATATTCAGCATCATCGCCATCTTCGCCGGGGCATTCCTGATCTACAACGCTTTTTCGATGACCGTCATCGAGCGCACGCGCGAGATCGGCATGTTGCGCACGCTTGGCATGACGCGCTGGCAGGTGATGAAACAAATCCTGCTGGAGGCGGTCACGCTTTCCATCGCAGGTTCCGCCATCGGCATCGGCTTGGGAATTTTACTCGCGCGCGGGTTAATCCGCGTTACCGAGGTCTTCCTTGCGCAGGACGTGAGCGATGTTCACATCCCCATTTCTGCTTTGTTAACGAGCGCGGGAATTGGCATCCTTGTTACATTACTGGCAACCGTCATTCCCGCATGGCAGGCGGGACGCATCTCGCCGCTCGAGGCGTTGCGCATCCGCGGCAACAGCGACGATACATCCGCGATCCAACGCGGGCTTCGAATTGGCGCGGCGGTCATGCTTGTTTCGCTCATCGTGATCTTCCTGATTCCCATCCCCGAACCATTCGGGAGCCGCATCAACAACATGGCAGTCCTTGGCATGATGTTCGGCGGCGCATTGCTCATCCCCGCTTCGGTTGGGTTGTGGGAACGCTTCACGCGCGCCGCGATCCGTCGCATGTATGGGCGCGAGGGGCAACTGGGAAGCCGCAACATCGAGCGTTCGCGCTGGCGCACCGCGCTCACCGTGGCCGCGCTGATGATCGGCGTGGCAATGATCCTCAGCATCCGCGCCGTCACCATCGCCTTCGACCGCGACATCCGCAGTTGGATCGACGTATACATCGGCGGCGACCTCTTCGTGTTTTCCTCCATCCCCATGCGAAACGATCTACAGGCAAAGTTAGCCGCCGTCCCTGGGGTGGATGCGGTGACTCCCCTCCGCTACCTCGACATCAAGCGCGTCAAACCGGACGGGGAAACTGAGCCGCTCGCCCTCACCGCCGTCGACCCCTTGTCATATTCGCAGGTGACCTCGTTTGCGTTCACTGACAGCGAAGGCGACCCGGCAGACTTCCTTGCCCAACTCGCAGGCGGCGACACCATCTTTGTTTCGAGCGTGCTTGCCGAAAAATATGGGTTGAAGCAAGGCGATATTCTCACGTTGAAAACGCGGCGCGGCGAGCGCGACTTCAAAATTGCCGCCATCGTGGTGGATTATTACAACCGCGGCATGGTGGTGCAAGCCAGTTGGCGCGACTTGAAGCGCTACTTCCAGGTTAACGACGCGAGCGCGTATCTTGTGCAGGTGGAGGCAGGCGCCGATGAAACCACCGTGCAACAACAGATCGATAAACTCTACGGCAAGCGCCGCAACCTGACCATCCAATCGAACCAGACGTTGAAATCGAGCGCGCTCAACCTGATCGGGCAGACCAGCAGTCTATTCGATGTGTTGGCGTTCATCGCCATGATCGTCGCGTCGCTGGGCGTGGTGAATACGATGACCATGAACGTGCTGGAGCGCACGCGCGAACTCGGCATGTTGCGCAGTCTTGGCATGACGCGCTGGCAGGTGACCAAGATGATCCTCGCCGAAGCCCTGCTCATCGGCGTGATCGGCGGCGGGTTGGGATTGCTCTTTGGCTTGTTCCAATCGCGCGTGGTGATCTCCACGGTGAATTCCACTGCGGGCTACGACCTGACGTACATCCTCCCCACGCAGGGAATCATCGTCAGCCTGGTCATCGCGTTGTTCGTCTCACAATTGGCGGCAATCCTCCCTGCGGCGCGCGCGGCGCGTTTGCGAATCATCGAGGCGATTCAATTCGAATGAAATCGTACATCACCTCGCTGGATTCTGAGAGCCAAGCCACAAAATCAGACGTGGGCGGCAAGGGGCTGAGTTTGTTATGGATCGTCCAACAGGGGTTCCGCACCGCGCCGGGGTTCATCGTCACCACAGAAGCCTTCATTGACGGTCAATTCGGAGGCGCGGGACTCCAATCCGAAATCGACGAGGCGATTCGCTCCGCCTATCAACAACTCGGCGGGCGCGTTGCCGTGCGCTCCTCAATGGTCGGGGAAGATAGCGCCGACGCTTCGTTCGCGGGTCAACTGGACACACACCTCAACATCGAAGGCGCGGAGGAGGTTGTAAAAACCGTCCACGCGTGCTGGGCTTCGATGTTGAACCCGCGCGTCAGCGAATACATCAAGCAACATAACGGCGTCTTCGATGTCTCGATGGCGGTCGTTGTGCAACAGATGGTTGAAGCGCGCGCGGCGGGCGTGGCATTTTCCGCCGACCCGATCTCCGGCGACAACCTGGTGATCATCGAAGCGGCGCGCGGCTTGGGAGACGTGGTTGCCTCCGGGATGGTAAACCCGGATCGCTGGGTGGTCTCTGCGGAGGGTCGGATTCTCGACTCGCTCAATAATTCAGCGGACGCGCCCGCGCTCACCGACGAGCAGGCGGTGGAATTTGCGCGCATCGTTCGGCAGGCGGGAGTGAATGCCGGTTCCCCGCAAGATGTGGAATGGGCATGGGATGGGCGCGATTTTCTACTCTTGCAGGCGCGTCCCATCACCACGCTTCAGGACCGGGACACCTATTCGAGGCGGTTTATTTCTGAAATGGTGCCGGGGCTGGTCAAACCGCTGGTGTGGTCGACGACTACCTCCGCCATGGCGGACAATGTCTTTAGCCGCATCTTCGATGAACTGCTCGGCAAGGGCAACGTGGACACTTCGAGACTTGTGCGGCGAATCAACTCGCGGGCATACGCCAATGTGACCTTGCTCGGCAAAGCGTGCGAAAAACTCGGCTTGCCCGCCAATTTCTTCGAGACCATTACGCGCGGCGAAAAACCGACCAACGCTCGCAGGTCGTTTCTCTCTTTTAGCAATATCCCTGAAAAAATCCGTTTGATGCGTTTCGTGTGGCGAAACAGCCGCATCGCGCCCCGCGCCGCAGTTTTCATTGCGCGCCGTCATATGGAACTTGAACCGTTCCGCCGGCTGGATATGTCCGCATTGGGGGTCGAAGAGTTGCTCGCCGCGCTCGAGCAGTTAAAACAATATCACAAAGAAGCGCAGTGGAATGTGTTCGTCACGGCGTTGAATATGAGCGCGCGCAACCGCATGTTGGGGCGGATGGTCCAGCGCCACGCGCCAGACGTGGCGGCAGGCGATCTGCTGAACGGCGCGGCTCCGTCTCATGCGCTTGGCGCTAACCACGCCCTGTTGGATATGGCGAACCTTGTTCGCGGGCTGGATGATGCCGGGAGACAACTCGTTGCCGCAGGGAATGTGAATTCAATTCAAACCGCTTTGAACGCGAGCGCGGACGGCAAACGTCTGCTCGCCGCCATGGAACAGTTCACGGCGCGGTTCGGCTTCCTCAGCGCGAATGGCACAGATTTTTCATTGCCATCCTGGCGCGAGACCCCGTCTATGTTGTGGCAGATGGTGGGCAGGCTCGCCAAACAGCCGCATCCCACATTGACCAACACGGCGGAACGACAGGCAATCGCATTAAAAAAGGTAAAATCGAAACTCAACCCGCTCATGCGCAGGCGGTTCTTGCGCCTGCATGCCGCAACGTTGAACTATATCGACCTGCGCGAACGCGCCAGCCAGTTGATTTCGGAGGACGCGCACCTCATGCGGCGCGTGTATCTTGCCCTGGCAGACCATTTGATCACGCAGGCGAAGCTCCGACAGCGCGACGATATTTTCTTTCTCAGCCGCGAGGAAGTGATTCAACTTGCGCGCGGAACGATGGACGCCGAAGAGGCGAATCGGCTGGGGGCGGCGAGGCAGTTTGAATTGGCGAAGGACGCGGGGTTCGATCCGCCGGAGGTCATTCGCGGGAGCGTATCCGTCCGGCGCAGTGGAAACGTCGAGGGCGAATCGTCCGATGTGTTGACCGGCATCAGCGGAAGCGCGGGTATTGTGCAAGGGCGGGCGCGTATCGTGCGCGACCCGGCCCACGCGCCCCAGGATCTGAGCCGCGAAGATATTCTCATCGTCCCGTTCACCGATGTGGGCTGGACTCCCCTGCTGGCTGGCATCGGCGGCATCGTGGCAGAGACGGGCGGGCAACTTTCGCACACCGCCATCGTGGCGCGTGAATACGGCTTGCCCGCGGTGGTGAGCGTGAAGCGCGCCACACAACGCGTGCGCGAAGGCGAATGGATCATTGTGGACGGCGCGCAAGGGCGCGTATATTTAAATCAGGAGGTTCAATCATGAACACAAGTGTGATCTTGATGGCGGCGGGGATCGGCTACCTCTTCGGCTCGGTCTCGTTCGCGCGCGTGGTGGCGCGGCTCTTTGCGCCGGGCATCGACCCCTCGAATGTGAGACTCGACATCCAAAACACCGACGAGAAATTCCAGGTTGGAGTGACGAGCGCGACCACGCTTTCGATGCAGGGCGGTCCGAAACTCGGCTTTCTCACCGCCGTGCTCGATATGCTGAAAGTGGCATTGCCCACGCTGTTTTTCAAAACGCAATACCCGGGCGAATTTTATTTCCTCGTCACCGCGCTGGCGGGCATGGTGGGGCATGTGTGGCCCGTGTGGTATCGCTTCAAAGGCGGGCGCGGATTGACCGCCGTGTACGGCGCCATGTTCACCGTGGATTGGGTGGGCACGTTCGTCACATTCTTCGGCGGGATGTTGTTGGGCATCATCGTGATCCGCGACCTGCTGGTGGCGTATCTCTCGGGCTTGTGGCTGTTGGTGATCTGGCTGTGGTTCCGCACGCACGAGATGGCGTACGTGTGGTACGGTCTTGCCGCCAACTTGATCTTCCTTTTTTCGATGATCCCAGAGATCAAACAATATCTCGACTTGAGGCGGCGCGGATTCGGCGCGGACATCGGCGAGACGGTGCAACTCACCGGCATGGGACGCGGAATCTACCGCTTCGCCAAGCGATTGAAGCTGATTCGCGACCCCAAGTGAATCCCCAGCCTGTAGTTTTTCTCGGCGGGTTCCTCAGCGTTCCCTCCATCTATGCGGGGGTGGCGCAAGAGATCGAGCGCGTGAGCGGACAACGCGTCTTCATCGTTCAGGCGCGCGCGCATCACTGGCTGACGACGGTCACCGCCGCCGGCTGGGCGCTCGTCATCCGCAAATTGGATGAGGCGGCGCGCGAGGCGGTGAAAACATCCGCCACCGGCAAAGTGACAGTCATCGGTCACAGTTCGGGCGGGGTGATGGCGCGGCTGTACCTCGGCGCAAAACCTTACAGCGGACACATCTTCAACGGCTTGCAATGGGTGGATACGCTGGTCACGTTGGGGAGTCCGCATTACAACCATCGCGGCGGCAGGTTGCGCAACCGGGTCAACGCAATGTACCCCGACGCGTTCTTCGCGCCGCAGGTGAAATATGTTTCTGTGGCGGGAAAATCCGCGCAAGGCAAACGCGACGGCGCCTCTGCGGAACGTCGCATCTATGGCGTGTACAAACGCCTGTGCGGAAACGGCTCCGCGTGGGGCGATGGGTTCGTGCCGCTCGAGTCCGCGTTGTTGAAGGGATCGGAGCAGGTTGTGCTGGACGGCGCGCATCATTTTGGCTTGAAGGGAAAATTGTGGTACGGCTCGCCAAGCCTGGTGGATGAGTGGTGGAGGGTAGTTGGATAGTTAGGTAGTTAGGTGGTTTTGTAGTTAGGGAATTTCTCCCTTGAAAAGGCGATTGTGACACATCGAATGAAAATTATCATGTTCTGGTTGTTGTTGATCGTGATCCTCGGGTTATTCATCACAAATGTTTCTCTGTATCGGGAACTGCGAAAATTCTACGTATTGCTTTACAATTCCCAACTCGACCCGATCGGACTATCTTACTTTCGTGAAGACGCAGGACAAATTACGAGCGATAAGCCAATTGTGGTTTTCTACGGGGACTCAAGAGCCGCGCAATGGGTCGCCCCTCAAACCGACGACTACGCATTTATCAATCGGGGTATCGGCAACCAAACATCGGCGCAAGTGTTGCTCAGGTTCGAGGAGCACATTCAACCGCTCCAGCCCGATGTAATCATCCTCCAGGTTTGCGTCAACGATTTGAAAACAATTCCGCTGTTTCCTGAATTAAAAGGTGAAATCATCTCCGCCTGCGAAAATAACATCGAGGCGATCATCCAAAAATCGCGCGATCTTGATTCCGTTGTCATTCTGACAACGGTCTTTCCAACATCGGGAAAAGTTCCGCTCGCCCGAAAACTCGTCTGGTCGGATGAAGTATATGAGGCAATAGACCAAGTCAATGTCTTCCTTCTGAAGTACCAAGCCGAGGATGTTATCGTTTTCGACTCATCAGGCATGCTCTCAAACTCGGCGGGCAATACGAAAAGCGAATACACGCGCGACCTTCCGCACTTAAACAGCAACGGTTACGACGCATTGAATTCTGAACTTCTGACAATACTCGAAAGTCTAAACGCGGCAAAATGAAATCTCATCGCATCGCTGTCCTTCAAGCATTATTTGTAGTATTCCTCTGGGCGACCTCCTGGGTGTTCGTCAAGATCGGGCTAAAAGATATACCGCCGCTCACGTTTGCGGGGTTGAGATATTTCACCGCCTTTCTCATTCTGGTGACGGTCTTATTTTTCAGCGAAGCAAAACATGAGGTAAAACAATTATCAAAAAGAACCTGGCAGAGATTGATCCTGCTCGGCATCCTCCTGTACGCCGCCACGCAGGGAGCGGTGTTCGTCGCGCTTGCCTACCTGCCCGCCGTGACGACCAACCTGCTGATGAGTTTCAGCGCGATCGGCGTAGCCACGTTGAGTATTTTCTGGCTGGCTGAAAAACCGACGTGGATGCAATGGGGCGGCATCCTTCTGGCAATCGCAGGCGCGATGATCTATTTTCTGCCGGTCGCCATACCTCAGAATCAAATGATTGGCGTGATCGCCGGTCTCATCGGCGTGACGGCGAATGTGATATCGTCCGTTCTGGGCAGGGAGATCAACCGCGCGGAGGCGCATCATCCGCTGGTTGTGACAGTGATCAGCATGGGCGCAGGCTCCATCTTGTTGCTTGTGGCGGGCTTTGGCATCGAGTCTCCGCCAGTGATGAGCCTGCAAGGCTGGGGCATCATCCTTTGGCTGGCGCTGGCGAACACAGCCTTCGCGTTCACGCTGTGGAATCACACCCTCCGCACGTTGACCGCCACCGAATCCAGCGTCATCGGCGGCACCATGATGATCTGGATTCCCATCCTCGCCGTGCTGTTCATCGGAGAAAACATCACCGGCAAAGAGATCATCGGTTTGGTTGTCACAGGCACAGGGACATTGATCGTGCAGCTTCGGAAGCGTCCATCACAAGGCAAGCCAACGGACAAATAGCCGATGTTGCACAGAGAAGGTCTCCGTAACGCGACATTTATGTCGCTCTTGCGCAAACCATTTGAAAAGCGACACGCTTCACAGTCTCGTAGTACAAACTTTACCGCTTAATACCCCTCCCATAGATTTGATAATCATTCCCGCCTAGACGTCTGCCCAAGGCTACTGGAAGAGGCGGGAGTTTTTATATTTGGCTGTACAAGCAAGTTGCACAACCGGGCAGAGAGCCAGCCAGTAATGCCGCGATGTTTATCGTTGAGATAGAACATACTTCTGGCATAAAACATCGTCAAAACTGTGGAAGAGCGCCACCCGAAAACCAATATTGTTGTTCCTGTTGTTCGGGTGGTTGTTGTTGCGGATCACAACACGCGCGTTGTCTTCATTGTTGTTCCACGAGCCGCCGCGCAGACCCTTTGACTCTTGCCCAGAGATTCGCGTATGCCGCGAAAGCCCTCAAACCAATTTCAGCCACGCGCCCAGTAGATTCCCAACCTCCTTCAATTGCCGAATCGCGTGTTCGTATTGCCGAAGTGTAATAAGATTTTGATCGCGCGAGAACCGAAGCCAGACGCGCAGTTGTTCCAGTTGAATATCTGCCTGGTGAAGTTTATTGCGGCGGGAATCTGCCTTCGATTTTCCCGCCGCCACCAGCGAATCTTGAAACCCCAACGCCAGTTGTTGAATGCGCTCGGATAAGGTGAAGCGATAGGCGCGAGGAAATTTTTGCACTTGCGGGATCAACCAGAGCAAAAAATCGTACGTTCGCGCAAAAAGCGGAGATTCATTCATAGCCGAACCCCTCCCAACACGGCGCGGCGCAAACCCCAACTATCCGCGTAGCGGACGTGATTGATCCAGCCTTGCACGCTGGCATTCAATTGTTCGAAAGAAAAACCGCCCGTGGAATATCCTTCCAGCAGGCGGCGCAGTTTGCGGCGGAAATGAACGACCTTGCGGTGTTTGACTCGGCGGAATTCGGGAAAGATACGAAACCCCAAAAACGGAATCCCCGTTCGCGTTGGGAAAATTTGCGCGCATTCTTCATGAAGCGTCAGGCGCAAAGCCGCCACTTTTTGAATGACCGCGTTTCGCCATTGCGACAGTTCTTGTTTGCTATTCGAGAACAGAAGGAAATCATCCACATAACGGACATAGGCGGGACATTTCAACTCGCGCTTGACGAAATGATCGAAGCCATTGAGATACACATTCGCCCAGAATTGGCTGGTGAGGTTGCCGATGGGAAGTCCGCGCGGACGATTCGCCGAAAGGAGATCGTCGCCCTCGAAAAATTCCATCTCGTATTCCTCCGCAAGCACGCCGACGCCGCTTTGCAAAATCTGGTCGCACAGCCATAGCGAATTTTCATCGCGGATCAGGCGGGCGAATTCAGCGCGTAAAACTGCGTGGTCAATCGAGGGGAAGAACTGCTTCACGTCGCACTGCAAAACGAATGCATATTTTCTAGCGTACTCTTGGGCGCGATCCAACGCGCGGTGTGTGCCTTTGCCCACGCGATTGGCGTAACTATCGAAAATGAACCGCCGTTCCCAGATCGGCTCGATCACGTTGCACAGGGCGTGATGCGCCACGCGGTCGCGGAACGGCGCGGCGGAGATCAATCTCTTTTTGGGGTCGTGGATATAAAAACTGTGATACGCGCCCGGTTTGTAGGTGAAGGTTTGCAGTTCCTCTTGCAAATTCAAGAGTTCATCATCTTGAATTCGTTCGAACGTGGCGGGTTGCGCCCTGCCGCGTTTGCCTTTACGCGCTTTACGATATGCGATATACAGATTTTCGAAATCGCATATCTGAGGATATAAATGTTTATACGTTTTCATTTTTCTCCTTTTTGTTTTTTTTGTAACTGCTCAGGCATGTCGTTGCGAGAAGGGCTCTTGCTCGCCTGCCCCGATGTTTTTTCGGGGTCCCGACGAAGCAATCTCCCGGTATTGAGAGACTGCTTCGGCAAAACCAAGAGCGCCTCGCAGCGACATGTTCCGAGGCTGAGTAGTTACGATTTGTTGTACAATTGGAAATAAGAGGTATGCCATGCAACAGACCTATCGCTTAAAAACAACTGTTTCCAAAAGTGGAAACCTTTCCATCAGAGGCTTGCCATTCAAACCCGGCGAGACTGTTGAAGTGACCGTACGCCGCAAACAGAAAAAAGTGAACGCTAAAGCCAAATATCCTTTACGCGGAAAACTCCGCGTTTTTCGCGATCCCTTGAATGGCGTTGCTGAAAGCGACTGGGAAGCGTTGAAATGATTTTGCTCGATACCCATATCTGGATTTGGTGGGTAGACGGCAATGAAAAATTGTCTCCTGAACAACGCTTGAAATACAAAATAATGAAAGCCAAACTTTTCAACGAGTTGATTGCCAGCGTGCGCGAAGGCGGCAAAATTATGCGCGGAAAGTCAAAGCCGAGCCGCACGCTCAAAGTTGACGCGCCGGACATAAAGAAGATTCGTTTAAGCTATAAACTTTCCTACTTTCCGCGGAGGTGACCCATGGCGCTGATTCAATTCACCCGTAACTATCGTGACCTCAGCACAGACGCGGGCTTTCAATTCGAGTTCTACTGTGACCGTTGTGGCAACGGCTACCAGACCGAATTTCAAGCCTCGGCGTTA
>CXWJ01040881.1_pt1 | contig 15957 bp, 15 predicted proteins | sample 590841 | NCBI WGS metagenome assembly CXWJ01 (sample SAMEA3498367, study PRJEB10139) | wastewater metagenome | biome: wastewater treatment plant; material: activated sludge | place: Austria | collected 2015-01-21 | reverse complement strand
GGACGCCGGGACCGGGACCCGGCGCTGGAGGTCGCTGTCGGAGATCGTCGACACCGCGCTCCGGACCTCCTCCATCGGTCGCAGCGCTCGCCCCACCAGCCAGCTGGTGAGCCCGGCGAGGGCCGCGACCACCAGGGGCACGCCGATGATCAGCGCGGATCGGGTGGCGCGGACCGCCTCCTCGACGCGCTCCGGGCTGGTGCCGACGAAGACCCGGGTCGGACCGCTCGGGCCCGTCGCCGTCGTGGCCCAGACCCGGAAGGTCTCGGAGTCCTGGTCGTCGGGCACGCCGCTGAGCACGACCAGCGCGGGATCGCCCGGAGGTGGAGACAGGGTCGTCACGGCCGGGGCATCGCCGAGCCCGACCGAGGCGGCCACCACGTTCCCGTCGGCGTCCACCACCTGGGCCATCTCGTCCTCGTCGACCGGCAGCAGCGCCGGGAGCCGACCCGCCTCGACCTGGGCCACCAGCCGGTCGAGGCGCGCGCGGGCGGCGCCGTCCCGGCTCTCGGTGAGGGAGTCCTGAAGGGCCCAGACCAGGAGCGCGGAGGCTCCGGTCAGGGTCAGCCCCGTGACGGCGGCGGCGACGACCGTCGTGCGATTGCGGATCGAGCGAGGTCCCACGGTCAGCCCGCCGACAGCCGGTAGCCGACCCCGCGAACCGTCTCGAGCGACTCGCGGCCGAACGGGACGTCGATCCGGCGGCGAAGCTGGGAGACGTAGACCTCCACGATGTTGGGCGACCCCTCGAAGGCGAAGTCCCAGACGTGCTCGATCAGCTCCGCCTTCGACACGACGTCGCCCGCGCGCCGCATGAGGTACTCCAGCAGAGCGAACTGCCGGGCGGTCAGCTCGATCGCGAGATCCCCCCGCCGGACGGTGTGCTGTGCCGGGTCGAGCCGCAGGTCGCCGACCGCGAGCACGGGCTGTCGCGGGGTGTCGCCCCGGCGGATCAGCGCCCGGAGGCGGGCGAGCAGCACCGGATAGGAGAAGGGCTTGGACAAGAAGTCGTCGGCCCCCAGATCGAGGGCCTTCACCTCCTCCGCATCGCCGTACCTCGCTGTCAGCATCAGCACCGGACTGCCGTTCCCTGCCGCCCGCAGCTCCCGGCACAGCTCGTGTCCGCTGGCGCCGGGAAGCATGACGTCGAGCACGATCGCGTCGTAGGCGGACTCCCCGAGCAGCCACCGCGCTTCGTCGGCGGTCTGGGCGACGTCGGCGGCGTACCCCTCCGCGACCAGGCCGCGGGCGAGCGACCGAGCGAGGCGGGTGTCGTCGTCGACCACCAGGACGCGCACGGGTCCACTGTCCCACCGCGCGGCTGAACCGTGGCTGAAGGTCGCGGGATCCTTCAGCGCTGCTTCAGTGGCGGCGGCGCACGCTGGAGCCATCGATGCCGCCGGAAGGGGAATCCCGTGAATGCTCGACACACCGACCACCGCCTCCTCGGGCTGGCCACGGCCGTGCTCACCGCCGCCATGCTCGCCTCGACGGCCGCCCCCGTGGCGGGCGCTCCGATCGTGGAGACCCCGACGAGAGCCGCGTGTCCGGCCCCGAACGGCGGACCCCCGCTGCTGAGCCTCCCGAGCCCGGGGAGGTTCCGGCGCCACGTGACGCACGACTACTTCCCGCTCCGGCCGGGCAGCCGGTGGGTCTACCAGGGGTTCGGCAGCGAGCGCGGGCAACGCGAGGTGGTCACGGTCCTGGCCCGCACCAAGCGCATCCTCGGCATCCGCGCCACGATCGTGAGGGACATCGCGACCGAGGACGGCGAGGTGATCGAGCGCACCTTCGACTGGTTCGCCCAGGATCGGCAGGGACGGGTGTGGTACCTCGGCGAGGCCACGACGTCGTACGACGGCGGGGCGGCCAGCACCGAAGGCTCCTGGCGAGCCGGCCGGAGCTGTGCTCGGGCCGGGGTCGTGATGTTTCCCCGGGGCCGGATCCACCAGAGCTACCGGCAGGAGTACCGCGCGGGCGAGGCGGAGGACATCGGCATGCTGCTCGACCGGCGAGCCCGCGTCCGGCTCGGCGACGGGAGGTTCCGCCACGTCTGGCTGACCAAGGACACCACCCCGCTCGAGCCGGGAGTCCTGGAGCTGAAGCTCTATGCCCCGGGCGTCGGCCTGGTGCTCGAGGTGGGCACCAGCCCGGAGCAGGGTCGGGTCGAGCTGGTGTCGTTCCGTCGCGGCTGACTTGACTTGGGGTGGCCGCATGGGGTCGCTAGACTCTCCGCCGAGGGGAGTACTTCCCAACACCTGATCCGGTCATTCCGGCGCCGCCATCGGCGCCCCGGGCGGTGGCCAGGCCCTCGGCCCGGCGAAGGAGACCTCAGGCCTGACGACCTGAGGACCCCCCATGCTCTTCACCACTGCTGCCGCGACCGCCGCCGAGGCCGCCGCCGACACCGCAGACTCCGTCGGCACCCCGACCCTGTGGGCACTGCTGCTGGGCGCGATCATCGTACTCCTGGTGCTCGACTTCGTGATCACCCGGCGACCCCACGAGGTCTCGATGAGGGAGGCGGTGGCCTGGTCGGCCTTCTATGTCGCGCTGCCGCTGGCCTTCGGCGGCTACGTCTGGGCGACCTACGGCGGACAGCGCGGTCTGGAGTACTACTCCGGCTACCTGGTCGAGAAGTCTCTGAGCGTCGACAACCTCTTCGTGTTCATGCTGCTGCTGAGAGCGTTCGCCGTGCCGGCCGCGCTCCAGCAACGGGTCCTGCTCTACGGGATCATCGGTGCCCTGGTCCTCCGCGGCGTGTTCATCGCGGTCGGTGCAGCGGCGCTCGAGGCGTTCGACTGGGTGTTCCTGCTGTTCGGCGCGATCCTGGTGGCGACCGCGGTCAAGGTGTTCCGCGACGCCCGCTCCGGCGCGGACCACGCCGTCGATGTCGACCAGATGCGCAGCGTGCAGCTGGTTCGTCGGCTGTTCCCGGTGACCGAGTCCTACGACGGTCCGCGCCTGCTGTCGCGGATCGACGGACGTCGTGCGCTCACGCCGTTCGCGATCGTGGTCGTGGCCGTCCTGGCCACCGACGTGGTCTTCGCGGTCGACTCGGTCCCGGCCGTCTACGGCATCACCGGAGACCCCTTCCTCGTCTTCGCCACCAACGCGTTCGCGCTGCTCGGGCTGCGCTCGCTCTACTTCGTGCTCCAGGGCGCCTTGGACAAGCTGGTGCACCTGGGCTACGGACTGGCCGCGATCCTGGCGTTCATCGGGGTCAAGCTGGTGCTGCACTGGGCGCACCTGGTGTGGCCCGCCGTACCGGAGATCCCGACGCTCGCCTCATTGGTGGTCATCGTGGGAATCCTGCTGGTGACGACGCTGACCAGCCTGGCGGCCGTCCGCCGTGGGCGTGAGCTCCAGGAGGTGGCGTGAGCGGCCTCAGGAGGAGGCCGTCGAGTCCTCGGCGTACGACGCGCGGAGCACCGAGGTGACCGAGTGCGCCGGGTCGCCGTCGTCGGCCTCCAGGCTGACGTCGACGACCTGGTAGCGGCCGACGAGGCTGTCGGGGATCTCGAAGTCCGCCCGCCCGCCCGGGCCGACGACGCCGAGCGCCAGCATCTTCTCGGTGCGCGGGTTGAACAGCCACACGTAGTAGAACTCGCCCTCCCGGACCTGGGGGAGGTCGCGAGTCTCGACGGTCATCGTGACGGTGCCGTCGGCGTCGACCATCTCGACCTGACCTCCGCCCTGGCCTTCCACCGGCTCCAGGTCGGCGGTCTGCGCGGCCACCGGCGGACCGGGCGGCGTCTCCGGCTGCGCCACCCGCCAGGTCACTCCTGCGACGCCGGTCGTCAGCACGGCGACCGCGGCGACGGCGGCGAGGGGTCGCACCCAGCGGCGGACAGCCGGAGGCGGGACCGGTGGCGCGGGCAGCAGCGGAGCCGGGTCGGCGTGGCCAACGGGGGCCAGGGTGCGTCCGGCACCGGAGAGCAGGGCGTGGCCGACTGCGGTGTCGACCAGCTCGGCCCGGCAGGAGTCGCACCCGTCGAGGTGGTCGGCGACCAGGATCGCCTGGGCGTTGGTGAGCTCTCCGCGCAGCAGGCCCACCAGGTCGGGGTGCTCCTCGGGCGGCCCGGGAACGCCCGGAATGGTCTGGTCGCTCATCGGGATCCTCCTTCCTCGGCACGCATCATCGCGGCCAGGCGTCGGGTGCCACGCGACGCCCGCGCCTTCACGGTCCCCAGCGGCAGCTCCAGGCGAGCCGCGATGTCCTGCTGGGTCAGGTCTTCGAAGTAGGCGAGCTCGATCACGACGCGCTCGTGCTCGGGGAGCCGGGTGACGGCGGCACGGACGTCGGCGGCGTCGGCGAATCTCTCCACGGTCTCTCGTCCGTCCTCGCCGGTGAGGTCGCGGATGGTGTCGACGTCGACCACCTGGTTGCGTCGCGAGCGCAGCGTGTCCACGGCGCGACGGTGGGCGATGGTGAACAGCCACCCGGTGAAGCGCTGCCGGGGATCGTAGCGGCCGGCGAACCTCCAGACGTCCAGGAAGGTCCGTTGCAGGACGTCCTCGGCATCGTCGGGTCCGACGTAGCGTCGTACGTAGGTCAGGACCGCAGGGGCGTAGGCCGCGTAGACGTCCTCCAGGGCGCGCTCGTCATGCGCGGCCAGGCGCAGGCCGAGGGCACGACCGCCCATGTTGTCGGGAAGCTCCACGCTGGTTCTTCGTGCTCGACGGCCCGCACGGATGCCGCCGCGGCGAAGTTCCTCACGGGGAGCGGCGACCGAGGGGGAGCGCGGTGACGACCACGTTGTCCTGGTAGCCGCCCTGCTCGGGGACGTACGCCCCGCCGCAGGTGACCAGGTGCAGTCGGGGCGGCCCGTTCCGGGCGAACAGCCTGGACAGGTCCAGGACGGAGTTGGCGACCCGCTCGACCGCGACGACGCGGTAGCGGACCGGCGTTCGCCCCACGAACACGGTGAGGTCGTCGCCGGGTCTGGCGCCGGCCAGCCGGGCCAACGGGCCGGTGCCCTCGGTGCGGGTGTCGACGTGGCCGGCGACGACCGTCGCGCCGCCGCCGTCCAAGGGTCCGGGTCCGAAGCGATACCAGCTCAAGGCATACACCGTCTCCGGCAACGCCATCAGCCCGGCGCGGTCGGTGCCGCCGGGGCGGACGGGGAGGGACAGGCTGAGCCGCGGGAGGGACACCTGCGTCGGCGCGCTGCTCTCCCGGCCGGAGCGGTTGGCGGCGGCGAGCGAGGCGGTGCGGACCCGGACGACGCGTCGCTCGGGGCGCACCGGGCGCGCGGACTCCGGATCGGTGGCGGGCAGGCCGGTGAGGTCAGCTGCCTGCGGCACGGTCTCGAGTGCCGTCGGACGCTCCCGGGGGGCCGTCCACCACGCCACCGAGGCGCCCAGAAGGGCGGCCGCCAGCACGGCGACCGCCCTCCTGGGTGGGGTGTGGATCACGACACCCGCTGTCCCCGCCGCCGGAGCGCCAGCATGGCCGCGCCGCCAGCGAGAACCGCGCCGGTCAGCAGCCAGCCGAGGGCCGGTCCGGCCGGCTCACCCGCCGCCTGCCCTCCGCTGCCGCCGGGAACGCCTCCGGGGGAGGAGTGGCTCCCGTCGATCGTCTGCACGGCCAGTGCGAGGTTGGCGTCCGCTGCGCTTCCCCAGGCGTAGACGATGGTGTGCACGCCCTCCTCCAACGTCACGTCGGCGGGGCCGATCGCGACGTCGTCGGTGCCGGCCAGCACCACGTCGGCCGAGACCGTGCNNCCGCCTCGTTCGGGTTGGTCAGGTCGGTGAAGACCGGCTCACCTCCGGCGCGGATGTCGACGGCCGGCGCTGCCGCGGTGTGCCGGACGGTGAGCCGGGCCTCGCCCGCCGCGATCGGCGAGGTGTCGTTGACGAAGGGCGTCAGCACCGGGGTGCCCTCCTCGTCGAGATGGGCCACGACCGTGATGTTCGCGCCCGCGGGGACGGTGACTCCCTCGGCCTCCATGATGGCCTCGCCGTCGGGTCCGTCACCCGCGGCCACGACCTTGAGGTCGTAGTCCCCGGCCGGCAGCGTGACCGGATCGGTCAGGGTGCCGGGCTCGAAGTCGGTCACCAGGGGGTCGCCGTTGGCATAGACGTCGACCACGGCGTCGGGGACTCCGTGCAGCACGGAGACCTGGGCGTCGTCGGCGGCGTACGCCGGCGCGGTGAGCGCGAGGGCTGCTGCCGTCGCAACGGCGGCCCCGGTGAGCAGCGTCTTGATCATGGGTGTCTCCTCGTTCCGGTCAGGTGCTCAGGTCGGGTCAGGGCAGGTCGAGGGGCCGCAGCACGAAGAAGATGCCGTGCGCGATCTGACGGTTCCCCTTGTTGATGTCCAGGGCGCCCGGGTCGAGGAACGGGTCCCCGTCGCTGGTGTCCTGGTCCTTCAGCTGGACCAGCGGCAGCTGCTTGTAGAGGACGTCGACGGTGAACGTGGCCCCCTGGGCGGTCGTCAACGCCGCCCCGTCGGAGGCCAGGGCGGTCTTGGCGGTGATCGTGGCGCCCGGGACGACGTGGTAGAGCAGCACCTGCTCGATCGCATCCACGCCCACCGCGGAGACCAGGGTCTGGAAGATCTCCTTCTCGGAGCGGATCCAGCTGCCCGTCAGATCCTTGGCCAGGATCCGGAAGGAGGCGTCGTTGGGGACGAACGCGGTCAGCTTGACCGTGCCGTCGGCCAGGAGGCCGACCGGGCTGCTCGGCTTGGCGGCCAGCACCGCGAGCACGGCCTCGGTCACGATGTCGTAGTCGCGCGAGCGCCGGTCGAACCTGTCGCCGTCCGAGGTCAGCACCTCGGCGAGGCTGGTGGTGCCGAGCTTGCCCTTGGCCGGCGCCGCCTGGGACGCCTGGGGGAGCAGGCTGGCGGTCGCCAGGAGAGCGGTGGCGGCGACGGCGGTGGCGAGTGTGCGAATCCTCATGGTCGGGTCCTCGGGGTTCCGGGGCCGCCGGTCACGGCCCGTTGCCCCTCCTTCGGCTGTTCTCCGGCCCGGGTTGCCGCCGTCGAGGATTTCTCAGCCGACGTGCCGGGGCCACCAGAAGCGCGAACCGGTCTTCAGCGCGATCGCCGGGACCAACACGGTCCGGACCAGCAAGGTGTCCAGGAGCACGCCGACGAAGATGACGACGCCGAGCTGGGCCAGCACGACCAGGGGCAGCACTCCGAGGACCGCGAACACGGCCGCGAGCAGGATGCCGGCGCTGGTGATCACGCCGCCGGTGGCGGTGAGCGCCCGCAGCATCCCCTCGTGGGTCCCGTGCTCCCGTGCCTCCTCGGCAGCCCGGCTGACCAGGAAGATGTTGTAGTCGACGCCGAGAGCGACCAGGAACAGGAAGGCCAGCAGGGGCACGCCGCTGTCGAGCGCCTCGAACCCGAGCGGGCCGGCGAACAGCCACCAGGAGGCGCCCAGCGCCGCGAGGTACGTCGCCACCACCGTGGCCACCAGGATCACCGGTGCCGCGACCGAGCGGAGCAGGAGGACCAGCGCTCCGGTCACCACCACCAGGATCAGCGGCATGATCACGGTCCGGTCGCGCGAGGCCGCGCTCGCCTCGTCGAGCGACTCCGCCTCGCTGCCGCCGACCCAGGTGTCGTCGTACGCCGCCAGGGCGTCGCGCAGCTCGGTCACCGCCGCGCGCGCCGCGTCGCTGCCGGCCGTGGCGTCGAGCACGACGTCGACCCGGGTCAGTCCGCCGTCGCTGAGCGTCGGCTGGGCGGAGGACACCCCGTCGACCTCGCCCGCCGTGGCGGCAACCTGCGCGCCGTCGGCTCGGGTGAGGACGATCGTCGGATCGGAGGCCCCGGCCGGGAACGACTCGGCGAGCCGCTCGCCGGCCGCGATCGCCTCCGGCTTCTCGAGGAACTGCTCGGACTGGGACAGCCCCGACTGGATCTGCGTCGTCCCGATGGCGAGCGAGCCCAGGAGGGCCACCGAGACCGCGATGAAGACCCCTGGCCGCCGGGCCACCGCGTTGCCGACGCGGCGCCACCCCGAGCTCTGGGACTCGACCAGGGTCTGCTGCCCGACGCGTGGAACCAGCGGCCAGAACACCCAGCGGCCGAATACCACGAGCACCACCGGCAGCACGACGAGGGCATAGGTCGCCGCCACCACGATGCCGACCGCACAGGCCAGCCCGAGGCCGCGGGTGGCGGGCACCACCGAGAGCAGCAGGGTGAGCAGGCCGAGCACGACCGTGGTGGCACTGGCGAGCACCGACTCGGCCGTCCGCCGCAGCGCCTGCCGCATCGCGAGGTAGCGGTCCTCGGTGGTGCGGAGCTCGTCGCGGTAGCGCGAGATCAGCAGCAGCGCGTAGTCGGTGCCTGCGCCGAACACCAGCACCGACAAGATGCCCACGGTCGACTCGTCCCACGACATGTCGGCGAGCCGCAGGGCATGGGTGGCCAGGGTGGCCGCGAGCTGGTCGGCGATCGCGACCACGATCAGCGGAACCAGCCACAGGATGGGACTGCGATAGGTGATCAGCAGGAGCACGGCGACGATGCCTGCGGTCGCCAGCAGCAGGGTGAGGTCCGCGCCCTCGAACACGGCGGCGAGGTCGGCCTGGATCGCGGCCGGGCCGGTGACCTGCGACGTGACCCCGTCCGGCAGGCCCTCGGCGGACTCCTGCCGGATCTCGGCGACCCGGTCGGCGATCGCCTCCGCGCCGTCCTCGGCGACCGGCACCACCGCGATCGCGGCGGTGCCGTCGTCGCTCACGACCAGACCCGGACCCTGGTCGGAGGCGGGGTGACGCTGCGTCAGCGTGCCGATCGCCTCCGGGGACAGCGGGCCCTCCTGGGCTGCGTAGAGCACCACGGCAGTGCTTCCACTCTCCTCGGGCAGCTGCGCCGAGAGCTCCACCACCGTGGTCGAGTCGTAGCCCTCGGGGAGGTTGTCGAGGGGGCTCGGCGAGCGCTCGGCCTGCCCCAGCCCCCCGATCACGGCGACGGCGGCGATCAGGAAGGTCAGCGCCAGCCACCAGCTGCGGCCACGGCGCAGGGTCAGGTTCGTCAGGTCCGACATGGCGGGCTTCCTCCGGAGTAGCATGGCCAGTAACTTAGAAGATTACTTATCAGATAACTAAGCTAGTGAGCAAAATGCGAGAGCCGACGACAGCGGCGCCGAACACCGCCTACGTGGAGGACTGGCACCAGACCTCCACGCTGCTGGCGTTGCGCGAGCTGCTCCAGGTCGCTGCGCAGGTCGGGCCCGCGGTGGCCAAGCGGGCCGATCTCGGCCACAGCGAGCTGGCCGCGCTCGAGCTGCTGGTGGAGAGGCAGGTGGGTCCCGCGGACCTGGCTCGGCACCTGGGCGTCACCTCGGCGGCCTCGTCGGGCATCGTCGACAGGCTGGTGGCCCGAGGACACGTGACCCGCGAGTCCGACGCGACCGACGGCCGGCGCACCCGGGTGGTGCTGACCGACTCAGGGCGCGAGGAGGTGCTCGGCCAGCTGATGCCGATGTTCCTCGCCCTGGCCCGACTCGATGCCGGTCTCTCCGACGACGAGCGAGCCGTCATCGACCGCTTCCTGGGGAACGCGACGCAGGCCATCGGTTCGCTGCTCTGAGCCCGACTCCACGCTGAGCCGAGGATCAGCCGCAGGCGTGGACCATGCGCAGCTCGAACGTGGCGGTGGCCCGGTCGGAGAACACCCCTCGGGGGGTGGTGATGGTGTTGATGCCCTGGGTGGTGATGTTCCCCGCGTTCTGCGAGCCGTTGAGGTTCACGGCATAGGTCCCGCCCCCGGACCACACGACTCCGGCGGCATTGCCAGACAGGTCGTAGGTCCCGCCGGTGGGACCGTCGGGGGTGAAGTCGAGGGTCAGGCCGGTGCCGCTGATCGTGAAGGGCTTGCGCAGGTCGCAGATCCGCCCCTCGCCCCGAAACTCACCGCCGCCGCCGGAGGCCACGAAGGAGAGCTCGTAGGTGTCGAAGTGCAGCGACGCCTTCGCCACCCCACGCCGAGATCGGGCCTCGAGCTCGACGTCGGCGGTCTTCTCCTTCTCCGGAGGTGCGGTGTAGACGAAGGTCGCGTCCGCCTTCACCTTGCTCCCCTCGGGTGACACGCCGGCGCCGCCGGCGACGAGCCGGGCTACGACGGTGCCGCCGGTCGGGCCGCCGTCGATCTTGCTGCGCGGCGCGGCCGTGATCGTCACCGACGATCCGGGCTCCAGGCCCGAGGGGCCGTCGGACACCGTCGGCTCGAGGGTCACGCACTTCCCCGACTTCCAGGTGTCCTCGGCCGCGCGGGCCAGCCGGTGGGAGAGCAGCCGGCCCATGACGAGGGCTCCGTTCGCCGACTGCTCGGCATAGCCGGGGGGCAGGTCTCCACGTGAGCTGTCGACGGTGTAGTCGCCGCCGGCACCGACGGACACTGCGACGTAGGTCTCCTTGCCGCCGCTGACGTTGCCCTGTTCGGCGTGCAGCTCCTCGGTAGTGGAGGAGATCTCGGCATCGTCGCCGACCTGGATGTCGACCTTCGCCTCGTAGGTGAACTCGTGGCCGACCCCGCCCTTGCTCGCCGATGCCTGCATCGAGCCCTCGGCGTGGACCCGCCCGTCGGGGTCCGGGCACGGCGCGATCGTGGCGCTCGTCCGGATGGTGACCTCGACGCCGTCGATCGTCTTGGTGACCTCCACCGTCACGCTGCCGGTGTCCTCGGTCGCAGTGCGCGTCACGCCCTTCTCCGTCTGGCTGCCGGTGTGCTTGCCGTCGACCAGCCCGGCCGCGAGGTCGGCGCTCAGGGAGGAGATCATCAACGCCCCGAAGAGGCTCGCTCCCTGGGCCTCGCTCAGCTCGTCGGTCCGCAGCGGCACCGTCCTACCGAAGGCGTCGGCGCCCGTGAGGCGGGCCGCCTCCCGAGCCAGCTTCGTCCGGATGCCTGCGTTGGCGGACTCGAAGATCGCGTCCGCCTGCTCGGGGCCGCCGACGGCCTCCTCCAGACCGGACACGACCCAGGTGGCACGCTCGAGCTTGCGGTCGACCTCGGCTGCCTGCTGCTCCTGGGCGCCGTCATCGAGGGCGTCGAACTCGGCCAGCAGCTGCTCGGCGGCCTCGACATTGACGGCGTCGCCGTCCAACAGCGAGTCGGAACCCGGCTCGTCACCGCCACCGCCGCCGCCGCAGGCAGCCGCCGCCAGGGCCAGGCCCAGTGCCACGCAAGCCGCTTGCGCGCGGCGCAGACCCCGAGGCATGCCTGCAATCTAGAGCCTGGGCAGCGGCGGTGTCCCTGACTCGGAGAATCTCGGGCTCGTGTCCGTACGTCGCCATCGGGCGCGCGCGAGCGTCAGTCTGCAAAGCCCGGACCGTCCTCGAGCACCGGCCGGTCGTCCCGCCATACGAGCCGGATCATGCCGTTCGGACGGTCGCGGGGCGAGCCCAGGTAGTAGTAGACGTTGCGATGCTCCTGGCTGGCGCTCGCGATGGCGCACGTGGGTCCGAACGCGCGGGCCGTGCTCGGCACCGGCGCCGACCACGACTCGCCGTCCGGCTCCGAGAGACTCACCACCAGCTCGCAGGAGCGCCCCTCTCGCTCGATCTGCGCGAGGGCGAACCCGCCGCCCTCGAGGGGGGTGACCGAGGCTCCGTCGGGCACGGGCAAGGAGATCACCTGGAGTCCCGCGTCCGGAGTCCACAGCCGGCTGGGGCTTCCTTCGAAGAACATGTCGCGCCCGACCCGGATGCCGCTGGCCGACGCGAGGAAGGCATCCCAGCGGACGCCGTCCTCGCTCACCACGGTCGGGTAGATCCACTCACCTGACTCCGACAGGCACGTCAGGTGGAGGTAGAACGGATCCTCCTCCCCCCAGGTGTACGTCGGCATCGGGTCGATCGAACGGCAGCGAGACCCCTCCGGCGCCTCGAGCACCTCGAGGGGCGGGCCCCATCGCGCCTCGCCGGGCTCGTGCACCTGCACGACCAGGCGGCGCCCGTCCGGTGAGGTGGCGACCACCTCGCGCCAGTGCCAGAACCCGCTCCGGGCGACCTGTCCAGCCAGCTGGCTGTCAGCCCTGGGCGGGTAGTGCACCTGGCCGCTCGGATCCCGTCCCACCTGGCGCCAGACGCCGTTCTCACGGGCGAGGAACCACGGCTCGCCTCGACCGGGCGCGACCACGACGTAGTCGTCGGAGAAGGTCTCGAGGGACGTGCGGCACGTCCGGCGGCGGTCGTTCGGGTCCTGGTAGGCCGCGGACTCGGTGAAGGCGGCGCTGCCCGGTGCGGTGGTGAACAACGTGTAGTCGCAGCCGCCCGGTGCAGCCCGACCCACGACCGCCCGGAGGCCACCGTCGGCGGCCAGCAGCGGTTGATCGTCTCCGCGGTCGCCGGCCGGCAGGCCCGTCGGCTGACGGAGGTCGATGCCCTTGCCGGTCCAGAGCGGGTAGCCGTCCGCCAAGGCGCCGAAGAAGGCATGGCTGCCGGTCGGCGTCACCTGTGGCGGGCCGGCCACGGTGCCGGCGATGGGGTCCGTGGTGGTGCAGGCTCGATCACGGCACACGGCGACCAGCGTCGTGTCGTCGGCCGCGAGGTCGACGCCCGCCGGCACCGGGTCGTCGGTATGGGTCGTGTCGTCGGGTGACAGCGACGCTCGCAGCGCCAGCGTCGGCCCACCGACCCGGACCCGGAGGTCCAGGACGGTGATGCTCGGATCGGCCAGCAGGACCTGGGGCTTGCTCCACGCCCCGTCGTGCCGCCACTGGACCTGGAGCCGGCCGTTCCCGTGCGAGACGGCCACGCGGTCGCCTCCGGCGAGGTTGAAGAGACGAGATCCGTCCGCGGGCGGAGGGTGGCTCGGGCCGTTCCGGACGGCGTATCCCACGCCGAGTCCCGCCGCGCACAGGCCGGCCGCTACCAGGATCGCCACCAGCGCGCCGCGTCGGCTCGTCCACCCCATGGCGCATGCTAAGCAGCCGGGCAGCCCGCGACCGACGCCCTGCACCGAACCTTCACACGCTCGTGTCACGGCGACCGCGGCCGGGCTCCTCGACGGGTGCCCGGTGAGCCGCGACAATCGTGGGATGCCCCCTCGAGACGACGATCGCCGAGCCGCACTGGACGGGGCGCACGCTCACGCCTCCGACTGGCTGGACTCGGTCGCGAACCGGCCGGTGCCTCCGAGGGCCTCGGTCNNGGTGGCGGCAGCGCTGGGCGGCGAGCTGCCCGACGGGCCTCGGTCGGCTGCCGAGACCGTCGACCTGCTGGCCGCGGCGTGCGAGCCCGGGCTCACCGCGATGGGCTCGGGGCGGTTCTTCGGCTTCGTCATCGGGGGCACCCACCCGGCAGCGCTGGCGACGGACTGGCTGGTCAGCGCCTGGGACCAGAACGCCGGCCTGCGGCTGGTGACCCCGGCGTGCTCGGCGGTCGAGGAGATCGCCAGCCGCTGGCTGCTCGACCTCCTGGACCTGCCGGAGGAGTCGGGCGTCGGCTTCGTCACGGGAGCCACGATGTCCAACTTCACCTGCCTGGCCGCCGCCCGGGACGCTGTGCTCCGGCGGGCAGGGTGGGACGTGGCGTCGCAGGGGCTGGTCGGCTCCCCGGGGGTGCGGGTGCTGGTCGGGGCCGAGAGGCACGACACGGTCGACCTGGCCCTGCGGTTCCTGGGACTCGGGCTGCCGGAGCCGGTCGCGGCGGACGAGCAGGGCCGGATCCGCGTGGAGGCGCTGGCTGCTGCCCTGGCGTCGTACGACGGACCCCAGGTCGTCGTGCTCCAGGCCGGCAACGTCCACTCCGGCGCGTTCGACCCGTTCGCGGAGGCGATCGAGGTCGCCCACCGGCATGGCGCGTGGGTGCACGTCGACGGTGCGTTCGGGCTCTTCGCCGCGGCCTCGCGGGGCCGCCGGCACCTGACCGAGGGCTACCAGGCGGCCGACTCGTGGACCACCGACGCGCACAAGACGCTGAACGTGCCCTACGACTGCGGGATCGCGATCGTGCGTGACCAGGCCGCGCTGGCGGCCGCGATGGGCATGCACGGCGACTACCTCATCCACGACCCGGTCGGCGACCCCCTCGAACGCGTACCCGAGGTGTCGCGGCGGGCTCGGGCGCNNATGTGCGACGCCGCGGCCGCACTGGCCGACGGGGTCGCCACGATCGACGGCGCAGAGGTCCTCCACGACGTCTGCTTCACCCAGCTCTGCGTGAGCTTCGGGGACGACGACCGCACCGAGCGCGTCGTGCGAGCGATGCTCGAGGACGGCACCGCGTGGACGACCGGGTCCCGCTGGCACGGTCGCGCGGTGCTGCGGATCTCGGTGAGCAACTGGACCACCGACGCCGACGATGTGCGCCGCACGGTCGACGCGCTGCGGCGGGTGGCGGCACCCTCCTGAGGTCGCTCCCTGTCGTCCCTCCCGGCGGGGCGCTAGCGTGCAGGGGTGATCGAGCCGACCGAGGCGATCGACCGGATCGCAAGGGCCACCGGGTCGAAGCCCGGGTTCCGCACGCTGCACGCCAAGGGGCACTTCTACGCGGGCACGTTCACCGCCTCGGAAGCGGCCGCCGAGCTGTGCCGCGCCGGGCACCTGCAGGGCGAGCCGGTGCCGGTGCTGGTGCGCTGGTCGAACGGTGCCGGCCATCCGCGCAACAAGGACACCGGACCCGACGTCCGGGGGATGGCCGTGAAGTTCCGGCTCGCCGACGGGTCGGCGACCGACCTGCTCGGCCAGACCGCGCCGTACTTCCCGGTGCGCACGCCCGAGGCGTTCGTCGCGTTGACCGAAGCGCTGGCGAAGCCGATCCTCCTGCCGCTCTTCCTGGCGCGGCACCCAGCGGCGGGCGCGGCGCTGCTGCGGAACGCTCGTGCCGGTGCCACGACGTCGCCACGCTCCTACGCCGAGGCGACGTACTTCCCGATCCACGCCTATCGCTGGGTGGCGCCGGACGGGACCGGCCGGTGGGTGCGCTACCGCATGCTGCCGGTGGACGTGGCCGCCGGGCGTCCCGACGGCGCGTTCGAGGGCCGTGAGCGCCTGCGCGAGGAGATCCTCGCTCGGCTCGCCGTCGGTCCCGTGGCCTTCGACCTGCGCGTCACGGTGGCGGCGGCGGGCGAGGACCCCCACGACCCGACGTCGCACTGGAAGGGCGAGCGCGAGCTCTCGGCGGGGCGGATCGAGATCTCCGAACCGGTCGAGGACCCCGAGGCCGAGGGACCGGTGGTGGTGTTCGACCCCACCCGGGTGGTCGAGGGCATCGAGCTCTCCGACGACCCGATCCTGCGCTACCGCCCGGCGGCGTACGGCGTGTCCGTGGACCGCCGGGTCTGACTGCGCGTCGTGGTCAGTCGACGGTGTCCTCGCCGACCAGCATCGCGTAGGTGAAACCGGCCAGCAGGGCGCCCGCGATCGGGGCGAGGATGAAGAGCCACAGCTGCGCGATCGCGTCGCCGCCCGCGAACAGCGCGGGACCGATGGAGCGAGCCGGGTTCACCGACGTGTTGGTCACGGGAATGCTCACCAGGTGGATCAGGGTCAGTGCCAGGCCGATCGCGATCGGGGCGAAGCCCGCGGGCACGCCGCGCCGGTCGGTGGAGCCGATGATGACGTAGAGGAAGATCGCGGTCAGCACGAGCTCGACGACCAGCCCGGCGAGCAGGGTGTAGCCGTCGGGTGACCGGTCGCCGAAGCCGTTGCTCGCGAAGCCGTCGGACGCCGAAAACCCGTCCTTGCCGCTGGCGATGACGAACAGCACCCCCGCGGCCGCGATCGCGGCGACCACCTGGGTGACGATGTAGCCGCCGGCGTCCTTCCAGGCGAACCGCTTCGCCGCGGCCAGGCCGAGCGTGACTGCCGGGTTGAAGTGGCCGCCCGAGATGTGCCCGACGGCATAGGCCATCGCCAGCACGGTCAGCCCGAAGGCGAGAGCGACACCCAGGAAGCCGATCTGCTCGCCGGCCAGGACGGCGGCACCGCAGCCGCCGAAGACGAGCACGAAGGTGCCGAGGAACTCGGCGGCCAGACGGTGGGCGGTGGT
>CXWJ01003003.1_pt1 | contig 15960 bp, 15 predicted proteins | sample 590841 | NCBI WGS metagenome assembly CXWJ01 (sample SAMEA3498367, study PRJEB10139) | wastewater metagenome | biome: wastewater treatment plant; material: activated sludge | place: Austria | collected 2015-01-21 | reverse complement strand
GGACAACCTCCACATGAGCGTCTTCTATGAAGAGTATCGCGCATTGGTCAATACCGTGAACAACGCCCGAGACCTGTTGGCCTTAGCGAATTATGTTGTCAACGACATGGTTCGTCTGACTGGGTCGGCGCTCGTCGGACTGTCGAATGGTGCGCCGAATTATGGGTTTGGCGGGGAATCAGATTGCAGTTTTAATTGACCGGCTTTAACAACATGAAGCAAGCGGTCAGCGAACCCTTCTTCAAAAGGCGATTCTCGATGCGATGGAGATCAGGAAGCGTGAGCGTCCGCGTGATGTCGGACGGCGGGCTCTGGTCGAATATCCAGCAGGGTTGCATACGTTGGTCACTTCGCATCGAACATTTGTGAAGTAGTCTGATTCTATCGGTAACACGAGGGGTTGAGCGTGAACCGAGAATCTCATCATTCTATGACCACTGACCATCCACCAGCGCACCGCTCATCGGCGGCACTCGCCCTGTCTCACTTTCTGCACCATCATTTGCTGTGGTTCCTGATCGGCGCCTACGCGATCGCGGTCGTCTCTCCGACGTTCGGCCTATGGATCAGAAGGACGTCTTTCGGTGAAATCGCTCTCTTTCAGGAACAGACGCGTGTGTCGTTGCTGCTGGTGATGCTGGCCATGCTCATGTTCAATGCCGGCGTAGGTCTGAAGACCGAGCATCTTCGAACCGTCATGCAGAGGAAGTTCGCATTGTTCGCTGGGTTAGCCGCAAATCTGGCGATCCCGATGGCCTATATCTTTGCGGTGACCCTTGTCATGCGGCTTTGGTACGAACCAGACGAAGCCCAGCACATCTTAGTCGGATTGGCATTGGTAGCGGCCATGCCGATAGCGGGAGCGTCAACGGCATGGGCGCAAAATTCCAACGGCAATCTGGCATTGAGTTTAGGTCTCGTCCTATTTTCAACCGTCTTGAGCCCGCTTGTGACGCCAGTGGCGTTTCGAGTGTTCGGGGAGATGGCAGCGGAAGAATACGAAAGGGTGTTGCAGGGACTGGCCGCTTATGGATCGGGGACCTTCCTTGGGTTGTGGGTTGTGGTGCCATCCTTGCTTGGCATCACCGTGCGAAGACTCGTCCCGTCGAGATGGATGACCGTCGTTATGCCATATCTCAAGCTCGTCAATTCCATCAATTTATTGCTCTTGAACTATTCGAACGGCTCCGTGTCGCTTCCCCAGGCTGCTGCCGATCGCGATTACGATTTCCTGACTGTGACGTTGGCCATTACGACGGGGTTGTGTCTTGCCGCGTTCGCAACGGGGTATGGGCTGAGTGGCTGGTTCAAGTTGGAGCGAGCGGAACGCGTCTCGCTGATGTACGGGCTGGGGATGAATAACAATGGGACAGGGTTGGTTCTGGCATCGCTCGTGTTGTCTTCGTACCCACGAATCATGGTGCCGATCATTTTCTATAATCTGATTCAACACCTCGTGGCCGGGACCGTGCATATGGTAGCGGAGGAGAAATGGAGAGAACCTGAACAAACACATCCAAAGACCACGATAGAGTCGACATCGACGGAGAGACCTAGTGCGAAACGCACTGTGTCTACGGCATAGGTCATCGCTGTTCTCGTTCTTGGTGGAATGATCCGTCATGCCCTGGCCGTTGGCACCCGGTCACTCGTGTAATAAAGGACTTGTTTCCTCCTGTGTGAACGAATGCAGCATGGGTGTGACAGAACGCGGTCTCATGATGTAGCTGACCGGAGGATTCCAATGGAAGATTCTAAAGAGTTCCCAAGAGATGATGACTCGATCGATGTCACGGTGCCCATGGAAGCTCAGGTGATTCAAAACGCCCAGCAAGAAACGAGCTGCGCTCATCAGCGCTTGGTTGATGATGTTTTGAGCGCGCGGGAACTCGGCATAAACGTGTGTGCGGCTGCATCATGGACTGAGCGATCGGATCCCGACGGTCCTTTCCTTGCACCGTGACAACGGAGGCGAGGCCCTCTTGACAATGGGCTCTTACAGAAGATAGTAATTGATTACTTACTTTGTTGGGATTGATATGGCGTCTCACCCCAAGCACCTTCCAGCGGATCAACGTCGAACCGGTACGGTCGAGGCCTTGATCGCATTGGCCGCTGAACAGGACCCCGCTGAGATTACAACTGCCGCCGTTGCCAAGCGGATGGGGCTGACTCAGGGCGCACTGTTCAAGCACTTTCCAAGCAAAGACGCCATTCTGGAGTCAGTCATGGAGTGGGTGGCGGACCGCTTGCTGGCCCGAATCGACAGAGCCGCACAAGCTGCCTCATCTCCCATCGCGGCGTTGGAAGCGGTCTTCATGACGCACATTGATTTTGTGGTGGAACATCCGGGGGTACCACGGATGCTGATCGGTGAATTGCAGCGATCCGGAGACACGGTCACCAAGCGGATGGTGCGGACCTTGCTCCGTTGCTACACCGAGCGAGTGATTCGGCTTATGGACGAGGGGATCAAGCAGGGCCAGCTCGATCCAGCGTTGGACACCGCTGCCGCTTCGACCCTGTTTGTTGGGACCATCCAGGGGCTGGTCATGCAGTCGCTGCTTACGGGAAACGTGTCGCACATCCGCCGCCAAGGGCCTCGTACGTTTGCGATCTACCGGCGAGGCATTGTATCCGACAGAGAGGCAAGATCAAAAAGCGGCTCTCGCCGCGAGAACAGCCATCGTGGATAGCGCGAAACAATGGAGCGACCGATGAAGAGGGAAATATTGGGGATCGCGACACTAGCAGTATTCTGGATGATGACTTCGGCGGCACTCGCTGAGTCTTCTCCATCCCCTCCTGAGTTGCGTCTGAGCCTTCGCGAGGCGATTCAGGCGGCGATCGATAACAACGTCAACGTGCGGCTGCTAAAAGAACGTATTGCCGCTGCACAAGCGCAGGCCAACACGAGTCTGGGTGCCCTGCTGCCAAACGTCGGAGGATATCTCAACGGCAGAAACCAAACGGTGAATCTTGCCGCCTTCGGTCTTCCCGCTGACCGGCTTGGCGCCCTTGGCCTCACCCGAAGCGTGACCGAACCATTTGAGGTGTATGACGCACGTGCCACGCTGGTGCAGAACATTTTCAGTCTCAGTCTCATTCAACGGTGGCGGGCTGCGAGATCGGGCATCGATGTCGCAAATCTTGAAGCGGAAGTGACGAAGCGGGATGTGATGGCGACAGCCGGGCTGCTGTATATCGAGGCGCTACGGGCCGACGAAGCGGTTAAGGCGCGGGAAGCGGATATCGAGCTCAGTCAGCAATTGCTGAAATTGGCGAGAAATCGCAAGACGGCGGGTGTGGCAACGGGGCTGGACGTTACCCGTCAGGAAGTGGAACTGGAGAACAACAATCAACGGTTGCTTGTGTCGCAGAATGAGTTGGAGAGCGCGCGCCTGAACTTGATTCGCTCATTGGGGATTGCCTTCGATGTGCGGTTGATTCTCACGGACGACCTCAAGTTCGTGCCGGTCGAACCTCAGGCTCCCGAACAGGCGCTCATGGCCGCCCGCGAACAGCGGTTGGAATTGAGGGCGCAAGAAAATCGCCAGAGACTCGCCTCACTCACTCTCAGTTCCGTCACCAGTGAACGAATTCCATCGCTTTCGTTGAACGGTGACTATGGTTGGATCGGTTTGAAACCGGAGGATGCGCTGGCCACACGCTCCATCGGACTCACATTCTCAATCCCTATCTTCGACGGAGGTCAGCGGGAAAGCCGAATTTCAGAAACCCGCAGCCGAGTGCGACAAGAGTTGATTCGTATGAAGGATGTATCGGATCAGGTCACACTGGAAGTCCGGAACGCTCTACTGACGCTCGAATCGTCGATGCAACAGGTCGCAGTCGCTGAAAAGGGGATGGAATTGGCACTGAAAGAATTAACCTTTGCACGCGATCGGTTTACGGCCGGTTTGACGACCAATATCGAAGTCACGAACGCCCAAACCTCGGTGGCACGGGCACGAGACAATCAGATCGAAGCGTTGTTCCGGTTCAATGCCTCGCGCATCAATCTGGCGCGAGCCAAAGGGGAGATCGAACGGTTCTTCTAATAGGCGTGGCGCGTCGTTCGTTATCGTGAACGGCAAGGTTCAGTAGTTGGTCCTATAAGCTTTAAGAATGACGTGCGCCGGAGGACACAATCCCATGAGCACTGATACGACGACTCTTTCTCGCAAACCGATGGGTCCAGGGACNNATGTTGTACGTGCAGTCGCGGCCTGCACCGGAGTCCGGCATGTTGCGCGTCTCGGGCAATATCGAAATGACTGATGCCGAAGTGAGTTTCAAGATCGCGGGTCGTGTGGCTGAACGTCTGGTGTCCGAAGGAGAAACAGTCACAGCGAAGCAGGTCGTCGCTCGCCTGGATACCAGTGAGCTAGCGCAGGAGGTCGCGCTGCGCAAGGCGGAAGTACGGGCCGCCGATGCCGCGCTGGCCGAATTGGAAACCGGCTCCCGTCCGGAGGAAATTGCACAAGCCAAAGCCGTCGTCCGGCGGTCGGAGGCAGATGTGACACGGGCGCGGGCGGATCTCAAGCGGCTCGAACGGCTGTATGAACAGGACAATGTCTCGGCGCAGGACTACGACGCGGCGAAAACTGTTGTCGCCGTCACGGAAGCGAAGCTGCGCGAAGCGCAGGAGCAGCTGCGTCTGGTCCGGAAAGGTCCTCGCATTGAAAAGATCGAGCGGTCGCGAGCGCAGCTGCAGCAGGCCAAAGAAGCACTGGCGCTGGCCGAGACCCGGCTGGACTATGCCACGCTGACCTCTCCGCTGACCGGCCTCGTGCTCTCCCACAACATCGAACCGGGTGAGTTCGTTGCTGCCGGCACGCCGATCGTGACCGTCGGCGATCTGGAGCACGTGTGGCTGCGGGCCTACGTCGATGAAACGGACCTCGGCCGGGTGAAGGTGGGTCAAACGGCCGCCGTGACGACTGACACGGTTCCGGACAAGGCCTACGAAGGCCGCGTGTCCTTCATCGCCTCCCAGGCGGAGTTCACGCCGAAGAGCGTCCAGACCGAGAAGGAGCGGGTCAAGCTGGTCTATCGCATCAAGATCACCATCGACAATCCTCGCATGGAGCTCAAAGCCGGGATGCCGGCCGATGCCAAGATCGTTCTCGCGAATGGAACGGAGCCATCCAGTGGAAGTCATTAAGCTCGTCCATCTCACGCGATCGTTCGGCGTAGTTCGCGCGGTCGAAGATTTGAACTTCACCGTGGCAGCCGGAGAAATTTTCGGCCTCGTCGGACCGGACGGCGCAGGCAAGACCACCACGATGCGGCTCTTGACCGGCGTGATGGAGCCGACCGGCGGCGAGGCCTGGGTCATGGGAAGGCATGTGGTCCGGGAAGCCGAGGCGGTGAAAGACGACATCGGGTACATGAGCCAGCGATTCGGGCTCTACCCGGATCTGACAGTGGATGAGAACATCCATTTCTACGCTGATCTCTACGGGGTTCCCACGCACGGGCGCGCGCAGAAGATCCACGAGCGGCTCTCGTTCAGCAATCTCACTCCCTTCAAGAAGCGGCAGGCGGGGCGGTTATCCGGGGGCATGAAGCAGAAGCTGGGGCTGGCCTGTGCATTGATCCATACGCCGAAAGTCTTGTTCCTGGACGAGCCGACGAACGGCGTTGATCCGGTCTCGCGGCGCGACTTCTGGCGGATTCTCTATTCCCTTCTCAAAGAAGGCGTCACGATCTTCATCTCCACCGCCTATCTGGACGAGGCGGAACGGTGCCATCGGGTGGCGCTGTTGCACCAGGGCCGTCTCCTGGCTTGCGACACGCCGGACCGGGTCAAACGCCTCATGCGGGGCACGATCCTCGAAGTCCGCGTCAGCCGGGTGCGCGAGGCCGCGGCTTTGCTCAAGCAGCACATGAGAGCCGAATCGATCGGTCTCTTCGGCGATCGCATCCACGTGGTGACGATGAATCACGCGCAGGCGGCGCATGAGGTGCCGAGCATCCTCCAAGGGAATGGATTTACGCTGCACGGAGTGCGACAGATCGAGCCATCCCTGGAAGATGTCTTTATCTCAGTGCTGACGGGCGAGCAGGCTGCCGCCCAGCAGGAACCGACCCATGGATTCTGATCATAAGCCTTATGCGGTCGTGGTCCGCGATTTGGAAAAGCGGTTCGGCTCATTCGTCGCGGTCAACCGGATCAGCCTGGAAGTCACGGCCGGCGAGATCTTCGGCTTTCTCGGACCGAACGGAGCCGGCAAGTCCACGACCATCCGGATGCTGTGCGGGCTCCTGATGCCGACGGCGGGCACCGGGACCGTCGCCGGCTTCGACATCATGGGAGAGGCGGAGCGAATCAAAGCCCACATCGGCTACATGAGCCAGAAGTTCTCGCTCTACGAGGATCTGACGGTCGAGGAGAACATCGATTTTTACAGCGGCATCTACCGCATTCCAAAAGAGAAGAAGGCGGAGCGGAGAGAGTGGGTCATTGATATGGCGGGCCTCTCGGAGCATCGGTTCTCGCGGACCGCTGTCCTCTCGGGAGGCTGGAAGCAACGGCTCGCGTTGGGCTGTGCCATCCTGCACGAGCCGCCGATCATCTTCCTCGATGAGCCGACGTCCGGTGTGGATCCGATCAGCCGCCGGAGCTTCTGGGATCTCATTTACGAGTTGGCCGGACGAGGCGTGACGGTCTTCGTGACGACCCACTATATGGAAGAGGCTGAGTACTGCGACCGGCTGGGATTGATCTATCGGGGTGAGTTGATCGCGGCCGGGACGCCGGAGGAGCTGAAGACGCGATTCATGCAGGACGACATCATCGAAGTGCTGAGCGAACAGCCGCAGGAGGCGATGTTTGCGCTCGGGGACGTCGGAGGAGTCAAGGAAGCGGCATTATTCGGCAAGGGCCTGCATGTCGTCGTCGAGCGCCGGGCGGGGGACGTCATCCAGGCGATCACGAATCGGCTGACCGAGCTGAACTTTGCGGTATCGCGGGCGGAGCGGATCGTGCCGTCACTTGAGGATGTGTTCGTCTCGTTGATCGAGGCGCGGGACCGGCAGGAGCGGCCTCAGGTCGAGGTGGCGGGATGAACGGGCGACGCATGTGGGCGGTGGCCCGCAAAGAGGGGATTCACATCATCCGCGACTGGCGCAGCCTTGTCATGGGGATCGCCATTCCCGTCCTCTTGTTGATCCTGTTCGGCTATGCGCTGACACTGGACGTGGACGAGGTGCCGCTCGTGGTATGGGATCAGAGCGGTACGGAAACCAGTCGGCGCTTCATCAGCCGGTTCGACGGCTCGCCCTATTTCAGCCTGCGCCGGTACGTGCGGGCCTATGCGGACGTGGAGCGGGCGATCGATGAGGGGAGCGCGCTGGTGGCGCTGATCATTCCGACCGATTTCGGCCCGGATCTCGCAGCGGGACGGGTGACACGGGTGCAAGCCATCATGGACGGCAGCGACTCGAACACGGCGACGATCGTGCTCGGCTATGTGGAGACTGTGGCGCGGACCTACAACCAGGACCTGGCGATCGAACAGACGGCGCGCAAGAGCGGCCGGACCGTGTCCGTTCCGCTCGACCTGCGCCCACGTGTTTGGTTCAACGCCGACATGGAATCCAAGAATTACATCATTCCTGGGCTGATCGCGGTGATCATGATGGTCATTGCCGCGATGCTGACCTCGCTGACTGTGGCGCGGGAGTGGGAAACCGGCACGATGGAGCAGGTCATCTCAACGCCACTGAAAGGCTCGGAATTGATTCTGGGAAAGCTGCTGCCGTATTTCGGCATCGGCCTGTTGGATGTTGTGATTGCCGTCCTGATGGGGGAGTTCCTCTTCGAGGTGCCGCTGCGCGGCAATGTCGCGCTCCTGTTCGGCATGGCGGCCGTCTTTCTGGCCGGGGCGCTCTCCCTCGGCATGTTGATCAGCATAGTGACCAAAGCGCAATTGTTGGCCAGTCAACTGGCCATGGTGGTCACGTTCCTGCCGGCCTTTCTGCTCTCCGGGTTCATGTACGACATCAGCAACATGCCGAACGTGATCCAGGCGATCACCCATGTGGTGCCGGCCCGGTATTTCGTCTCGCTGTTGAAGGGCATTTATCTGAAAGGGATCGGCCTGGAGATCCTCGTCTTGGAGGCGGTACTGCTGGCCGGCTTCGGCCTGCTCGTGCTCCTGGCCGCGAATCTGGTCTTTAAGAAAAAGATGGCGTGAAGAGATGTTCGAACGCATTACTCGGATGCTGATCAAGGAATTCATCCAGATCCTTCGCGATCCGCGGATGAGGACCGTCATTTTCGTGATGCCTCTCGTGCAGACGCTCGTGTTCGGCTATGCCGTCACAACGGATGTGACCCACATCCCGACGGCGATCTTCGATCTGGACAACAGCCGCGCCAGCCGCGAGCTGGTCGCCCGGTTCACCGGCTCCGGCTATTTCGACGTAGTGGCGTATGTCGATCGCGAAGACCAGGCTCGGGACCTGGTGGATCACGGCACGGTCAAAGCGGCGCTGCAGATAAACAAAGGGTTTGGAGACGATCTCCGGGCTGGCCGGACGGCGGCGGTACAGGTCATCGTGGACGGGACGGACTCCAACACGGCGGGCATCGTGCTGAACTACGCCGGACAGATCGCGGGCCGATTCAGTGAGACCGTGATGCAGACACGCATCATCCGGGCCACCGGTGAGCCGGCCACCCCTGCTTATGTGGCGGTGGAGACACGCGCGTGGTTCAACGAGAACCTCGAAAGTCGCAACTTCTATGTCCCCGGGGTCATCGTGCTGATCGTCACGCTGGTCACGCTGATGTTGTCGAGCATGGCGGTGGTCCGTGAAAAGGAAATCGGGACGATTGAGCAGATCATGGTCACGCCGATCAAGCAAGCTGAATTCATTCTGGGCAAGACCTTGCCGTTTGCGCTGATCGGCTTTGCCGACGTGGCGCTGGTGACCGTCATGGCAGCCTATTGGTTTGACGTGCCCTTCAGGGGCAGCGTGTGGCTCCTCGTCGGGGCGACAAGCCTGTACCTGATGAGCACACTGGGCATCGGTCTGCTGATCTCGACCATCAGCCGGACGCAACAGCAGGCGATGATGAGCGCCTTTTTCTATTACTTCCCCGCCATGCTGCTCTCCGGCTTCGTCTTCCCCATCGCCAACATGCCGGAGGCCGTACAATGGCTGACCTATCTCAATCCGCTGCGCTATTTTCTGGTGATCATCCGGGGGATCTTCCTGAAAGGTGTGGGGCCTGAGATTCTCTGGCCGCAGATGGCGGCGCTGTTGATTCTTGGGACGGCTACGCTGTGGGTGGCAACCCGGCGGTTCTACAAGACTGCCATCTAGGCTGTATGGCGATCATCGGGCTTCTCGGTTTGGCCGTCCTGACAAGAGGCGATGTCCGGAGGGAGGAATCGCAGGACACGAACAATAGCACTGCACTCGACTGTCGGTATGAACAGAGCGATGGCGGTAGAAATCATGCGGCGTTCCCCAGCTGCTGAATCTTCTAATCGAGAAGGCATATGGGACTGCGGTGGTTCCGTACGGTTCCCATCTTGCAGGACTCTCGTGAGCGTCGGATTGTCACCGCTTGCTGCGACGGAAGTTTCGCCTGTGAGTTCCACCCAGGATGACCATTTGGTATCAAGAAAGACTGCTTCGCCGACGTGAGGAGGTCACATGAAACGAGGTCTGTGTGTAGCGGCAGTGATTCTATGGGTTCTCACATTAGCGGCAGCCGGATGGTTGTTCGTGAAGGGATGGACTGCGAAAGGAAGTGACGGGCGGACCGAAATCCTCTTAGCGCCGGTCGAGCGGGATCAGATCCTCACGGAGATGCGGCAGCTTCTGAAAGCGGTGGAGGGCATCGTCAGAGGGCTCGGGGAGCCGGAGCCTGATTTGAAACAGATGGAGGAAGCTGCCAGAGGGGCAGGGATGAATATGGCGGCAGACACGGAACCGGCCATCATGGCTAAGCTGCCGCTGCCGTTTAAGCAGATGGGCATGTCGATCCACAAGGACATGGATGCTCTGGCCGATGCGATTGTACAGAACGAGACACCTCAACAGATCTTACGACGGCTGTCGAGCATGACGGCCCGCTGCACGGCCTGTCATGACATGTATAGATTCAAAGCGAGCGAGTAGCTGTCAGTGGTCAGCAATCAGCAGCAGAAGGGACGTGAAACAATCGGGCTGCGTGTGAATCCATTTCCGATGTGGTGACTCACACCCAATGAGAGCTCCTGTCATGGCCGGATGGCACAAGCCTCGAAAGGCGGAAAATCCGTCGTAGCCGAGAGCAATGTCGCTCCGGTCATGTGTACAAGGAGGTACTCCATGCAGCCCAGAAAGATATTATCCATCATGGTCGCAGCAGCCATGCTGTTGCCATTTAGTTATGCGTCCGTCGCCTCGGCGCAAGATCTCGACCGTGACCGCGATCAGCTGAAGACGCAACAACTACAAGATAAGAACAAGCTACAGACCAAAGATCAGCTAAAAGACAAGGACCAGCTGAAAGAGCAGGAACGGACACGCGAGCGTGAACGGGTGAGAGAACATATGCAGACAGAGCGTCCCGAGAGACCGCAGCATGAGCGGCCTGAGCGCGGTGGGGGAGGCGGCCGCTAAAAAAGTTCTGAGTGCTGAGTATCGGGTGCTGAGGTAAACACTACGCTCGGCACTCAGGACTCACTACTCATCCTAAGCATGGAGGTGAACGATGGCACGAGTGGCGATCATCGGTGCATCGATCGGGGGCTTGCCGGCCGCCTATGAGGCACGGGCGCTGTTGGACAAGAAACACCAGGTCACCGTCATTTCAAACGTGAGCTCGTTTCACTTCGTGCCGTCGAATCCTTGGGTGGCGGTCGGCTGGCGCACGCGCAAGGACATCAGTTTTGAGTTGGGGCCTGTGTTGGCCAAGAAGGGAATCGAATTCGTCCATGCCGCAGCTGATCGTATCGAGCCGGAACAGAACCGCGTCGTCACGGCGAAAGGTGAGGTGCCGTACGACTATCTCATCATTGCCACGGGACCCAAGCTCAACTTTCCCGCCGTCCCTGGGCTCGGCCCAAGTAGCCATACACAGTCAGTATGCAACATAGACCATGCGGAGCAGGCCTGGGGCGCCTATCAGAGCTTTCTGAAAGATCCAGGTCCCATCGTCATCGGCGCCGCGCAGGGCGCGTCATGCTTTGGCCCCGCTTACGAGATGGCCTTTATTCTCGATGCGGATCTGCGGAAGAAAAAACTTCGCAAGAAAGTTCCGATCTATTTCGTGACGCCCGAGCCCTACATCGGTCACATGGGTCTCGCCGGTGTCGGGAAATCTCGGCGGCTGATGGAGGATGAGTTCGCCGAGCACTCGATCAAACCGATCCACAACGCGGCGATCAAAGAAGTTCAACCAGGCAAAATGTTTTTGGAGGATGGTCAGGAATTATCATTCCGCTACTCGATGATGATTCCGCCCTTCGCCGGGGTTGATGCGGTAGCAGGGACGTCGGGCCTATGCAATCCCAAAGGCTTCGTCAACATCGATGCCTACCAAGCGAATCCCAAGTACAAGAATATTTACGCGGTCGGTGTGTGTGTGGCCATCCCGCCGGTCGAGCAGACGCCGGTCCCAACCGGTGCACCGAAGACCGGGTACATGATCGAATCCATGGTGTCGGCGGCCGTGCACAACATCAAGGCCGACATCGAGAACAATGCGAAGAAAGAAACCGCAACGTGGAATGCGATCTGTCTGGCGGACATGGGTGATACGGGGATGGCGTTCGTCGCTCTGCCGCAGATGGCCCCACGCAACGTCACCTGGGCCAAGAAAGGCAAATGGGTCCACCTGGCCAAGATCGCCCTTGAGAAGTATTTCCTGATGAAAATGAAACGAGGTGTGAGTGAGCCATTTTTCGAGAAGGCGATTCTTGATGCCGTAGGGATCGGCAAGCGCGAAGTCGTTGGATAACGGCCCTTTCTCGCCTGAATCCTTTGCTCAGTCCGTGCCTCCCATAGGCAAGAGAAAAGGAGGGCCACATGAAACTCAACGAACGTTTGCGATTGATTGCCGGTGTATTCGTGCTCACTGCGGTGATTCTAGGGGCGACCGTCCATCCGTACTGGAACTATGTTGCTGCTTTTGTCGCGGTCAACCTGATTCAATCGGCCTTTACCGGCTGGTGTCCGATGATGGCACTCTTGCGCAAGCTCGGCGTGCAAGAATAGTCGTGACTTTGTCGTGGGATGCTTTATTCTTTGGTGACTGCCGACCCATCCGAGGCGTAACGGAGGATCAGGAAAGCCGCTATGACTATTCCCCTGATTTTGACAGATGCCTTTGCGAGCGAGGGCGTGTTGCGTGAAATGATTGTCATGCGGAAAGTCTGTTTCGACCACGATCCTTTCTATGTGAAAGACGGATCGAATCAGATCGTGCAGATCGGGTTTCAACTCAACCTCTATGCTGCGTTTCAGGATCCCAAGCATCTGCCATCCGGTGAGGACACCGAGCTGCGCGACCTCATCGGTGACCTTCGACGGCTTTGCCGTGTATTCTTTCAGTCGCTGGATCTTCTGAAACCCTGCGAATATCCCGAACCTCCGATGCATCGGGTCATGTATGCTCCGGAACGTCAGTATCGAGCGGAAGTCTGTCTTCAGATTCCCATCTTCGACCGGGGACACTATGGGGCGAAACCAGATCGTCGCTTAGAGGAGTTGCTCAACACAGCCGAATGTCTCCTTCGACAGCTAGGAGCCAAGCGTGGGATATGGGACGATCAGAAGAATGCGCAGGCTCACACTCAGGATCACTGTGAAGACCATGCGCGAGCTGCTGCGGGCGAAGCCTGAGTCCGGAGGAATACATCACGCAGATGAGAGTCAACCCAACGAGCTACATCGTCCTCGCGGCCCTGCTCCTAACCGGTTGCGGATCAAATGAAGAGCCGGCCGCACCGGTGGTATCCGCTGCTCCAGAGAAGACCATTCAGGCTGCAGTCGTGGAGGCCAAGCCAGCATCCGTACCGATTCGTGTTGAAGTAACCGGTCAGGTTGCTCCGATCTTCCAAGCCACGCTCTCCAGTCGTATCCAAGGATCCATTGACAAATTACTGGTTCGAGAAGGTTCGAAGGTCTCCAAGGGGCAGCTCTTGATCCAGCTGGATAGCCGGGATCTCCAGGCAGACCTGGCCCGCGCGCATGCGGAGATCGAGAATGCGAAGGCGCATCTCGACCGGATGAACCAGCTCTATGCCCAAGATGCGGTCTCGAAACAGGAGATGGAGAATGCGACCAGGGCGTATCGCGTGGCAGAGGCGAATCGCAAGGCAGTGGAGGCGCAGCTCAGCTATACGACGGTGAGAGCGCCGTTCGATGGCATCATCACTGAGAAAAAAGTAGAGGCAGGAGAATTGGCTTCACCAGGTCAGCCACTTCTCAAAATGGAAGATCCCCTGCATCTTCGCCTGGAAGCCACGGTCGCAGAGGGAGATCTCCGGTCGGTGTCTCGAGGCGATACGATCCCAATCCTCATTGACGCTTTAGGCGGTCAAGCATTGATCGGCAGAGTCAGCCAAATTCTTCCTGCGGGAGATCCGCAAACCCATACCTTTATGGTCAAGGTCGATCTGCCGAAGGGAGAGGGACTGAGGACCGGGATGTTCGGTCGATTTCCTCTTGAGAAGGGTGTCACGCAAACCATTCTGCTTCCTGTGACAACTCTGGTCGAGCGAGGCGAGCTCAGCAGCGTCTACGTCGTTGGAGTAGACCGGATCGCACGGCTCCGATGGGTCAAAGTCGGGCGGAGGTTCGACAAACAGGTTGAGATCCTGTCCGGCCTCAACGAGGGCGAGCGAGTCATAGCGGATGGTAGCAGGGGAGTTGACGGAGCCACTGTCCAGGTCGTCGACACGGCGATATCGCCATCCAAGTAAGAGTTCCGGGTTTCGAGTTTCGGGTCGCGCGCGGCGTATCGGCCAACCATTTCAGGTTTCATGTTTCAGGCGTGAAGTTTTGAGGCTCTCCGAAGCTTGAAACATTGAACGTGAAACCTGGAACTCAGGTTCGAGATAGGAACGACGAATCCCATGACTCCTCACCCCTCACCCCTGACCTCTTACGGCTTGTCAGGCCGCATCGCCTCCCTCTTTATCGACAGTAAACTCACGCCGCTCATTATGGTGGGAGTGTTGCTGCTGGGTCTATTCGCAATAGTCGGCACTCCACGCGAGGAAGAGCCACAGATCGTCGTGCCGATGGCCGATGTCTGGCTGCCGTTCCCCGGGGCATCAGCCAAGATCGTCGAAGAACAACTCACCAAGCCCTTTGAGCGGAAGCTTTCCGAGATCAAGGGAGTCGAGTATGTGTACTCGATTTCCAGGCCCGGCGGCGCCCTGATCATTGTCCGCTTCTATGTCGGCCAGCCGATGGAGCAGAGCCTGGTTGATCTCTACGACAAGTTGATGGCGAACCAAGATCTCCTACCGCCAGGGGCCGAGCCGTTTCTGGTCAAACCGAAGGATGTGAACGACGTCCCGATTGTGACCCTCACGCTGTCGAGTGAGCGCTACGGGGAATTTGAGCTCCATCGGCTGGCTGAACAGGTCTTGGAAGAGGTCAAGAAGGTAGCCGGCACCTCGGCTGGATTCATCGTGGGNNCCGGCCGCTTCGACAGTCGTAATCAAAGCTTTCTTGTAGAAACGGGTCGCTTCATCCGGTCACGTGAAGATCTAGAAAGTCTGGTCGTTGGCGTCCATGAGCAGAGGCCGGTGTACTTACGCCAGGTGGCGGAAGTCACGGACGGACCGGCAGAAGCGACGAGTTATGTCTGGTTCGGCGAGGGCCTGTCGGGCCGTCGTTCGTCGCTCGTGAAGCGTGAAGCGCAAGACGGACCACGAGATACGCTTCACGAGGAACGCTTCACGGAAGATCCGGCCGTAACTGTCGCAATTGCCAAGCAGGCCGGTGTGAATGCCGTGACGGTCGCTGCGGAGGTGATCCGCAAAGTCGACGCGATGAAAGGCGTGACCATTCCATCGGACGTGCGGGTGACGGTCACCCGTGATTACGGAGAAACGGCACAGGAGAAGGCGAATGAACTCTTGTGGCATTTGCTCATCGCCATCGTCGCGGTGGTCGGCTTCCTTGGAGTTGCCTTGGGACTGCGACCGGCCCTGGTCGTGTCCATTGCGATCCCTCTCACGCTCGCCTTGACATTGTTCACCTCAATGATCATCGGCTACACAATCAACCGCGTGACGCTCTTTGCCCTCATCTTTTCAATCGGCATCCTCGTGGATGACGCGATCGTGGTGGTCGAGAATACCTACCGGCATCTGAAGATGCGTCTCAGGCCTCATGACGAAGCCTCGATCCATGCCGTCGATGAAGTTGGGAATCCCACGATCCTGGCGACCTTCACCGTCATCGCCGCTCTCCTACCAATGGCCTTTGTCTCTGGGTTGATGGGACCCTATATGAGACCGATTCCCGTCAACGCCTCTATCGCCATGTTTTTTTCGTTGTTGGTCGCCTTTGTCGTGATCCCCTGGTTTTGCCGGACTTGTTATCGTCCCGGAGTCGCGCTATCAGGGATTGACCATGAGGGTGACGAGAGCGGAATCACAGCTCGGATCTATCGACGAGTCCTTTCTCCGTTACTGGCCCATCCGATGCTCGCGTATGCCTTTCTAGGGATTGTTGGACTGTTGCTCGTGGCGTCGACCCTGTTGTTCTACACCCGTCATGTCGTGGTGAAAATGCTCCCCTTCGACAACAAGAGTGAACTCCAACTGGTGATCGACATGCCGGAAGGGACAACGCTTGAAGAGACCGCCCGAGTCACTCAGGCGCTGGGACGTTATGTGAAGACGGTGCCGGAAGTGCGGGATTATCAGGTGTATGTCGGAACGGCCTCGCCTTTCAACTTCAGTGGACTCGTCCGGCACTACTATCTACGGG
>CXWJ01036669.1_pt1 | contig 15964 bp, 17 predicted proteins | sample 590841 | NCBI WGS metagenome assembly CXWJ01 (sample SAMEA3498367, study PRJEB10139) | wastewater metagenome | biome: wastewater treatment plant; material: activated sludge | place: Austria | collected 2015-01-21 | reverse complement strand
AGCCTAGCTCCGCACAAGCCACAGCTTCGTCATCCCAACATTGGCGGTGCTTTGGTGTTAGCCGACCCGGTAGCTGTCGCGGGTCGCTTCTGCCGCATCGTTGTGAAATTGAGTGCCAATCGGTAAAATGCAGCGGCTTCAGTCATTACTATCTTGCGTGCCGAGTTTTGCGAAACTAATGCGAACTTGACTGGCGGTTTCACGTGCCAGATTCAGTTGCCATCAGGCGAAGTGGGCATTCAACCCGCGGGGTAACTCTCATCGAGTTGCTGGTCGTGGTTGCCATCATCGGCATCTTGGTGGCGCTATTGCTGCCAGCGATCCAATCCTCCCGCGCGGCTGCCCGGCGAGCGCAATGCCAGAGCCATCTCAAACAACTCGGCCTGGCGATCCATCAGCTTCATGATGCCCATCAAGGAATTCATACTCACCCTAGTCCAGGCGGCGATTTTCCTAATGTTCCACTAGACCAGTATCAAGGAGGGTGGGGTTTAGTCGGTTGTCCACTAGGCGGCAACGCGATGTGGATTTTAATGATGGTCCCGTACTTGGAAGAAACGTCGATGGTTGAAGCCATACGAAGGGCGACTACGCCCGACGCAAACGGATTCATAAAATCGGACAAAGAATTATTTAAGAAGCTTCGCGCCTACCCGATTGAGGTGATGAATTGTCCGTCGCGTCGTGCCCCTGTCGCGTATCCTGGCAATAAATGGACGGAGATTTGGGGGCCAGGGCCAGTCGCCCGTGGAGACTATGCGATCAATGGCGGCGAGCATATCGGACCGATACAAATGGACAACAACGGCCACATGAGGACTCTCACAATTGACAACGGCATAGTGCAGGCAACCCATGTAGGTGGCTATGGTCGAAAGTTTCAAGAGGTCGTGCATTTCAAACAGGTGCCTGACGGTTTGAGCAAGACGTACCTAGTGGGCGAGAAATACGTGAATGCCGCACATTACCTGACCGGTCTTGATCCGGGGGATGTAAATCCCATGCTTAACGATCCTTGTTACGCCACCACACGCTACGGCGGGCAGGGTTTGCCGCCGCTTCAAGACACGTCGACCGTGACGAACACCAGGATCTTCGGGAGCACCCATCCGTCGACATGGAACGTAGTTTTCTGCGACGGCTCGGTGCGCGCGATCAGCTACTCGATCGATCCGGTCATGCACGGGCGACTCGCAAATCGGCAAGATGGACTTGTGATTAATGAAAGCGAGTTACGATAGAGGGAAGCAAAGAAATCGATGCAGAACGATCGATTCGACTCCCTCGACCCCACAAGAGTTCGCTCTCTGCGAATGACTTCGCGCGCGAGAAAAAGCACGGTGCGGCGGATCGCAGATTCGCCACGTTGAACACGGTCCCCTGCCAATTACATCGCGAGCGGCCTACCAACCGATTCGGCGGATCCCTTCGACGTGGTCGAAGTGGGGATCTTGGCTGACGATTTCTAAGGCATGCTGACGCGCCAAAGCGGCGATCCAGAGGTCGTTCTCTGGAATCGGCCGACCGCGCATCTTAAGACCATGACGGATGGCGGCGTACATGTCAGCTGTTTCTCGATCGCATCGCAAGACAATGGACTGCGATTCGAGACGTTCGAATGCTTGTTCCAATTTCTTGCGGCGTTTCGAACCGAGAATTCCGAATTGATACTCGCCAATCACGACGACAGGCAAATGTTGGCGCTCTTCCGGAGGCAATTGGGTCTGAATGAGCGCATCGCCCGCCAGAATCGCAGAGACGGCGTTCGTATCGAGAATCACTACCAACCCTCCGGATCGACCCTCGAAAACTCTTCGTCAATGATCCGCTGAACTTCGGCGACGTCCTTCGGATCGGCGGTGCCAAACGCAGCCCTCCAACCAGTTTTTCCCTTGGGTTTGGACTTGTCGCTGGCGAGTTTGGCGCGAACGGCCTCGACCATAAACTCTTTGACCGTCTGCCCTTGAAGGGCGGCGCGGGCCTTGAGTTGACGGTAGAGAGTGTCGGGGATTTCGACCGTGGTCTTCATAGCATAACCATAAAACCATATTTATGGTTTGTCAAGCTAAGCCGGCGAACGATCAGAGAATAGCTCATTGATGGGACGAGATAGCGCGGATGGCTTTGTCCCAGATCGTAGATCGGCAGCTACGCCGAATCGCTCCCATCCTGGGGCAGGCATTCTTGTCTGCCAATTTCTCTAAAATCTCAGCGAGACGAATCTCTGCCCACTGGTTTGAACCGCCCACCTTAGCACAAACAGTGGCCAAAACCTAACAAAAAATTCCGCGCGCACACTTTGAGAGCACGCCAAAATTTTCCCCAACAATGCCCGCGATTCTTCTTGAACCATTCGCCACTCCCCCGCGCTGCGTCTCAGCGCCCCCGTGCCTGCCTCGCTCCTAGCTCCTTGTCCCTCGCTCCTTCCAAGTGGCCGAAAATAGTTGTGGAATTTGGCCACGCGGTCTGATAACGTGGCACCCTGAAATGACCGCCATGTCTCGGCTGCGGAAGACGTCTGGTCGACGCTCGCGCACGGACGAACTATGCGCCCCTGCATAGCGTTGCGCGAACCGGCCCATTATGTCCGCACATTTCCGAGCAGCGGTTGGTGGAAAAAGTCGAGCGCCGACTGCGGGGTGAGCTCCAACGTGGAGCGAAACGCGATCCCGGCGCTCGACCACGGCCCCTATGCGCGCGTAATTTCTTTTTTAGCGACTTCTATCCAGAAAGAGACAGATCCTGGCAGTAAGAATCAGCGAATATTCAGCCCAACCACCTCGACAGGATTTTTGATAACGCCTTACACCGGCAAACGGAACGTCCGCGCAAAGTAAAAGTAGCGGAAGATCTGCCACGCCAGCAAAAGCAGCGGCCATAACTTCATGGAGCGCAAGATATTAAGGTCAACCGCGCGCGCATTCTGCCCCACAATTAGCCTTGGGGCGCCGTGGGAGGCAAAGTGGCGGGCACGTCCGAGGGCAAGGTTTAAGGCTGGGCGGGCAGCGTCTCTTGCGCAGACTGCGGCGCAGTTGACTCGTCGAGTTTCTCGCCGGTGCGCCGCAGCGCGTCAGCACCCGATTCCATCAGCTCGCTCGTGTCGTGCTTGATTTCATCTGTTTCAATATTGATGCTTGATCGGTCTGGTCCCGAGCTCACGCTTACCCAGCCCAGCAGGGCCAGCAGAAATACGATGGCGGCAAGTAGAAGAATTAAACGCATGACAGCCTCCCCATGGTGGATCGAAGTGTTGCCCTCATGAACAAAGCGAGCGGTTACACTCTTCCATTTGTTAAAGCGCCTCTAAGTAGCTTGAATGAGATATTTTGCAAGCCGCGTGCCCAAATCAGGAACCGCCCTCCTCATTCGTAACAATCTGGTACGAAGTACCATCAGGGAGGATGCTGCTTCTTCAAGCACCAGTTTGGCCGCGCATGATGCGCTAAGACGCGGCGAATTGCCGTACAACCGATAGAAGGCTGTAATTTGCAGGCATATCCGTGAAGAGACAATTCGGCACGGCGATTGCTTATTGTGGAAGCGTAGGGCAAGTACAAATGCCCTGTTCAGATTCCTGCTTCCAGGACTCGATCTTCACCCTATTCGGGAAAGGAACGGTGCGACATGTTGAGCTGGGCATTAACATTTTTGGTGATCGCGTTAATCGCGGGCGCGCTGGGCATTACCGGCGTTGCCGGGGCGGCCAGCAACATCGCCTACATTTTGTTCGTCGTGTTTCTGGTGATGTTCCTGATAAGCCTCGTGGCTCCACGCTTTCGGCCGCCGGTCGCTTAGCTGAGCCAGGGAGAAGCGCTGCTGGGAGGCAGCGCTTTTTTTGTGCGCTGGAAGGACAGCAATTTGATCGCTTCTAAACTGTTGCTGCCGCCTCGCAACGGGCGCGCACCAGCACAATCGGAACATGCAACTTCCGGCAAGCGTGTCCCGCTACCGTAGCAGAAAGTTTCTAATGTCGCGGCATGTACATTTCATGCGCCGTAACATTCGCATGCAAGGCGAAGATGGGGCCGCGCCACGCTTTCAGTTTGCGCTGGAGCGTGCGAACGGAAATTCCCAACGTCTTGGCGGCGTGGGTACGGTTCCCCTGGTGTAGCTCCAGCGCTCGTTCCACTGCGACACGCTCCAAGTCTTCCAAAGAAGTTCCAGGCGGAATATCAATGTCAGGCGTTTCCGCGGCATTCTGGAATTTGCGGTGGTCGTTTGTGTGAGTTGTGGCTAGCCATTTCGCGATCATCGCCGGAAGTTGTTCCGTATGGATCGGCTTAGTGACGTAGTCAGTCGCTCCCAGTTTCATCGCTTCGACTGCCGAGTGGACGTCGTTTCCTTCGGCCACCATCACGAATGGTACGTCAGGCCGATGGTGTTGCCATGCTCTCAACAGTTCGAGCCCTGCGGCCTGACCTGGCCGAACGTCACTCACTACCAAGTCGACGGCTTCATCAATTCGGTCGAGCGCTGCGCTGTGGTTGCGCGCCGTTGTCACCGCATATTGATCGGAGCCAATGGCTCGTATCATGGTTTCTCGCTCTTGAGGATCATCTTCAACAAGTAAAATCACAGGTTTTACAAGCATTGCATTGTTCCGGTTCGAATGAAAAGTTGGGTAAACCCGCGAAACTACGCTAAGATTCGCGGGACGCCTCCACCCAGCCACTTTTTGCAAACCGCATGCCGCTTAGCTCGCATTTGCGGATGCGTCAAAACGCCGGAAAAAAGTAAACTGGACTGCCGAGAGGTTTTAGAAGTGTCATAAGTAACTGGTCGCGCATCAGACAAGATGACGCACCGATGACCAATTGCCGCGGCGCTTGTTTACCCCGGCAAGCGGAAACTTCGCCAGCCAGCAAGGGGGGGTAATGCCGAGATTGGCATTCGACCAGGAGCCGTTTCAGAACCGTCGGCTCAACTGACTTCACTAAATGGTGATCGAAGCCGGCGGCTCGAGTCCACTGCTTATCTTCATCCTAGCCCCAACCCTGCCTGTTGGCTTTGCCACGACCAAAATGAACCCGAAGGCTTCATTCTGACCAGCTATCAGTAAGCTCGCGGTAGAAATTCTATTACTCACAGAAACTAGGTCTTCTGCTCAATCGTTGCTCTCAGCGCGGTGATTGAGATTATTCTGTCGCAGTCGAGCATATCATCGCGGCACAATGTTTGCATTTGCTGGGCAACGTGACGTGGATCGTTTTTAAGACTAGGTGACGTGAAATTGAAAGGAGCGTGAGAGATGATGAGGAAACAATTCTACTACGGAAGTTCCGCAACGTTAGCCGCCGTGGCAATGGCCTTTGCACTGGGTAACGACGGTCAAACGTCAAACGCGAACGCTCAAGTATCGGCTTCCCCGCCGCGCGTGAATGCGGTCGATACGAATCCTCCCGTGACAACAACAGATGCCCAAGCCATTCGACAGACCGATGACAAGCGAGCTCACCAAGCTTGTCGCGCCAGCGAAATGATCGGCATGAATGTGCGCGGTCGGACGGGAGACGATAATATCGGTGAGATTAAAGATTTAATGATCCTACATGATGGTCGCGTCGCCTATGCGGCGGTATCGTTTGGTGGTTTTTTGGGGATAGGAGACAAGATGTTCGCCGTGCCCTGCGAGGCTATTCAATTCGTGAGGGATGGAGACAACGATCTCTATGCCAGGATCGATGTGAGCGAAGAAACCTTGAAAAATCGCGAGGGTTTTGACAAAGACCATTGGCCGCAACGGGCCGACCGCAGCTTTGTGACCGCGGGGTTTCCGCGTCAAGTAGAGCGGCCGACGACCGGCACGGCAAACCCGCGTTAATGGTTGAAGCAGCGTGTAGGAGTCGACGTACAAATTTATGTTAACAACTTGTAGCGTAAGTAGATAACGTATTTCAAATACTTCGAATACACGGGGCGGCAGACCCGCCAGAAGCAATAAGGCAGCAGAGCGCAGGACTGGGTGAGTGACTGACTCTGTGGCCGATGCCGTCGCCCCGTGTATCTTTTTATGCGCGCGGTTAGATTAGACGTCCGATTAACGGCGCCATCCGCCGCAAGAGCGCACGACTTTTCTTCGCAAACCTCAATCTGCCGGCCCATCGTGGGCAAACTCGGCAGATGCTACGGTCGTGCGAAAGAGAAGCCAGAGACTAAAGACCAAGACGATTAACTCCGCAAAAAGAGTCAGTTGGAGAGCCATCAAGCTCATGATATCGACGGCCGATACCCAACTCGCCACGCCACCACCGGTTGTCTGAATGACGGGAACGCCCACTTGAGGCGCGGTAAGAAAGTAATACAAGAGATGGGCCACGTCGACCAGCATCACGAGCAACGAGAACAGAATGCCGAGCGTGCTTGCGACCACACCGGTCCAAGCCGCGCGGGCTAAGGTTGATTCGGAGGGGCGCTGCTCTGGGTCGGCAATTCGCTTGGCGAGACGGGTGTATCGGTATGCCCACAGCGTAGTGAAAACTAGAATCAGCAAGCTGGCAATTGTCAAATATTCGACGAGGGGCAGCCCACCACGCGTAGCGGATCCGGTGTTGCGGGCGAATGCGAAGACATAGACCATGAGCGCCACTGGAATCGCCCCCAGCACGATTTGCACCCAGAAGCTGATCCACCCCAGACGCGACAAAGCCTTCGCCAGGCTGTTCGTCCTCGAAGGCCGGAGGGCTTCTCTGATTTTTTGCAACATAATAATTCTCGTTTCACGATTTTGACGAAGAGGCAATCGCGGAAGCGGGTTTAGCGCCCACGGCAGGACGATCTGTTTCACTAAGCGCATTACCGATGCTGAACTGGGGCGTTGTGACGCCCATCGAAAGAAAACTCCCCGCGAAGGCGTCCATACTCATGTCTGTGGAGAAGACGGAATCGGCAGGTACGAACAGCATCGCACCGCCGACTGGAACGGGAGCCGTTGGGATCATGACTATCACATGCGGTTTTCCCGCCAGGTTAAAAACCTCCGGAGACGGCAAAAGGCATAGTGAGCCAGGGCTGTAAGCGCCGAGCCCAAAACTACAGTAAACCACCTGCATGCCTTTCACGTTGTCGTCATTGCCGCTGGGCATCAAGTTAACGAATTTGTCGGTTGTCCGGTAGATGGTGCCGAGGAGAGGTAGCCGAAATAGAGTCTGTTGTGCGATGCCGGACATGGTTTTTCGCGCACGCGATTCGAGCAGCATGCCCAGTAGAAAAATAAAACCGATCAGCAGGAGAACGCCCAGAACGTAAGCGAGCGACAAGTTCGAGATCGGCGAGAACTTGTAGCCGATCTTTTGCAGTACGCGGCCAAACACCGTTTGCGGGCCGATGTAGCCATTCACAAGGCCGGAGACCCACTTCAACACCAAGATCGTGAGCAAAATGGGTAGAACCGCGATCAAGCCCGTGACGAAGTAACCCTTCAAGCGGCCTGCTAATGTCTTTCCTGGCACCACCGGTCTCCTATCATGTAGAACTGCAAGATGACTAGCCCAACGGACGTCGTAAAAGGCAATTGTGGTGGGCTGTGAATTCACCGCGACACAGTATAGCCGAGGCGGGGGCGGTAAGGGAAAGTCGAATCGGCTACGACTCAACCGCAGCGGCAGTATTTAAACAAAAGGCCGGGCGAAGGACGTTCTATCGAGGCTAGGCAAACTAAGAGAAGATCTTACTCATCCCGACTCGCGTAATTATTGATTACGAATAATATCGACTCAACGGTTACTCGCACCCTACCGTTTGAACGCCACCGTATCCAATCAGAAACAATTCATGAGCCGTCAAGAGCAAATTCGCTATAATTCTGTTGACTTTATGCAATAACGCATACCAACAAAGCTTACGCTGAGGGCACTTTGTTCACTTTTGACGTCGAGCGCGATGGGTTCAGTATCCGGCCTACGGTCTTCGAAGACGCCACGGCACTCCGCATGTTACTGCCCGGGTTTCACAATCCAACGCTCGGCCTGGTAGCAATCGATGGGAAGCATCAACTGATAGTCGGCGCAATTGCAGCCATGCCGACATTTCGCACGCAACCGCTCAAAGGCCCCGGTATCGCCCTCCATGTTATTGAACCGTGTCGACGGCATGGCATTGGCTCCAGCCTACTGAACCAGATCGAGCAAGTCGCTCTCTCAGCAGGCGCCGAGGCCTTATACGGCGCGAAACGAGTGGAGAAGAACAGCGCCGAAATGCTTGGTTGGCAGAGACTTGGCTTTTCGCCATGCGAATCCGTGGAAGAGAACCTGCTGCCGCTCGAGCAGTTCGAACCTCAGCTCGCGCCATTGGTTGAGCGTATGCAGCGGCACGGACGCATACCGGCCTCCGCGCGGATCATTCCGCTTTATCAATCCAATCTGCCGGCCGTTCTTCAATTGCACCTCGATAACATGGGCGGCGACCGAGGCGATTTATACCGCAAGTTGCGAGGCCAGGGACCAGACGCTTTTCTGCCACGGCATTCACGCGTGTTGTTACTGGATGATAAAGTAAAGGGATGCATCCTTGGCCATTGGGTGAGTAAGGACACAATGGCTGTAGACGCCAATATCCTCGACCCAAGCGTGCGCGGCGGCTGGGCGAATGCCTGGCTGAAGCTGGAATCGACGCGGGTTGCATTACGATTAGGCGTTAAATTCTTTCGATTCACCACCTTCGATCACTATGCTGACACCCGCCGCTTTACCGAGAAGCTTGGTGGCATGACCACTCGGATAACCTTTCTCATGATGCGGCGAATCCGCTCCCATGAAAACAACAAACAAGGACTGAATCCGTGAATGGCTTTCCTATGGAACAGACACGGCGAAGTTTTCTGCGATCCACGGCCCAAACTGTGATTGCTGGAGCAGCCCTGGCAAGTTCGTGGGCAAAAGGTGAGAATTCGCTCCCTTTAGCTCCTGGAGATTCGCTCGTGGCGTCCACACGCTTCTTGGGAAATCAGTTCCTGGAGAATTCGGTAAATGTCACCGGCGCCGACGGCGCGACCAGCACACTTTTGCCAACCGGTGAGTCGCTTTGGCTGTTTGGCGATACGGTCGAGGGCCCCTTCGAGACGATTCGGGGCATGAATCTCACCATACTTTGCTCGAATACGGCTGCCATCGTACCCAAGCAGGATGTCTCACGGGGGATCAAGGAGTTTCGTTTTCTGGCGGAGCCAGATGGAAAGCGGCCGCGGCAACTCGTTCCGTATGCTGCGGATGAAGACCGAGCCGTCCATCGGGTATGGGCCGTCCATGGGGTATGCGTGGGGCAAAAGATTTATTTATTCAGTCATCGCATCACGCTGCTCAAAAATGTTGAGGTTTTCCTAAATTTCCAACTGGATGGCATGGGAATTTCTCGCGCTAACCTGAACGATCTCAATTTCGCGCGACTCACCGCACCGGACGGTACGCGGGAATTCTGGAAAGGAGACCAGCCCTCGTTCGGCGTTTTCATTGAGCAGGCGAAGGATTATGTCTACCTCTGGGGCAGCTTCATGACAGGCATGTATCTTGCTCGCACGCGGCCGGAAGACATTGAAGGTTTGAATAGTTATGAATACCTGGCGGCTGCGCCAACACTCGATCAGCCCGATCTCCAACCGCGGTGGTCAAAAACGTGGGAACCTACGGCCGTGCTGTTCGACTCGGTGCCCAATGAAATGTCAGCGGCCTACAATCGACACTTGCGCAAATACGTGGCTTTCCACTCGTTTCATCGCGAACACAAGATCGTGATGCGGACCGCTCCGCAAATTACTGGACCTTGGAGTGCGCCTACCGTGGTATTCGAGCCGGAACGAATCAAGGACGATGATTTTGTCTATGCCGCCAAAGAGCATCCAGAACTAGCGCGAGAAGATGGTCGCGTGCTCTACGTGACGTTTGTCAATTCGTCCTCGTATATCCCGCAGTTGGTAGAAATCACGCTTAAGTAGATGGCTGGGTTTGGCTGCCCTTTTGGTGACGCCGCCTCTTGATAATCTCACGGCCCGCTTCTCGATATCGGGCAGCCCGGGCAGGATCACTTAAACGCGTTTCGGCAATCTGAGCTAACCAACGATAAGGCGCCGCTCGGTTAGGTTGCATCTTAGCGCCTGTTTCTAATGCCTGTAGAGCCTCCACGGGTCTTTCCAGATGGGCGAGCGCAATTCCTAAGTAACAATGCGCTCGCGCTATTTGCATATTCAGAGCGAGTGCTTGCAACGCCCAATCGGCGGCTTCTTCATAGTTGGCGCGTTTCAAAGCAATTGCCGCTAACCCTTCTAGCGATTGGGCATCTGCCTCATTCCTCTCGATTGCATCCAGGAAGGCCTCCTGAGCCTCTTCCAGCTTTCCAGTTCGTAGCAGGGTGGTACCCAGCATCGTTTGAACACCGGGCAAACCAGGCTCAACGTGACGTACGTAGGACAGCGCCTCTACGGCTTCCACCAAGTCGCGACGCGACAGAGCCAATCCACCCGCGATGAGCGTCAGTCGCGGGCTCTCGATACCGTGATGGACCAGCCACTCGATTTCGCGCTGGGCCTCGGCTAATCGGCCGGCCTGATAGTAAATCTCCGCCAGCAATTGATGGGGAACTACTGGCTCTGATTCATCGTGCGCGAGTTGTTCCAACAGGGCGACGGCCTCTTGCCTGCGCCCCTGCTTTTCGAACTCTAGCGCACGCGCCAGTTCTCCTTGGTAATGGCGGCGGCGCTCAGCAGCGCGCGCGGCCACTTCATTAGGGTCTACATACCCTAATTCCACCAAATGGCGAACCGACGCATCTTCGACAGGGTCCAAGCTCACGTCATGATCCATCACGTCATGGACCCGTGTAGGGCTCTTGCCACATCGCCGATTACAAATACTTAGCGACCGATCAATCTCTTCCAGACAAATCGCCAAGAAATCATCGCCGCCCCGAACAATCCGATGAGAAGCGAGCTAGGCTCAGGCACACCCGCTCCAATCTTTTGCCCTGGCTCTGTTTGGTAAGCCCAGCCCACGACTTCTCCAGTCGCATCTTCTTGATTAGTGATACGAATGCCGACCCAACCGTAGTTGAATGGGCCCCCGGCGCCTGCCGTGTTGTTGAGGTCCATCTTCAGGCCGAGGTATCGAACTTCGCCACCCAAGCCAAGAAAGTTGCCATTAGGATTTCCGAAGGGCACCTGCACGCCGGAAGCCGGCTGGCCGCCAAGAACCTGATCGATTTGAGTCGCATCTTCGTCGATCAAACGATTAGCGCGGATATCCTTGCCGCTGCCTTGGAAATTGCCGCCCTCTTGGAAATCGAATGTAGAGGCCGGGCCGATGGGCGTTCCGAGTGTCAAGGCTGCCGGATAGGAACCTTGAGCGCCGTTGATCACGTAGGAGGATTCATTGGCGTCATTACGAGTCGAGGCCCCGTCCAAGAATGGGGTGGCTGTAAAAGTAGCGTCTGGACCAGGGTCAAAGGCCAGCGGATTGGTTTCGTCGTTGATATCGTTCTTGTCAATCTGCAAATAATCGAGGGTAGGCCCACCACTCGGCAGCGTGACCCGGTCATGATCGATTGAGAAATCCGTCTGACCGTCGCTGTTGAAATCAATTCTGACTTCCTCGTTGACGCCAAACGGCTGGACGGTGTAATTACCCACTACCACCGCCTGTGCTTCCGATGCCAGTGCCGCGCCCATTGCGCCGGCTGCCGACAAGTAAGCTGCCAACCGGCCATCCAGCTGCCCGCAAATTCCGGCAGCGCGCGAATTATGATTCTTCTTCATTAAATCCCTCCCGTCTCCGCATCAAAAAGTTGTTAACCAGCAAGGAATGAATACAAGTCTTACATGTTTCGGAAGCTATCCTGGCACGCGACCAACGTGCATTTGGAATTGATAGCCGTCCAATCACGAGCAACGCCTCACGAACCAATCCTCAAGGGGCCATTATAACTGAAGTTTCTCCGACAAACACAAACAATTCCCGGCCGAATTTTGATTCAGCCAGCCCTGCGTAGGCGGCGAAAGATCATCGAGCCGAGTAAGGCAAGGCCCATCCCTAAGCCAAGCAACAAGCTGGATGGCTCCGGAACGGCACTCAAGCCCGACCCCGTTCCAGCTCCCTTGCCAAATTGGGCTTTCCAGACATCATAATCGCCCGCCTGAACGCCAGCCGTGGCGTCGTTCTGCAATGGGCCGCCGTTGCGCCATAAGACATAGTCGGCCGCGTCCACTTTGCCGTTCCCGTTGTAGTCTCCCGGGATACCCGGGGCGACGGGGGCAAGCTCGCCGGCTTTTATTGGTTGCCCGATCTCGTTGTTGTACCCCCAACCTGTGACCTCCCCGGTAGCATCCGCCAGGTTGGTAATTTTGACGCCGATCCAACCATAAAACGACTGCGAAGCGTCGTCATTCAGACCGTACTTCCCGAAGTCATTGAGATCAATTCTCACACCGAGGTATCTGGTTTCATTGAGGAGCCCCGCCCAACCGGGATCGCCGAAAGGGAGCGTAGGAACCTTATTTGCTGGAGGATTGGGATTGGCGGTATCGATTTGCGTTTGGTCTTCGTCAATCAACCGGTTGGCATGAATGATTCCTTTGACCGGTGGAACTTCGTTATCTCGACCAATCCCAAAGCCATCTCCTTCTTGAAAATCCCACGTATCGACCAATGGTCCAATTTCTGTGCCTTCGATTAGCGCTTTAGGATAAAACCCCAAATCACCCGGCCCCCCCGCCGAAATGTAGGCATGGTCGCCGTTTGCTTGCGTATTGTTAAGCGGAAACGATGCAATGATTTCAGCCCCAGATGGGCCATACGGATGTGACGGGCTAGTAACATCGTTCTTATCTAACTGCAAGAAATCGAGATCAGTCCCATTGACGTTAAATCGATCGTGATCGATTTGATAATCAATCTGACCGTCGCTATTGAAATCAATACTTACGTCTTCGTTGATTCCAAACGGCTGCACCGTATTATTTGAAACGATCACTGCTTTGGCTTCGGATGCCGCCAACGCACCGATCGAAGCAGACGCCGCCAGATACCCGGCCAACTTGTGATCCAAATTCAATCGACGAGCCCTAGGGGTTAACGCGTGGGAGGTTCGCCTTTTTTTCATATCTTTTTTCTCAAGTGGAAGTCTTCGTTGGTGTTATCGATATTAGAGTCGATGACGTTAATCAGGCTTTCCTGCATGGCGCTGCGAATGCCATTGTGTAAACGAATCTAATGGCGCGCTGAAACTGGCAAGCCCAACGCTCTGTTTTCTAGTCTCCGTTCCTCACGGCACTTTCAACGAAAATGACGCATACGGGTCGCCCGGCCGCGATTCATACCCCAATGTCGTTTCTGTATTATACTTAGCGGGCAATTTCATTTTTGGATGGCTGATGCGTACCTTGTAGGTACCGTAATGGATGGCCTTCAAGTTTTGTTGATCGCTTGGCATTTGATCTGCAGGTATGGCCATCTGGGCAATGCCTCGTCCGCTGGTAATTCCCTCAGCCGCTTTGATTTCATCCCCCAGGTAGGGCTCCGGTTCGAACACAACCGTCGCATTTTCGAGTCCTTTGCCGTTGACGCTGACATCACAATTCAGCCGAGTCAGCCCGACTCCATGCTTCCGCAATTCTTTAATCCTGGTGGCAATTTCGGCCTGTGACACGAGGCCGTTGCCATCCAGGTCGTAGGTCTTGATCTCGGCCAAAATGCCGGGGCACTTAGCCAATTCCGCTGTATTCAAAGATCCGTCATGGTCCGAATCATATAGCTTGATTGCCTCAACCGCCGCACTCTCCGGATTGATGTAGGGCGCCTTCACGGGTCGTGGCCCGCGTGAACAGCCAGCCAAGCACAGAAGGAACATCAATAGGAATGATCGAACTCGAGGCATTGGCGACTTTCACCCAAGCGATCAAGCACGGCGGCTGCCCTACGGAACCTGTTCTACGGTTTGGCCATCAAAACGATTGGCCAACCGCATGTTCGTCACAATATCCAGATCGTAGGACACGACGTGTACTGAACCATCGCAGAACACACACTGCCACCCGCCTGCGTGCGGGCCGCCAAATGTCTGAAAGGAATCTAAATTGGCACGATCTTGGGTCGGAGGGAATTCATTCGTCACCCAACGATTGATGTCCCAGTCAAACCCTTGGTAAATGCTGTGGGTATCACCGCCGTCGGCCCCACCATCTGTATCGTATTGGCTGGCATTCACGAATTTCTCGCCTACCATGTAGACCTTGCTCATGCCGTCGACTACTTCCGAAGCCTTAATTTCTGCACCCAAAAAATTGATGCCCGACTGATCCTTTTCATTTGGGAATACATAAGTACTTAATTGAGCATATCCTTTTGGGATCAAAAGATATTCAAATCCAGTGATGTTTCCACTGGCGTCTCGCTTCGGAAACTTTTGCCCTCCTTCCCCATCGCCGGCATTAGCAGCGTAATCACCTCGGACCACACTCGTCATTGGGTCGGAGTTGACGGGTTGCCAACTTGAGGGTTGCGAATAGGGCAATGCGCGAGCTGGCCGACGCGATGGACAATTGTAAATGCTTACAGGCGTCGCTTGCATTTTCAACGCAGCCGCCTTTTGCTGCGTGGTAATGTTGGGATCATTGTCATCCGTCATGTCGTGCAGGGCCTGCTCTTCGATATAAGGCAGGATGTTGTACATCCAGCCGCCCGTCTGCGTCTTGTCATACCCGCGTTGGGCATCTCCCACTTGCCATGGTGAAATCCCCGCGGCTGGCAGAATTTTGTGGGTGCTTTCGTGAAGCAAGAAACCAGTGCCGATCTGCTTGAGATGGTTCTGGCACTGAGCCCGTCGCGCCGCTTCGCGCGCGGATTGAATGGCCGGCAATAAGAGCGATACCAGGATGCCGATGATGGCAATGACCACCAGCAATTCAACTAACGTGAAAGCGCGAGAAGAAGGATTCGGTCCACGCACGCCAAAACCCAACCGCGACATGGCCTTCTCCGCCATACTCTAAAAAAGGTGACTGCGTCACCTCAGCTTCCAACCACAGGACGCCGGTGGATTCCACCTAGAAACCGAAACCGATTCAGAATCTCCAATCGGCAAAAGCCAGGCAGCTGCTGCTAGTCTACCCGGATTTGCACACTATGTCCATCAGAAACTGCTAGAGAAGCTCAGGCGGGATAAGACTTCGCATCCGCCAACGCTCCTCAAGCGTTGCATTAGCGGGAACCGAAATCAGTAGGACAAGTGAAGGCTCCGGAAGAATGGCTACCAGCGCGGTTGCTTCCCCCATGCCATTATGCTTCTTTGCCAGTTCCATCTGGGGCCAGAAAGTTGTTGCTTCTCAACGCCTCGCTTCACGTGACGTAATCGGCCGAACCAATTTGCCCTTCGCGATTGCAATCGTTACAGCCTGCGTGGAAACAAATATTGGGGCGATGGCCAATCCCCAGTCCATGTATGTTTTGTTTATGATCCTACAGAGGTTATTGACCGTCTACTGAATCAAGCCCGCGGCGGGGGTTGTCTCGGATAGGCGACGCCCACCCTCGACTTCGTTGCGATGTTTATCCCAAAGACTGGCAGGCTGAGCTGTTCCGAGCGCATGTACCTCGTTAAGCAGCGTAAACTGTGCGTACCAATGGTCTCTAACTCCAAGGGGGCGCAGAACACGTTGTTTCTCGTCACTCTTGTCTCTTTTGTGGGACAGCTTCGCTCGCGGACACTTGCTTCTCTGCAAAGTGGTGTGTGCAGGCACGGCTTTGCCGAGCGTCTATCGTTGAGTACGTGTTGAACATAAAATAGGTCTGAGGCAGTGCAGTACCACAAACACGATTCTCCACACCATGAATGCGCGAGTGGCTTCCACAATGAATCAACTGCGAATTAACCTGTCGGTATTCTCTTTGTCCGGGTTGACTTGGCTCGCTTTAGCCGTTTCGACTTCTCACGCCGCCGAGGGCCAGCCGCGACGCTTATTGTTTTTTCACCGATCGGCTGGTTTTCA
>CXWJ01005782.1_pt1 | contig 15973 bp, 11 predicted proteins | sample 590841 | NCBI WGS metagenome assembly CXWJ01 (sample SAMEA3498367, study PRJEB10139) | wastewater metagenome | biome: wastewater treatment plant; material: activated sludge | place: Austria | collected 2015-01-21 | reverse complement strand
GCATGAACACGTTGTTCCAGATCTCGATGTAGCGGTCGCCGTCCTCGTCGGGCGACCCCGGCGGGCCGCCGGCGACCTCGGGACCGTGGTCGTAGAAGATCTCGGTGCACGGCCCGCAGGGGCCGGTGTCGCCCATCATCCAGAAGTTGTCGGAGGCGTAACGCGCGCCCTTGTTGTCGCCGATGCGCACGATGCGCTCGGCGGGCACGCCGACGGTCTTGTTCCAGATCTCGTAGGCCTCGTCGTCCTCGGCGTAGACGGTGACCCAGAGTTTGCCGGCCGGCAGCTTGTAGACCTCGGTCAGCAGTTCCCAGGCGTACAGGATGGCGTCGCGCTTGAAGTAGTCGCCGAAGCTGAAGTTGCCCAGCATCTCGAAGAAGGTGTGGTGGCGCGCGGTGTAGCCGACGTTCTCGAGGTCGTTGTGCTTGCCGCCGGCGCGGATGCACTTCTGCGAGGTCGCGGCGCGGTTGTACGGGCGCTTGTCGAAGCCGAGGAACACGTCCTTGAACTGGTTCATGCCGGCGTTCGTGAACAGCAGCGTCGGGTCGTCGCCGGGAACCACCGGGCTCGACGCGACCACGGTGTGGCCCTTCGATTCGAAGAAGCTCAGGAACTGCGAACGGATCTCGGAGGCTTTCATGCCGGGCTTTCGTGGTCGACGGCGCCGCGGCTCGCTCGGCCGCGCAGGACCGGCGATTTTAGCGGCCCGCCCCTTGTGGCCGGAGGGTCGATACTGCGGTCTGTCCCGGACGATGCAAGGCCATGGAACCTGAACGCCCTCAGCCGCTTCTCGGCATCAAGGTGCTCGACCTGTCGCGCGTGCTCGCCGGCCCCTGGGCCGCGCAGCTGCTTGCCGACTACGGTGCCGACGTCATCAAGGTCGAGCGCCCCGGCGCCGGCGACGACACGCGCGCCTGGGGCCCGCCGTGGTGGGGCGATCCGGCCGAGCGTTTGTCCGCCTACTTCCTGTGCGCGAACCGCGGCAAGCGCTCGGTGGCGATCGACATCGCCACGCCCGACGGCGCCGCGCTCGTGCGCACGCTGGCGCGCGATGCCGACGTGCTGATCGAGAACTACAAGCTCGGCCAGCTCGCGAAATACGGGCTCGACGCCGAATCGCTGCGCGCACTGAACCCGGGGCTGATCTACTGCTCGATCACCGGTTACGGCCAGACCGGGCCTGACGCGTCGCGGCCCGGCTACGACTTCGCGATCCAGGCCGGCGGCGGGCTGATGAGCATCACCGGCGAACGCGAGGGCACGCCGGGCAGCGAGCCGCAGAAGGTCGGCGTCGCGGTCGTCGACGTGATGAGCGGCGTGTACGCGAGCACCGCGATCCTCGCCGCGCTGCACGCACGCCACGCGAGCGGCCGCGGCGCGCACATCGACATGGCGCTGCTCGACGTGCAGGTCGCGATGCTCGCCAACCAGGCGAGCAACTACCTCGTCGGCGGCCAGACGCCNNCCACGGCCGACGGCCACATCGTCGTCTCGGTCGGCAACGACGCGCAGTTCGCGAAGTTCTGCGAGTGCGCCGGCGAGCCGGCCGCAGCGCGCGACCCGCGCTTCGCGAGCAACGCGCAGCGCGTCGCGAACCGCGCGCAGCTCGTGCCGCTGATCGCGCGCTGGATGCTCGCGCACGGCACCACGGCCTGGGTCGAGCTGCTCGACGCCGCGGGCGTGCCGAACGCGCCGATCCGCGACATCGCCCAAGTGTTCGCCGCGCCGCAGGTGCAGGCACGCGGCCTGCGCACGGCGCTGCCCAAGGCCGACGGCCGCACGATGCCGGGTGTCGCCGCGCCGGTGGTGTTCGACGGCCGACGCGCGCTGTCCGGCCGCGCGCCGCCGGCGCTCGACGAACATGGCAGCATCGTCAGGGCCGCCCTGGCGAAACACGCCGGCTGGCCCACGCCGACACCCGACGACATCGACAGCTCCGGAGAATCCTGATGGATGCAAAGACCTCGCCGCTCGCGGCGCTGAACGACGCCAGCCTGCTGAAGACCGATGCGCTGATCGGCGCCGACTGGGTGCGCGGCGCGACCCGCTTCGCGGTCAGCGACCCGGCCACCGGGCTCGAGTTGGCCCAGGTCGCGAACCTCGGCGCGGGTGGCGCCGAAGCCGCCATCGCCGCCGCGCAGGCCGCTGCGCCGGCGTGGCGCGCGAAGACCGCGAAGGAGCGCTGCGCGATCATGCTGAGATGGGCCGGGCTGCTGAACCAGCACGCCGACGACCTGGCGCGCATCATGACCGCCGAGCAGGGCAAGCCGCTGGCCGAAGCGCGCGGCGAAGTGGTCTACGGCGCGAGCTTCATCGACTGGTTTGCCGAAGAGGCGCGCCGCGTCTACGGCGAGACCATCCCGAGCACCGACAACAACAAGCGCTTCCTCGCGATCAAGCAGCCGATCGGCGTGTGCGCGGCGATCACGCCGTGGAACTTTCCGATCGCGATGATCACGCGCAAGGTCGCACCGGCCATCGCCGCAGGCTGCACGGTGATCATCAAGCCGGCCGAGCAGACGCCGCTGTCGGCGCTCGCCGTCGCCGAACTGGCGTTGCGTGCCGGCATGCCGCCGGGCGTGGTGAACATCGTCGTCGCCGACGCCGAACAATCGATCGCCGTCGGCCGCGTGCTCTGCGCGAGCGACGTGGTGCGGCACCTGTCGTTCACCGGTTCGACCGAGGTCGGCCGCATCCTCGCGGCGCAGTGCGCGCCGACGATCAAGAAGCTCTCGCTCGAACTCGGCGGCAACGCGCCCTTCATCGTCTTCGACGATGCCGACATCGACAGCGCCGTCGAGGGCGCGATGATCAGCAAGTACCGCAACGCCGGCCAGACCTGCGTGTGCGCGAACCGGCTGTACGCGCAGGACGGCGTCTACGAGAGCTTCGTCGCGAAGCTCGCCGAGAAGGCGCGATCGCTCCAGGTCGGCAACGGCTTCGCGCCCGGCGTGAACCAGGGCCCGTTGATCGACACGGCGGCGATCGCCAAGGTCGAGGCGCATGTCGCCGATGCGCTCGGCAAGGGCGCGCGCGTCGTCGTCGGCGGCGAACGCCTGGGCGAGCGTTTCTACACGCCGACCGTGCTTGCCGACGTGACCGCCGACATGTTGTGCGCGCGCGAAGAAACCTTCGGCCCGGTGGCCCCGGTGTTTCGCTTCAGGACCGAAGACGAAGCGGTCGCCGCGGCCAACGCCACCGAGTTCGGCCTGGCGAGCTACTTCTACAGCCGCGACGTCGGGCGCATCTTCCGCGTCGCCGAGGCGCTCGAGTACGGCATCGTCGGCATCAACACCGGGTTGATCTCGACCGCCGAAGTGCCTTTCGGCGGCGTCAAACAATCGGGCCTGGGGCGCGAGGGCTCGCACCACGGCATCGACGACTATCTCGAGATCAAGTACCTGTGCCTCGGCGACATCCTGAAGTGACGCGCTGACGCCGCGTCACGGGTCGTTCGCAGCCCCGGGCACGGCGCCCGATTCGACGAAATTCGACAGGCCCGCGCGGCCCTGCGCCTGCGCGGACGCTGCCAGGCCGAGTGCACGGCGCAACAGCGCGTCGGGTTGTTTGCCGTCGCCGGGAAACAGCGCGACGCCGAGCGCCGCGGCCACGGCCAGGTCCTGCCCGCCGACGCGCAGCGGCACTTGCAGCGCGGTCAGCAGCTTGGCACCGACGCGCTGCGCGTCGGCCGGCGCGAGGATCGACGCCAGCAGCACGGCGAAGCAGTCTTCGCCCAGCGACGCCACGACGTCGCTCGCGCGCACGCCTGCGCGCAGCCGCACCGCGATCTTGCGCCGCAACGCGTTCGCGGCCTCGGCGCCGTGGCGCGCCTGCGTCGTCGCCAGTCCTTCGATGCGCAGCACGAGCACCGCCATCGGCGCCGGCTCGCGCTCGCGCAGCGCGAGCAGATGGCTCATGTGCTCGATGAGCTGCTGCTGGTGCGGCAGGCCGGTCGACAGATCGGTGGCGTACGCGGTGCGCGCCTGGCGCTCGTGGCGCTTGCGCTCGATCGCCGCGCGCACGCGCAGCGGCAGGTTCGGCGCGTGCAGGTCGTCGTGCGACAGGATGTCCTGCACGCCGAGTTGCAGCCATTCGAGCACCGCGTCGGGCGCCGGGTCGTCGGCCACGACCAGCACGGCGCGATCCGCGCTGTGCGGCGCGAGCCGGCGCGGCACGGCCGCGTCGCTGTGCGCATCGACGATCAGCGCGTCGAAGCCGGTGTGCTGGGCGAACGCCTCTTCGGCCTCGCGCCCGCGCACCACGTTGACGGCGAGCGCATCGGCGCATTCGAGCCGCTGCGCCGCGGCGTCGTCGAGGTCGGCCAGGCTCACGAGGCGCAGGGTCGGGTCGGTCATGGCGGGGGGATCCAGATACCCCTACATTGTCGGCGCTTACGGCCGGCCCGAGCCCCTCGAAAGCCCGCGTGCGCCACCCGCCGCACACGTGACAAGGGGCCCGTGCGGGCCCCTGGCGAGGTGTGGAGCGGGTGAAGGGAATCGAACCCTCGTATGAAGCTTGGGAAGCTGCCGTTCTGCCATTGNNGCGTTGGACGCGTAGATGTCGAGGCCCTGGTTGAAGAAGCTGTAGCTGCCCATGCCGATGCCGCTGAACTGCTTGACCTTGTCGGTCAGCTTCAAGGCGGCCCACCCGAGGACGCCCGGCGCTGTCATCCAGTCCGCCTGGCTCGGAGGATCGTAGGGCAGTTCGTTCTGGAAGAAGATCACCTGGCCGCCATTGCCGTTCCAGATGGCGTTGTACTTCTGGTAGTGCTCGACGAACAGGCCGTACGCGGTCACGTCGTCGCCGTTGATGATCACCCCCGTGTCGGCGGTATTGATGGTCCAGCCCACGCCGTTGCCGTGGTCCGCGCGCCAGGCCCAGATGTTGTCCAGGATGACGCCGTCGCTGTTGACCTCGAGACTGACGGTCGCCTTGCCCGCTGCGGCGCCGCCGATGCGGAAGAATACGTCGTGCAGCGTCGTCGGAGCACCGCGCTTGCTCTTGTGCGCATGGCGGTTGCCGACTTGCAGCAGCACATGGGAGTTCACCGGCCCGGCATCGAACACGAGGCCTGCGAGCCCGACGTTCGGCACGTCGGCCACCGTCATGGCGACGACGCCGTTCTGCGGCACGAGCGTCGGCAGACCCAGGCCGAGCACCACGGTGCCAGCGCGCTTCACCCTGATCGTGCGGTCTATCGGATAGATGCCGGGCGTGAACAGCAGGTTCTTGCCGCGCGCCAGCGCGTTGTCGATCGTCTTCGGGTCGTCGCCCGGCTTGGCGACATGGAAGTCCTCGATAGGGAACGATTCGCCCGGCGTCTGACCGGCGGCCCAGGTGGTGCCGCTGGAGTTTCGGCGCAACGCGGGAACGAAGACCCGGTAACGCCCGCCGTCCAGGTAAAGGTACGGCGCTTCGCGTGTGCGCGGGCTGGTCGGCAGCGTGGTGTACGGCCCGCCGCACGCCGCCTGCGCCGGAAAGCACGGCGCCGGCGCGCCGACGACGCCCGAGAACACCTGGTTCCACACACCGTTGGTCCAGCTGCCGACGACGCTGTCGCGGACCAGGTATTGCTGCTGCGCTCCGTTGATGACCAGGCCGGCCTGCGAATCGGCGATGAAGCCGCCGCTGGCAAAGGACGGTCCGGTGCAGTAGTCCATCAGCGTGAGGTTGCCGCCGGTGACGTTGACGCGCCGCATCGGCGAGGCCTGCGACGCGGCCCAGAAGTTGCCCGCGTAACAGCCGGCGCCCACCGGATCGGTCACGTTGATCGTGAGGTTCGACAGCGAGCGCCAGAAGTTGTCGAGCGCGAAGCAGGTGCCCTCGCGGCAGCGGTTGTAGACGTTGATCGAGCCGTTGATGACGACGTCTTTCGGGTTCTGGCCGAGCCCCGCCACGGCGGTGTAGTAGCCGACCTGGAAGTTCAGCGGCGCGCTCGCCGATCCGTAGGTGCCCGGCTTGAACAGCAAGGCGAAGCGCTGCGGCCCGAACTCGTTGGCGAGTTGCTGGTTGGCGATCTCGTCGACTTTGGCCTTGATCTCGCTCACCGGCATGCCCGGGTCGAAGACGATCACGTTCGGGCCGAAGTCGGGCGCGCTCGAACCACGTGCCTGAGCCGCGCCGGCCGCCAGCGTGGAAGCGGCCAGGAGCACGAGCGTGGCCGGAACTCGGGAAGGCAGCGACAGCAGGACAGATGCCATGTGATCTCCAAGTCGTGGGGAGGGGATTGAAGCGCTCGTGAAGGCGCTATCTGAAAGCGCATTCATGACTCTAGTCGTCGCTTGCGGCTGCGTCAATCGAGGGTATTCGCGGAGGCGCCGCAGCGGGCGGCACGGACCGATCAGGCGCTGCGCCGGGCGCGCGTCGACTCGCGCGCGATGAACTGCGGCGGCGGCAGGGTGGCCAGCGGCTTCTCGCCGCTCAGCAGCTTGAGCATCGCGGCCGCGGCACGTTGCCCGAGCTCGAAGCCCGACTGGCGCACCGTACTCAGCGGCGGCACCGCGTAGAGGGCACCGGCGATGTCGTCGTAGCCGACCAGCGACACGTCGTCCGGAACCCGCAGCGAGCGCCGATGCAGCGCGAGCGCTGCGCCGTAGGCCATCTGGTCGTTGGCAGCGAAGATCGCGGTGAAGCGCTGGCGGCTGTCCAGCAGACGCTCGACGGCGGCCAGCCCGCTGGCCTCGTGAAACTCGCCGGGCATGACGATCCCGGGGTCGAACGCCAGGCCCGCCGCCTCGAGCGCCGTCCGGTAGCCGGCCAGGCGGGCATTCGCGTCGGGGTGGCGCGGATCTCCGGCGATGAAGGCGATGCGCCGGTGGCCGAGTTCGAGCAGGTGGTTGGTGGCCAGGCGTCCGCCCTCGAAGTTGTCGAAGTGCAGCGCGCACAGGTTCGGCGCCTTCAGGTGGCGGCCGGTGACGACCAGCGGCAGCGTCTTGGCGTGGGCGCGCAGCGCCTGGTCGCTGAGCAGGCCGTCGAGCACGATGATGCCGTCCACCCGGCGCGAACGCAGCATGTCGATGCAGCGCGACTCTTCGGCGGCGTCGAAATGGCCGCTGACGAACAGCGGGCTGTAGCCTGCACGGCTCGACTCTTCCTCGATGCCGCGCAGCGCAACGCCGTAGAACGGACTGTCGATGCTCAGGGTGACCACGCCGATGCTGAACGTGCGCCCGCCCGCAAGGCCGCGGGCCACCGGGTTGGGCACGAAGCCGAACTCGGCGACCGCGGCGTCGACCGCGGCGCGCTTCGCGTCGCTGACCACGGCCGTGCCGTTGAGGATGCGCGACACCGTGCTCGGCGACACCCCCGCCCGAGCGGCCACCATTGCCAGCGTCGCGCGCGATGCGTCGCGCCGTGCCGCCGTTCTCGCGTTCGCCTTGCTTGCGCTGCCTGTTTTCATCGCCGTGGCGTCGATCCTGTCTTGGCGACAGTCTATCGGCACCCGTGCGAGGCCCTCCCCGTTCGCCGCCGGCAGCGGATCACCCCTCGACCCTTGCTCAGTCTTCGCTCGGCGGATGTTCCGGCCAGGCGAGCGCCGGCGTTGCGCGCGGCAGGGTTCGGCGCTGGGCGGCCAGCGGCGTCACATCCATCGCCAGCGTCAAGGTCGCGTACGCCACGGCGTCCGAATTGACGTCGAGCGCGACGTCGTTGTTGTTCGCGTAGCCGTCGCAGGCCTGGTGGTAGCAGGGGTCGTAGGGCCGGCCCGCGGTGCCGCCCCACAAGGCAGCTTCCGGCGCCGTCTTGATGCCTTCCGCGCCGGTGAACAGGCCGCCGGCCGGGATGCCCGCGGCGATGAACGGCCCGTAGTCGGATCGCCCCGAGAAGTCGGTGCCCTTGAACGGCAGGCCGCGCGTGCGGAAGAAGGCCTCGAAGACCTGCTCGATGCGCGCCGATCCCTCGGGCCCGGGCCCGGCGCCGACCCGGTCGGAGTCGTCGCCGTCGTAGATGAAGAACACGTGGTTCGGCGAGCCGATCATGTCGAAGTTCAGGTACAGCGCGATGCGGTCGCGCTCGGCCGGCAGCAGGCTGTTCACGTAGTGCGCCGAGCCGAGCAGCCCGGCCTCCTCGGCACCCCACAATCCGAAGCGCAGCTTGTTGCGCGGCTTCACCTTGGCCATCTGCACCGCGGTTTCCAGGACTGCCGCGCTGCCCGAACCGTTGTCGTTGATGCCCGGGCCGGCGTTCACCGAGTCGAGGTGCCCGCCGACCATCACGACCTGGCTCGAATCGCCGTCGCGCGATTCGGCGATCACGTTGCTCGTCGTCGCCAGGCCGCGGAAGGTCTCGGTCTTCAGCCGCATCACGAGCCCGGGCCTGGCGGCAAGCCGTTCGCCGACGGCCTGGGTCACGGTCGTGACGCCGACGTTCAGGTTGAAGGCACTGCCGAGCGTGCCGTTGATCGGGCCGGGCACGTTGTTGTAGACGACCACGCCGGCCGCACCCGCATTGACCGCGTTGAGCACCTTGGCGGCGTAGGTGCAGGCGCCGCGGCTGATCAGCGCGATCCGGCCCTGCGGAAAGCCGGCGAAGTCGCCGGCTTCGCAGCCGGGGGTCGGATCGGCGCCCGGCCCCGGCAGCGCGCTCACCGGCGCCGTGACATCGGCGCTTCCCGAATACTCGAGGATGACGTTGGCCACCGGCCCGGCCGGCGCGGGCGACACCTGTTCGAGCAGGCTCGGCGACAAGGACAGGAAGGCCTGGAACTGGAACTCCTGGCGCGTCACCACATAGCCCGCGCGGCGCAACACGCGCTCGGCGTAGGTCGCCGACTGGTCGTAGCCGAGCGTGCCTGACGCGCGCGTGCCCTGGTTCGCGTCGGCAATCGATTGCAGCGCCGCCTGGTGCCGGCGCACGCCGGCGAGCGTGACGCAGTGCAGCAGCTTGTCCACGGTGTTGTTGACCCGGTTCGCGCAGGCCCCCGAAAAGCCCGGCGGTCCGAGACCCTGCGAGTCCGAGGCAGCGTCGTCACCGCCGCCGCCGCACGCCACGAGCAGCAGCGCACCCGCGGCACCGGCGCCCAGCCGGGCTCGCGTGCCGTTTCGATTCGTCCGCTTCATGCTGGCCTCCGATCAATCGAGTTCGGCGATCATGACCTCGTGCGCCTCCAGCGCCAAGCGTCCGGCAGCGACGACGCGTCGCTCGCGCCCAGGCGCGCTCGACAGGAGCAAGCGTGCGCTGCGTGCACCGAGCCCGGTATCGGCGACCTGCGCAGCAGCCGAGAGGTTCAGCGCCACCAGGCAGGCCTGGCCACTCGCCGCATCCTGGCGCAGGAAGGCGAAGACGTGCTCGTGGCCTTGCGCGAGCGTGCGGTAGTCGCCGGCCACGAGCGCCGGCGTCGCGCGGCGCAGCGCCAGCATGCGGCGGTAGAAGCCGAGCAGCGAATCGGGGTCGGCTCGTTGGGCCGCGACATTGACGCCGCTCGCATGGTCGGCGTTCACCGGCAGCCACGGCGCCACACCCGGCGGGCAGAAACCGGCGTGGGGCGCGTCGCTCCACTGCATCGGCCCGCGGCAGCGGTCGCGCGTCGTGACCGTGATCGACGCCAGCGCCTCGGCCGGCGAAGCGCTCTTCACCGTCGTCAGCAGCCGGTACTGGGCGATCGCCGCGGTGTCGCGGAACTGGCCGAGCTCGGTCAGCACCAGGTCGGTCATGCCGATCTCTTCGCCGTTGTAGAGCACCGGCGTGCCGCGCAGCGTGGCCAGCAGCGCGACGTGCAGGCGCGCCAGGGCAGCGTCGTGCACGCCGTCGCCGTAACGCGACCAGGCGCGCCGGCCGTCGTGGTTGCCGAGCGTGTTGCACGGCCAGGCGCCGGGCGGCAGCGCGGCCAGGCGCTCGGCCTGGTTGGCGCGGATGTGCGCTGGGCTCAGGCGCTCGCTGCGCATCAGCGGAAAGTTGAACACCAGGTGCAGTTCGTCGTCGCCGCTGCCGTGGAACGCCACGTCTTCGTCCTCGCCGAGCAGCACACGGTCGCCGGGGTATTGGTCGACGAGCGCACGCAGCTCCTTCATCAGCTCGTGCAGGCCCGGCTGCAGCGATTGCCAGCGCATCAGCGCGCGGTAGTCGGCCTGCGACAACAGCATCGGATTGAGCAGCTGCTCGGCCGACAGCGGCACCGTGTGCGGCGGCAGATCGGGGTGTTCGTAGACCGCGCCGATGGCGTCGAGCCGGAAGCCGTCGACGCCCATGTCGAGCCAGAAGCGCACCGCGTTCCACATCGCGCGCTTGAGTTCGGGGTGGCGCCAGTTCAGGTCGGGCTGCTCCTTCAGGAACGCGTGGTAGTAATACTGGCCGGTGCGCGGATCGAGCGTCCAGGCCGGGCCGCCGAAGATCGACAGCCAGTTGTTCGGCGGCCCGCCGTCGCGGCCGTCGCGCCAGACGTACCAGTCGCGTTTGGCGTTGTCGCGGTTCGCGCGTGATGCTTCGAACCAGGGATGCTGGTCCGACGAGTGGTTCAGCACCAGGTCGAGCACGACGCGGATGCCGCGCGCATGCGCCTCTCGCAGAAAGGTCCGGAAGTCGTCCAGCGTTCCGTACTCGGGGGCGACGCCCTCGTAGTCGGAGATGTCGTAGCCGCAGTCGACGAAGGGCGACGGGAAGTGCGGCGACAGCCAGATCGCGTCGATGCCCAGGTCGTGCAGATGGTCGAGCCGCGTGGTCATGCCCGCGAAGTCGCCGATGCCGTCGCCGTTGCCGTCGGCAAAGCTGCGCGGGTAGATCTGGTAGAAAACGCCCGATTGCCACCACTTCAAGGTCGCCATGCTCTCCCCTTCGACACCTGGCCGGCGAGTATGCACTCGCCCGAGCCCGCAGCCCACGGGTGCGCGACCATGCCGCACAATCCGCGGCCTCGCCGCTGCCCTGCTCGCATGTCCGACCCGAAACCGCACCCTGCCCAGCCGATCCGCAGCTTCGTCGTGCGCGCCGGGCGCATGGGCAGCGGCCAGGCGCGCGCGCTCGCCGAACTCGGGCCGCGTTATGTGCTGCCTTACGCCGAATCGACACTCGACTTCGAGCACGCGTTCGGTCGCCGGGCGCCGGTGGTGCTGGAAATCGGCTTCGGCATGGGCGGCGCCACCGCGGCGATCGCGCAAGGCCGGCCCGAGGCCGATTTCCTCGGCGTCGAGGTGCATCCGCCCGGCGTCGGCGCGCTGTTGCGCCGCATCGGCGAGATGGGCCTGGGCAACCTGCGCATCGTGCAGCACGACGCCGTCGAGGTGCTGCGACACATGATCGCTCCCGACGCACTGGCCGGCGTGCACGTGTTCTTCCCCGACCCCTGGCACAAGAAGCGCCACCACAAGCGCCGCCTGATCCAGCCCGGCTTCGTGCAGCTGCTCGCCAGCCGGATCGCGCCCGGCGGCACGCTGCACATCGCGACCGACTGGCAGCCGTATGCAGAGCAGATGCTGGAAGTGCTGTCGACGCAGCCGCTGCTGCGCAACACGGCCGCCGGCTACGCGCCGCGGCCGGAGCTCCGGCCCTTGACCAAGTTCGAGAACCGCGGCCTGTTGCTCGGCCACGGCGTGTGGGACTTGGTGTTCACCCGGGCCTGATCAGGCCTTCCACTCGACCCAGCCCGACCACGAACTCCACAACACGATCGCACCGAAGGCGATGCGGTACCAGGCGAAGACCGAAAAGTCGTGCGTCGAGACGTAGCGGATCAGCCAGCGGATGCACAGCAGCGCGCTGAAGAACGCGAACACGAGGCCGACCGCAAACGTCGGCGCGTCGCCCAAACCCAGGCCGGCGCGCTCCTTGTAGAGCGAATAGGCGCCGGCGCCGATCAGCGTCGGAATGCCGAGGTAGAAGCTGAACTCGGTCGCGGCCTTGCGCGAGAAGCCGAGCACGAGCGCGCCGATGATGGTCGCGCCCGAGCGGCTCGTTCCGGGGATCAGCGCGAAACATTGCAGCAGCCCGACCTTGAGCGCATCGAGCGCGCTCATGTCGTCGACCGTCTCGACGCGCGCGTGGCGCACGCCTTCGAGGTCGCGCGCACCGTACAGGCGCTTGTGGCGCCACTCGACGGCGAGGATGACGAAGCCGCCGATGACGAAGGCGAGCGCCACCGGCACCGGGTGGAACAGGTGCGCCTTGATGACCTTGCCCAGCAGCAGCCCGAACACGACCGCGGGCAGGAAGGCGATCAGCAGGTTGCGCGCGAAACGCTGCGCCACCGGGTCGTGGCCGAGGCCGGTGACGGTGCGCCCGAGGCGCTCGCGGTACTCCCAGATCACCGCGGCCATGGCGCCGGTCTGGATCGCGATCTCGAAGACCTTGACGGTCTCACCGGTGAAGTCGAGCAGCGACGCGGCGAGGATCAGGTGCCCGGTGCTCGAGATCGGCAGGAACTCGGTAAGCCCCTCGACGATGCCCATGACCGCGGCTTTGGCGAGGGTGATCCACAGTGCGCTGTCCAAACGAGGGCTCCGGCGTCGGCAAAGCCGGCGATGATAGCGGCGGCGAAGCGGCGAACCTCAGCGCGCTTCGCCCAGGCGCAGCTCGAGGCCACGCTCGGTCACGGTGATGGCGCCCGGCTTCAGGCCCTGGCCGAGCACGCCGCGCAGCTCGTCGGGCTTGAAGCGGCGCAGCACCAGGCCGTTGAGCAACTGCTCCGCAAGTACCGGCCCGAGGCGGTTGACGAGCGGCTGCAAGGCGGCGGGCAGTTCGTCGAACACGAGGCGCTCGACGCGCACGTCGGCGAGCTTGAGCGACTGGTCGGCCTCGTCGTAACGCAGCGCGTAGTCGAGCGCCAGGCGGCCGGCCAGCTTGCGGCCGAACACGCGGTCGCTGGCCCGCACGTCGAGGTCGGTGCCGATGCGGTTGGTCGTCGGCAGCAGGCGCACGCGCGGCATGTCGACCTGCACGTCGAGCACCTCGAGCAGACGTTTGCTGAACGGGAACTCGCGCGCGATCAGGCGTGCGATCTCGGCTTCGTCGAGCGTGTAGGTGCGCGCACCGCCGAGCGCCGCGCAGCCCGCCAGCGGCGCGAGCAGCGCCAGCCGAATGAAGCCGCGTCGGCACGCAGCGTATGCATCGGTCGTCATCACCATCCTCCCATCGAAGTTCATTCGTAGCGCAGCGCCTGGATCGGCAGCAGCTTCGCCGCGCGCCGCGCCGGGTAGAAGCCGAAGAACACGCCGACCGCCGCCGAGAACAGCACGGCCAGCAACACCGCATCCGCGCCGAAGCCCACCGGCCAGCCGGCGAGCGCCGCGACGCCCCAGGTGGCGAGCGCGCCGAGCGCCACGCCGATGGCGCCGCCGATCAGGCTCAGCGCCAGCGCTTCGATCAGAAACTGGCCGAGGATGTCGCGCCCGCGGGCGCCGACCGCGAGGCGCAGGCCGATCTCGCGCGTGCGCTCGGTCACGCTGACCAGCATGATGTTCATGATGCCGATGCCGCCGACGACCAGGCTGACCCCGGCCACGGCCGCGAGCAGCAGCGTCATCGTGCGGCCGGCCTCTTCCTGCACGGCGAGCATCTCGGTGAGGTTGCGGATGCCGAAGTCGTCTTCCAGCCCGGGCGGGATGCGGTGGCGCTGGCGCAGCAGTTCGCGGATGTTCTCTTCGGCGACGACCATGTCCTGGCCCTCGCGCACCTCGACGACGATCGCGCCGACACGCTTCAAGCGCCCGCCGCCCCAGCCCTGGATGCGGTGGCGGAAGGTCGAGATCGGCACGATGACGACGTCGTCCTGGTCCTGCCCGGCCGAGTTCTGGCCCTTGCGCGTCAGCACGCCGATGACGGTCAGCGGAACGTTCTTCACGCGCACCACCTGGTCGATCGGATCGGCGTCGCCGAACAGCTGCTCGGCGACCGTCGCGCCGAGCAGCGCCACCTTGCCGGCGCCCGAGACTTCGGCGTGCTCGAGGTTGCGTCCCGCGGCCAGCGGCCAGTCGCGCACCTCGAGAAACTCGGGCGTCGTGCCGAACACCGGCGCCGCCCAGTTGAGGTTGCCGGAGACCACCTGCGCGCCGGTGCGCAGGCTAGGCGCGGCCGCGGCCACCTCGGGCACTTCGGCGGCGATCGCGGCGGCGTCGAACTCGGTCAGCGACTGGCCGGTCTGCGCGCCCAGCCGGACCCCGCTCGTCGTCTGCGCACCCGGGACGATCAGCAGGATGTTCGATCCCAGCCCCTTGATCTGTTCGTCGATGCGCGCCTGGGCGCCCGAACCGATCGCGATCATCGTGATCACCGCGGCGACGCCGATGACGATGCCGAGCATCGTCAGCACGCTGCGCATCGGGTGCGCGGTCAGCGCGCGCCAGGCGGCGCGCAGGGCGGCGGCGGCGTTCATGACAGCCCCTCGCCCGCGGCGTACCGCGGGCTATCCCCCGAGGGGATCGCGGGCCGGCTTGGGGCGGCCCGGCGCTCGGCCCGCACGGTCGCCTCGAGCGCGCGCGGCGCCTGCACCCGGTCCTCGACGATGCGGCCGTCGCGAACGACGATGCAGCGCTGCGCCCACGCCGCGATGTCGTGCTCGTGGGTGACGACGATCACCGTCATGCCCTGCCCGTTCAGCTCGGCGAGCAGCCGCAGGATGTCGTCGGCGGTCTGCGTATCGAGCGCGCCGGTCGGTTCGTCGGCGAGGATCAGCTGAGGCTGGTTGACGAGCGCGCGGGCGATCGCGACGCGCTGCTGCTGCCCACCCGAAAGTTCGGCCGGCGTGTGCGTCGCGCGGTCGGCCAGGCCGACACGCTGCAAGGCGGCGAGCGCACGCTCGCGGCGCTGCGCGGGGCGAACGCCGGCGTAGACCATCGGCAGCTCGACGTTCTCCAGCGCGCTGGTCCGCGGCAGCAGGTTGAACTGCTGGAAGACGAAGCCGATCGAGCGGTTGCGCAAGGCCGCGAGCGCATCGGCGTCGAGCCTGTCGACGGCCACGCCGGCGAGCGCGTAGTGCCCGGCGCTCGCCTGGTCGAGGCAGCCGAGGATGTTCATCAGCGTGCTCTTGCCCGAGCCCGAGGCGCCCATGACGGCGACGAACTCGCCGGCGGCTATGCCCAGCGTGACGCCGCGCAGCGCACACACCGTCTGCGCGCCCATCGAATAGGTCTTGACCAGCTCGCGCGCGTCGATCAGCGCCATGGTCCGGATCAGAACGGGCGGAACGCGGGCGCCGCGCTGCGCGAGCCGGCCGCCTTCGGCTGCACGACGGCGGTGATCACCTCGGCGCCTTCTTTCAGCACGCCCGCTTCGGCCGAATCGGGCGCCACGATCAGCTCGGTCATCGCGCCGTCGCCGATGCCGAGCTGCACGGCATAGGCCACCGGCTGGCCGTCGGCGCCGAGCAGGTGGATGCGGCNNCCGCGCCTCGGGCGCCGCAGCGGCGCTCGCGGGCCGCGCCGGCGGCGCCGCCGTCGCGTTCGGCAGCCACGACAGGGCCGCGCCGCCGCGCGCATCGGGCGGCGGCGTGCGGACGCTGCCGTTCACCGGGTCGAGCCCGGCGATGCGCACGCGCAGCGCGGCGTTCGGTACCTTGAGCACGTCGTCGCGCGTGTCGGTGACGATGCGCACGTTCGCCGTCATTCCCGGCAGCAGCGCCGAGCCCGGGTTCGCGAACGCGACCACGACGGTGTACGTCACGACGTTCTGGTTCGCGATCGCGGCCTTGCGGATCTGGCGCACGCGGCCTTCGAATGGGCGGCCGGCAAAGGCGTCGATCGTGAAGCTCGCCGGCTGGCCGGTCCGGATGCGGCCGATGTCGGCCTCGTCGATCGCCGCTTCGACTTGCATGTCGGCGAGGCTGCGCGCGATGATGAAGAGTTCCGGCGCCTGCAGGCTGGCGGCGACGGTCTGGCCGACGTCGACGCTGCGCTTGATGACGACGCCGTCGACCGGCGAGCGGATCTCGGTGCGCCGCAGGTCGACCTCGGCCTGCGCGAGCGCCGCGGCGCGCTGGCGCACCACGGCCTGGGCGCTGACCCCCTGCGCGAGTGCCACCCGATGCTGCGCCTGGGCGACGTTCAGGCTA
>CXWJ01019273.1_pt2 | contig 15987 bp, 13 predicted proteins | sample 590841 | NCBI WGS metagenome assembly CXWJ01 (sample SAMEA3498367, study PRJEB10139) | wastewater metagenome | biome: wastewater treatment plant; material: activated sludge | place: Austria | collected 2015-01-21 | reverse complement strand
TGTCCTGGCCTATGAGCCGGAGACACAAACACAAAATTGGATTTTTCCGGCCGAGGCCGGCGCGGTCCAGTTCTTTTCGGCACCGGCCGTCAATGGCGATCAGGTCGTCTTTGGCGATTATGGTCGCGCCGGCGGTTTCTTCTCGCCGCGGGTGACCACTTCGGTCTACTCCCTGGAAAACGTCGCTTCCGGTGCGCCGCGCGAATTGTGGATCAACTCCGAGGCGGCGACCGACAAGATCGTCGCCCCGCCGCTCTTCGCCGACGGCGTGCTCTACGTGGGTACGGCCGACAACTACATCCTGGCCCTCAACCCGGACGACGGCAGCCTGTTGTGGCAATACGAGACCGGCCATGCCATCTGGGGCCAGCCGACCTTTGTCGATGGCGTGCTCTACGTGGCCTCGATGGATCACTCTGTCTATGCGCTGGATACGACCAACAGCGGCGAACTCATCTGGCATACCGAATTGGGTGGCGCATTGCCCAGCAGCCCGGTCCTGGGCGACGGCCTGCTCTATGTCTCCAGCTTCGACGGCAACGTCCACGCGCTGGACATCGGCAGCGGCGAAGTGCAATGGTCGGCCCCGGCCGGCAACTGGGTCTGGGGCGCGGCGGCGCTGGCCGACGGGACGCTCTACTTCAGCGACATCGATGGCCGTCTCTTCGCCGTCGATGCCCAGACGGGCGAGCAAATCTGGACCCGCGAGGCCGCCGTCAACGTCCAATCCAACCCGGTCGTGGTTGGCGATGCGCTCTACATCGCCTCGGGCACGGGCGGTGACGCGCCCACCGGCGCGCTGACGGCCTACTCGACGGCCGACGGCACGCAGCTATGGACGCAAGCGACGACCGTGCCGCTCAACACCACGCCGGTGGTGGTCGGTGATGACNNCGGGCCAGGAACTCTGGCGCTACGCGTTGCCGGAGTCCGCTAACTGATCGCACGAGAAAGTCGCCATGTGGGATACCCTGATTGTTAACCCCATGATCAATGCCCTGCTTTTCTTTTATGATTTGCTGGGCAACAACTTCATCCTGGCGATCGCCTTCTTCACTGTCCTGATTCGCCTCATCACGCTGCCGCTCAACATGCGCCAGCAGCGTTCGATGTTGCGCACCCAGGAGATACAGCCCCAAATTCAGGCGATCCAGAAGAAGTATCGGGACAATCCGCAGAAAATGCAGGAAGAGTTCCGCAGGATTGGCTATAACCCGGCCGATACGCTGACCGGCTGCTTGCCGACGCTGCTCCAGTTTCCGATCCTCATCGGGCTGTACCAGGCGATCGTCATCATCCTGGGCACGACGCCGCAAGCGTTGTTCGAACTGGTGCCGCGCGTGTACTCCTTCATCAACCTCACCGAACTCATCCCGGTGGAGAACAAGTTTTTGTGGTTGAACCTGAGCCAGCCGGATCCGTTCTTCGTGCTGCCCATCGTGGTCTTCGCCAGTATGTTCATCCAGCAAAAGCTGCTGGCCCCGGCCCCTTCGGCGCAAAACCAGAAGGACAACCCGGCGGCGGCCATGACCCAGTCGATGCAATACACGATGCCGCTCATGTTCGGCTTCTTTTCCCTGCAATTCCCGGCCGGCCTGTCGATCTACTTCATCCTGGCGAATATCATCGGTATCTTCCAGGGTCTCTACATGCGCCGCGTGATGGACAAGGAAAAGGCGGAGCGTCAGGCCAACGGCAACGCCGCGCCGGCCTACGTCATCGAGGCTGATGACGGCAAGCCGGCCAAAAGCAAGCAATCGGTCAATGGCTCCGGCGCGAGCAAAAGTAAATCGACCGGCGGCCAGACGACCGCCAAACGCAAGAAACGCTCCGCTAAACGGTGATCGACTATGCCTTCCTACTCCAACCAGGAAATTGAATCCCGCGGGCCGACCGTAGACGCCGCCATCGCCGCCGGGCTGCTGCGCCTGGGGCTGAATCGGGATCAGGTGACGGTGATCGTCATCGACGAGGGCAGCCGAGGGTTATTGGGCATCGGCAGCCGCGAGGCCATCGTGCGGCTGGGGCCGGCCGTGGTTGCGCCTGAGCCGCCCGCGCCGCCCGTCGCGCCGCCCGCCCCTCGGCCGCAGACCGTGGCCCCGCCGCCTGCGCCCCGCCCGCAAACCGTAACGCCGCCGCCCGCTCCCCGGCCGGCCACCCCGCCGCCGCCGGCGAAGCCCGCGCCGCCACCGGTGGCCCGCGAAGCCGAAACCGAACCCGGCGAAGAAGTGTCGGATGATACCCTGGCCGCCGAGCGCGAGACGGCCGTGGTCGTCATCTCCGAACTGCTGGAAAAGATGCGCGTTCCCGCCCACGTTACCGGCTATCAGACCGAGCCGGACGACCTGACCGGCCAGCGCGTCAACATGATCGAGATCGGCGGCGAGGATTTGGGCCTGCTCATTGGCCCGCGCGGCGAGACGCTGGATTCGCTGCAATTCCTTAGCCGCCTGATGGTGGCCCACAAGCTCCACCGCCGCACCAATTTCGTCGTGGACGTGGAAGGCTTTCGCCGCCGGCGCGAGCAGGCCCTGACCCGGCTGGCCGAGCGCATGGCCGAGAAGGCGCGCCAACGGGGCGAACCTATCGGCCTGGAGCCGATGTCGGCCTACGAGCGGCGCATCATCCATATGACCCTGCGCGATTCGGCCGACGTCTACACCGAAAGCACCGGCGAGGGCAAGCAACGCCGCGTACGCATCATTCCCAAAGAGTAGCCACGCGCCCACGCTTACTTATCTGAAATCAAAACGGCCCCACGCCTGATAAGCGTGGGGCCGTTTTGCTTGAATGACTTAAGAACTAAATACTCTGTTACACCATGATATTGACGTTCGTAGTCAGCAACTTTAGTTGCGTTCTTCAGAGATGGCTCTTGTCGTCCGACGGCGCTAAAGCGCCTGACTACGAACAAAATTAAAGCTGGACGACTTTGGCCTGGGTCACGGCGGGGATAGCCCCCAGTTCGGCCAGAGCAGCCGCCGATGGCTGGCTGTCGAGCGTGATGAAGGACAACGCCTCGCCGCCGGGCCGCACGCGACCCAGCCGCCACTCGCCGATGTTGACGCCATGCGTGCCCAACAGCGTGCCGACCTGGCCGATGACGCCGGGAACGTCCCGGTTTTGCATGACCAGGACGATGCCCTCCGGCCGGGCCTCCAGGCGATACTCGTCAATTTGCACCACGCGCGGCTCGCTGCCGCCGAAGAGGACGCCGGCCAGCAGCCGCCGCCCGCCATCCCACACGGCGCGACAGGCCACCAGATTGGGGTAATCCAGGTTGTTCAGGCCGACCGTTTGCGTCGTCGTCAGGCCCCGTTCGTTAGCCAGCGTGGGAGCGTTGATGTAGTTGACCGGTATGTCGCTGGTCGATTCCAGCACACCCTTCAGCAAGCCCGCGCCAATGGCCCGCACCAGGCCGCCGACGACGTCGCCGTGCGCCTCGACCTCGAGGCGCTGGATGGGCTTGTCGGCCAGCCCGGCGTGCAACCGGCCCAGCGTCTCGGCCAGCTCCAGATAGGGGCGCGCCGCGGCAAAGCCATGTTCCAGCTCGAACGGCATGTTGACGGCATAGGTGAAATCCGTGCCGCGCAGCGCCGATGCGACCTGGGCGACGATCTGGATGCCCACGTCGGTCTCGGCCTCGCGCGTGCTGGCCCCCAGATGGGGGATATGGACGACGTTGGGCAGGCCGAGCAGCGGATTGTCGGCCTGCGGCGGCTCCGACGAATAGACGTCGACGGCGGCGGCGGCCAGTTTGCCACTCTTCAATGCGGCGGCCACGGCGGCCTCGTCGATCAACTTACCGCGCGCGGCGTTGATCAGGATGGCCCCGTCCTTCATCTGGGCCAGCGTCTTTTCGTTGATCAGCTTGGTAGTGTCCGGCAGCAGGGCGGCGTGGAGGGTGATGTAGTCGGACTGGGCCAGCAGGTCATCCATTTCGACCAGCAGCACGCCCAGTTCACGGGCCGTCTCTTCCAGTGCGCCGGGATCGAAGACCAGGATATCCATGCCGAACGCCTTGGCCCGCTCGGCCACCAGCTTGCCGACGCGGCCGAAGCCGATAACGCCCAGCGTTTTGCGATAGAGTTGGCCGCCGACGAAATCGCTGCGCCGCCATTCGCCGGCCTTGAGCGAGGCGTGGGCCTGGGGGATGTTGCGGCTGACGGCCAGCATCAGGGCCATCGTCAATTCGGCCGTCGCCATGCTGTTGGCGCCGGGGGTGTTCATCACCACGACGCCGCGCATGGAGGCGGCCTTCACGTCGATGTTATCGACGCCGACGCCGGCGCGGCCGACCACGCGCAATTTCTTGGCCGCGGCCAGCAGATCGGCCGTCACCTTCGTGCCGCTGCGCACGATGAGACCATCGTATTCGCCGATGATCTCGATCAGCTGCTCGGGGCTGAGGCCGGTTTTCATGTCAACGGCGATGTCGGGATACTCTTTCAGCCGTTCCAGGGCGACCGCGCCCAGTTTATCGGAAACGAGAAGTCGATACATGGTAGTTGCTCTTTGTGTGGTTCGGCTTAGGCGAGGAAGCCGTCCATCGCCGCGAATAGTTCGTCCAGTTCGTGCGGTTGCGTGTCGCCCATGTGGGCAATGCGGAACGTCTTGCCCTTCAGGTCGCCGTAGCCGTTGGAGATGATCATGCCGTGGCCGCGCAGATATTTGTTCAGGCCCGAGATGTCGATGCCCAGATTATTGGCGGCGCAACTGACGGTCGGCGATTCGTACCCCTTGGCGGCGAAGATGTCGAAGCCCTTGCCGCGCAGGTAATCGAGTGTGGTGTCGCGCATCGCCAGATGGCGGGCAAAGCGTTGCTCCATCCCCTCGGCCAGCATGTCGTCCAGTTGGCGGTCGAGGGCGAAGAGCAGGGAGACGGCCGGCGTGGCCGGGGTCTGGTTCTTGGCGATCGATTTAGCCAGGCTGATGAAGTCGAAATAGTAGCCGCGGGCGGGCACAGTCTTGGCCTTGGCCATGGCCCGGTCGGAGACGGCGCAGAAGGAGATACCGGGCGGCAGGGCGAACGCCTTCTGGCTGGAGGCCAGCAGCACATCCAGGTCCCAGGCATCCATTTCGATGTGCGCCCCGCCCAGGCCGCTGACCGAATCGACCAGGATCATAATGTCCTGACCGCCGGGCAGAGCGCGAATGGCGGCGGCGATCTCCTGGATGGGGCTGGTGACGCCGGTGCTGGTCTCGTTGTGGACGACCGTCACCGCGTCGAATTCGCCGCTCGACAGGCGCTCGACGACCTGGCCGGGCAGGATCGGCTGGCCCCAGGGCACTTCCAGGATTTCGATGGCCTTGCCGTTCATCTCGGCCACGTCGCTGAAGCGGGAGGCAAATGCGCCGTTGACGCAGGTGAGGACCTTCTTGCCGACGCAATTGCGCACGGCCGCTTCCCATAACCCCGTGCCCGACGAGGCGGAGATCAGCACGGTCTGCTTGGTGAAGAAAACCTGCGACAGCTTGGGCAGAATTTGGCCGACGAGGTCGATGCATTCCGGCATCCGGTGGCCGACCATCCATTGCGTCTGTGCGTCGAGAATTTCCGGCCGCACTTCGGTGGGGCCGGGGATAAACAGCTTTACGTGGGCGCTGCTGCGCACGGGGCTGCTATCGCTAACGCGGGGGGAAGAAAGCTCCCCTGAATTTTGATTCGAGGTGTTCATCGTTAAATGTTAGGACTCCTTGATGGATCAGATATTGCGCTTTGAGACAGAGAGAAGGGTAGTGCATCGACCAGGAACGGAGGATGCGCATCTCGCCCGGGCCGCCGGCCAGCGCCAACAGCGGGGCCAGACTTTCACATTCGATAAAGACGGGCGCGGCGGCCCGCACCTTGGGCCGCGACACCACGCCGCCATAGCCGACGAACAGATCGACCGCTCGCCCGGCCAACAGATCGCTGTGGCCGTCGCCGATGAGCAGCGACCGGCCGCGTTGCTCGCCCATCAGCTCGGCGACGATCTGAGCCTTGCCGTTGCTAATGGTCAGAGCGCCCTCGGCATGGGTCATATAGCGTTCGTTGTCATCGGTCGCTCCTTCCCACCACGGGCCTGATAGTTGATTGTAGGTGAGGCCGACGGCCCGAATGCGTTCGCGCGGGATGCCGAGAGAAATGCCGAACTCCATGACCGGCTCGGCCAGCCCGCCGCTGATGATGTAGACCTTGTGCTCCAGCGCCTGGAGAGCGGCGACGACCCGCGCCGCGTCCTCCACCATATTGCGCTTGTAGCTGTGGCGGATGTCGAGCACCTGGCGGCGGGTCGGCCGCAGGGTCTTCAGCCGCTTGCTGTAGATCTCCTCCAGGTCGATCATGCCGTCCATGGCCGCCTGGGTCAGCACTTCCACCCGCTGCCGCTTGCCCACCATGTCGGCCAGCACGTCGATGCCCTCCACCGTGGTCAGGGTGGAGTCGCAATCGAAGAAAATGTGTTCAAACGGAGGCCAACGCATGGTGAATCAAATCAGGCCGTGGGGTGGGGAAGATTTCGATCTGGTATCCTTTGGACCGTCGAGCGCCTGGAAACGATTCTAATCCCGAACGATACTTTTGCCAATGGCTGATTGCCCCCCAGCCGCCCCTAGCCGCCGGGACTATTGACCAGACGCGCCAGACCGTCGGGCAGTGTGATACCGGCCCGCCACCCGATGAGCGCCGCCGTGCGTTCGGCGTCGGCGATCTGTTGCGGCTCCTCGCCCGGCCGCGAGGGCAGCGCGCCGGGCCGCGGCCGGCCACCCTTGCCGGTCAGGTCATACAGTTGATGGGCAACCGCGAGTAACGAAACCGACCGGCCGCAGCCCAGCTCGACCGTCTCGCCCGGCGGCAGATCGGCGCCCAGCGTCGCCAGGAAGCCGCCCACTACGTCATCGACGTGGATCCAATCCTTCTCCTGCGTCCCGGCGGTCATGGGAAACTCCTCGCCCGCCCGCGCCGCCCGCAAGGCGCTGGGGATGAAGAAATTGGGCGGCTGTTCGGGGCCGTAGGTCTGGTAGATCATCGCGCCATGGATCGGCCAGGCGGCGATGCGAGCATACATCTCGCCGAAGGCCCACGCGGCGGCCTTGCTGGCGGCATAGACGTTCATGGCCGAGCGCTCGCCGGGCGTGCGGGCGGTGATGAGCTGTTGCACGTCGAGGCCGTCGGCTTCGAAACAGGCACGTAACAGGTTGATCGTGCCGCTGACGTTGTGGCTGAGGGCCGTGCTGACGCTGAGAAAGGGATCATCGACGCCGACGGCGGCCAGATGGATAACGCGGTCGGGCCGCGCCTGGCGCACGGCGCGGGCGGTCAGTTGGTAATTACGCAGATCGGCATAGACGGCATCGACTCGCGACCGCACCGCGCGCACCGGCGCGGGCAACGGCGCGCCGCTGCCGAACTCTTCCAATAGCAACAGGGTGACGTCGGCCTGCTCCAGCAGGCGCGGGATAAGGGCGCGGGCGATAAACCCCGTGGCCCCGGTGACGAGAACGCGCGGTCGGCTCATACGTTTAGGTAAGCTTTATACCAGTCCATGGCCTCTTTCAGGCCGCCGGCCAGAGTGTATTGCGGCCGCCAGCCGATGGCCTGCTCGGCCTTGGCCGGACTGAGGTACTCATCCAATATCTCATTCTTGACTTCGTTGAGGATCACCGGCTCTATTTCCGGCGTGTCGGACAGGGCCACAATCGTGCGTACAACCTCCAGCGCCGAGACCGCGCAACCGGAACCGAGATTGAACGGCTGGCCGCGCACGCCCGGCTCGGTCAGGTGCTGGGCCAACATCAGATAGCCGCGCACGGCGTCGGCCACGTAGAGATAATCGCGCCGGAACGAGCCGTCGGAGCGGATGACCGGCTGTTGGCCTTCGAGCACGCTGCGAATGGTGCCGGGGATCAGCCGGTTCCAACTGAGATCGCCGCCGCCGTACAGGTTGGAGCAGCGCGTGACGGCGATGGCCAGGCCGAAGGTATGGGCGAACGACTGGGCGATGAGGTCGGCGCAACTCTTGGAGACTTCGTAGGGATGGCGGCCCTGCAGGGGGAACTCCTCGCGGTAGGGCAGGGTTGTTTGCTCGCCATAGGCTTTCTCGCTGCTGGCGACGACCACGCCCCGCACCGTCGGCGTCTGGCGCACGGCCTCCAGCAGCAGCCACGTGCCGCGGATGTTGGTCTCGAACGTCGCCGCCGGGTCGCGGTTGGCGACGCCCACAATCGTCTGCCCGGCCAGATGGAAGACGGTGTCGATCTGCTGCTCGACAAGGGCCTGCCGCAGCAGGTCGTAATCGAGCAGCTCGCCAGAGACCTGCGTAATGCGGCTGATGAGGCCGGTACGGATTAGCTCCGAATCCGGTTCGCGCAGCCGAATGAGGCCGACGACGTCCGCGCCGCGCTCCAGCAACGCCGCCGTCAGCCATGACCCCAGAAAGCCGGTGCAGCCGGTGATGAATACCCGCCGCCCGCGCCAGAACGCTTCCTTTTCGCTTTGCCGGCTCAAATGCACTTTCCTCAGGAACGGCGAGAATTAGCGGTCGCGCTTGGCCAGAGCGATCTCGGCCGCGCGCAACGTGTTTTTCATCAGCATGGCGATGGTCATGGGGCCGACGCCGCCGGGTACGGGGGTAATGGCCCCGGCCACTTCCTTGACCGACTCGAAATCGACGTCGCCCACCAGCCGGTAGCCGCGCTTGGCCGTCGGGTCGGGCTTCTGGTTGATGCCCACGTCGATGACCGCCGCGCCGGGCTTGATCATATCGCCGGTGATCATCTCCGTCTGGCCGATGGCGGCAATGACGATGTCGGCCCGGCGCACGTGTTCGGCCAGGTCGCGGGTGCGGCTGTGGCAGATGGTCACGGTGGCGTCGCGCTTCTGCAAGAGCATGGCCACGGGCAGGCCGACAATATTGGAGCGGCCGACGATGACCGCCTCGGCCCCGCGAATGGGGATGCCGCTCTCTTCCAGGAGCACGATGCAGCCATAGGGAGTGCAGGGGATGAAGAGCGGGGCGCGCCCCTTCATCGCCAGCCGGCCGATATTGACCGGATGGAAACCATCGACGTCTTTTTCCAGACTGATCGAATTGAGCACAGCTTCCTCATCCAGATGCTTGGGCAGGGGCAATTGCACCAGGATGCCGTTCACCGCCGGGTCGGCGTTGAGCGCGGCGACGAGATGCTCCACTTGCTGTTGGGTGGCGTCGGCCGGCAATTCCGAGCCAACCGAACGAATGCCCAACTCTTCGCACGTTTTGCGTTTGCTGCGTACGTAGGTGGCGGAAGCCGGGTTTTCGCCGACCAGTACGGTGGCCAGACCGGGCGTATAGCCGTAATCTTCCTGCATACGGGCCACGGCCTGCCGCACTTGCTCGCGTATGCGCTCGGCAATCACTTTGCCGTCGATAATAGACGCGGTCATGTTGTTACCTCGTGTGAAACAAAAAAGCCTCTACCTGTAGTGAGAGGCTTGGAAAATAAAATGGGGAAGAAACGGTGGCCCTACCTCGGCAGGATGTTGGTGCCCATGAACTTATCGAGCCAGATGCCGATGGCCAGACCCAGGGTCAGCGTCGTGAAGAACATATAGACCGGGCCATACTCGGCCGGGGTCGTGCCGATCAGCATCGTGATCAGTATCGTCAGGCCAAACGCGACGCCAAATGAGATAGCTGCCAGAATGAGTCGTCTTACCAACATACGTGCTCGCCTCCAGTTGTGTTTTCCATCACAAACCTCATTAATTGTAGCAGATCGACGCACAGCCGCAAGGATATTGGCCGCTTTCCGGTCTTTAGAATTGGCAATAAATAGCCAAAATAGATTAGATAAATACCTAATCCGGCCGGAAGAGTGTGGTATAATATCGTTTGCGCTAAACGATAGCGTCAACTCTTAACCAGCCCCGACGTTGCGATGTGGCCCTGGTTGGTATTAAAAGCACTCCCTGGGAGGTAAACGCTTGTGAAAGAAGAACAGGCCAGCGGCCGGTTGTCGCTGTCGGCCACCCGGCGACTGTTGGGTTATCTGCGTCCCTACAATCGCTATGTATTCATCGCGTATGTGTCCATGCTAATCGGCACCGGCCTCAATCTGTTCGTGCCGCGGATCATCGCCTGGGCCATTGACTACGGCCTGGCCGAGGGACGCGCCGTCACGTTGCTGGTGGCCGGGGCTATCATTATGGGCATCGCCCTGGTGCGCGGCGGCCTCGGCTTTGCCCAGCGCTTCTATGGCGAGTGGTTGACCCATCGGGTGGCCTACGATTTGCGACAGGACTTCTATAATGCCGTGCAGTACCAGCCATTTGCCTTCCACGATCAGAGCCACACCGGCGATCTGATGAGCCGGGCGACGAGCGACATCAGCGAGGCCGAGCGGTTTGCCGGTATCGGCCTGATGGACCTGCTGGCGACGATCCTGCTGGTGATCGGCGTGATGGCGGCCATGCTGCTGCAATCCGTGCCGCTGGCCCTGCTGGCGCTCATCCCGTTTCCGATTCTCATCATCACCACCCTCCACTTCGGCCTGACCGTCGAGCCGATGTTCAAGCTCATCCAGGAGCAGATGGGCGTCCTGTCCACCGTCATGCAGGAAAGCCTGACCGGCATTCGCGTCGTCAAAGCCTTCGCCCGCGAGCCGCACGAGTTGAACAAGTTCGACCGCGAAAATGACGAATGGTTCGTCCGGCGCGAGATGGTGATCAAGAAGTGGGCCAACAGCTGGCCTTTTATGACCTTCCTGGTCATGATGAGCATCTTCCTGCTCTTGTGGTTTGGCGGGCCGCAGGCGCTGGCGGGCGAGATCACCGTCGGCTCGCTCTTCGCCCTCATCTCCTACGTCCTGATGCTCAACACGCCCATCCAACGGCTGGGCTTTCTGGTCAATCTGGCGGCCACGGCCGGGGCCAGCGCGGCGCGGGTGTTCGAGATCATCGACCTGCCCGGCGAAGTGGTCGACCAACCCGAGGCCATCGCCCTGACCACGGCCGAGGGCGACGTCAAATTCGACCACGTCTCCTTCGCCTATCGCGACGGCCTGCCGGTGCTGGTCGATGTCGATTTCCACGCCCGGCCCGGCGAGCGCATCGCCCTCATCGGCCCCACCGGCACGGGTAAATCGACGATCACCAACCTCATCCCCCGCTTCTACGACGTTACCGGCGGGCGGGTGCTGGTCGACGGTCACGACGTGCGCGAGTTGCAGCTAAAAAGCCTGCGCCGCCACATCGGCATTGTCCTGCAAGAACCATTCCTGTTCAGTCAGACGGTGGGTGAGAATATCGCCTATGGCCGCGTGGAGGCCGCCCAGGAGGACATCATCGCCGCCGCCCGCGTGGCCCGCGCCCACGAATTTATCCTGGAACTGGAGAACGGCTACGACACCCGCGTCGGCGAGCGCGGCGTCACGCTGAGCGGCGGCCAGAAGCAGCGCATCGCCATCGCCCGCGCCGTGCTGGCCGATCCGCGCATCCTCATTCTCGATGACTCCACCAGCAGCGTGGACACCGAGACGGAGCATCTGATCCAGGAAGCGTTGGCCGAACTGATGAAGGGTCGAACGACGTTCATCATCGCCCAACGCCTGCTGACGCTCAAACATGCCGACTGCATCCTGGTTATCCAGGACGGCCGTATCCAGGAGCGCGGCAGCCACGAAAGCCTGCTGGCCGCGGGTGGCCTCTATCGGCAAATCTATGACCTGCAATTGAAAGATCAGGAAGAGTTTGTGGCCCTGCAAGACAGAATGGCCGCGGCGGCCGGGGGATAAATAGCGAAATGACGATACCGAACGAACAAACCATACCCCTGGCCGACGAGCGCACGCCGGCTGAGATTGCCCAGGCCGAGCGCGAGGCCCGCGAGGCGCGCATTCGCCAACTCCTGCGCGAAGACGACGAACTGCTGGGCAAGGCCTATGACGGCCGGCTGGTGCGCCGGCTGGGCGACTATATGACGCCCTACAAGATTAGCCTGATCGTGGCTGTGGTCTTGATGACTATCAGTTCGCTGCTGAGCGTGGTTGGCCCGGCCATCATCGGCTTCGCCATCGACCGCGGTATCCGCGCCGGCTCGTTTGAAGTCCTGCGCTTCTGGACGATCATCTTTCTGGTCACGACAATCGGTGAGTGGATCACCAACCGCAGCCGCTTGCGCATCATGGCATTTGTCGGCACGAAGATTGTGGCCGACATGCGCAGCGAGCTATTTCGCCACCTCCACCGGCTGACGCTGAACTTCTACAGCAACTACAGTGTCGGCCGTCTGATGAGCCGGCTCATCGGCGACGTGGGCGTCTTGCAGGATTTCGTCACCTGGTCGATCACCGGCCTGTTTCGCTCGGTGTTCAATCTGGTGGGCATCGTCGTCGCCATGTTGCTGCTCAGTTGGCAACTGGCGCTGGTGGCCTTCGCCGTCATGCCGCTGATGATCATCCTGACCAACTATTGGCGCGACCGGGTTCGCCAGGCTTACCGGGCCACGCGCCAGCGGTTGGCCCTCATCAACGGCTACCTGAATGAATCCATTTCCGGCATCCGCGTAACCAAGAGCTTCACCCGCGAGGAACTCAATTTCCGCCACTTCGATGACCTGAACCAATCCTTCTTCGATGCCAACGTCCAGGCCACGCGCCTGTCGGCCATTTTCTTCCCCGGCGTGGACTTCATCGGCTCGCTGGCGACGGCGCTGGTGGTCGGCGTGGGCGGCTGGCTGGTGCTGGGCGACGCGCTGACGGCGGGCACGCTGGTGGCCGTGGTGCTCTACGTCGAGCGCTTCTTCGACCCCATCCGCGAGCTGGCCCAACGCTACAATACCTTCCAGGCGACGATGGCCGCCTCGGAGCGCATCTTTGAATTGCTCGATCTGGAGCCGGACCTGGTGGATGATCCCGCTGCCGTGGTGCTGCCGCCCATTGCCGGAGAAGTGGTCTTCGATGACGTGTCGTTTGCCTACAGCCGCGACGGCCGCTCCGTGCTCCACAACATCAACCTGAGCGCCCGGCCGGGCGAGCGCATCGCCCTGGTGGGCGAGACCGGGGCGGGCAAGAGCACCATCATCCGCCTGCTGTCGCGCTTCTACGACGTGACCGGCGGGGCGCTGCTGATCGACGGCCACGACATTCGCCGGGTGACCAGCGACAGCTTGCGGCAGCAATTGGGCATCGTGCTCCAGGACACCTTCCTGTTCACCGGCTCGGTGGCCGATAACATCCGCTATGGCCGGCTGGAGGCGAGCGACGAAGAGGTGATGGCCGCGTCGCAAGCCGTGGGCGCCCACGCCTTCATCAGCCGCCTGCCCGACGGCTACGATGCCGAAGTGGGCGAGAACGGCAGCAATCTGAGCGTGGGCCAGCGCCAACTGGTTTCCTTTGCCCGCGCCCTGCTGGCTAACCCGCGCATCCTGATCCTGGACGAGGCGACCAGCAGCGTCGATACGGCCACCGAGCGCATCATTCAGCAGGCGCTGGACACGCTGATGGAAGGGCGCACCAGCTTTGTCATCGCCCACCGGCTGAGCACGATCATCAACGCCGACCAGATCGTCGTGCTCGACCACGGCCGGATCATCGAGCAGGGGACACACCAGGAGTTGCTGGCGCGCAAGGGGCGCTACTTCAATCTCTATACCATGCAGTGGGCCCAGCAACGCCAGCCCACGTTTAGCCGGAACTAGCAGAAAAATGAAACTACTGATCATCGGTGGAACCCGTTTCCTCGGCCGCGCCCTGGTGGATGAGGGTCTGACCCTCGGCCATCAGCTTACCCTCTTCAATCGCGGCCAATCGAATCCCGACCTCTACCCCGACATCGAGCAGATTCACGGCGACCGCGACGGCGGGCTGGACGTATTGAACGGCCGGCGCTGGGACGCGGTGATCGACACCTGCGGCTACGTGCCCCGCCTGGTGGGCGCGGCGGCCGACTATCTGGCCGGCGCGGTGGCGCACTACACCTTTATCTCCACCCTGTCGGTCTATGCCGAGCCGATCGGGGTCGGGTTGGATGAGAGCGCGCCGGTGGGCACTCTCACCGACGAGTCGGTCGAGGAGATTACCGGCGAAACGTATGGCCCGCTGAAGGCGCTATGCGAGCGGGCAGCGACCGAGGCCATGGCCGGCCGCGCCCTCCACGTGCGCGCCGGCTTGCTCGTCGGCCCCCACGACCAGAGCGACCGCTTCACCTATTGGCCGGTGCGCGTCGCCCGCGGCGGCGAGGTATTGGCCCCGGTTGCGCCCGACTATGGCGTGCAGTTCATCGACGTGCGCGATCTGGCCCGCTGGACGCTGGCGGCCACGGCCGCCCATTTGACCGGCCCCTACAACGTCACCGGCCCGCGCCAACCGCTGCCCATCGGGGAACTGTTGGCAACCAGCCGCGCCGTGTCGGGCAGTGACGCCCATTTCACCTGGGTCGATGAGGCCTTCCTGCTGGCCCACGAGGTCGCGCCGTTCACCGAGTTGCCGCTATGGCTTCCCGACGAGTATGCCGGATTACACGCCCTCAACATCGACAAGGCGCTGGCCGCCGGGCTGACCTTCCGGCCGGTGGCGGAGACGGTGGCCGACACGCTGGCCTGGGCCGGGCAGCGTCCGGCCGATTACCAGTGGCGCAATGGGCTGACGGCCGAGCGCGAGGCGGCCTTGTTGGCCGCCCGGCCCACGACGTCGGATTGATTTGTGCATTCTGTTTGAGGATGTCACGATGATTCGAGTACAATAGAAGCGCCCACGAAAACAATAAAGGAGAGTCCCATGTTAGTCGGTGTCCCCAAAGAGATAAAAGATAACGAATACCGGGTCGCGATGACGCCCGCCGGCGTGCAACAACTGGTTGAGCAGGGCCATCGTGTCCTGGTCGAGACGACGGCCGGCGACGGCAGCCGCTTCACCGACGATCAGTATAGCCGTGTCGGGGCCAAGATCGTGCCCACCGCGGCCGATGCCTGGGGCGCGGAGATGGTCATCAAGGTCAAGGAGCCGATCGCCGTCGAGTATCCGCTGCTGCGCTCCGACCTGGTGCTGTTCACCTACCTGCATCTGGCGGCCGAGGAAAAGCTGACCAAGGCCATGGTCGATTCCGGCGTCACCGGCATCGCCTATGAGACCGTGGAAGCGCGCGACGGCAGCCTGCCGCTGCTGACGCCGATGAGCGAAGTGGCCGGCCGCATGGCGGTCCAGGTCGGGGCGCATTTTCTGGAGCGCTCCCATCTGGGCCGGGGCATGTTGCTGGGCGGGGTGGCCGGCGTGCCGGGAGCCAATGTGGTGGTCATCGGCGGCGGCGTCGTGGGCACCAATTCCGCCCACATCGCCCTGGGCATGGGGGCCAACGTCACCATTCTGGACACCAACCTCGATCGTTTGCGCTTCCTGGACCACGTCTTGCACGGCCGCCTGACAACAGTGGCCTCCAACTCCTACAACATCGCCGAGGCGGTCAGGACCGCCGATTTGGTCATCGGCGGCGTGCTCATCAAGGGTGCGCGCGCGCCGCGGCTGGTGACGCGCGAAATGATCTCGACGATGAACCCCGGCAGCGTCATCGCCGACGTGGCCGTCGATCAGGGCGGCTGCGTCGAGACGATCCACGCCACCACTCACTCCGACCCGGTCTACATCGTCGATGGCGTCGTCCATTATGGCGTCGCCAACATGCCGGGCGCCGTGCCGCGCACCAGCACCTTCGCCCTGAGCAACGCCACGCTGCCCTACGTCCTGCGCCTGGCCCGCCTGGGCGCGGAAGAGGCGATGGCCGAGGATGATGGCCTGATGAAGGGGCTGAATACATACCGGGGGCAGGTGACCTATCAGGCCGTGGCCGATTATTTCGGTCTGGCCTATACCCCCTACGAGGCGTAATCCGACCCCATTCAGGGAGCAACACCGTTCGCCGCCGGCGTCCGGCATAGCCAACACGTGGATCTTCTCGCCATCACCGCCCAACTTTCGATAGCCAACGGAACCGTCCTGAATGAAGGGGCGGTTCCGGGGCTTGTCGCCCGGCCC
>CXWJ01013996.1_pt1 | contig 15993 bp, 17 predicted proteins | sample 590841 | NCBI WGS metagenome assembly CXWJ01 (sample SAMEA3498367, study PRJEB10139) | wastewater metagenome | biome: wastewater treatment plant; material: activated sludge | place: Austria | collected 2015-01-21 | reverse complement strand
TGCACAGGTTCCAGAAGACGTAGACCGATGCTCCCGTGAGCCAGAACCCGAGTCGCTGAGCAGGCCGTTCGGCCTGCCCGACGGCGACGGCGGTCGACTCGTCGATCGTCACCTGCGCGGCGAGGACTCGCCGCAGCCCCCCGACCCCGAGGATCCGGTTCATCTGCAGGGCATAGAGCCCGTTGCGGATGGCAAGCATGCTCGAGGTCGCCACGGCCGCCGCACCCACCCCGCCAGCGCCCAGAATGCCGATGACCGCGAACTGCGAGCCANNGTCCTTGGCCCCCGAGCGCCCGGATCGCATACTGAGAGGGTGTATGGCAACGACGTCATCGACCCGACGGGGAACCCTGATCCCACCGAGCCGCTCAACGCGGCCGAGTTCGCGCCGCCCGAGCCGCCGTATGCCGAGCCGTCTGACCGGCGCGCGGGCCATCGCAGCTTTGACGAGCTGATCGCAGCCGACGCCCGCATCGAGCCCCGTGACGACATGCCGGACGCCTACCGCGAGAGCCTCATCCGGCAGATCGCGCAACACGCGCACTCCGAGATCATCGGGATGCAACCAGAGGGCAGCTGGCTGACTCGTGCGCCGAGCCTGCGGCGCAAGGCCATTCTCACCGCCAAGGTGCAAGACGAGGCGGGGCACGGGCTCTATCTCTACGGCGCCGCCGAGACCCTGGGCGTGAGCCGTGACGAGCTGCTCGAGATGCTGCATACCGGCCGTCACAAGTACTCCTCGATCTTCAACTATCCGACGCTCACCTGGGCGGACAACGGGGCCATCGGATGGTTGGTCGACGGGGCAGCGATCATGAACCAAGTGCCGCTGTGCCGGTGTTCCTACGGACCCTATGCCCGCGCGATGGTGCGGATCTGCAAGGAGGAGTCTTTCCACCAACGTCAAGGCTTCGAGATTCTGTGGACCCTGATGCGCGGCACACCGGCACAGCAAGCCATGGCTCAGGACGCGGTCGACCGCTTCTGGTGGCCGGCGCTCATGATGTTCGGCCCACCCGACACGCCCGCCGAGGGGCAGGCACAGAGCGGCCATACGGCCCAGTCGATGGCCTGGGGGATCAAGCGGTTCTCCAATGACGACCTTCGGCAGCGCTTCGTCGACATGACGGCGCCGCAGGCCGAGCGCATCGGTGTGCACCTGCCCGACCCGGACCTGCGCTGGAACCCCGAGCGCGGTCACTACGACTACGGCCCGATCGACTGGGACGAGTTCTGGCGCGTTCTTCGCGGCGACGGCCCCTGCAACGCGGCGCGCTTGGCCCATCGGCGCCGAGCGCACGAGGAGGGTGACTGGGTGCGGCAGGCGGCCACGGCATACGCGGCCAAGCATGGCCCGGCGGCTCGGCGTGACCAGGAGGGGGTTGCGTGAGCGAGCCCTGGCCGTTGTTCGAGGTCTTCATCCGGGCCAGACGCGGTCTGTCGCACGTGCACGCTGGGTCGCTGCACGCCGCCGACGTCGAGATGGCCCTGCGCAACGCACGCGACCTCTACACCAGACGCGGGGAGGGTGTGTCGATCTGGGTGGTGCCGGCCAGCGCCATCACGGCATCGAGCCCCGACGAGCGGGACGCCTACTTCGACCCCGCGGGCGACAAGGTCTATCGGCACCCGTCGTTCTATACGGTGCCGCAGGACGTCGACTACCTGTGAACGCGCCCTCGTTGCTCGCCGAGTTCGCGCTCGGGCTGGCCGACGACGTGCTCGTCTACTCGCATCGGCTCGCCGAGTGGCTGACGCGCGCCCCGGTGCTCGAGGAGGATGTCGCGCTCGCCAACATCAGCCTTGACCTGCTGGGTCAGGCTCGTGGCCTCTACAAAGCGGTGGCGATCCTCGACGGCACCGGGCGCGACGAGGACTCCTACGTCTACTGGCGCGACTCTCGGCAGTGGCGCAGCGTGCACTTGGTGCAGCTGGTGACCGACGACTTCGGTGTCGAGATGGCCCGGCTGCTATGGATGTCGGCCCTGCTGTCACACCGGTATGCCGACCTGGCTCACCTCGCGGATCAACGCGATGACCCCGGGCCGGTCCACATCGGCGGGGTGTCGGGCAAGGCGGTCAAGGAGGTCGCCTACCACCTCGACCACGCCGACCTGTGGGTTCGGCGCCTCGGTGACGGCACGCCGGAGTCACACGACCGCATGACGTCCGGGCTCGCGGTCGTCGCCCCCTACGTCGCTGAGCTGTTCGACGACCACGCCAGTGACCAGGCCGCGCACGAGACGTGGGGGGTGGCTCTGCCATCGACGCACCGTGGTCGGGTGACCGCCAGGGTCGAGCGCACCGTGACCGCCGCGACACTGGAGACCCCCGCCAGCCCAGTGTGGCGGTCACGCGGTGGGCGCGAAGGTCGGCAGACCGAAGGTTTCGACCTCATGCTGGCCGAGATGCAACAGGTTGCCCGGGCGCATCCCGGAGCCTCGTGGTGACCGGATGAACGCCCAACCGGCCAGGACTGCCACGGCGGCCGAGATGATCGCCATGGTCGAGTCCATCGGTGACCCCGAGATGCCGTTCATGACGATCAAGGACCTGGGCATCTTGCGGGCCGTCGAGATCGACGGCGCCGACGTGCGGGTCACGATCACACCGACCTACTCGGGGTGCCCGGCTCTGGCCGTGATCGAGGCGCGGATCCGGCACGCGTGTGCCGCACGGGGGTATGCGGTGGCGGTCGCCACCACCTTGAGCCCGCCGTGGACGAGCGACTGGGTCACCGACGCCGGCCGGGCCGCGCTGGCGGCCAACGCGATCGCCCCACCCGCGTCGACCGCCGTGGTCCTCGCGCCCGGCGCCCTGCGGGTCGCGTGCCCGCAGTGCGGTTCGCTCGACACCGAACGGCTCGGCGACTTCGGGTCGACGGCCTGCCGCGCCATCCGTCGGTGTCTGTCGTGCGCCGAGCCGTTCGACGAGTTCAAGGCCCATTGATGGGACTTCTGGAGCAGCCGTCGGCGCGAGCCCGGGCGGCCTTTCACCCCTTGACGGTGCTCACGGTCGACCGGCTGACCGACGATGCCGTGGCGGTGACCTTCGACGTGCCAGGGGTCGTGCGCGACACCTTCGCTTTCGACGCCGGCCAGCATCTCACGCTGCGTGCCGAGCTAGACGGCTCCGAGGTGCGGCAGTCCTACTCCATCTGCATCTCGCCCTCACAGGCGCGGCGACTCGGCATCCTGCGGATCGGGTCTCGGGTCGTCCCGGGGGGCCGCATGTCGACCTGGCTCAACACGAAGGTCCGACCTGGAGACGTCGTCGACGTCATGACGCCGATCGGGTCGTTCGTCGGTCGGCTGCAGCAGGGTGTCGCACGGCATCACGTGGCGATCGCAGCAGGGTCCGGGATCACCCCCGTGCTGTCGATCGTCGCATCGGTCCTGGAAGCCGAGCCGACCAGCCGCGTCACGCTGATCTTCGGCAACCGATCGGTCGCCTCGATCATGTTCCTCGACGAGGTGTCCGACCTCAAGGACCGGTGGCCGGACCGCCTCCAGGTGGTGCATGTGCTCTCCCGTGAGCGGCAGGAGTCCGAGCTGCTGCACGGACGGCTGGACCCGGCTCGGCTGCGTCGGCTGCTTGACGCGTTCCTCGACCCGTCGTCTGTCGACGAGTGGTACCTCTGCGGTCCGCACGGCATGGTCACCTCGGCGATCGACCTGTTAGCCAACCTGGGGGTGGCCCCCTCGCAGGTTCACCACGAGATCTTCCACGTCGACCCTGCCTCCGAGTCGGGGTCGACCGCCTCGCTTGCGCCCCTGCCTGACCGAGCCGCCCGAGTGACCGTCACGCTCGACGGTCGCACCACGGTCGTCGACATGCCGTCGCGCGACGAGTCGATCCTCACGGCCACCCTTCGCGTTCGGCCCGACGCGCCATACAGCTGCACCGGGGGAGTGTGCGGCACCTGTCGGGCTCGCTTGGTCAGCGGCGAGGTGCGGATGGACCACGCCTACGCCCTCGATGCGGCCGACCTCGCAGCCGGAGTGGTGCTGGCCTGTCAGTCGCGGCCGATGAGTGACGAGGTGGTGCTCAGCTACGACGCCTGAGGGTGTCCGTGGCCTACCTACTTTCCCCGCCCGTTCTTGACACGCCCTGGACCGTGGCCGTCGCATGCCCGGGTGGGTCACCGATCGAGCCCCCCGACCGGCCGTGCGCCCCCACGCCGCCACCGAGCACGCGCTACTTCCCGTTCAGCGCCTTGTAGGTCGTTGAACGGGAAGTAACGCGTGCTCGGTCGCGCGTTGAGCGCATTTGTGGCGCGATTGTGGCCGCTCGCCCCCAGGTCTCGGGTCGTGGCTTCCGCTCGATCACCACGTCACCGGGCCATGGCGGCATGAGGTGCCGCGTGCCGCTGGCCGCAGTCGCCTTTAGCTGGCGGGCGAAGGGGTGTGAGTGGGTCCGGAGCGTCCCGACCGTAGGCTGAGAGGGTGAACCCGGCCCGTAACGTCATGATCTACGACGGTGACTGTGGCATCTGCCAGAAGTCTGTCGACTGGTGCCGCAGGCGCCTGTCTGACGTGGTCGACTACCACCCGTGGCAGCGACTCGACCTTGCCGCGTATGGCGTGACCGAGCAGCAGTGCCGGACCGCTGTCCAGTGGGTGGGAGCTGACGGCAAGCACGCGTCCGGCGAGCGGGCGATAGCGGCTCTGCTGTTCGAGAGCGGCGGGGTATGGCGAGGGGTTGGCGTGGCCATGAGGATGCCGCTGGTGTCGTGGCTGGCTGCGGTCGTCTACCGGGTGGTCGCGAGCAACCGGCACCGCATACCGGTCAACGGGCAGTCATGCCCCGTGCCGGCGCAGCCCGACTGAGTGTGACGCCGGTTGAGTGGGCGCTGGATGTCGCCAAAGCGGGCTATGGCGACATCGAGCGCCCACTCAACCGGCCCAGGCGACATCGAGCGCCCACTCAACCGGCCCAGGCGACATCGAGCGCCCACTCAACCGGCCCAGGCGACATCGAGCGCCCACTCAACCGGGCTGAGGCGACATTGAGCGCCCACTCAACCCGGGGGGATCTGAGCGGGCGGCGGGCGCGCGCGCGGGGGCCCCGACCCGGTGCAACCGGGCTGAGGCGACATCGACCGCCCACTCAACCGGCTGAGGCGACATCGAGCGCCCACTCAATCCGGGGGGATCCGGGCGGGCGGCGGGTGCGCGCGCAGGGGCCTCGACCCGGTGTGACGCGGTTGAGTGGGCGCTGGATGTCGCTAAAACGGGCTATGGCGACATCGAGCGCCCACTCAACCCGGAGAAGGCGACATCGAGCGCCCACTCAACCCGGGAGATAGTGGGTCAGACCCGCTCGTAGACGACGAACGCGACCCCGTCACCCGGGCGGCGGCTGTGTTCGGCCCAGCGCTGCGGGTCGATGACGGGGAAGTGGACCGAGCCCGCCGGAGCCTGGTCGACCTCGGTGATCAGGAGGCGGTGGGCGAAGGGCATGGCCTGGGCGTAGACCTCGCCTCCGCCCACGACATAGACCTCGTCGGCAGGGCCGGCGAGGGAGAGGGCCTCGGGGAAGGAATGGGCCGTCTCGACGTCGGCGTGGTGCCAGTCGGCCTGCCGCGTGATGACGATGGTGCGGCGCCCGGGCAGCGCTCGACCGATGGAGTCGAACGTCTTGCGACCCATCACGAGCGGATGGCCGAGGGTGGTGGCCTTGAAGTAGGCCAGGTCCTCGGGCAGGTGCCACGGCATAGCGTCGCCGTCGCCGATAACGCCGTTGCGAGCGACCGCCGCGATGAGGCTGATGGACGTCATACGGCGATCGGCGCCTTGATCGAGGGGTGCGCCTCGTAGCCGACCAGGTCGAAGTCGGCGAGCTCAAACTCGTCGATGGCTGACCGGGGGGCGATGTGCATGGTCGGCAGCGGGAGCGGATCACGACGAAGCTGCTCGCGCGCCTGGTCGAGGTGGTTGAGATAGAGGTGGGCATCGCCCAGGGTGTGCACGAAGTCGCCCGGTTCGAGGTCGCAGACCTGGGCGACCATCTGGGTCAACAGGGCGTAGGAGGCGATGTTGAACGGAACNNGAACCCGTGGTGGCCGGGGCGACATAGAACTGGAACATCGTGTGGCACGGGGGCAGCGCCATCGAGTCGACGTCGGCGACGTTCCAGGCGCTGACGATATGTCGACGCGAGTCGGGGTTGGTGCGAATGGACTCGACGACGCGAGAGATCTGGTCGACGTGGCGACCGTCGGGGGTCGGCCAGGAGCGCCACTGGTAGCCATAGACCGGTCCCAGGTCGCCACTCTCGTCGGCCCACTCGTCCCAGATGGAGATGCCGTGCTTCTGCAGCCACCGAACGTTGGTGTCTCCGCGCAGGAACCAGAGCAGCTCGCCGATGATGGAGCGCAGGTGCAGCCGCTTGGTCGTCACGACCGGAAATCCGGCGCTGAGGTCGAAGCGCATCTGGTAGCCGAAGACGCTGCGCGTGCCGGTGCCGGTGCGGTCCTGTTTGACAGCGCCGTGAGTCATCACGTGGTCGAGCAGGTCGAGGTACTGGCGCACCCGCGAAACGTAGCACCGAGCCAAGACATGGCCGAGTCCACCGCAGCGTGTGACTCAGATCACATTTCGAATCTGTAACGCTCTGGGCAGGTAAAACGATGTACCGGGTGCTGTGGTGCGACCTGAACCCCCGAGCGGGTCGCACCACAGCCTTTTTGTTGCCTGCGTGCCTGGCTGCGAGCATCCCGATAACCTGTCGTCATGAGCGACCACCCGCGTCTTGGTCGGGTCCTGACCGCGATGGTGAGTCCGATGCGTCCTGATGGCGCGATCGACCTGTCAGCCACCGGCGAGCTGGCGACCTACCTCGTCGACCAGGGCAACGACGGCCTGGTCGTCAGCGGCACCACCGGGGAGTCCGCCACCACCACCGACGACGAGAAGCACGCCATCTTGGAGGTCGTGCTCGCCGCGGTCGGCCATCGCGCCGTCGTGATCGCTGGCGTCGGGTCCAACGACACGGCTCACACGGTCCAGCTCGCCCGGGAGTCGGCTCGGCGCGGCGCCCACGGACTGCTGGCGGTGACGCCGTACTACAACAAGCCTCCGCAGGAGGGTGTCGCGCGCCACTTCGAGGCGGTCGCCGACGCCACGGACCTGCCGGTCGTGGTCTATGACATTCCGGGACGCACCGGCATTCCCATCGCCAAGACCACCCTGCTGCGCCTCGCCGAGCACCCCCGCATCGTGGCGGTCAAGGACGCCAAGGGCGACCTGTGGGAGGCCACGTCGGTCATGAGCACGACCGACCTGCAGTGGTATTCCGGCGACGACGTCGCCAACCTCGCCCACCTGACCAACGGCGCGGTGGGCATCATCAGCGTGGTCGCCCACGTCGCAGCCCGGCAGTATGCCGACCTCGTTGCCGCGATCGACAAGAGTGACCTGCCCGAGGCGCTGGCTATCCATCGCCGCCTCGTGCCCGTGGTCGACGCCATCATGCACACGTCGCAGGGTGCGATCACCGCCAAGGCCGCACTGGTCGAGCGTGGCGTCATCGAGCACGCGACCTGCCGCCTGCCCCTGGTCGAGAGTCCGCCGGAGCATCTCGACCGCATCCGTGCCGGTCTGGCAGCGCTGGACGACGCGTGAGGCGGTCGCGGGTCGACTGGCTCAACCGGCACGACATACCCCGAACTGAAGGACCCTTGTGAGCCATCCGCATCCTGACCTGCCCACCCCAGCCGCACTGCGCGACGACACGCTGCGCATCGTGGCGCTCGGCGGTCTGGGCGAGATCGGGCGCAACATGACCGTGCTCGAAACCAAGGGCCGGCTGTTGATCATCGACTGTGGGGTCCTCTTCCCGGAGGAGCATCACCCAGGCATCGACCTGATCCTGCCGGACTTCTCCTATGTGCACGATCGGCTCGACGATGTCGAGGCGATCGTCCTCACCCACGGGCACGAGGACCACATCGGAGCGGTGCCCTATCTGCTGCGGGCCAAGCCTGACATCCCCCTGATCGGATCGCAGCTCACCCTCGCCATCGTCGAGGCCAAGCTGCGCGAGCATCGCATCACGCCCTACTCGCTCACGGTTGCCGAGGGGGGTCGTGAGCGACTCGGGGTGTTCGACCTCGAGTTCGTGGCGGTCAACCACTCGATCCCGGATGCGTTGGCGGTCTTCGTGCGCACCGCCGCCGGGACCGTGCTGCACACCGGTGACTTCAAGATGGACCAGCTGCCACTCGACGGCCGACTGACCGATCTGCGAGCCTTCGCGCGGCTCGGGCAGGAGGGTGTCGACCTGTTCCTGACCGACTCGACCAACGCCGATGTGCCGGGCTTCACGACACCTGAGCGCGAGATCGCACCGGCGATCGACAAGGTCTTCCGGCACGCCCGCCGGCGCATCATCGTGGCCTGTTTCTCCTCTCACGTGCACCGGGTGCAGCAGGTGCTCGACGCAGCCGAGAAGTCGGGTCGCAAAGTCGCGATGGTCGGTCGGTCGATGGTCCGCAATATGACGATTGCGGCCGATCTCGGCTACCTCCAGGTGCCGGACGGCGTGCTGATCGACGCGAAGAAGCTGGGCGACCTGCGCGACGACCAGGTCGTGCTGGTCTGCACGGGAAGCCAGGGCGAGCCGATGGCGGCTCTGAGCCGGATGGCCAACCGAGAGCACAAGATCGACGTCGGCGAGGGCGACACCGTGTTGTTGGCATCGTCGCTGATTCCGGGCAACGAGAACGCGGTGTACCGGGTCATCAATGGGCTCATGCGTCTTGGTGCCACCGTGGTGCACAAGGGCAACGCCAAGGTGCACGTCTCGGGCCACGCCAGCGCGGGCGAGCTGCTCTACTGCTACAACATCGTCAAGCCGCGCAACGTGCTCCCGGTTCATGGCGAATGGCGGCATATGGTGGCCAACGCCGAGCTCGCCATAGCGACCGGTGTGCCGCGCGAGCGGGTACTCGTCGCCGAGGACGGCGTCGTGGTCGACCTGCGCGCCGGTGAGGCCAAGATCGTCGGGTCGATCCCGTGCGGCTACATCTATGTCGACGGGTCGTCCGTGGGCGAGGCGACGGACGCCCTGTTGCGCGACCGGCGCATCCTGCGCGACGAAGGCTTCGTCACGTGCGTCGTCGTCGTGGACTCCGCCACAGGCAAGGTGATCGCTGGGCCCGACATCACGTCGCGCGGTATAGCCGAGGACCAGGCGATCTTCGACGATGTCGTGCCCCGCATCGTCGATGCCCTCAACGAAGCGACCGGCTCGGGCGTCACGGACTCCTACCAGCTGCAACAGATCGTGCGGCGGGCTCTGGGAGGCTGGATGGGCGGCAAGATCAAACGCCGCCCCATGATCATCCCGGTGGTCATCGAAGCCTGACGCCACCTGTGGCGTGGACGGCGACGTCGACACTGCGGTCCGAGGGAGCGCACGCCTCAGCGCACGAGAAGACCGAGGAACTGGGCGATCAGGGCGCAGGCCACCGCGAAGAGCATGCTCGTGAAGGTGCCGATGATGAACCGCTCGGCTGCCCCGGGTGTGCTGGTGCGTAGCTCCTGATAGCGCCCGAGGCCCTTGATGGCGATGGCGACGGCAATCCCCTCTGGCCAGCCCAGCAGGATCGACCCGTAGACGGCGGCGCGCTCGAGCATGCCGATCCACGCGCCGCCGCGCAGCACCTTGCCGGCCGCGAGCACGCCTTGAGGCCCGCCTGTGCCCTGCGCCGAGTCGACCCGCGCAAAAACCCACGCGGTCAGGGGGCTGCCGAGCCAGATCGCCGGGACGGCGAGCACGAGATAGATGCCGGCGACGAGCAGGTCGGTGCCGGTGACGAGACCGCCGATCGTCGTCATGAGGTCGCCTCGCCGCTGACCAGGTCAGCCTGTGCGAGCAAGACGGAGGCGGCCGCGAGCGCGGCGTTGACCTCTTGACGGGCGGCCACGCGCGCTCGCTGGCTGACAGCCGATGTCGACACCCCGAGGGCGGACGCGGCCTCGCGCCCCGTCATACCGTGATCGAGCAGAGTCACCACGTCCCATCCTTGCTTCGTGCGGCGCCGCATCAGCGACACCGTGACCGCGAGCACCGCCTCGGCCAGCCGAGCCCGCTCGGCTCCACCGTATGCGAGAGCACCGACGCTCTCGATCTCGGCGGCCACGACGCGCAGGTCCACAGCCGAACCGCGAGCCGAGGTGATCGCCTCACGGGCGGCGAGGTATGCCGGCCCGCTGGCCGCCCGGGTGGAGTCGGGCAGGGGGTGGTCCACCGGACCGATACCGATGCCGATGCGCCACCCGCCGATCCGGGTCATGGTGAGGATGGCATCGACGACGACGGCTGGGTCATCGGTCAGCCCTTGGACCTCGTCGCCGACGGTGCGCTCGAAGGGCAGCACGAGGTGGCCGGGCGACTCTGCTCCGGCGACGTCGAGCGCCCGAAGAAGCGCGGGGACGGCGTCGGCCTCGCGACGGCTACGAATCCGGTCGGCGGTCATGGCGAACACAAGTGAAGTCTATAGGCTTAATTGTGACGTGTTAAGGCTGTGGCCTAGCGAACTGAGGTTCTTAGCATGGGACGGGAGTGACGCCCCGTCCCCGGACGACGGATGGGTAGGTGCACGAAAGCCGCAAACATTCATGCACCTACCCATCCGTCGTCGGGGAAAGTCGGGGATAGGGTGGGGCTCTCGATTGGGGAATCGACCGACGTTTGGGGTTGTGATGTTCGATGTCTCGATGGCGTGCGCGCCGACCCGGATGACCTGTCCGCCGGCGCCGCGACGGTGGCGCGAGAGAGCCGTGGTCTCCGTCTCGTGCGCGGGCCTTGCCGCACTGGCCCTGAGTGGCTGCTCGGGGTCGGGCCCGCTCAGCGGCGCCAGTCCTCCCGCGTCGGGATCGACGCCGGTGACCTCGCTCGTCAGCGAGACCCCGACGTCAGCGACGACCTCGCCGACCTCGTCGAAGCCCACGCCCAAGCCGAAACCGACGCCGAAGACCTCGACCGCCACCGCCAAGGGCGCCGGCGCGAGCTCGCTGGAGTCGCTCGGGCCGGTCAAGGGGGCGCGGGCCTTCGCCACGGCCTACGCCAAGTCGATCAACGCCAGCGACGGGGCGATGGCGCTGGCCAAGTCACAGATGACGTCCTACGGGCAGACCCGGGTGGCGTTCTACGCCCAGGCCGACGTCGGGCTGTACTACCCCGGCCCCATTCCCCTGTCACCGCGCAAGGTGCAGACCTCGGGCTCGACCTCGGTCATCACCGCCTGCGTGGTGCTCGACGGGTTCGCGACCAACCGCTCGACCAAGAAGGCCGCTCGACCCCGGTCGGTGACCTCGATCGCCATCCATCTGCGCAAGTCGGGCTCGACGTGGAAGGTCGACCGCCTGGTCAAGGGCTCAGGGTCGTGCGCGTCGGTCAAAGTCCCCACGCCCACGTGGTGACCACCTCCCATGAGTCGGCGCCGGCGGCGGGCTCGCAGGCACAAAGTCGGCGATGTTGCGCGTGTGACACGTGAGTCTGCAGTGACACTGGCGTAGCGTGCGTCCATGGCGTCCCGTCAGTCTTCGTCGCGCACTCGTGCAGCCAGTCCGCGGCCTTCGACCCCCTCGCGCCCCACACCCAAGCCTCGCACCACCAAGGCGGCACCCCGGTCGACCAAGCCCAAGGGCGGTGGCCTGCCCATGCCGGTCCGGGCTCTGCGCGGCACCTGGCTCGGCGTCTCACATGTCGCCGGTGGCGCCGTCCGACGGGTCGGACACTCCGCGCGTGACCTGCAGCCCGAGCACCGACGCGACGGTGTGGGGTTCCTGCTGCTTGCCCTCGCCGTCCTCGTCGCGGCGCGTGAATGGTGGTCCTTCGACGGGCCGGTCGGTGATGTCGTGCATGCGATCGTGGCCGGCACCTTTGGACGCATCGCCTATGCCGTGCCCCTCGTGCTGCTGCTCTTCGCCATCCGCGTGTTCCGGGCGCCCCAGGACGTCGACGCCACGAACCGCATCATCATCGGCACGCTGGCCCTGACCTTCGCCGCGTGCGGGCTGGCACACCTCGCCGACGGGATCCCCAACCCGCCCGACGGCGCCGACGGGATGCGTGCGGCGGGTGGCATCGTCGGTTTCCTGGCCTCGAGCCCTCTCGCGTCGGCGGTCTCGCAGACCGGCGCGCTCGTGCTGTTGGTCCTGCTGGGCTTCTTCGGCCTCCTGGTCATCACCGCGACACCGGTCAACAAGATCCCGGCCAGGCTCAAGGCAGGCTGGGCCAGGCTCGTCCATCATGGCGCCCCGCTCGAACCGGGCGAGGGCGTTGACGGGGACCACCCGCTCCCGGCCGACAGCCGGGTGCCGGCTCGTCGACGCCCTGGTGTGGTGGACGGACCCATGGCCGGCGACGAGGCCTTCGAGCAGGCGGCCATCGTGGCCCGAGACAAGCGACGGTTCCGCCCGGGTGAGCGCCGACCGGACCCTCGGCCCGTTGCGACGAGTGCGCCTACAGACCCAACGGCCAGCGAGCCCACCGTGGGCATCGAGATCGCGGCCCCCGCCCAACCCGCCACCGGCGCCCCGCTGCCGCCACCGGAGACCACGGTGCTGCCCTCACGCGTCGAGCAGCTCGCGCTGTCAGGGGACGTCGCCTACACCCTGCCCGACCAGGCGATTCTTGCCCCGGGGTCACCACACAAGTCGCGCAGCTCGGCCAACGACCGGGTGGTCGACTCTCTGACTCACGTCTTCGACCAGTTCGACATCGACGCCCAGGTGACGGGGTTCACTCGGGGGCCGACCGTGACCCGCTACGAGGTCGAGCTCGGCTCCGGCACCAAGGTCGAGCGGGTCACCGCTCTGTCCAAGAACATCGCGTATGCCGTGGCGTCGGCCGACGTGCGCATCCTGAGCCCCATCCCTGGCAAGTCGGCTATCGGGATCGAGATCCCCAACCTGGACCGTGAGAAGGTCAGCCTCGGCGATGTCCTGCGGTCGCAGGCCTCACGCTCCCAGGAACACCCGATGGTCATGGGGGTCGGCAAAGACGTCGAGGGGGGCTATGTCGTCGCCAACCTGGCCAAGATGCCTCACCTGCTTGTCGCCGGGGCGACCGGCGCCGGCAAGTCCAGCTTCGTCAACTCGATGATCACGAGCATCCTCATGCGCTCGACGCCTGAAGAGGTGCGGATGATCCTCGTTGACCCCAAGCGGGTCGAGCTCACCGCCTACGACGGCATCCCACACCTCATCACCCCGATCATCACGAACCCCAAGAAGGCCGCAGAGGCGCTGCAGTGGGTGGTCCGCGAGATGGACCAGCGATACGACGACCTGGCGGCGTTCGGCTTCAAGCACCTCGACGACTTCAACAAGGCGGTGCGCAGCGGCAAGGTCAAGCCGTTGCCGGGATCCGAGCGCGTCATCGCCCCGTACCCCTACCTGCTCGTGATCGTCGACGAGCTGGCCGACCTCATGATGGTGGCACCGCGCGACGTCGAAGAGTCGATCGTCCGCATCACCCAGCTGGCCCGCGCGGCGGGGATTCACCTCGTGCTGGCGACCCAACGACCTTCGGTCGACGTCGTGACCGGCCTGATCAAGGCCAACGTGCCCTCTCGGATGGCGTTCGCGACGTCCTCGCTGGCCGACTCCCGGGTGGTCCTCGACCAGCCGGGCGCCGAGAAGCTCGTCGGCCAAGGAGATGCGTTGTTCCTGCCCATGGGCGTGAGCAAGCCGATGCGGGTGCAGGGCGCCTGGGTCACCGAGTCCGAGATCGCGGCCGTGGTCAAGCACGTCACGGCCCAGCTCAAGCCGACATATCGCGATGACGTCACCGTGGTCGCTGCCAAGAAGCAGGTCGACGACGACATCGGCGACGACCTCGACCTGCTGCTCCAGGCGACCGAGCTCGTCGTCACGACCCAGTTCGGCTCGACCTCGATGCTGCAGCGCAAGCTGCGGGTCGGCTTCGCCAAGGCCGGGCGGCTCATGGACCTGCTCGAGTCTCGTGGTGTTGTCGGCCCCAGTGAAGGTTCCAAGGCTCGCGACGTGCTCGTGCGACCCGAAGACCTGCCGATGACGTTGGCCCTGCTCCGAGGCGACGACGCCCCGGTCGAGGCCGACTACCCGCCGGCCGACCTGGAGTTCGAGGCGGACTCCGACGAGGACGCGTGGGGCCTGACCGGCCGCGAGTGAGCGGGCAATAGTGCGTAGTGCCCGTCTGAGCAGGGCGAGCGGTGGTATCTCAGAGCCGCAGAGCCGGCTCCAAGCCGATGAGGGAGCGCACCTGGCGTTCCACAACTGGCAGGAGACACCTCATGGGACTTCGCACCCGACTCGCGGCCGGCGTCGTGGCTGTGGCGGCCGCCATACCCCTGGCGCTGACCAGCGCGACCCCCGCGTCATCGGCCCCGGCGCAGTGGTCGTCGATCTCGATCGTCGCCTCGGCTGACTACCCGGGCTACTACAACGTCTACGTCTGGGGTCACTTCAACACCACCGCCTACCAGTCGACGGTCGGCATGCGGCTCAAGGGCGACGACCCGGTCTTCAACGACGACCTGGGCGTCTCGGCGACCACGACCGCCTACTACGGGGACTTCTCGTTCTACAAGCTCGTCTGGAAGGGCACCCTCAACGAGGACTGGGAAGGTCGCGACGAGATCTTCGCTCAAGGCAGCTCGTCGACGGGGTGGAGCTTCAGCGGGCCCAACTTCTACGGCTACTTCTAGTCCTGACTGGCCGGGCTGCTGCCGGGGGCGACGGAGCGCTCCCGGCAGGACCGGAGGCCGCGCCCCCTTACCTGCCGGTGCGTGTCGTGGTGCGATGGGTCGACCATCACCGTCGACTCCAGGAGCTCGCATGACCACGACCAACCACTCGACGGCTCGTGAGGATGCGCTGCTGCGCACCCGTCGGGGCCTGCACGGCATCGGTGAGTGCCTGATGGCCGGCCCGCAGCGCCGGGCCGGCGGTCGGTTCACCCTGCGGGTCACCCCCGGTGGCTTCGCCACCACAGGGGAGCCGGCGCTACGCCTTGACGGGGTCGACCTCGTGGCGGCAGAGTCCGCTCGCCGGCCCGCGTCCGGGACCTTCGGCGAGCTGGCCGGGCACCTCGGCGTGGAGTTCGGCGCGCCGCCAGACGGGTATCCCGACGGCAGCGGTGCCCTGATCGACGACGAGGTGGTCCTCGATCCGGGCGCGGCCGCCCTTATCTCGCAGTGGTTCTTGCGCGGCGACGCGGCACTGCGGATGCTCGCCCCTCGCGAGACGCCCATCCTGTGGCCAGAGCACTTCGATGTCGCCATCGTCGTCGACGACCACTCGATCGGCGTTTCGGCCGGCGATGACTACCATCTCGAGCCGTACGCCTACGTGAGCGCGCGAGCGCACGGACCCTCGGAGTTCTGGAACGCCCCCTTCGGTGCCGTGCTCAGCCACGAGGACGTCGACGAGCCGGCGGACCTGGTCGGCTTCTGGCGCACCGGTCTGCATCTGCTGTCGACCGGCGGTTGACCGCTCGGGACTCGGCACGACCGGGTGGGTGACTGGGTGGGTGACCGGGTGCTCAGGCTTGGTAGGTCGCGAGGCTCGGACGCCTGGTCTGCTGCAGATCGCGGGCCACGGCTTCGACGTCACGCATGACGCGCCGGATGTTGCCCCCGGACAGCGCCGCAAGATCTGCGTCGGACCAGCGGCGCTCACGAAGAGCCGCAAACAGCGTGGGGTAGCCGCTGACGTCACGCAGCCCGAGCGGGAAGGTGTCGGTGCCGTCGTAGTCGCCCCCCAAGCCCACCTGCTCGATCCCTGCGACGGTGCGCACGTGCTCGAGGTGGGCGACGACCTCCTCGAGGGTCGCGTCGGGCTTGGGCGAGTGCTGCTGCCACGCGAGCGCGAACGGTGCGAAGGCGTCCCAGTCGGCGGGGCGGATCCCGTGCGCCGTCGCCGCCTGCGCGACCACGTCTCGCCACTGCGCGACCCTCGGTGACACGAACTCGGGTACGAAGGTCACCATGCACACGCC
>CXWJ01005381.1_pt1 | contig 15996 bp, 13 predicted proteins | sample 590841 | NCBI WGS metagenome assembly CXWJ01 (sample SAMEA3498367, study PRJEB10139) | wastewater metagenome | biome: wastewater treatment plant; material: activated sludge | place: Austria | collected 2015-01-21 | reverse complement strand
TTCAGCTGCCCGGCTGGATCGGCTGGCCGATCGCGGCGCTCGCCGTGGCCGCGCTGCCGCTGACCGTCCGCCGGGTTCGCAGCGCGCGCCGGCTCCGGCCGGGCGCCGATCCGGCCCGGGCGACGGAGGACGCCTGGGACGAGGTGCGCGACACCCTGCTCGACCTCGGCCGGCCGTGGCCCGACGGAACCCCCCGGCAGGTCGCCACCGAGCTGGCAGCCGGCCTGCCCCCGGACGTCGCCAAGCAGGTCACAGAGCTCGGCCTGCGGGTGGAGCGGGCCCGGTTCGCCCCTGACGCCGTCGCGCCGGTGGATCCGAGATCGGTCCGGCGGATCGTCGCCGCCCTGCCCGCCTCGGCTCGGGAGCGCCTGTTCAGCCGGATCCTGCCGCGCTCCGTCTTCCGCTGGGAGCGCTGACCGCACACGACGACAGCCCGGGCGCGCCCGGGCTGTGAAGGTGAGGACGGGAGGCTACTGGCCTTCGTCGTTGCGGTGGCGCCAGCGCTCCTCGAGCTTGTCCATGAAGTCGCGTTCGGGGGATTTGCCGCTGCCGTGGGGGGCGGCTCCGTCGGAGTCGTAGCCGACGTGCTGCCAGGCTGTCACCGCCACCACCGTGGCGGCCAGCATGACCAGGAAGCCGGCGACACTGAGTGCCCAATGCACTTCCATGCCGCCGACCAGCATCGCGATGCCTGCCAGGAAGCCGAGCCCGGCGAGCGCCGCGCGCCGCCGGTGCAACCGGCGGGAAGTGGTGCCGCGCAGAGTGTTCGCCAGCTTGGGATCCTCGGCTTCGAGGGCTGCTTCAAGCTGGTCGAGCAGTCGCTGTTCGTCCTCAGAGAGGGCCATGTTCGCCTCCTGCCTCGTGTCGTGGACGAAATCTGTCTCCAGTCTAGGTGGGCGCCGAGCTTTTCGGTACTGGAGGGAGCTAGTGCTGCTCTTCGTCGAACCGGGTGTCGGCGTGCAGGTCGTCCACCACCGCGGAGTCGGCGTCCCATTCGCCGTCGCGATAGGCGGTGCGGGAGACCAGGTGGCCGGAGACCGGGGCGGTCAGCATCTGCAGCAGCACGGCCAGGCCGAGCAGGGCGAAGGCCTTCGGATCGCGCAGCGACAGGGTCACTCCGACCAGCACCAGGATCAGCCCGAAGACCACCGGCTTGGTGGCGGCGTGCATCCGCGTCATCACGTCCGGGAAGCGAACCAGGCCGACCGCCGCGGCCAGGCAGAAGAAGGCGCCCAGCGCGATCACCACCGCGCCGGCCAGATCGAGCCACTGCTCAAGCGTCATCGGAGTCCTCCTCCTGACGGGCCTTGCGTTCCCGGAACCGCCGCCGGATGGTGGACGGCGAGGCGATCAGCCCTGCCACCCCGACCGCGCCGCTGAAGCCGACCAGGGACAGCCCCAGCAGGATCGGCAGACCGGTGGAGTTGTGCGAGATCACCGAGTACAGCCCGACCGCCGCGATGACGATCCCGACCATCACGTCGGAGGCGACGATCCGGTCCAGCGAGCTGGGCCCGGTCACCATCCGCCACAGCACCAGGCAGGCCGCGGCGAACAGCATCACGCCGGCGGTGCCGATCACCCAGGTCATGGCTGAGCCTCCTTCCGGCGCTGCTCGGCCGCCCGCAGGTCGGCGGCGCGCAGTTCGTCCTCGCTGCCGAAGGCGCGGACGACCCGCTCCTCGATCTTCAGGGCGTGCTCGCGCTGGGCGCGGATCGACTTGTGGTCGGGCAGGTGGAAGACGTGCAGGTAGAGCAGCCGCGGGTGACGGGGGGCGTCGATCACCAGAGTGCCGGGCACGATCGAGATCAGCTCGGCGGTGGCCACCTGGTACAGGTCGCTGTTGTACCGCAGCCGCACCCGGATGACGCCGGGCCGCAGCTCCACTTTGGGACGGAAGGCCACCACGGCCAGCTGGAAGGAGGCGGCAGCCAGATCCCACAGCTGCAGGGCGGCCAGCCGGAGCAGCCCGCCGACATGCACGGCGCCGTAGTAGCGGATCGGGGCCAGCCAGAAGACCACGCTGACCAGCCACCCCAGCGCCAGGCCGTACAGCACGTTGATGAGGGAGAGCTCCCCCCACAGCAGCACCCACACCGCGGCCAGCAGCAGGATGGCGCGCAGCTGCAGCCGCCACCGCAGCTTCCGGGTCGACTCGCTCATCAGCCGCCACCTCCCAGCACCGCCAGCACGTAGCTGCCGTCCAGCAGGGCGGCCGCCGAGCGGCGCACGTAGTCGTACATCGGGCCGGCCGCCACCGTGAACCCGGTGGCGAGCACCAGCAGGCCGACCGTCGAGCCGACCATCAGCCCCGGCATGGCGGCGCCGATCGCCGGGTCGGCGAACCGGCGCAGGTTGCGCAGCGTCCGCTGCGGGGCCTCGCCCCAGAACGCCCTGCCCCACACCTTCGCCATCGCGTAGAGGGTGAGCAGCGAGGTGAGCACCGCGCCGGCGACCAGCGTCCAGGCCATCGGCGACCCGTCGGCGACGCCGGCCGTCAACAGGGCCAGCTTGGCGATGAACCCGGAGAACGGCGGGATGCCGGCCAGGTTGACCGCCGGGACGAAGAAGAGCACCGCCAGCAGCGGCTTCAGCTTGGCCAGCCCGCCGAGCCGGTCCAGCGAGGTGGTGCCGGCCACCCGCTCGATCAGGCCGGTGACCAGGAAGAGGGTGCACTGGATGGTGATGTGGTGGGCGGCGTAGAGGATGGCCCCGGCGTACCCCTGCGGGGTGGCCAGCGAGACGCCGAAGACCATGAAGCCGATGTGGCTCACCAGGGTGAACGAGAGCAGACGTTTGATCTCGACCTGCGCGATCGCGCCCGGGATGCCGACCACCATGGTGGCCAGCCCCACGATGCCGAACAGCACGTTCAGCGGCGACTCGGGAAAGAGCAGGGTCTGGGTGCGGATGATCGCGTAGACGCCCACCTTGGTGAGCAGGCCGGCGAACACCGCCGTCACCGGCGCCGGCGCGGTCGGGTAGGAGTGCGGCAGCCAGGCCGAGAGCGGGTAGATCGCCGCCTTGATCGAGAAGACCCACAGCAGCAGCGCCTGCAGCACCCCCTGCACCTCGACGGGCAGCACGCCCAGCCGCTCCGCGAGCTGAGCCAGGTTCACCGTCCCGGTGGCGGAGTAGATGGTGGCCAGGGCGATCAGGAAGAGCGAGGAGGAGACCAGGTTCACCACGACGTACACCGACCCGGCGCGGATCCGGTCGCGGGTGCCGCCCATGGTGAGCAGCACGTAGGAGGCGAAGAGCAGCAGTTCGAAGCTGACGAAGAGGTTGAACAGGTCACCGGCCAGGAAGGCGTTGGAGACGCCGGCCACCAGCAGCAGGAAGGTGGGGTGGAAGATGGACACCGGCGTCTCGCGGCGCACCTCGTCCTCGTCCTGGCCGGTGGAGTAGACCAGCACGCCGAGCGAGACCAGCGAGGCGACCAGCAGCATCAGCGCGGCGAGCCGGTCGGCGACCAGGACGATGCCCAGCGGCGCCGGCCAGCCGCCCACCCACAGCACCAGGGTCTGGCTGTCGGTCAGCCACACCAGGACGGCCGCCACCGCCGACACGCCGGCGACCGCGGAGATCGAGATCGCGCGCTGCAGCGCGGGGTGGCGGCCCGCCAGGAAGGTGGAGCCGGCGCCCAGCAGGGTGAGCAGGACGGGGACGGCGAGCAGGTTGTTCATTCGCTCACCACATCGTCGCCGGTGTCGCTGAAGTGGATCTCCTCGTAGCTCTCCGAGGTGCTGTCCGCCCTTGCCAGGGCCCGGATGCGGGCGTCCTCCACGTCGTCCTGCACCTCGTCGTGGCCGTTGATCTGGAAGCTGCGGTAGGCCATGGTCAGCACGAAGGCGGCCACCGACATGGTGATCACGATGGCGGTCAGCACCATCGCCTGCGGCAGCGGGTCGCTCATCTCCGCCTTCTCGGTGACGCCGATGATCGGCGGCCCGCCGGCCGGGCCGGCGGCGATCAGGAAGAGCAGGTTGATGCCGTTGCTGGCCAGCACGACGCCCACCAGGATGCGGCTCAGCGAGCGTTCGGTGATCAGGTACACCCCGGCCGCCACGAGGACGCCGGAGACGATCGCCAAGGTCAGGTTCGCCATCAGCCCCACCTCACCCCGGGTGCGGCGCGGCTGGATTCGGGCTCAGGGGCCGGGGCGAGCTCTTCCTTCTCGTGGGCGTCGATGCCGGCGCCGAGGCTGCGGCCGAGGTCGAGGATCATGCCGACGACCACCAGGTAGACGCCCAGGTCGAAGGCGGTGGACGACACCAGGTGGAGGTCGCCGAGCAGCGTCCAGCTGCCCCACGGCACGGCGAGCGACTCCCAGCCGGGCACGACGAGGTGGACGTCGAAGCTCTGGAAGACGGCGCCGCCGAAGAAGACCGGGGTGACCGCGGTGACGACCGAGATCGCCAGCCCGCTGCCCAGGATGACGCCGGCCGGCAGCGGCATCGCCTCGTCCAGCTCCAGGCCGCCCGCGGCGAGGTACCGGATGAGCAGGGCGGTGCCGGCGACCAGGCCGCCGGCGAAGCCGCCGCCGGGCAGGTTGTGTCCGGCCAGCAGCAGGTACACCGAGACCACGATCATGACGCCGAACAGCAGCCGGGTGACCACCTCGAAGATCAGCGACCGGGCCTGACGGGGCATCAGCTTGCTGGCCCGCAGCCAGCCGTCGAGCTTGCTGCCCTCCGGCAGCGTCAGCGGACGGGAGATGCGTCCGGTGCGGCCGCGCAGGAAGATCAGGCTGGCCACTCCGGTGGCGGCGATGGAGAGCACCGCGATCTCGCCGATGGTGTCCCAGGCGCGGGTGTCGACCAGCACCACGTTGACGATGTTCTTGCCGTAGCCGTAGCTGTAGGCGGCCTCGTAGAAGGCGTCCGAGACCGGGGTGTCGACCCGGGAGCCGAAGGCGAGCACGGCCAGCAGGGTCACCGCCAGGCCGGTGGCGGCCGCCATCACCACCCGCCACCAGCGGGCCGACTGCAGCGGCCGCTCGGTGAAGTACTTGGGCAGCTTGCGCAGCACCAGCAGGAAGACCAGCAGCGTGATGGTCTCCACCAGCACCTGGGTGAGCGCCAGGTCGGGGGCCCCGTGCAGCAGGAAGAGCAGCGCGGTGCCGTAGCCGGTCGCGCCCAGCAGCAGGACGGCGCGCAGCCGTCCGCGCGAGGTGGCGATCATCACCGCGGCGACGATCATCAGCGCGCCGATGGCGAACTGTCCGGCGTAGTCGGCGAGGTAGAAGGCGGGCCAGTGCTGGACGGCCGCCATTGCGATGAAGATGGAGCCGGTCACCACCGCCAGGATGGTCGCGGTGTAGGAGGCCAGCGAGCCGCGCTGAGTGCGGTCGGTGACTTCGACGGCGAGCCGGTCCACGTTGGCCATGGTCTTCCGGTAGAAGTCGGCGGCGTCCGGCACCGTGGGGAAGGTCTGCTGGACGCTGCCGATCCACTCCCGCTGCCAGAACAGCACCGCGCCGGCGGCGATGGCCAGCAGCGAGCTGATCAGCGGGGCTCCCCAGGCCGGCAGCAGGGTGAGGCCGTGGCCGTGCTCCCCGGCGGGCAGGGTGGCCGCGTAGGGCTCCAGGACGGCGGTCAGCTGTGGGCCGAGGAAGCCGCCGACCAGGACGGCCGCTCCCAGCAGCACCGGGGAGACGACGAAGCCCAGGGTCGGCGGGTGGGCGACCTGGGTCTCGGGGACGCCGGGCTTGACGGCGAAGGCGCCCCACCAGAACCTTGGCGTGTAGGCGACGGTGAGGGCGGAGCCGAGGACGACGGTCGCCGTCAGCGCCCACGCGCCGAAGGGCAGGACGCCGGTTCCGTCCCCGGTCAGCGCCAGGTTGGTCACCCCTTCCAGGGCCGCCTCCTTGGCGATGAAGCCGAGGGTGGGCGGCAGCCCCGCCATCGCGGCGCCGGCGATCGCCGCCACCGTGGCGGTCACCGGCAGCTTGCGGCGCAGCCCGCTCAGCTTGCTGAGCTGGCGGGTGCCGGCGGAGTGGTCGACGATGCCGACGACGAGGAAGAGGGTCGCCTTGAACAGCGCGTGGGCGAGCACCATGGCCAGCCCGCCGAGGGCCGCGGCCTGCGTCCCGGTGCCCAGCAGCAGCACCAGGAAGCCGAGCTGGCTGACCGTGCCGTAGGCCAGCAGCAGTTTCAGGTCGTCCTGACGCAGCGCTCGCCAGCCGCCCAGGAAGAGGGTGAGGGCGCCGAGCGTCCACACCGCGGGGCGCCAGCCCGGGACGTGCGCCAGCACCGGCGCCAGCACCGCGACCAGGTAGACGCCGGCCTTCACCATCGCCGCGGCGTGCAGATAGGCCGAGACAGGGGTGGGCGCCGCCATGGCGCCTGGCAGCCAGAAGTGGAAGGGAGCCAGCGCCGACTTGCTCAGCGCGCCGAGCAGGATCAGCAGGGCCGAGACCGTCAGCGCCCAGCCCTCCGGGGGCGCGGCGAGGATGGCGTGCAGGCTGAAAGTGCCCGCGGCGTTGCCCAGGGTGAGCAGGCCGACCAGCATGGCCAGGCCGCCGGTGGTGGTGACGATGAGCGCGGTGAGCGCGGCGGCGCGGTTGGCGCGGCGGGTCGGGTCGTGGGCGATCAGCAGGTAGGAGAAGACCGTGGTCAGCTCCCAGAAGACGTACAGCAGGATCAGGTCGTCGGCGGTGACCAGGCCGAGCATGACCCCCGCGAAGGCGGTCAGCAGCCCGGCCGGACGGGTCTGCGGCGGGTCATTGGCGAAGTACCAGCGGCAGTACACCAGGACCAGCGCGCCGATCCCGGTGACGATCAGCCCGAGCACCCACTGCAGCAGGCCCAGGTGGAAGGAGAGGGCGACGTCCAGGCCGGGGATCCACTCGTAGCGTTCGACGACCGAGCCGCCGCCCAGCACGACCGGGGCGACGCTCACCAGCCAGCCGAAGCCGGCAGCGGGGACGAGTGCCGCGACCAGGAACGCCCGCTGCCCGATCCAGCGGGTCAGCAGGGGTGCGGTGAGCGCGATCAGCAGGTGGGCCAGCACTAATCCGATCAGCACCCGGCCACCTCCCCAGTCAGTTCAAGTTCACCGTGGGTAGGCAGCCGAGGGGGCTGTCGCCGTGTGGCATCACCAGTCCCCGGGGCCGACCGACCCGCGAATACTCACGGGCGAATCCTATCGGTTCCGGCGACCCGGCCCGAACCGAGTCCGGACTGCTTACATTCGCCCACTGGTCAGCGGGCGGGGGTTCTGGCAGGTTGGGCTCGACGGGAGGAGGCGCGAGGTGGTCGCGTCGTCGCCAGCTTCCGGGCCGCCGTGGGACGCCCTGGTGCCCGCGCTGCTGGCCTGCCTGGCGGCGGTGGTGTTCGTGGGCAGCCGGTTGCTCGTCCCGGCCGAGTGCGCCTGGCTGCCGCCGCAGCCGTCGGCGTTCACCGCAGCCGGGCTCGTCCCCCGGGTGCAGCCGGAGTGCAGGCTCCCCGAGGGAAGCCTGGTCGCGGCCGTCCGAGTCGCCGACGGCCAGGCCGTGGTCACGGTCGAGCCTGGCGCACAGGACCTCTCCCTCGACCTGGTCGCCCAGCACGGGGCGCTGCTGAACCAGGCCTGGCGAGCCGGCGGGACGCTGCTCTTCGTGGCAGCCCTGTTCGCCCTTTCCGGGTTCGCGATCAGCCGCCGGCCACACGACCGGGCCGCGGGATCCCACCTGGTCTTCTCGGCCGCCCTGCTGGGCAGCACCCTGGTGACGGTGGCCGGCCTGCCGCCGTCCTGGGCCTTCGAGGGCGCCCTGCGCTGGCTGTTCGTCGTGAACGTCGGGTTCTTCTACACCCTGGCCTGGAGCAGCATGCTCGCCTGGGCGCTGCAGTTCCCCACCCCGCTGGCCCCCTGGCTGGGCGGGACGCCGGCCCGGATGCTCGTCAGCTGGGCGCCGCCCGTGCTGTGGGCGATCCTCGCCCTGGCCGGCGGTGGCGGGGCGGCCTTCCCGGCCTGGATGGCGCGGGCGATCGGGCTGCAGACCGGCTTCACGGTGCTCCTGCTGGTCGCGGCTCAAGGGGTTCTGGTGTGGCGGCTGGTCCGCTCGCGCCGCCCGGGCAGCGACCCGGTCCAACGCCAGCAGCTCTCCTGGCTGGGCGGCTCCGCCCTGGTGTCCGGGCTGCTGGCGCTGGCGCTGTGGATCCTGCCCTCCCTGCTCACCGGCCGGTCGGCGCTGCCCGAGGAGCTGATCGGGCTGCCCGGGCTGTGCTACGTCGCGGGCATGGGCGTCGCGATGCTGCGGTACCGGCTGTTCGACCTCGACGTGGTGCTCGGCCGCACCCTGGTGTTCGCCGCGCTCACCCTGGTGGCGGTGAGCGTGTACCTGCTGACCGTGGCCGCGCTGACCTCCCTGATCGCCGACCAGACCGGGGTGGCGGTGGCCGGCGCGGTCGCCGTGGCGATCCTGGTCAACCCGGTGCGGGTCCGGCTGGAGCGGTGGGTGAGCCGCGCCCTCTACGGCGACCGGGACGACCCGTACGTCGCGCTCTCCCGGCTCGCCGGCCTGCTGACGGCTCGCGAGGTGACCTGGTCGTCGGTCGCGGCCGATCTGCGCCGCGCCTTCCGGGTGCCTTACGTGGCGGTGCGGACGCCCCGCGGCACTGCCGTCGCCGAGAGCGGCGAGGCGCCCGCGGAAGCCGGCCGGCTGCTGGCCGAGCCCCTCGCCCACGCCGGCCTTCCGCTGGGCAGCCTGGTCGTCGCCACCCGCGGCCGGGGCGAGCGGTTCGCACCCGCCGAGCGCCGCCTGCTGCAGGATCTGGGCAACCAGGTCGCCGCCGCCCTCCACTCCGAGCACCTCGACCAGGAGCTCCGCGCCTCCCGGGAGCGGCTGGTGCTCGCCCGGGAGGAGGAGCGCCGGCTGCTCCGGCGCACCCTGCACGACGACATCGGCCCGGCCCTGGCCGCCATCGGGTTGCGGACCGCGACCGTCCGCCGCCTGACCCCGGACGCCACCGCCACCGGGGCCGAGGTGCTCGACCGGATCGAGAGCGACGCGACCCGCGCCGCGGACACCGTGCGGCGGCTGGCCTACGACCTGCGCCCGCCCGTCCTGGACGAACTCGGGCTGGCCCGCGCGCTGGCGGAGCAGCTGCCCGCGCTGGCGCCGCTGGCGGTGCACCTCGACACCGGCCGCGCCGACGAGGCCCCCCTGCCCNNCCCGCCACGCCCAGGCCACAGAGTGCTGGGTGACCCTGCGGCGCAGCGGCGTCGCCTTGGAGATCGAGGTGGCCGACGACGGGGACGGCTCGCCGGACGGGTTCCACGCCGGGGTGGGCCTCACGGCCATGCGGGAGCGAGCGGCGGAACTGGGCGGACGGTGCACTATCGGGCCGAGGCCGGGCGGCGGCACCCTGCTGCGAGCCGCCCTGCCGCTGGGGAGGCAGCGATGACCGAGGCCTTCCGCGTGCTGGTCGTGGACGACCATCCGCTCTATCGCGAGGGCCTGGTCGGCCTGCTCGGCACCACTGAGGACCTGGTGGTGGTGGGGCAGGCGGCGGACGGGCTGGAAGCCGTCGGGCTCGCGGCCGAACTCAGCCCCCAGGTGGTGGTGATGGATCTCACCATGCCCGGCCTGGACGGGATCGAGGCCACCCGCCGGATCGTCGCCGCCGCGCCCGAGGCACGGGTGCTGGTGCTGACCATGCTGGACGACGCCGGCGTCGCCGACGCGATCGCGGCCGGCGCCCGCGGCTACGTGGTGAAGTCCGCGGCCCCGGACGCCACCCTGGCGGCGATCCGCGCCGTCGCCCACGGCGACATCATCTTCTCGTCCTCGCTCGCGGCCCGGCTCGCCGCCATGGCGTCCGGCGAGGCGCGCGGGCCGTTCGTCGAGCTGACCGGCCGGGAGCGGGAGGCGCTGGCCCTGCTGGCGAAGGGCTGGGACAACCCGCGGATCGCCCGGCAGCTCGGCATCGCCGACAAGACCGTCCGGAACCTGGTGTCGATCATCCTGGTCAAGCTGCAGGTGGCCGACCGGACGGCCGCGATCGAGAAGGCCCGGCATCGGGCCGGCGTCGGTGTTGATCACCCGCACCCGGACGGCCTCCCCCGGCAGTGCCAGCTGGGTCGAGTCGCCTGGCTGGGCGTTGACAGTGCGGCGTCCTCCGTAGCCGTGCACCAGGGCAAGGACGTCCAGCGACGCCGGTTCGGAGGCAGCCGGGTCGACCACCAGGGCGCCCAGCAGGCCGCCGACCACCTGCGGGTTCGGCACCTGGTGGGAGTGGTACCAGTAGGTCCCCTCCTGGGCGACGAAGCGGTAGACGTGGCTCTCTCCCGGCTTGATCGCGTCCTGGGTGACGCCGGCCACCCCGTCCATCGCATTGGGCAGGTCGACTCCGTGCCAGTGCAGGGTCATGCCGTCGGCGACGTTGTCGTTGGTGACACGCACCTCCACCAGCTGCCCGGCACGAGCGCGGATGGCGGGGCCGGGGGTGCTCCCGTTGAGGGTGAAGCCGTCGAAGTCCGGGACCCCGGGCAGGCTGATCCGCTCGGCGCGGGCGACCAGGTCGACGCGGACGTCGGCCGGAAGCGCCGGGTCGGGGACGAGGGTTGTGATGTCGATGCCGCCCGCGTCGTGGTGGCCGGGGTGGCCGGCCCCCTCCGGGCCGCCGCCATAGTCCGGGTACCCCATGTCGGTCATGGCGTAGGCGGACGGCAGCAGGCTGGCTGCCCAGAGCCAGCCGCCGCCCCCGAGCAGGAGGACTGCGGCCGCCATTCCCGCGCCGGCCCGCCAGCTCCTCACCTCAGACCCCGACGGTTCCGACCTTCGTCGCGGTGGTCGCGCCGGCCGCGGTCGCCCGCTTGGGCGTCCGCCAGGCCACGAGCGCCGCCGCGAACAGCAGCAGTGCGTTCAGGCCGTGGAAGAGCGCCAGCAGGGCCAGTTCACGGGCGGAGTAACCCAGGGTCATCTGCACCGCCACCAGGCCGAGCACGATGCCGGCCCACTTCAGCGCTCCCGGAACCTTCGTGAAGAAGGAGACCACCAGCAGCGCCAGCGCGACCGCCGGGATGGCGATGCCGCCGTTGACTCCGTGGACGATGAAGCCGATGATCTCGACGAACGGCATCGGGCCGTCGCCCTCCATCAACGACGCGTCGATGACGCCGCCGCCCGTGACGTAGGCGCCGATCCCGGCCGAAGCCCAGGCGTGCGAGGCTGCCTGCACGCCGACGAGCACGGCGATCGTCATCGCGAGAATCCGGTAGGTCTTGACCATCGGTCTCTCCCTTCGGTGGTGCGTGCCTCCACCGTCGCTCGCGGTTGTCCCGGGCGTCACGGGACAACCGTCCCGTCCCGGCGGGAATCGAGCGTGGGATCAGTAGTAGACGGCGATCCGGCCGCGGGGGCCGTCCACCACCTGCACCTGGGTGTCGAAGATGTCGGTCAGCACCTCGTCGCGCATCAGCTCCTCCGGGGAGCCGAAGCTGACCACGCGGCCGTCCTTCACCGCGCAGATCCAGTCGGCGTAGTGTCCGGCGAAGTTGATGTCGTGCAGCACGATCACGACGGTGCGGCCGAGTTCGGCGGCGGCCCGACGCAGCAGCTGCATCATCTGAACCGAGTGCTGCATGTCGAGGTTGTTGAGCGGCTCGTCGAGCAGCACGTACTCGGTGTCCTGGGCGAGCACCATCGCCACGTAGGCGCGCTGCCGCTGGCCGCCGGAGAGCTCGTCGAGGTAGCGGCCCTCCAGCTGGGCGAGGTCGAGGAAGTCGATCGAGCGGCTGATCACCTCCTCGTCCGCGGCGGTGAGCCGGCCCTTGGAGTGCGGGAACCGTCCGAAGCCGACCAGCTGGCGGACGGTGAGGCGGGTCACGAAGTGGTTCTCCTGGCGGAGCACCGACAGGATCTTCGCCAGGTCGGTGGAGTGGGTGCGGGCGATGTCGTAGCCGGCGACCTCGATGCTGCCGGCGTCCATGCCGAGCAGGCGCCCGATCATCACCAGCAGGGTCGACTTGCCGGCGCCGTTGGGGCCGACCAGGGCGGTGATGCCGCCGGCGGGGATGCTGAGGTCGACCGGGCCGATGGCGACCTCGGAGCTGTACTTCTTCAGCACCCCGGTGAGCGTGATCACAGGCGTCCCTTTCGCAGGATGTAGGTGAGGAAGAAGCCGCCGCCGACGACCTCGATGATGACGCCGACCGAGCCGGCGGCGTAGAAGACGTGCTTCAGGACGAAGTAGGCCCCGGCCAGCACCACGAAGCCGGTCAGCCAGGCGACCGGGAACACCAAGCGGTGGTCGTGGGTGTCGGCGAGCTGGTAGGAGAGCATCGCGACCAGGAACCCGAGGAAGGTGAGCGGGCCGACCAGCGAGGTCGACACCGCCATCAGCACCGACACCAGCAACAGCACCGCCATGGTCTGCCGCTGGTGCTCGACGCCGAGGTTGATCGCGGTCTCGCGCCCCAGGGCGAGGACGTTCAGCCGCCGGGTCTGCGACCACAGCAGCCCGCCGGCGACCGCGGCCAGCGGGACGGCGACGCCGAGGTAGCTGGCGTCGGCGTTGGCGACGCTGCCGATCAGCCGGGCCAGCAGCAGGTCGAACTCGCTGGGGGTGAGCAGCCGCTGCATGAAGGTGGAGACCGCGCCCATCGCGGCGCCCAGGATGATGCCGACCAGCAGCATGATCTGCATGTTGCCGCGACGGCCGGAAAGCAGCCAGCCGTACAGCAGCCCCGCGAAGGCCACCATCAGGCCGACCTGCAGCAGGTACTGCCCCACTCCCTGCACGGCCATGACGCCGGCCGCGCCGAGGAAGAACACCGCGCTGGTCTGCACCAGCACGTACAGCGACTCGAAGCCCATGATGGACGGGGTGATGATCCGGTTGTTCGTGACGGTCTGGAAGCTCACCGTGGCGATCCCCTGGCAGAAGCCGACCACGACCATGACGGCCAGGCTGGTGGCCCGCAGCCGGGCGATCGTCCAGAAGCCGTCGCTGCCCAGCGGCATCGGGTTGTCCCAGGCCAGCACGCCGAAGCCGAACAGCCCGGCGAGGACGGCGAGCGCCACGACGACGGCGGCGTAACGCCGCCGGGCCCGCGCGGTGGGCAGCGGGCCGGAGTGGCGGACGGGCGCGAGGGTCTCAGCCATGGCTGCGCTTCCGCAGCAGCAGGCCCAGGAAGACCACCGCGCCGACCATGGCCAGGATGGTGGAGGCGGGCACCTCGAAGGGCATGATGATGACCCGTCCGATGATGTCGCAGACGGTCACCACCGAGATGCCGACCAGGCAGACCCAGGGCAGGTTGGAGCGCAGGTCGTCGCCGCGGAAGAGCGAGACCAGGTTCGGCACCACCAGGCCCAGGAAGGGCAGGTTGCCGACCACCACCGTCACCACCCCGGTGGCGATCGCGATCAGGCAGGTGCCGAGCAGCACCACCCGGTCGTAGTTCAGGCCGACGTTGGTGGCGACCTCCTGGCCCAGCCCGGCGATGGTGAACCGGTCGGCGGCGATGAAGACCGCGACCACCACGACGACCACCACCCAGAGCGGCTCGTACTGGCCGCGCAGCACCGAGGTGAACGAGCCGGCGAACCAGATGCCCATGCTCTGCAGCATGTTGGTGGAGATCGCGAGGTAGGTGGAGATCGCCCCCACCACCGCGCCCAGCATCATGCCGACGATCGGGACGATCACCGAGGAGCGCAAAGTGACCCTTCGCAGGAAGGCGAAGAAGACCATGGTGCCGATGAAGGCGGTGATCACCGCCACCGTCATCTTCACCAGCAGCGAGGCCTCGGGCGCGATCACCATGGTGAGCAGCAACCCGAGCCCGGCCCACTCGGTGGTGCCGGTGGTGGTCGGCTCGACGAACCGGTTCTGGGTCAACTGCTGCATGACCAGGCCGCACATCGCCATCGCGGCCCCGGCGAGCACCAGCGCGATGGTGCGCGGGATGCGCGTGATGGCGAACATCTGCGACCCGTCCTCGGCCCCGAAGACGTCGTACACGCCGACGAACAAGGACCCGACCACGAGCGCCGCCGTGACGACCAGCCCGATCAGCAGCGGCCAGGTGAACAGCCGTCCGCGGCCCGGTTGGGGACGCGGCTCAGCCGCCGGAGGCGAATCCGGCGGCTGAGCGGGGGTGGGACTGTCGGCCAGCGCGGTCATGACGCCGGCTTCCGGCTGGTCAGGCCTTCTCCAAGGCGTCCGCGAAGGCGTTGAAGAAGGTGGTGTAGGTCTGAATGCCCTCGTTCAGGTAGGTGTACTGGGGCATGTAGACGATCCGCTGCTCCTTCACCGCGGTGACGTTCTGCAGCGCCTCGGAGTTGGCGAGCAGCTCGTTGGCCGGCTTGTAGTTGCCGTCGCCGGCGTCGCCGCCGATGCCCGCGTCGCGGTCCATCACCAGGATCCAGTCCGGGTTGGAGTCGGCGATCGCCTCGACCGAGATGTCGTCGCCCTGGTGGTCGGTGGAGCCGTCCACCGTGAGCGCCGGGGTGAGGCCGAGGATCTCGAAGACCGGGCCGAGGGTGCGGCCGGCGCCCGGGGCGGCGTAGTTGATCTCGCCGCCGGAGGTGATCACGGCCATGACCTTCTTGCTGGGGTCGTAGGCGGCCTTCACGCGGGCGATCGAGGCGTCGAAGTCGGCAACCAGGGCGGCCGCCTTGTCCTGCTGGGCGAAGACCTCGCCGAGGACGGTCACCTGGCGCTTGAGCTCGGCGTCGAAGGGCTGGCCCTCGCGCGGGTCGAGTTCGACGATGGCGGCGTTCGGAACCAGCGTCTTGAGGTCGTTGTAGTAGGAGGCGAACCGCTGGCCGTTGACGATCAGGTCCGGCTCGACGGCGACGACCGCTTCGAGGTTGGGCTCGCTGTGCAGCCCGAGATCCACGATGGAGGCATCGGTGGCGTAGGCCAGGTCGCCCGGGATCAGCGGCAGCGGGGCGGCGGCCAGCGTGATGCCCCACTCCTGCAGGGTCTGGAAGATCCGGTTGTCGGTGGCCACGACGCTGGTCGCAGGCACCGGGACGGTCTGGGCGCCGTGGTTGTCCTCGACGGTGACCGTCGTCGGCGCGGCGGGGGCGGTGGAGGAGGCGGAGGTCTCAGGGGACGGGGTGGTCTGCCCGGCAGGGGTCTGGCCGGCGCAGGCGCCGAGCGCGAGGGCGGCGCCCAGCAGGAGTGCGGCGGGGGCCGTACGACGTCGGGTGGTGATCACTGGGGGATTCTCCTGTTTCGGTTTGGTGTCTGGTCAGCGGTTTTTCACCCTATGATTGATTTTCGTCAGATAGACGTAGGGAAAATCCGCCAAGGCAAGGCTTGCCTAAGACCCAGGGAGAAGTCAAAGCATGTCAGAGTCTGAGACCCGCCAGGCGTTCACCCTCACCCGGCAGCCGAACGAGCTGCGCCGCCGCAGGGTGAAGGTGCGCGACTTCCACCAGATCACCCCCGCCTACCGCCGGGTCGTGCTCGAAGGCGCCGATCTGGCCGGGTTCACCTCCCCCGCCGCGGACGACCACCTGCGGATCTTCTTCCCGCCCGCCGGGCAGCCGCTGCCGGAGCCGACCGACGACGGGATGCCCGCCGGCCTGGAGAGCCGCGAGTACACCCCCTTCGCCTGGGACGGACGCAGCTGGCTGGCGCTCGACTTCGTGCTGCACGGCCACGGCCTGGCCTCGGCCTGGGCGCAGTCCGCCCAGCCGGGCGACGAGGTCTTCCTCGGCGGGCCGCGCGGCTCGCTGGTGATGGCCGGCGCCCCGGACTGGTGGCTGCTGGCCGGCGACCTCACCGCCCTGCCCGCGATCCGCCGCCACCTGGCCGCCGGGCCCGCCGGAACCCCGGTGGACGTGGTGCTGCTCAGCGACGACCCCGCCGACGAGCAGGAGCTCACCTCGGCGGGCGATCTCAACCTCGCCTGGGTGCACCCGGCTCCAGGCTTCGCCCCCGGCGACGTCGCCCCGCTGCTGGACGCGCTGGCCGGCCTGCCGGCCCGCACGGGGGACGGCTTCGCCTTCGTCGCAGCCGAGCAGGCCGTGGTCTCCCCCGCTCGCGCCTACCT